>Ga0302320_10022595_pt1 | contig 12405 bp, 10 predicted proteins | sample Bog_T0_3_FD_202130 | JGI IMG/M metagenome (GOLD analysis project Ga0302320, IMG submission 202130) | Peat permafrost microbial communities from Stordalen Mire near Abisko, Sweden - Bog_T0_3 | ecosystem: Environmental > Terrestrial > Soil > Wetlands > Peat | place: Sweden: Abisko, Stordalen Mire...
AGTCCCCGCTCCCGTTTGTGACGGTTTTATAGGTTGTACTCTGCCCCGTCAAAACGATCGTGACTTCGGCGTTTGGGACCACAGCGCCCGTCGCGTCGGTTACCGTACCGAGCATCGTGCCGTTGACCGCCTGCCCCTGCAGTACCTGGGCAATCCCAAGCACCAATAGTAGAAATATGGACCCGATTATGGGCCTCATCATCTTTCGAAAATCCATTTGCTAGCCTCCATGATTCAGTCCTGGTTCAGCGGAACAACGATCGCTCGTTGGGCAGCGTGATCCAAGGTTCGCGTTACGTGATATCTCCGGACGGGTTGAAACCCGTCCTTGGTCATCCTTCATTTTGCTGCTTGTCTTGCGCCAGCTTTGCCGTGCCCTCTCCCGTCCCCAGGGCCAACGAGCCGCAAGTCAGGTCTCGAAAGTGGCTCGCCGACCGCACCGCCTGACACACAGTTCTCCCTGTGCAGGCGGGAAATCTGCAGACCGACGAATTAGAATGCTTTCCAAACCGAATGCATTCTTCTCGCCGGTGATAGCCCGCACAAGGTTGATACCGTATGTTACAAACATTTTCCGCCTGCGATGCGCTTAGAAAAGATTGGCAATAAACGACTTATAATTTCTTCGACTCGCAACGATTTCCCGCCGCAGTTCGCCAACTTCCGCAAACCTCTTGGCGACAGGGACTCCCCGTCGGGTGTATGCTACGTCCCTACGGAGTTGCGGTTGGCTATGTCTGAGAGTGCGCATCCCGCGCAGGAATGGATCCCCGTTACGTCAGCGGATCGCGAGCTTGTTCTAAGAGAGCTCGAAGCAATCCTGGCTAGCTACCATTTCCGGGGCAGCAAGCGCTATCCCGCGCTTCTCAAATACGTGGTCAAGGCTGCCCTTGACGGCCATTCCGGGGACTTGAAGGAGCGCACCCTCGGCGTCGAGGTCTTTGGTCGAGATCCTGATTACGACACGAGCGCCGACCCCGTGGTCCGGTTCAGCGCAAGCGAAGTTAGAAAGCGCATTGCCCAGTACTATCACGAGAGCGGGAATCAATCCGGATTGCAAATTGAACTGCCGCTTGGCTCCTACGTGCCTGGGTTTTTCTCTAGAGGGTCAGAGAGCGCAGAAGTTACAAGCGACGGCTCCACAGGCAAATCAGCGTCCTTGCAGGATGATCACCACGTTAGCAGGCGCCGTTACCGTGCCGTCATTCTTGCCATGGCGGTCCTGCTGCTAGCCGTTGCCGCCGCAGGAATTTTCTCTTACCGTAGGCTCGCCGCAAGGACAGTGGCTGTTGACACCCGGCTATGGGATCCGATCTTGAGAGCTCCAAAGCCTATTCTCATTGTGTTTGGAACCAGCCACCCCAACAATCTGGGGCCCGAGGCTGCTGAAACCAGCTTTTTTGACCACACGACGGGGCCTTACCATCATGTCTCGATCGCCACCGCAGCGGCGCTGGCCAACGTTGCCGGGGTGCTGCGGCAGCACGGCGCTGTCTATGAAACAAAGGAAGATACGGAAACCACCCTGACCGATCTTCATGCGCGCCCGCTGATCCTGGTGGGTGCAACAAACAACGCCTGGACCATGCGCTTGATGAGCGCTCTGCGCTATCGCTTTACACCCGTCCCGTTGGTTCGGGTACTTGACTCACAGAATCCACATAACTCCGACTGGCTCGTTGACTTCTCAAAACCTTACACCTCAATCTCAACCGACTACGCCATTGTGGCGCGCTATCAGGATGCGACCACCGAAGGCCCCGTTCTCGTAATTGCCGGACTGGGGCCCTATGGAACCGAAGCCGCTAGCGCCTTCGTCTCCACCCCTGAATATATTGAACAAATCGTCAAACAGGTGCCAGCCGGATGGGAGACCAAGAACCTGGAATTGGTCATCAAGTCAGAGGTGATCGACGGCAAAGCCGGACCGCCCATTCTGATCGCTTCTACTTCCTGGTAACCGGCAAATAGATTTCGTGCTTGAGTTCCAACTGGCTAACTTGCCGCCTGGTGAATTGCCAGTAGCGTGCTGAGCAGAGGCCGCAGCAACTTCAAATCAAGTGCATTCGCCCCATCCGACTTGGCGTTCGCCGGGTCGTCGTGCACTTCCAGGAAAAGTCCGTCTACGCCCGCGGCCACGGCCGCACGCGCCAGCAGCGGAATGTATTCCGGCTGTCCACCGCTCACACCGTTGCCCGACGAAGGCTGCTGCACCGAGTGCGTCCCGTCAAAAACCACGGGGGCCATTCCGCGCATCACGGCCAGTCCGCGGTAGTCCACCACCAGATTGTTGTAGCCAAAGCTCGAGCCGCGCTCCGTTAAAAACACACGTTCGTTCCCCGTGGAACGGACCTTCTCCACCGTGTGCTGCATGTCCCACGGCGCAACGAATTGTCCTTTTTTGATGTTGACGGCGCGGCCCGTCTTGCCCGCCGCAACCAGCAGATCCGTCTGCCTGCAAAGAAACGCGGGGATCTGCAGCACGTCCACCGCTTCGGCTGCCACCTCGCAGTGGCCCGGCTCGTGGACGTCGGTCAATACTGGGAGGCCAGTTTCCCTGGCCAGCTTGCCAAGAATCCGAGTGCCTTCCTTCAGCCCAGGTCCGCGAAAGCTCTTGACGCTGGTCCGGTTCGCCTTGTCATAGCTGGCTTTGAAGATCAGCCCCACGCCCAGATCCGACGTAATGCGCTGCAAGGCATCGGCCATGGACCGCACATGCGCTTCGCTTTCAATCACGCACGGCCCGGCGATCAGGAAAAGACGGCCGGCGCCTACTGCCACCGGCCCTATCTCGAACGAGTTGCTCACGAACCCGATTTTACTCCGTTCGCTGCCAGCACTGCGCCAACAAGATCCGTGGTCTCCTCATGCGTGCGCGCCCACTGCCACAACGCCCGCTCCAGCGCGTGCAAGGCTGTGGGCGCCGGCAGATCCTTCTGCGCCCTCACCATGCCGCACTCAGCTAAGTGCTTCAGCGTCGCGTTGTATTCGGAATAAAACTTCACGTCGTGACGAGCATGACCCAAAGCCTCAAGCGCCCGGTGATCGAGTACCGCGTAGCGGTCTGGATAAATGGCCGTTAGAACCGCGGACGCAATCATGATGTCCACTCCCCTGAGTTCGACCAGCGCATGAACGGCAAGCTCCGTCGAAGCATGCGGCGACGCCGCCACGGCCAGCGCCATTCGAATGCTCTCGCTGCTGTTCCCAATCAGGTAATGCACCATCCGCTCTGACTTCCAACGGACAATCGTTTCCAGGTTCTGGAGCGTGTATTCTTCGTTCCTGATTGCTTCCCCGGCCTCGTACGCTGCCGCCTCAAGCTCTCGTTCCCGTGCTCCTGCTTCTTTCCAATACTTGTCTGCTAACTCCTGTAAATCGGACTCAGCCGGTTGTAGCTGAAAATACGACATCTCTTGCACTCCTCCATTGAAACCAACACACAGTAGCCCCGGCAAATGGGGTTGTCAATAGCACCGGGTACACACGTCGATTTCGTCTTGTTCATTGAGATTTCGACGCCGAATGAGGCCCGAAATGATGTCTTTTCCCTCTCCGAATTCACGAATCCAGACAACTCTCAATCAGTCACTGGCTTCCGCAATGAACTTATCTAACATATTCTGCATGACTACCTTATGAACGCTCCGGCGCCGGGTTAGTTGTGGTGGAAAGTGAATCGAACGCCGAAAATCGGCCAGTTGTCTCCCCTCGCAGCACATTGGACACCCTGAACCCGTCCGGGGCTGTTTCACGCGCCTCGCGCCGGGTCTCTTCCAAGGGATAATGACACGAAAGTGGGGCACAATGATCGGAAGAGGCATATTTCCATATATATGCTAATATGCATTTATGCGAACTACCATCGACATCCCGGACCCGATCTACCGCGAAATCAGAGTTCGCGCTGCCAGCGAGGGAAAAACCATGCGGGATCTCATCCTCGACGGCGTCGCCCTGAGGCTTCGATCCCAGGAGGCTCCATCAAAGCAACGCGGTCGTTTCCGGATTCCCGTTATCCAGTCGAAAAACCCGGGCTCTTTGAAGCTGGACGAGGAAGGTGTCTACGAGTACATTCCTTTTCCCTGACGTAAACGTCTGGCTTGCGCTCGTGCATCAGATTCATCCTCAGCACAATTCGGCACAAGCCTGGGCCGAATCGCTCGACGAGGATGCAGTGCTCTATTTCTGCAGATTTACACAACTCGGATTACTGCGCCTGCTCACCAACCACAGCGCGATGGGGATCGACGTTCTAACCCAGTCGCGGGCCTGGGATGCCTACGACGCTCTTCGAGCCGACCCCGAAAACCGCATGATGGAAGAATCTCCCGGAATCGACCCACTCTTCCGTCAGTACACCCACCGAGACGAAGCCTCCACAAAGCAATGGGCCGATGGCTATCTAGCAGCCTTCGCCTTAGCCGCTGGAATTCAGCTGGTCACCTTCGACCGTGCCCTGGCAGGCAAGGTCGAGGGAGCTGTGCTGCTCAGCTAAATGGTTCTTCCGTGAGCCCAGCCCAGCTCTACTGACTCACTCGCTCTGTGTTTGTCGCATCCGCGTGAATCCGCCCCATCCGGTTCTTGTAGCTAGCCACGATGAACTCCCGGAACAGCGGATGCGGCTCAAGTGGCTTCGACTTGAACTCGGGATGGAACTGGCAACCCAGAAAATACGGATGCCCCGGAATCTCCACGATCTCCACGTACGTCGAATCCGGCGTCGTCCCGCTCAGCCGCAATCCACCGCCCGTCAACAGTGCCTCGTACTCGCGATTGAACTCATACCGGTGACGATGCCGCTCGCTGATCTCCGTCACCCCACCATAAGCCTTAGCCGCCAGCGAGTCCTCCTGCAGAATGCAGGTCCACGCGCCCAAGCGCATCGTTCCGCCCATCTCTTCCACGCCCAGCAGTTCACGCAGCTTGTAGATGATGCGGTGTTGCGACGCCGGATCGAACTCGCTTGAATTCGCATCCTTCAGCCCGCACACGTTGCGCGCGAACTCGATGCAAGCTGTTTGCATGCCAAGGCAGATACCGAAGTAAGGAATCATATTCTCGCGCGCGTATTTGATCGCATTCAACATGCCCTCAATGCCGCGCTTGCCAAACCCGCCCGGCACCAGGATCCCGTCGAACCCCTCCAGTTGCGCCTCGTAGCTCTTATCTTCCGGTGTTTTTGATTCCAGCCCCTCGGCCTCAATCCACGTAACCTTCAATTGCAGGTTCTGCGAGATGGCTCCGTGCGTCAACGCTTCTTTCAGAGACTTATAGCTGTCTTCGTACTCCACGTACTTGCCGACGATCGCAATGTGGACTTCGTCCTTCGGGTGGTAGCAGCGGTCGACGAGATCCTTCCACTTGCTAAGGTCTCCATTTGGAGCGTCGATGTGGAGGTACTTGAGAATCAGGCCATCGAGGTTTTCATCGGCAAATCGCAGCGGAACCTCATAGATCGACGGAACCGTGGTCGCGCCAATCACGGCTTTTTCTTCCACGTTGCAGAATGCAGCGATCTTTTGCTTCATCTCCCGGCCAAGCGCGCGATCCGACCGGCACAGCAGCACATCGGCTTGGATTCCGATCGAAAGCAGTTCCTTCACCGAGTGTTGTGTGGGCTTGGTCTTCAACTCCTGCGCGGCTGCGATCCATGGCACCAGTGTCAAGTGCACAAATACCGTATTCTCGCGCCCAAGCTCCTGGCGCATCTGGCGAATTGCCTCAAGAAACGGCAACGATTCAATATCGCCGACCGTGCCGCCGATCTCCACAATCGTCACGTCTGCACCGTTGGCCGAGACCTTCCGCATCGCGTTCTTAATCTCGTTTGTCACGTGCGGAATCACCTGCACGGTCTTGCCCAGGTAGTCGCCCCGGCGCTCCTTCAAAATAATCTGCTCGTAGATGCGGCCGGTCGTCAGGTTGTTGTCCCGCGACAGCGGCGCATGCGTAAATCGTTCGTAGTGCCCCAGGTCGAGATCGGTCTCAGCCCCGTCGTCGGTCACAAATACCTCGCCGTGCTGGAACGGCGACATGGTCCCAGGATCAACATTCAGGTAGGGATCGAACTTCATCATGTTCACGCGCAGACCGCGGCTCTCAAGGAGGCAGCCGATCGAGGCTGCCGCGAGTCCCTTGCCTAAACTGGACACAACTCCGCCCGTCACAAAGACATACTTTGCCGACATCGATGCACCTTCAACTTTGGATTGGTGTGATTGGACGTACCTGGTGGGCACAATCAAGTATGGCAGAGTTTGAAAGCTGAAGGGAACAGAATTTACCCGCCAATGTTGAAAAGGCGGTTAATCATGCTGCAACATTTTTCAATTCAATAATTTGCGATTAGGACACATCAGATTCGAGGGACCGAAATGACCTCGATCAGCCAGGAGCGGGTGCCCCATCCTTGCCGGTCTTTTCGGCAAGGGTGGGCTCCCATGCACTTAACCCTAATGTTTTTCTGTTCCCTGATCCCTGCTCTTAAAAGTTGAACGTCAACTTCGCCGTCAGCGTGCGCGGCGTCACATAATGCGTGCCGCTGAAGGTCGACAGAAAGTTATAGAGCGCATCCTTGTTCAACACGTTGATTGCCGTCAGGTCCAAATCCACCTTGTAGTGATCGGCGTGGAACAGGTTGCTTTTCCCAACCGTCGCGTCAAACAGGTTTCGCGGCGCAATGCGCGACGGGTTCTTGTCGTTGTCCCCGGTCCCGGGCGCCGCAATCCGCAACAGGCTCGACGAGTACTGGCTCGCCAGGCAAACCGCTGGCAGCGGACTGGTCGGCGTAGCCTTCACCCCGTTGCACATTAGCCCGGCCTGGAACTCCTCGTCCGCCGCCAGCCCGCTCAGGTTTACTGCCGGCTGTCCACCCAGCGTGGTCGACGTGTCTCCGCAAGCGCTATTCGGGTCATTCGACAGCGGGTTGTAGCACGGTGCCGCGCCTGCCACCTGGCCCGAGTCGTAGCGCCAATTGAATCCGCCCCACAATCCGTTCAGCGCCTTGCCGCGCGACAACGTGTACTGCAAATGTGTCGTCTGGTTGAACTTCTCGTCGTGATCAATCCGGAACGGATAAATGCTTCCCTGGGCCACGGTCGAGCCCGCGCCCGCCACCTGCGGCGGATAGAAGCGCGCCGCCACCGATGACATCACGGCATATCCGCTGAAGCCGTGAAGGTGCGGAACTTCCACATTCAACGCATAGCCCGGAATCTTCGAGTTGTGCCAGTCGATGGGGAACGTGATCGGCGTATTGCCCAGCACGCTGAAGTCGAACGCGTTGTGCGTGTACTTCCATATGTACTCCCCGCTCACTACGAGGTTTTTGCCGAGGCCCTGCTGCAACCCGGCATGAAACTCGTTCCTGTATCCGGGCGCCATGGTCGTGCTCACGCCCGGCGAACAGGCCAGCAGCGGCGCCAGCACGGCATTCGCACATCCTGTGCTCGATAGCACCAGGTTCTCGTTGAACGGTGTCTCAAGCGTCCGGGCATAAGATGCCCGCAGGACGGTCGTCGTCGGCTTCATGCTGTACGCAACGCCCACGCGCGGCTCAATCTGGTTGGCCCGCGAAAGCCCGTTGTAAAGATCCTGGCGCAACCCGACGTTGAAGTCCCAGTTTCCCAACTTGATCTCGTCCTCGGCATAGAGCGCCAATTCCTTTACGTCCGTATGGCCAAAGAAGGCGTAGTAGCTGCCCCCACGCGTAAAGTCATACGGCGCCAACACCGGCAAATAGGCCGGATTCGCATTCGGTCCTAGCGCTCCCCCGTTTGGGCATTGCGCCTGGTTCAGATATCCCGGCAACGGATTGCCGCTCGCATCCACGCATGGCGAGTTGTACGTTGCTTCCACCAGGCCCAGGTCGTCGTGTTCGCGCAAAAATGTCTGTCCGTACTGCGCACCGATCTTGATGTTGTGAATTCCCTTCGCATACGAGTAATCGGAATGAACGCCCGCATCCATCAGCGTTCGATTCTGCGCAATCGACGATGTTTGCAGGTTCGCCGGTCCCAGGTCCGCCAGCGGATTCTTGCTCGGATAGTAGTTGTAGTCGTCTTTGCGCACAAACGCGCCCAGGTTGAACACCATGTCGTTACCGATCACGTGCGTGTATGTCGGGGCAATGTTGAAGGTGCCGATCTGCGAGCGCTGATCCGTATTCCCCACGTTGCCAAACACAGGATTCGCGCTCGGCCCCGCCGCCAGCACGTTCTCCACGTTCAGATTTTGGTAAGCATTCGGATTCTGAAACCACGAACGGCTGTAATTCAAATCGAGGTGCATGGAATCCGTCGGCGAAAAGCTATAGTCCACGCGGTCGAAGAAATTCTCCTCATTTCCCTTGTCGTGGAACACCGCGAACTCCGGCGGATCGAGAAATCGTCCCGTATTCAATGCGTCTGCTTCAATAAAGTTTCCCCAGCTCTTGCCGCCGTACGACAAATCGATACTGCCCGAGGCAGATCCAAACGTCCCATAGGAGCTGGTAATGCTTCCCGCCGGCTGTGTAATGCCCAGCCCCGACCGGGTCGTCGCCACAATCACCAAGCTCGTCTTGTCGCCGTACTCCGCTGGAGGCGCACCGCTGATCACTTCAATCGACTGAATCGAGTTCGCCGGAAGTTGGTTTGAAAAGACTTTGCTCTGCTGGTCGGTAATCGACTGCCCATCCACTGAGAAGGAATTCGAAGCGTGATCACCGAGTCCGTGAAACAACCCATTTGAATCTGCTGAAACGCCCGGTGTCGTCTCCGTCACCAGCGAGCTCAACGTTGACGAGGCGCTCTCGAGCGGCACCTTGTTGAACAGGTCGCGGTCCACATCGGTGTGAAAGGTCGAGTCATTTTCCACCAGGTCGCCCGAGGACTCCACCGTCACCGTCTGCGATGCCCCTTCAATCTGCAGTACCAGCTTCAGGTTCGTCCCAACCGCCGAGCGAATCTCCAAGCCCTGACTCAGCGGAGCAAACCCTGTCGCCGAAACGTTGACCTGGTAAGGATTGAACGGCACGTTCGAGAAAGTAAACTGCCCCTGCGCATCGGTCGTCGCCGTCCGGCTAAAACCGCTTACCTGGTTTGTCATGTGCACGGTCGCACCCGGAATCACGGCGCCGGTTGGATCCGTCACCGTCCCCTGCACACCGCCGGCATTGCCGCCCTGCGAAGCAAAGACTGGAACCGCCAAAACATACACGCCCAATGCGCCTAAAAGAAGAAGAATGCTGGAAACAGAGCCGCGAACAAACGGCATAGAAACCTCCAAGGGTATGCTCAGATGGAACGCCAAAACGTGCGCCGCGGATTACTCTTCGCGGCAGCTTCCAGTCGATCGGGAGCGCTCGTTCCGGTGCTTTGCCTGCATGCCCGGCGTGCTTTGGGGGTAGCGACGTCAGTGCCGGCCCATTCTTCTCAGATGGGCGGCAGCATGCTGACAGGCAGATTCAAAACGGAAGGAGGGCTCTAGCAGCCTTGGGGTGGAGGGCGGATAAAGAGCTTCGAGTAGCGATGACGAACCAGGATTTGCGTTTCAACAGGAGGAGCAGAGACACCCACCTGCACGATCACAGGCGCGGCAGCCGCCGCATCAACGGGAGCCGCCGAATGCATCGAGATGCAAAGCGGGCAGTGGTCGGCCGCCGTCTGATCGGCGTGGACGTGCGCCACCTGCGCAACCGTAAACAGCGCCAGCAGCACAAGACACAGAACCGTAACCACGCGCACAGCACGAGCCGTTGCGAGCCCTGCCCTTGCGCGGTCACCCATCCTGATCTTGGTCCCGAATCCTTTCAAAATGACTCCAACTCTAAGAATACAAGGAATTGGACGCAGATTCACAAGAAACGGTTTGACCCCGGCTTTCAACCCCGCACCGGGCCAACACATTACCGTCCCGTTCGTCTAAACTGTGTCCGATGAGTCGATTTACCCATCTGCGCGCCCTGCTGGCGGCCATGCCGCTTGGCTTTGCACTGTTCAACTTGCCGGTAACTTCTGCCCTCGCTCAGCAATCTTCTGGTGGAAAAAACAAAGCTCCGCAGGTCATCAAGCCCGACGCCCCCGGGCTAGCCCGCAATCATCGCCTCATCCTCAAGGACGGTTCCTACCAATTGGTCCGCCAATACACCATCGCCGGTGACCGCGTCCGCTACCTCTCCCTCGAGCGCGGCGAGTGGGAAGAGATGCCCTCCGATCTCGTCGACTGGGTGGCAACACGAAAGTGGGAACGCGACCACACCACGCCCGATACCGACCAGGCCTCGCCCGCCATGAAAGAAGCCGAGGACGTCGACAAGGAAGAAGCCGACGAGCGCGCTCTGCAAAACGCCCGCATGCCCGAAGTGGCCAAAGGCCTCGAACTGCCCGATGAAGACGGCGTCTTCGCGCTCGACACGTACCAGGACACGCCCGAACTCGTGGAGCTCAAGCCCACCGATCTCAACATGAATTCAAAAACCCGCCACGGCATTGAGACGCTCAATCCGCTCAAGGCCTCCAGAGCCAACCTCGAGCTTGAGGGCGAACACGCCCGCGTCCATCTACACGTTCCAGACCCCGTGATGTTTCTTTCCCTCAACGTCAGCGACGAAACCGAGCCGGTACTCTCGCATCCAGTAACCATCAACACGGGCAACGCACGCACAGTCGCCGGCGGTAAGCACGGCGCGCACTCTGAGAAATCCAGCTTCGCCATCGTTCGTGTCGACGAGCGAAATCAAGTTCGCATCGTAGGCGCCATCAAGGTCGGCCTCGACGGCAAGGTCACTCAGGACGAAGATGTCATCCCCACCAAGGTTGAAGTACTTGCCGGCAGGCACTGGCTTCGCATCGAGCCCGAGCAAAAACTCACCATCGGCGAATACGCCCTCGTGGAAATCATCTCCGCATCCGACATCAACCAAACCGTATGGGACTTCCGCGTCTCCCCCGACGCCCCGGACAACCCAGGCTCCCTGGGCCCCATCCTCAAGCGCGCCGGCGACCGTTAACCTTCCGCTCGCGCTGCTTTCCTCCGCCGGCTCACCAAGAAATGCGCCAGCAGCAACATCGCGCCCGCCGCACTCAAAATCGCATCCGCCGCAGGCATCGCCCGCGTACCCCAGTGCGCATACGCTCGTCCATCCAAAAAGTACATGTACGACACGGGCAAATTTCCCAGCGAGTTGATGAACGCATACCGCGAGCTCCCGCTCTTGCCCGACCCTCCCAGAAACTCGAGCACCACCCCGGTGAACAGCGCATAGCAGCTCCCGATCGTGAACAGAAACAGAACCGTCGCAGCGAAATAAACCCAAGGTCGCTGCGGGCCAATTGCCAACAAACCCAGCGTGGCGGCATTCGCCAGCCCCGCCAGCAAGAACGCAATCGGCGCCTTCACGTGGACTGGAATCAGCGACACCACGAGCGCGCCCGCAGCCGTCAGCAGTGCGCCTCCCACGCCGTTCATCCATGCCACTTCGGCCCCGCTCACGCCGTAGTCGGTGGCAAGGCTCGGTAGAAGTCCGATCATGGCGCCGCTGCACATCGGGAACGTCACCAGCAACGTGTAGGGCAAAGCCTCCCATCGCAAGAATGTCGACTTGAATTCCTGCCAGACCTGCGCACCCGTCTCTCGCGCCGTGTTTCCGCCCACCACCAGTTGGCTCGGGACGCCCAGTGCCGCCAGTGCCGGCAACACAATCATTGCCGCCACAATCCAGCCCAGAGTACCCAGCGCCACCCGATCCGCCAACGACACTAGCAGAAAGACCGCCAGCCCGCCAAACACCAGTGATCCGCTCTGGTAAAAGCTGCCGGCAAGGCGGCGATTTTTCTCGTCCTTGAGCGCTCCCATGATGCCGCCGCAGGCCGCCACCACCAGGCCGCCGAAGCAGATGGCCAGGAAGATCAACCCCACGCCCCACGGCGAGGCGAGCCGTCCCTGGTGGAACGCCGCCAGCAACGTCAGCCCGGCGGCCGCGGCAGCAAGCATCAGCCACGTGCGCCGCCGTAGCCAGAAGTCCGTCACCGGACCCCACAGGAAATAGATCGCATGGGGCAAGCTCAGCAGCGCAAGAATTGAACCGCTCCGCCCCGGATCGACTCCTTCACGCCGGAACAGATAAGAAAGCGCGCCGCCCACCAACCCGATCGACATCACCGCCATCGGCGCGATCAGAAAGTTGAACAGCCATGGCCGTTCTTGTTCTGTGTGATTGGGGTCGCTGTCAGCGCGGATGCCGGAGGCCGGTAGCATGGGCCTTAGCCTACCACGCTCGCTAAAATACCTCGGGAGCCTGGGCGCGCGCGAAACGTTGCCGCCTCTTCTCCCACTCCTCGGACGAGAAAAACTGAGGTCCAACCTCGATCAGCCGCGGAATCATCTTGAATACCGCAATCCGGCTCCATGGCTGCCCGTCAC
>Ga0302320_10022596_pt1 | contig 12405 bp, 10 predicted proteins | sample Bog_T0_3_FD_202130 | JGI IMG/M metagenome (GOLD analysis project Ga0302320, IMG submission 202130) | Peat permafrost microbial communities from Stordalen Mire near Abisko, Sweden - Bog_T0_3 | ecosystem: Environmental > Terrestrial > Soil > Wetlands > Peat | place: Sweden: Abisko, Stordalen Mire...
GCGGCTGTGGCTGGCGGTGCGCGCCATCCTCACCGGCCTCGAAAAGTACGGCGCCTACCAATCGGTGGCCATGCCCGTCATTGACCCGACCACCGGCCAGCCGGATTCCAGCGGCGTGATGATCAACGTGAACATCAAGCATTACGCGCTGGCGAATTATTCGGGCATTCCCGCCGCGCTCAAGGACAAGTTCGCCTATGAGCCGCTGCTGCCCAAATTCGCGGTGACGCTGTTCGACCATGTGCTGGGGCCGGCCTTCATTCTCTCGGGCATCATGCTGCTGCTCGGGCTGGGAACCCGGCTGTCGCTCTTTGTCCAAGGCCTGATCTATGTCTCGTTGACGGTCGGGTTGATTTTGATTGGCCGGGACGACGGCATCTCCTGGCTGGGCATCCACGTGGCATTGGTGGCTTTCGCCCTGATCCTCGCCCGGCACAACAAACTTGCGCTCCTCAAAAAATGGTAAAGCCTTTCATCAAATCGCTGATCAACCGCCGCGAATTCATCGGCACGACCGCCGCCGCCGGCGCCGGTTTATTGTTGACCTCGTGCAGCAATGAATCCAAGCCCGCGCCCGCTGCCAAAAAATCCGCGTTGAGCGCGATCAATGTCGGCCTGGTGGGTTACGGGATGGAAGGCGGGGTGTTGTCGGAATCGTTGATGAATCTCATGAACACGGGCGACATCAAGGTGGTCGCGCTCTGTGACATTTGGGACTACGCCCGCAAAAAAGGCAAAAACACCTACAAGGCCAACGGTTTTGAGGTGAACGATTATGAGAATTACGAGGACATGCTGTCCAAGGAGAAAGACCTACAGGCCGTCATCGTGGCCGTCCCTGATTTCTGGCATGCGCCAATCACCAATGCCTGCCTCCAGGCCGGGCTGCATGTTTATTGCGAGAAGATGATGAGCAACACCCTTGACGGCGCACGCTCGATGGTGAAGACCATGCGGGACACTGGCAAACTGTTGCAGATTGGCCACCAGCGCCGGAGCAACCCGCGTTACCTCTTCACGCTAAACCGACTCCTCCACCAGGCCAACTTCTGCGGCCGGCTTACCGCCGCACAGGCGCAATGGAACCGCGCCGTGGCCGAGGATTTTGGCTATCCGAAACATTCGGAACTTTCCGCGGATAAACTTGCCAAGTACGGTTACAAGGACATGCATCAGTTCCGCAACTGGCGCTGGTTCAAGGGCCTGGGCGGCGGCCCGTTGTCCGACCTCGGCGCGCACCAGATTGATATTTTCAACTGGTGGCTGGGGGTCACCGCAAAGTCCGTCGTGGCCAGTGGCGGCCTGGATTATTACAAAAATCACGACTGGTATGACAACGCGATGGTGATTTATGAGTTTCCCCTGGCCGAAGGCGTGGCGCGCGCGTTTTATCAGGTGCAAACTACCACGAGCGCTGGCGGAGGTTATTTCGAAATGTTCATGGGCGACGAAGGCACCATTAAAATGTCCGAAGACCCCTCGCTCTGCGCCATTTATCGCGAAGCGCGGGCGACGGCGGTTTCTTGGGACGACCTCGTGGCCAAGAATTATGTGCGGGTCAAGGAAACCCCGGCCGCCGACTCCGCCAAGGTGGATGTCCGGGAAACCGCCCAGCTTCAGCAATATGAGATTCCCGTGTTTTTTAACAAGCCGCCGCATCAGCCGCACTTGGAGAATTTTTTCAACGCCATTCGCGGCACCGCCAAGTTGAACTGCCCGGCTGATGAAGCGTTCCGAAGCGAATTTATCATTCACAAGGCGAATGAAGCCATCGCCGCCGAGAAGAAGCTGGCGATAACACCCGAGGACACGGAAGCTTGAGGTTTGGGGGCCAAACCAAATTTTGAACAACCTTAACCGCTAAAAAGTCTCATCATTACATGAAAAACCTGTTGCCGAAATTCACTTTTGCCATTTTTTTTGCCGCCTCGGTGGCGTTCGCCGATGACATGGTGCCGCTGAAAACAGATTTGCCCAAGCCGCAGTTCGTTGGTACGCCGGTGCCGATCAATGTGCCCAACCTCGAGCCCAAGCTGACCGGCAAACGGCCTGACTTTATGGTGCCCGCCGGCACGGAAAATTTGGCCAAGGGCAAGAAGGTCACCGCCAGTGACAACGACCCGGTGGTGGGTACCCTGGATCTCGTGACCGATGGCGACAAGGAAGGCGACGAAGGTTCCTGGGTGGAACTGGCACCGGGCAAGCAATGGACCCAGATTGACCTCGAAAAAGACGCAGACATTTATGCCGTGATCGTGTGGCATTATCACTCACAGGAGCGCGTCTATCACGATGTCGTGGTCCAGGTGTCCGATGATCCGACCTTCAGCAAGGACGTGAAAACCATCTACGACAATTCATCCGCCGGCACAGACCGCCCGTACATTGAAAGTTACCAAGGCAAGCTGATAGATGCCAAAGGCGTGAAAGGCCGTTACGTGCGCCTGTACAGCAACGGCAACACAACCAACAAGATGAACCACTACATCGAGGTGGAAGTCTGGGGCAAACCTGCCGCGTAAAAAAATGCAAAAGGAAGAATGCAGAATGAAAAAACAGGCCTGACGCGGTCTGCAGTCGGACCGGCTTCCGGTTCTTCATTCTTCAATCTTCATTCTTCCTTGGCCGGCCGCTGGGCTGTTTTCATTTCCTTGTCGGTTCTCGCGCTCGCGGTCCGCCTGCCGCGGCTGGCCGAACGTCCGATGCATACGGACGAATCCATCAATGCCTACATCACCGGGGAGCTGCTGGCGGGCGACAGTTTCCACTACGACCCGCGCGACCGCCATGGCCCGGTGCTATTTGCTTTTGCCGAACCGCTGGTCAAACTGCTCGGCGCGCGAAAGTTTTCCGATCTGACCGAGAGCCAGTTGCGGCTCACGACGGTCATCATCGGCAGCGCCACGGTTCTGCTGTTGGGCGCGGGCGTGGAAATGTTCGGCTTCATCCCGTGTCTGGTCGCGGCCCTGCTGTTCGCCTTCGCGCCATTGCCTGTTTACTACAACCGTTATTTCATCCATGAAACGTTGTTTGTGGCCGCGACGCTTGGCCTGATATTGGCCGGCTGGCGCGCCTGGCAAAAAAATTCCGCGTGGTCGGCCGGGTTTGCCGGGCTGTGCGCCGGGCTTTTGCTGGCGTGCAAGGAAACCTCCGTGATTCATTTTTTTGCCCTGGGTCTGGCCATGATTTGCGGCTGGTTTCTTCTGCCACGCGAAAAGGCTCCGAAACTTAAAATTGTCGGGGTGGCCTTCACTGTTTTTGTGGCGGTCACGGTTACCCTGTTCACCTGGTTTGGCCGAAACTGGGCGGTGTTCGGGGATTTGGCGCAGGCAGTCCCGCATTTTGCCGCCCGCGCCGGCGGCGAAGGCCACGAAAAACCTTTCGGCTACTATTTCCACCTGCTGGATCCGACCTTCGTCCTGATGATTGTGGCCGTTGGCGGCGGCTATGCGGCGATTTGCGACGCCGTTACCGGGATCCGCAAACCGCATTTGCTGCTGGTTATTTATGGCTTGCTCATTTTAATGATTTACTCCGCCATCCCGTACAAGACGCCCTGGCTGGCATTGAATCTCTGGCTGCCACTGGCGCTAATGTGCGGTTTTGGCGTGGAGGCCTTCTGGGAGCAAATGACCAACGCCACCGGACGCTGGTTCATTGTCGTCGCCGGCGGCTTCCTGCTGGCTGTATTGGGCGCACAAACCAAATTATGGGCCTTTGACCAGCCGGCTGATGAGAAGAATCCCTACGCCTACGCCCACACCGTTGATGATCTGCTGGGATTGCCGGCGCGGATCGAAGAATTGGCAAAAAAGGAAAACCTCACACAGCCCCGTATTGCCGTGATCGCCGCCGACGCATGGCCGTTGCCGTGGTATTTGCGGAAATATTCCAAAGTGGGCTACTGGCAGCCTGCCCAGGACCCCGGTCCCGCCGATTTTTATATCACCACCACGGACGTGCCGGCGCAATTGGACGAGCGCCTGAAAAATCTCAACTCGGAATATTTTGGCGTGCGGCCAGAGGTGCTGCTGGTCCTGTGGACGCCGGCCACCAAGGAGACCACGCCATGATCTTTTTAACGCAGACGCACAGAGGACACAGAGCGGCGCGTAGCCCTGAATTCAGTTTCTTTGCGTTTCTCTGCGTCCTTCGCGCCTCTGCGTTTTTTTGCAAGCCAGCCTGTGGCCATGACTGACATCCATGTTTTCAATCACCACGCGATGGCGACGCAATTTCAGGTGCGCATTGCCGGCGAGGAAAAAAATTATGCCGCCCAGACCGCGCAAGCCGCATTTGCGCTGGTGGACAAACTGGAATCGCACTTAAGCCGCTTTCGCCTTGGCAGCGACATCTCGCAAATCGCCCGGCTTGCACCCGGCGAAACCCTGCGCGTCAGCGAACCCGTTTTTGCCTGCCTCGAACTCGCAAAAAAAATGGAGCAGGCCACGCGCGGGTCGTTTTCAGTGGCCGCCGCCGCGTTGCAATCACAGCCCGCGCCGCCGCGATGGACCTTGCAGGATTTTTCCGTGCGTTGCGACAGCGGCAAACTGGAATTTGACCTCGGCGCCATCGGCAAAGGCTTTGCGCTGGACCGGGCGGCGGAAGTTCTGCGCGAGTGGAGCTGCCCCGCCTTTCTGCTCGTGTCCGGCGGCAGCAGTATTCTTGCGGGCGACGCGCCAGCCAACACGGCTGGATGGTCGTGCGGTTTGGGCGATGATAATTCTCCGCACCGTTACTGGTTGCGTAACGCCTCGTTAAGCGGATCGGGTCTGGCCGTAAAGGGAAAACATATCCTGGATCCCCGCACCGGTCTGCCGGCGCTGCGGCAGAATCGCGCGTGGGCGGTCTGCGATACTGCCGCCGAATCGGATGCTCTTTCGACGGCCTGCATGGTGCTGGATGATGCGGAAATTGCCGAAATTCTTGCCGCGGACAAATCCTGGCTGGTGTTTTTGGAAGAAAATGGCCATGCGCGTTCTTTGGGAGACCGCGCACTGCCGTCGTCAGCAACTTAAATGTCTGTCTGACCCTTGGCCTCGGCTATTTCTGCGCGCCATACCCGCGCACGAAGCCGACGGATTGTGCAATTTCAGGGACGCTGGTGGTCCAGTCGTATTCGTATTCAATCGAGATGTTGCCGGCGAAATTTTGCCGTTTGAGTTCGTCGAGGATGCCGGGAATGTCCGAGACGCCCGTCCCGGCGGGCACGTCGTGGGCGTCATGAGATTTCTCATTCAGGTCCTTGAGATGGACACTTATGATGCGGCCCTGCAAAATTTTCAGGCAGTCCACCGGCACCAGTCCCGAACGCACCCAATGGCCGACGTCCGCGCAGGAGCCGATGCGTGGATCTCGGTCTTTGACCACGCTCAGGACGTAGTTGGGGTCCCACATTTTGTAGGAGTCATCGTTGGGTCGTTTGGGGTGGTCGTGGAAGCCGACATGGATATCGTATTCCTTGACCAGTTTTTCGATGGTATTAATCGAACCCACCGATTCGGTGGTGATGCCGTAAAGACCCAGCTTTTTGGCGAAGTCAAAAAGCTTGCGCGCCTGCGCTTCGTCCTTGGGAATTTCCACGACCCCGTAATTTACCGCGCGAATCCCGTCTTTTTGGAGGCGCGCCTGGACTTGTGCAATCATGTCGTCCGTGGCGTTCTGGTCGAACTTAAGCTCGGGCTGCGCGACGCTGAATTTTTGGCCGGGATAGAATTCGATGACCTTGCCGCCGGCTTCGGCGGTTTTATCAATGGCCTCCATCACCGTGTAGTGGTTGAAGGACCAAGCCTGGCAGCCGAGGGCGAAACCGCCGGTTTTACAAGTGTCCGGGATGGGTTCGGCGGCGAAGGATGTTGCGCCTGACAGCCAGAGACCGCAGGCAACGACAACAATTTGAGCGAGGTGTTTTTTCATGGAGTTAAGATGTGACCCGGATTGTCGCACAGCCGTCGGACTTTTCAAATACCCCTTTTGGGGGATTGCAAACTTTTGGTGTATCCAGTTCACTATGACGAACGTCTACCACCACCATATAAATATATGACACGGTTCTCATGTTTTTTGTTTTCGCCGTGCCGTTGTCTGCTTAACATTTACAAATGAAATCTATTCGTCAGTCTGCGTCCCGGGGCGTCAGCCGCCGCCGTTTTCTCCAAACCTCCACGCTGGCCGCCGGAGCGGTCGCCTTTGGCGTGCCCACACTGCTGCGCGCCGCCAACTTGAACAGCAAGTTGAACATCGCGGCCATCGGCTGCATGGGCAAGGGCGAAAGCGACACCAACCATTGCAGCAGCGAAAACATTGTGGCGTTGTGCGATGTGGATGCCGACCGGTGCGCCAAGCAGCGGGAAAGATATTCCAGCGCGAAGTTTTACCAGGACTACCGCAAGCTGTTTGATGAAATGTCCGGGAGCTTTGATGCGGTGACCGTATCCACGCCCGATCATATGCACGCGATCATTGCGTCGCTGGCGATGAAATCGGGCAAACACGTTTATTGCCAGAAGCCGCTGGTGCAGACGATTTATGAGGCGCGGTATCTGCGGAATCTCGCGCGCTCCGGCGGCCTCGTCACGCAAATGGGCAACCAAGGCAGCGCGGCACCCGGCCTGCGCCGCGGCGTGGAATGCATTCAGGGCGGCATCATCGGCCAGGTGCATGAGGTGCATATCTGGACCAACCGCCCGGTTTGGCCACAGGGCATGGATCGGCCCGAAGGCTCGGACCCGGTTCCTGATTCGCTGGCGTGGGACATTTGGATCGGTGCGGCGCCAATGCGGCCTTACAAAAAAGGAGTCTATAATCCCTTTGTCTGGCGTGGCTGGCAGGATTTCGGTACCGGCGCGCTCGGGGACATGGCCTGCCACACGGTGAATCTGCCCTTCCGTGGTTTGCATCTGGGCTACCCGACGCAAATTGAAGCCACCGCGCTCGTTCCAATGAACAAGGAAACGTTCCCGCTCGGTTCCAAAATCCGTTTTGAGTTCCCCGAACGTAAAACCAAATTTCCGGCCGCGCAAAAAACATTCTTTCATCACTCCGACACCTTGGTGCAGGATCCGGTGACCTTCACCTGGTATGACGGCGGCATGCCCGATGCCAGCGCCCCGAACGGCCATGATTTCAGCAACAAGCCGCCGCATGACTTGTTGGTGGATATCGAGGCGTTCCGCGGTGAAGTGCCCAACAGCGCCTGCCTGATGATTGGCGACAAGGGCAAAATCTTTTCTCCAGACGACTACGGTGAAGAATTTTTCCTGAAGCTCAACGACGACAAAAAGTTCACCCATTTCACCAAGCATCCGGCGGTCGCGGAAATTCCCCAGACCATTCCGCGGAACGACTTCGACAAAGAGGGCGGCCATGACAGCGACCGCAAGCAGCACCTGGAGTGGATCGCCGCCATCAAGGAGGGAAACCCCTTGAAGTGCTATTCGCGCTTTGAAATTGCGGCGCAGCTCACGGAAATCATGCTGCTGGGCTGCGTGGCCTTGCGGGCCGGGAAAACGATCGAATGGGACGGGCCGAACATGGTGGCCAAGAACTGCCCCGAGGCCGCGCAATACGTTAAGCGCGACAATCGGTCCGGCTGGAACCTCGCTTGAACGTGAACACCCATTTCACCCGGCGCGACTTTATCAAGGCAACGGGCGCAGCCGCCCTGACCGCTGCCACGTTGCCGGCTTGGGCGCAAGCTGATAAAAAAATGACCATCGCGTTTGTAGGAGTGGCGCATATTCACACGCCTTCTTACGTTAATATCGTCAAACAACGCCCTGATGTGGTGGCCAAATATGTTTGGGACCATGACGCAGACCGGGCGGCGCAACGCGCCAATGATCTTGGCGCAAAAACTGTCGCGGATGCGCAAACCATCTGGTCAGATCCCGAGATTACGGCCGTCGTGATTTTATCTGAGACGGACCGGCATCATGACTTGGTTCTCGCCGCCGCAAAAGCAGGCAAGCACATGTTCGTGGAAAAGCCCCTCGGCATCACCGCCCGTGAAAGCCGCGAAATGGCTGAGGTCATTGAAAAGGCCGGTTTGCTGTTCACCACGGGTTATTTTAACCGGACGGATCCCAAAAAGCTGTTTCTCAAGTCCGAGATTGCCGCCGGGAATTTTGGCACCATCACCCGGGTGCGCGGCTCGAATTGCCACAATGGCTCGCTGGGCGGGTGGTTTGACACGGATTGGCGGTGGATGGCGGACCCCAAAATCGCCGGCGTCGGTGCCTTTGGCGATCTGGGCACGCATTTGCTGGACATTTTAATGTGGCAGAATGGCGACATTGAGTCGGTCACGGCGGATATTCGTCCCGTGACACATCGCTACGACGATTGCGATGAAACGGGCGAAGCGTTAATTCGTTTCAAAAACGGCGTCATTGGCACGCTCGCCGCCGGGTGGGTAGACATTGAAAACCCCGTGGAGTTGCTCATCAGCGGCACCCAAGGCCATGCGGTGATTGTCAACGGACAATTGTATTACCGCAGCGAGAAGCGTTCCGGCAGCGATGCCAAAAAGGCGTGGACAGATTTACCACCGGCCCCCAAACCGCCAATGCAACAGTTTCTGGACGCGGTGGCTGGCTCAAAGGATGAGCCCTTGGTGACTCCCGCGGAAGCCGCCAAGCGCGTGGCGGTCATGGAGGCAATGTATGAAGGCGCTCGCAAGGGGAAGTGGGTTGAGGTGAGCTGAACGGCCAGGGTCGTTGAGAGATTATTATTGGACCTCGAAATTGCTTACGAAAACAGCGCGAGTTGACCGCGTTCAATCCGCCGAAACTCCGCCGTACTCAGGTCGGTAAAACGGTCTTTAAAGCCGGCCTTGCGCCGGGCCACATCAAACATCTTCTCGATTTGGTCCGCGAAAATACCTTGCCGCGCATCCGGGTGCCCCATTGGGAATTGTACATTTTTCCGCCGCGCATGGCCTTGATCTGGTTGAGAACTTTGTCTCTGCGATCCGGAAAATGCGTCTCCAGCCACTTCTCAAACAGCGGCGCGTTGGCGTGTGGCAGCCGCACCATCGTGAAACCCGCAGAGGTCGCGCCCGCTTCGTGGGCCGCCTTGAGAATGGCCGGCATTTCATGGTCGGTGAGGCCGGGGATAACGGGAGCCACATTCACACTCACAGGAATATTGGCCGCGGACAACTTGCGGATGGCCGCCAGGCGCGCTTCGGGCGGAGACGTGCGCGGCTCCATGACCTGGCGTAAGCCGTTGTCGAGCGTGGTGATGGAAAGGCAAACACCGGCACATTGGTATTTTGCGAGTTCCGAGAGGAGGTCAATGTCCCGCGTGACGAGCGAGTTTTTCGTGATGATCGCCACCGGATTGCGAAAGTCCAACAACACTTCCAGACACCGTCGCGTCAGTTTCAGTTTCCGCTCCACGGGTTGGTAGCAGTCCGTAACGCCGCTCATCACGATGATTTGCGGTTCCCATTTCGGCGACGAGAGTTCGTGGCGCAACAATTCGGGCGCGTCTTCCTTGACCATGATTTTGCTCTCAAAATCAAGCCCGGCGGAAAAACCCAAATACTCATGGGTGGGCCGCGCGTAGCAATAGATGCAACCGTGTTCACAGCCGCGATAAGGATTGACGCTGGAGCGAAACCCGATATCGGGGCTGTCATTGTGGGCGATGACCGTCTTGCTGTGGTCTTTGAAGAACTGCGTGCGCGGCAGAACATCATCTTCCGGGTTCCAATCCGCATCCGGTTCAAGCTGGATTTGATCGAATCGGTTCGGGGGATTTTCGGGCGCACCGCGGTGCGCCGCCATCAATCGGTCTGCCTGCATGGCCACACTTTAACCCATAGCCGCAAAGGTGCAAAGGCGGGGCAGGACTTTTCGTCACAATAATTGCGTGCCTTGGAAAATTGAGAGCGGCGATGAAATTGCGGAACCACGGCCGCACGAGTGCAGATTTGATTTTCTTTAACATCCAATTGGACACTGTTCCATTAGGTGTGCATATTTCACCCATTAAAATGAAGCCCACCATCAGGCCATCGCCCGTAGAGTCGGCCAAGGAAGTCGGTTTGCGTTATGTTCACGACCATCGTCCGGGCATCACCCGCGAGCGCGTGGGGCGGGGATTCCGTTACCGCGGCCCGGATGGGCGAATCATTGGTGACCGACCGACGCTTAAGCGAATTGAAGGGCTGGTAATTCCACCGGCTTGGGAAAACGTGTGGATTTGCCCCCTGGAGAACGGCCATTTGCAGGCCAGCGGGCGCGATGACCGCAACCGCAAGCAGCATCTTTATCACACGCGGTGGCGGGAAGTGCGCGACGAGACAAAATTTCACCGGTTGGTGGATTTTGGACGCGTGCTGCCGAGCATCCGCCACCGGCTAAAAAAGGACCTCACGCGCGAGGGACTTTGCCGGGAGAAAATTATTGCCACGGTGGTGCGCCTGTTGGAAATCAGCCTCATCCGCGTGGGCAACGAGGAATCGGCCCGGGACAATCATACGTACGGCTTGACGACGATGGAAAACCGCCATGCCGTAGTTCGCGGCGCCAGCATTCGCTTTCATTTTCTGGGCAAGAGCAACAAGGAGCATGTGGTGGAAATCCACGACCCGCGCATCGCCCGGATCATCCAAGCGTGCCAGCATTTGCGGGGGCAGGAACTGTTTCATTACGTGAATGACTCGGGCGAAAAACATCCCGTGGGCTCGCATGACGTGAACGATTATTTGCGCGACGTCTCCGGGGAGGATTTCACCGCCAAGGAATTTCGCACGTGGGGCGGGACGCTTTCCGTGCTCAAGGAATTGCGCAAAATGGGCCCGGCGGCTCATGTAACCCAAGGCCGGAAAAACCTCGTGACCGCCATCAGAGCGGCGGCCCAACATCTTGGCAATACGGTGGCTGTCTGCCGCAAATCTTACATTCATCCGGCCGTCCTGGAGTCGTACCTTGAAGGCACGTTGATTCCCACTCTGGAGAAATTGACGGGCACTTCAAAGTCAAAACCTAACGGTCATCTGCATGTGGACGAAGTGGTTTTGCTGGAGTTTTTGGCCTTCAACAACCAGCAGAAAAACGGGCGAAAGCAAACGCCGGCGACAGGGAATGTCCCCAAAGGGACACGGGAAATCCGCCCGGCACAGCGCGCCGGTTTGAACCGCCGGAAGTAGAATCCGTCCCAACGGGACGGTGAATGGACGGGCGAACTTTCCAGCGTCCTTTCAGGACTAGGGAATTGTGCCGTGTAATTGATTATGCCGAGTTGTTCGGGCGATTCTTTCAAAAACCGAAGGAATCGCCTTTTTTTATCTTCGCGGCTCGGCATAATTCGGGAGGTCTGTTGCGTGAAAGATACTTAACGAATGATCGCACCTTTGGCCAAATTCATTGACGGGTCGGTCCTCCAGATCGGCTATGCGATGCTGCCACAATCCATGTGGCGGGAGGCCGCAAATGAACGGGATTTAAAACTGGAGCAAGCGGTCCAATTTCTGAACGGGCCGGACTTCATTCCTGCCGAAAGCCAGCCGGCGCAACTAGATTTTATTCCCGACGCCTCGGGTGGGCGCTTCCGCTTTCCCACGCCGCGACCGTGCGAGTTCGCAGAGAACAATGTCGTTCATGGCCGGCTATACCGTTGCGCGGACGCCTGGCAGAAAAGACCGGTGATCGTCTCGCTGCACGGTGGCGGTGACTTTCCCGGTCATCAACTCGCATTTCACTTGTTCGCCCGCCGTTGCCACCGGGCGGGATTCAATGCAGCGACCTTGGAATTGCCTTACCACTTTCAACGCCGTCCACGCCAGTATGGTCCATTGAACATCCTTTGCCAGTATGGTCCGGGGATCAGCCGGGATTATTTGCAGATGGCCAAGACCTATGCGCAGGCGGTTGCCGAAATCCGCAGTCTGAGCGGATGGTTGTTGGCCCAAGGTTGCCCCGGCGTGGCGCTGGTGGGAGCTTCGCTCGGCGCTTACCTGGCAGGATTGACGGGGTGCCGCGATGCGCGTCTTGCCTCGATCGTTATGATCTTGCCAGCCGCGCGCATGGGTCTTTTGTTGTCGCAGGCGGAACGGGTCGGCAGGCGGCGCGTTCGAGAGGCGATACTGCGGCGGCGGGCGGCGTGTGAGGAATTGGACAGGACTCCGTTAAACCTGACCTCAGCCCGGCCGGCGATCTCGAAGGAAAATGTATTATTGATCGAAGGGATGCATGATCTAATGGTGTCGAGCGCCCCGATCGAACTCTGGCAGTCGTGGGGTCAGCCCGAGATCTGGCGATTGCCCCAAGGTCATATCAGCACAGCCTTAACCGCCTTAATGCCAGGCTTGCCGGGCCGAATCCTGCGCTGGCTGGCACCGCGGCGGGACGCGCCCACCGCTCAGGCACGATCAAACAAAGCTGCCGGATAATGCCG
>Ga0302320_10022600_pt1 | contig 12403 bp, 9 predicted proteins | sample Bog_T0_3_FD_202130 | JGI IMG/M metagenome (GOLD analysis project Ga0302320, IMG submission 202130) | Peat permafrost microbial communities from Stordalen Mire near Abisko, Sweden - Bog_T0_3 | ecosystem: Environmental > Terrestrial > Soil > Wetlands > Peat | place: Sweden: Abisko, Stordalen Mire...
CACTGCGAAAGCCCCGATGTGATCGGGCAGCCCAGTTTCCCTGGGCGCGATGAAGTCAGCCAGAGACCGGCACGGCTCGCCGCCTTCTTTATTCGATTGTTGACGGAGGAAGTGAAAACGTTCGAGCACCTTTTCGCGTGCGCCGTCGGTATACAGTTCCACATCGTCGCCTACGGCGCTGGCGGGAAACAATCCATATACGCCGCGCGCCGTGATCAGGTTCTTCTCGATGATGGTATCCAGGAGTGCGTTGGCTTCCGCAAAGATCTGGCGCGCCTGTGCACCCTGTCCCTCGTGCTCGAGAATGCGGGGATAAACGCCCTTCAAACCCCAGGTGTGAAAGAACGGTGTCCAGTCGATGAATTCGCGCAGTGTCGCCAGCGGAAAATTATCCAGGACGCGTACACCGGTAAACGCGGGCTTGGGCAGGTCTTCGGAACGCCATTGAATCGGAGTCCGCCTCGCGCGAGCGGCCTCGATCGAGATTACGGTTTGGCGCGGTGCGGAGTGGGCCTTGCGAAGCGCCTCGTAGTCGGCGCGATGTTGTGTCACGAACGCCGACTTGCCTTCATCGCTGAGAAGGCTGGTCGTCACCGGCACCGCCCGGCTGGCATCGAGCACGTGGACCACCGGTTCGCTGTAATGCGGAGCAATCTTGACGGCCGTATGCGCCCGGCTCGTCGTCGCTCCGCCGATGAGCAGCGGCAATCTGAAGCCCTGACGCTCCATCTCGCGGGCCACATGCACCATTTCATCGAGAGACGGCGTAATCAGCCCGCTGAGGCCGATCATGTCCGCCTTTTCCGTCTTAGCCCGCTCGAGGATCTTTTCGCAGGGGACCATCACCCCCATGTCGATCACCTCATAGTTATTGCAGGCAAGCACGACGCCGACGATATTCTTCCCAATGTCGTGAACGTCACCCTTGACCGTCGCGAGCACGATTTTTCCTTGCGCCTTGACCACTTGGCCAGCCGCAGCCATGGCAACTTTCTCGGCCTCCATGAACGGCGTTAGGTGCGCCACCGCCTTCTTCATCACGCGGGCGGACTTGACTACCTGGGGCAAGAACATCTTCCCGGCGCCGAAGAGATCGCCGACTACACTCATGCCAGCCATCAGCGGGCCTTCGATTACTAAGAGAGGCCGGCCAAGTTTGACGCGTGCCTCCTCGGCATCGACTTCGATATATGTGTCGATTCCCTTCACCAGCGCGTGAGAAAGACGCTCCTCGACCGTGCCGTTGCGCCATTCTTCGGACTTCTTTTCATTGACCGCCTTGCCGACTCCCTTCAGCTTTTCGCCGTAATCCACCAGTCGCTCGGTCGCGTCGGGACGGCGGTTAAGCAGCACGTCCTCCACCAGCTCCCTAAGCTCGGGCTCGATCTCCTCGTAGACCTCAAGCATTCCTGCATTCACGATGCCCATGTCCATGCCCGCCCCGATAGCGTGGTAAAGAAATGCGGAGTGCATGGCCTCGCGCACCTTGTTATTCCCTCGAAAACTGAACGAGATGTTGGAGACGCCACCGCTGACCTTGGCGTGCGGCAGGTTGGCCTTGATCCAGCGCGTAGCGCGAATGAAGTCAACCGCGTAGTTGTTGTGCTCCTCCATGCCCGTGGCAACGGTAAGGATATTTGGGTCGAAAATGATGTCCTCGGGCGGAAAATCGACCTCGTCAACGAGTATTCTGTAGGCCCGTTCGCAGACCCGGATCTTGTCCTCGTACGTCGCGGCCTGGCCCTGCTCGTCGAAGGCCATCACCACCACAGCCGCACCATATTTCAGAACGCTAGCGGCATTCTGGCGAAACTTGGCTTCGCCTTCCTTCAGCGAGATCGAATTGACGATGCCCTTGCCCTGCAAACATTTCAGCCCCGCTTCGATGACCTCCCATTTCGAGGAGTCGACCATGAAAGGCACCTTGGCGACTTCGGGCTCGCTCCCCAGCAACTGCAGAAAACGGGTCATTGCCGTGACGCCGTCGATCATGCCCTCATCCATGCAGATGTCGAGGACATTCGCTCCGTTCTCGACTTGCTGCCGGGCTACGCTTACCGCTTGCTCATACTTGCCTTCTTTGATCAGCTTCGCGAATTTAGGCGAACCGGCCACGTTGGTCCGCTCACCGATCATGATGTAGACGCCGGGCTGCTGGGTGAATGGCTGTGATCCCGAGAGACGAAGTGGCTTCGTCTCCGTGGCCCCGGGCATGGTTGTGCTAGAGGGAACGCTCACGCTTTGCTCTCGCTTTGGAGGGCATAGGATTCGGCGGGAGGCTGAGTCCCGTACTTTCGCGGAGGCTGGCCTTCGAGCGCTCTCGCAATAGCTGCGATGTGCTCGGGCGTGTTGCCGCAGCAACCGCCGGCAATGTTAATCAGTCCTCCCCGTGCGAAGTCGCCTAAATAACGGGCCATGTCTTCCGGCCCCAGATCGAAACCCGTCTCCGACAGCGGATTCGGCAATCCGGCGTTCGGGTAGCACGAGATCGCCACATCCGCCTTCTCCGAGAGTTCCTCCAGGAACGGATACATCAGATCGGGACCGAGAGAGCAGTTGAGTCCCACCGACAGAGGCTTCACATGCCGCACCGCGTTCCAGAACGCCTCAGTTGTCTGCGCCGATATCATGGTCTCGCCGCCACGTCCTACCGCCGCCGAAATCATCACCGGCAACTTCTTGTGGTCCTCGTCGAACACCTCACGGATCGCGACCAGCGCTGCCTTGGCGTTCAGCGAGTCGAAGATTGTCTCGACCAGCAGCAAGTCTGCGCCGCCGGCGATGAGTGCACGCACCTGCTGGGTGTAAGCCGCTTTGACCTGATCGAAGGTGACCACCCGAAAGCCCGGATCATCGGCATCGGGCGAGTTCGAAAGAGACACGGTCAGCGGCCCGATCGCCCCCGCCACAAACCGCTGACGCGAGGTTGCGCTCCCGACACGATCGGCCCATTCGCGGCACTGCCGCGCCGATTGCTCATTGATATCCCAAGCCAGGCTGCCCAGAAACGGATCTTCGACAATCTTCTGGTAGAACGCGGGATCTTTCCGGCCGCCGCGCTCCCGCGGATCTTCCACAAAGAATTCGCTCTGGGTGATGCTGGTTGCGCCGAAGGTATTCGTCTCGATGATATCCGCTCCCGCTTCGAGAAATCGGCGATGGATATCGCCGATCATTTCCGGCTTGGTCAGCGAGAAGAGGTCGCCGTTGTTCAGCAGGCTTTTCGTCGAGCCTTTGAAACGCTCCCCTCGGATATCCGCTTCCGTCATGCCGTAGGTGCGGATGGTCGTGCCCATCGCTCCATCGATGATGGCAATTCGACTCTCGAGGATCTTCTCCAAAGGATGTTGGTGGGCTCTCGTCATGTCTCTTTGATGACCCTGGGCAGCCTTCGATTCGGCCTTTCACTTTGCGACATTTCCCGCAAAATAAGCTTCTTTTATTATAGCGATTGGCGCTATATCCAGGCTCAGGCGGGCGTAATCACTGAAGTAATCGTGACCGAGTTGAAGGCGCGTTGGAGGCCGTTGGTGGCGTCGCGCCCGCGTAAGCAAACTGATCAGATCCTTATTCTTAGCTGGGGATCAGACATATATTTCGAACTTTGAATCTGCACCGCGCCAGCATCGGCGGGAGAAACTCCGAGTTGTCGCAATGGATCCACCACGAGCCAGCTCAATGCGCCCACCAGGCAGAGCGCAGCCGCCACTAGAAATGAGGTCGTCCAACCGAACCGCGCGGCGATCCAGGGGGTGAGAGAAGCGGTCAGTGCCGCTCCAATCTGGTTTCCCATATTCATGAAGCCCGATACCGAGCCCGCAGACGCGCCGGCTATGTCGGCCGTCACGGACCAGAAAGAACTCTGAGACAAATACAGGGCACCTGCTCCACCCGCGAGCACAACGCTGGCCAGCCGCGCGCTCTGAACCTGGGATCCGAGAGCGATGAATATTCCCGCCACCGAAATCGCAAATGCCGCAAGGCCACAGCGCCCGACGCGCGGTCCAAGCTGCTTGGTGAGCCGGTCGTTGATGGTCCCTCCCAAAAGGCAGCAAACTAACATGGCGAGAAATGGCAACATGGTGTAGAACGCGCTCGCCTTCAAATCCAGGCCCCGCACCTTGGCGAGATAGCGATAGAACCAGCTGAAGAAGATCCATGCCACGTAGCCATAGCAGAAATAGCTGAGGGTGACGGCCAGGACGTCCTTGCTTTGTATTACGCGGCTCCAGGGCACGAGCGTTTTCAGATCATTCTTTGACTCCGGTTGCGTGAGCCCAGAACGAATCAACGCCAACTCTGAGGCGGCAACGCCGGGATGCTCAGCGGGTGTGTCGCGTGCGATAAAAAACCACACCACACCAACGGCGAATCCGATGATGGAGCAAACCCAAAACGACGATCTCCAGCCGTAGTGAACCATAATGTAAGTCACGATCAAAGGCGTAAGGCCGGCTCCCGCGCCCACGCCGGCGAAGATCCAGCCATTGGCAATACCGCGTTCCGTAGTCGGAATCCAGCGTGCGACGAATTGATTGGCGGACGGGTAGATCACGGCCTCCCCGGCGCCGAGAAGAAAACGGACCGCCACGAAGATGAGCAGCGCAGCTGCAATATTCGCGGGGACCATGGCGGTCAGGGCGGTGAAGATTCCCCACCACACGACGCCCGCGGCCAGCACACGGCGCGGTCCGAAGCGATCGGCCAGCCTTCCCCCAACGGTCTGGAAAAGTGCGTACCCGACCAGCATGGCGCTGAACACCTGGCCCAGTTGTACATCGCTGAGATGATAGGCCTCGGCGATGGACCCGCCCGCAATGGAAATGTTAACGCGATCGAGATACGAGACGGCGCTGAGAATGAACAGCCAGAACACCAGAAACCAGCGGACGTGGCTCATTCTCGCACTGTTCATCGCCAGGTTTTCCTTGTTTATGCCGTGTGTTCGCGCAGAAGACGCGAAAGTTGTCCGGTAACGCTCTGCTCTTCGCCGGGTTGCAGCATGAACCAGTTCATGGCTAGCCACCTTGAGTTAAGGCGCATGAATGAAGCTCCCTTGCCGCTCACTTGCCCGCGACCGCGGCAATGCAATTGATTTCCACCAGCGAATCTCCCGGCAGCGCAGCCACCGCAACGGTTGTTCGCGCCGGGCCGCCATGGGGAAAATATGTCGAGAACACTTTATGCATTCCGTCCCAGTGTTCGATCTTCACCAGGAAAACATTCAACGTAAGAATGCTGTCCATGGTTCCTCCGCCAATTTCCACATGCTTCTTGATCTTATCCATGACCATGCTGGTGTGCGATTCAATCGTCCATTCCTTGGAGTCGCGCGTATCGTGGGCGCCCTGCCCCGCGACATAAATCAACCCCCGGTGAACAATCACGGGCATGATGACGTCTTTCTCGCTGCCCGGTTTGCCCTCGCTATTCAACTTGCGGATTTCGCCGGTATCTTGGGCGGCGGCACTCCGCGCCAATGCACGATTAGGCAAAACCACGGCGGTAACTCCCAACGCGGAAAGCACGGAAGCGAACCGCGCCGCAAACGCTCTTCGTGTAAAAGTCAAGTTCATATTCGTTCTCCTTCCAATTTGGTCCCTCGAGATCGACGATCCATCAGGGCAATGCGAAGTCTTTTGTCCGCTATAGCCTTCCAAACTTCTTCACCGCCTCCACAATCGACTTCGTCTGTTCAATCACGGCATACATCGAATGCTCTTTGAAGTCCATTTGTTGGGCGAGAGTTAGAACTTCCAGAGCCTTTGCCCTGGGCACAACCACCACGCCATCGCTGTCCGCCGCGACGATGTCGCCGGCATTCACCGTCACCCCGTCGCACTTCACTGGAATCTGGGATCCTCCGAATCGATAATGATGCACCGAAGTCGAGGGCACAATGCCGGTCGCATACACCGGAAACCCAATCTTGCGCAGATAGGCCACATCGCGCACTCCTCCATCGACTACCGCTCCGGCGTAGCCCCGCGCAGCCATGGCCGTGCCCATCAATCCGCCCATTCCCGCGATGTCCTCGCCGTCCTCGACTTCCATCACGTAAACGGAATCCACCGAGCCCTCGTCAATGGCCGCCAGCATTCCGTTCAGCGCAGTGGGATCGCTGTTGCCTTCGTCCTTCTTAAGCAGTACCGTACGCGCAAAGCCGGCAAACTTTGTAGTCAAGATCGGATGCATGCGGTGACTCATGTACATCCGCTTGCCGGTCAACTGCTCCAGAGCATCGGAGACCGAAGCCACCTCCACCCGGCGAAAGTCTGCGATCAAGGCGCTGTCGGTCTGCGATGGATTTGCTCCGGCGACTGATTGTGCCCGCAAGAATCTGGCTCCGCACAACGTAGCAGACAAAAGGCCGATGGATACCAGCGATGCCGCGATTCTGTGCGATTTCGCAAAGCCATGAAACTTGTTCATTTCCTCCTCCTCGATGTATATATGTGCGCGGACTCTAACACTGTTTGTGGTTCGGTGGAAGAGCCAATCCGTTTCTCCGAGAGGAAATGAAAATGACGACGCTGAGCAAGACTGCCCGCCTGCTTCTGTGGATCTTCGCGATCGCACTATCCCTAGGCGTTTCAGTGCAGCAGGGCGACAGCCAGGAACGCAAAGCCGTGAACCTGTCTCCCGCCCGGGGACTTCCTTTTAGCGACGGCGTGGTGGTGGGAAATACTCTCTACATCGCGGGTCAGGAGGGTACCGACGAGTCCGACAAGTTGGTCGCTGGAGGAATCGGCCCCGAGACAAGCGCGGCTCTCGCCAATATCCAGCGAGTTCTTAAGGCCGCCGGCTTCGAACTGAAGGACGTTGTCAGTGTGACAGTCTACCTCGCCGACATTCATGAGTTCCCCGACATGAACAAGATTTACAAGAGTGTTATGCCTGACCCCAAGCCGGCCCGTGCTACCATCCAGGCTGCAGCCCTGGTCAACAACGCCCGAATTGAGATCTCGGCGATCGCGGTGAAACAGAAGTAATTCCCTCCTCGGCGAATGAGACATTCTCGGCTTGCCGCCCGGTAAAAGTGGCACAGCGCGGGCGGAGTTGCCCCTCGTGCCGTAAGCGAGAGAACTGCTCCCGCAGGCACGATGCGACAGTTCACTAGTGAGGAAGCGAGAAGCTGATAACATCGCCGCCCGCTGCGACAGCCACATACTGAACCCCATCGACCGCATAACTCATCGGTGAAGCGTGAATGCTCTGGCCGGTGGTGAACTGCCAGAGCGAACGGCCGGTCCGTGCTTCCACCGCTTCCAGTGCCCCGGTATCGTTCCCGAAGAACACCAATTCACCCGCCGTTGTCAGCGTCCCGCCCCAGGAAATGCCTCGGCCGGCCTGGGGATAGCGCCAGACGATCTTTCCCTCGAGCAGCGAGTACGCCAGCACGATCTTCTGAGCGTGATCATCGGGCGCAAGCCTCGTGCCCGTAGCGTAGAAGGTCTGGCCTTGGGCAAATGATTGCGGGTGAGCGAAAAAGATGCTGCAACTCTCCAGCGCCATCACGTAGAAGAATCCGGTATCAGGATTGTAGGAAGGCGAAAACCAATTTGTGGCTCCATCGATGCCGGGGCAAATCTGCGTGCCCTCCGCGCTCGGTATTTTTCCCGACAATATCGGACGGCCCGACGCGTCAATTCCTTTGGCCCAGTTCAGCTTCTCAACAAACGCCGTCGCCTTGAGGAACTTTCCGTCGGTCCGGTCGAGAATATAAAGAAACCCATTACGGTTGGCTTGCACCAGCAAGTCACGCATTCGACCGTTCACTTCAGCACTCAATAGCACTGGTGTTTCGTTGGCGTCGTAGTCGTACAAGTCGTGGGGAGTGAACTGGAAGTACCATTTCAACGCACCTGTTGTAGGGTTCAGTGCCACGACGCAGGCGGTGTACAGATCGTCTCCAGGGCGGGAGTCGCCTACGAAATCGGGCGCCGCGTTGCTGGTTGTCCAATACAGAGTGTCCAGTTTAGCGTCGTAGGTGCCGGGCATCCAGGTCGTGCCCCCGCCGTGAAGGTAGGAATCGCCTGGCCAACTGGAGGAGCCGAACTCACCCGGCCCGGGAATAGTCCAGAAACGCCATTTCAGGTTACCGGTAAGGGCATCGTAAGCGGCGACGAAACCGCGCACGCCCGAGTCCCCTCCGGACGTTCCAACGATCACTTCGTCTTTCACAATGAGCGGAGCGCTGGTTGCACCATATTGTTTTGCCTTGTCCGCGTAGACCACATCCCATTGCAGTTGTCCCGAGCGGGCGTCGAGACAAAGCAAGTGGGCGTCATCGGTCTCCATGTAAACGAAGTTTCGCCAGACGCCAACTCCACGGTTCTTATGAGCCGCAGCATCATCGAGCAGCCCCGCGCTCACCGGCCTTTGGTGATGCCAAAGAACCCGGCCCGTTCGTGCATCAAGCGCAAATACATCGTTGGCCGAGGTGACATACATTACTCCGTTGACGACCACAGGGGTCACTTCCAGCCGCTCGGAATTGGAAGGATGGAACATCCACGAGGCGCGAAGCTGTGTGACATTTGCCGCGGTGATTTCGCGCAAGGCGCTGTAGCGGCGTCCGGTGTAGTCGCCGTTATAGGAAGTCCAGTTGGCGCCGGGAGGCCGTGTGAGCAGGTCGTCCGCGCTCACATTCACGTTGGCAACAACCGGAGCCTGGCCCTGTTGGCCTGCCGCTGAAAATGTGAACAGACTAAACACGGCCAGTGCTGCCCCGGCTAAGTCTTTTCTGATTGATTTCATGTCAGTGGTTTTCTACCGCGCCGACTTGAACTTCCTCGACTTGAACCTCATGAAGAGAACCACGGTCCAGCCCATTTGCGTCTTCGAGATGAAGCGAGATGCGGGAGGGTTTGGCAGCAGGCGTTAACTCTGTTTCCAGCACGACGAGATTCGCCGGGTCGACCTGAGCCAGAGGAGTCGTTCCCACGCTGGTGCCGTGTTCGTCGTAAAGATGCGCAACCAAATGTCCCGCGAAAAATACTCCAAAGGAACCCCAGAGGCGCACGTGGCCGTTCTGCAAACGGGAGGCCCGAAGAGGACGCACCACGACGCCTGCGTCCTCTACGCCGTGGAACTCGCTGCCCGAGCGAGTGGGAAACCACTCCGTGTCCAGATCTCGGGTCTCACCCGGCCGCAGTTGGACCAAAGGACTGTTGATCTCGGCTTCCAGATAATAAGGAGCTCCGTCGCCTCCGGAGGTCAGCGAAGGTTCCTCTTCAGAATTCAACCTCACTTCGGGACCATTCGTCCAAAAAATAACCGATGCCTTGCCAGGATAGGCTGCGCTCTTATCGTATCGGAAGCGCTCAACCATGGCGTAATGGCTATCGCCATCCACCACGGCCAGCCAGCCCGGAGTCGAGTCCAGCCATAGTTCTGCGGCAAGGTGAGTGTAGTGCAGCGCGAAGAGGCCGTCCTCCCTGACCGCGACCGCCGGATTTTCCGCTGGACCGAAACGCACGTGGTAGCGGTTGAGATAGCCGCTGACTGGATTTGCTGGGGTGAAGGTCCAGAAATTGCGGCTGCCTCGCGAGGGAGCAGAGTGGTCCGCGGTATCGTATTGCGAAACAGACTGCATCGACCACTCGATTGCATGTCCGCTCTTGTTCTGCATGGTTGCGTGAAAACGAATTCGTGGAGAATCGGCGTCCAGGTGAATCGTGCGCCGGATCTGAATCCCGGTCTGCGGATCGGCCGGGCCCGTCAGCTCGATCTCGCACCCCTGACCTTCCGAAACCTTTCGAAAGGCGTACGGGCCGTCGTCGAGCAAATCGGAATTGCCCACCCAATGTTGTTCATCGTCATTTCCCTCTGGCAACAGCCACAGCTTGTCGCCTCCATAGTTAAACCATTGGGATGGATCTGGAGGCAGGTACTTCCCTTCATACTTGGGATTGACGAAGAGGTAAGCATGCTCGGCAAAAATGACTTGCATCAGCCGTCCGCCATTTTGCGGTACGACGATTAGCTTGACCCAGTGGTTGGAAAGCTGTTCTGCACTCCAACCCTTGTAATTCGTGGTCTCAACGTGACACGACAAACTCGAGCTCTCAGCTTCAGCTTGTGCGACATTCAGGGTCAACCAACAAATAGACAGAGCCACTACGTAGCGTCGCATTGTTCCCTCTCCCTTTGATTGGTGCTACCCCGATACCTGTGCCATGAAATGACCGGATTTCTATCCGCGTATAGTCATATTCCTGGGCAGCCGATTTAATGTACTGCGCACTTTCACTGGACGAAACAAAACCCAATGAAACGAAACAATTGGATTTGCGTCAAGCAGATTCTGTGGTATATCAGGTTCACCGTCCGATGTCACCGATTCCTAAGAATCTGTTTTCACGGAGTGGAATATTGCGACTTCCCGGGCGAATCTCCCTAGGGGCGAAAGTCGAGAAGCGCGGCGTGGCCGGGCAAATCGTTCTCAAGTTTGGGGTGGTGTTGATTTCTCTCGGCGTGGTCGGCAATGTCCTTTGCCAAGACCCGAACCGCGAGGCGTCTGCCGCCGATCCGAAAGTTGACCTCAGGGGAAAGAGCGTTTTCGAGGCGAAGTGCGCGACTTGTCACGGACTCGATGCGCTCGGTGGTGAGCATGCGCCCGATATCATTCGCCGGAGCGGCGTGAAGTCGCTCTCGGACGAGGCATTGCTCAGCGTGATCCATGATGGAATTCCGGAAGAAGGGATGCCAGGATTCCCCAGTCTTGGAAGAGAAGATGCTCACGCGGTCCTTGCGTATCTGCGCTCTTTGCAAGGCAGGTCCGCTGGGAACTCCATGCCGGGCGACCCAGCGCGGGGCCACGATCTTTTCTTCGGAAAGGCCGGATGTTCAGCCTGCCACCAAATTGGGGTCCGAGGGCAGTTCGTCGCCGGGGACCTCGCGGGGTTTGCACGAGATCATCCGGCGGACGAAATTCGCGACGCGATTCTCAAGCCGGCCGAAGGACCGCAAGAGACTGCAACCGCAGCTGCGCGGGATGGCCGAAAGTTTTCCGGCATGATTCGAAATGAAGATAACGCCTCTCTGCAATTGCAGGATGGCGATGGCCGGTTTTACCTGCTCATGAAATCCAGCCTGCTCTCCGTCGAGCGGAAAATCGGAGATCCCATGCCTGTCGACTACGGGCGGCGGCTCAGCAGCAGTGAGCTCGCTGATGTGGTCGCTTACATTGAGGAGGCGTCGAGGTGAGGCTATTCATCTTCGTACTGGAGGTATCGCAATGCACGTTCTGAATTCCAGTCGTCGGTCATTCATGAAATGGGCAGCGGCGGCTCCGCTGCTGAGCCAAATTGCCGTAGCTGACCTCTTCGCGAAGGCCGCCACCGCCGTAGGCAAAGACCCGCGACAAAATGTTTACACCCGCCTGGGGGTTAAGACCGTCATCAATTGCCGAGGCACCTGGACCTACCTCAGTGGGTCTCTGGAGTTTCCGGAAGTTCGCGAAGCCCAGATCGAAGCCTCGCAGTATTTCGTAAATGTGCTTGATTTGCAACGTGCCATCGGGCGGCGGCTGGCGGAACTCACCGGCGCCGAGTCTGGAATGATTACCTCGGGCGCCGCGGGGGCCTTGGCAGTCGCAACCGCCGGATGCATGGCCGGCACCGATGACAAGCTCATCTGGCAACTCCCCGATACCACCGGCCTCAAGAATGAAGTGGTCATGTCCGGCGGCCGGAGCGCTTTTGACAGTGCGATCCGCCTGACCGGAGCGAAATTGGTGCTCGCCTATTCACCGGAAGAACTTGCCAATGCCATCAACCCAAACACCGTAATGATCTACACCACGCACCTCGGTGACGAGTTGCAGAAGGAACTCGCGATTGCGAAAGCTCATAAGGTGCCTCTGCTTCTCGACGATGCCGCAGGCATCCCTCCGGCTGATAATGCCAAGTTATACGCCCGCATGGGAATTGACCTCTACACCTTTTCCGGTGGGAAGGGCCTGCGCGGGCCGCAGTGCAGCGGAGTGCTTCTCGGCCGCAAGGATCTGATCGACGCGGCCGTCATGAACTCCAGCCCGCGCGAGGGGGCCGTGTGCCGACCCATGAAGGTTGGAAAAGAAGAAATGATCGGCTGCCTTACCGCTCTTGAGACTTGGCTGAAGCTGGACGACAAGAAACTTTACCGCGAGTGGAACGATCGTGTGGATAGCATCAGAAAGCTGGTGGAGACAGTGCCGGGGGTCCAAACGAAGATATACATTCCAGATGATGGGAACCGCTATCCCACGCTGAACGTTTCATGGGATCAGCGAGCGTGGGGATTTACCATCGCTGACTGCGTGCAGGCTTTGCGGGACGGCGACCCGGTCATCGAAGTGCTCGGTGCGGATAATCCGAGCTTGGTGAAAGCGGTTCGCGAGGGCAGGCCCAATCCGACC
>Ga0302320_10022602_pt1 | contig 12403 bp, 8 predicted proteins | sample Bog_T0_3_FD_202130 | JGI IMG/M metagenome (GOLD analysis project Ga0302320, IMG submission 202130) | Peat permafrost microbial communities from Stordalen Mire near Abisko, Sweden - Bog_T0_3 | ecosystem: Environmental > Terrestrial > Soil > Wetlands > Peat | place: Sweden: Abisko, Stordalen Mire...
TGGTGGGCGTGGAAAAGGCAAAGGTGCCGACCGGGCTGGCTGCGCCGCCGCTCAAGGTGGAATCGGCCAAGGTCTGGCCATAGGTGATGTCGGTGGCAACCGGCCAGGTGGTCACGGAGGGCGTTGCTTGGTTGACGGTCACGGAGGCTGAACTGGTGACGGTGGCGTAATCCACGGTATCGGTTGGCGTGAAGGTAATGCTTTGTGAGGTGGTTCCCGCGCCGGGGGCCGTTGCGGGCGTCGTGAAGGTGAAGGTGCCGGCCGGGCTGGCTGCGCCGCCGTTCAAAGTGGAATTGGCCAGGGTCTGGCCGTAGGTAATGGCGGTGGCAGTCGGCCACGCGGTCACGTTCGGAGTGGCTTTGTTGACAATCACGGTGACCGAGCTAGTGACGCTGGTAAAGTCCGTGGTATCCGAGGGAGTAAAAGTGACACTTTGCGAGGCAGTTCCAGCCCCGGGAGAGGTTGAGGGAGTGGTGAAGGTGAAGGTGCCGGCCGGGCTGGCTGCGCCGCCGTTCAAAGTGGAATTGGCCAGGGTCTGGCCGTAGGTGATGGCGGTGGCAGTCGGCCAGGCGCTCACAGAAGGTGTGGCCCGGCTGACGTTGACGGGAGTCGAACCGGTGATGGCGCCATAGCTGGTATTTGTGGGGGTGAAGGTCACGGAGGCCGTGTAACTTCCTGCGGTGGGCACAGTGTTGGGAAGCGTGAAGGCGAACGTTCCGCCGCCGGTGGCAACTCCGCCGCTCAAGACAGATTGCGACAACGTTTGACCGTAAGTGAGGCTGCTGGCGGAGGGCCAGGTGGTGACGCTGGGCGGAGAACTGAGGGAAGCGGTTATAATTATCAGTTGCGGTCCCCGCCAAGTGCTGTCCACATCTCCCATCCAGTCATACTCAAAGTAATTGTCGGAGTTCATGTCGGTGGAACCGGAAAGGAGAAAAGTGACTTTGCGGGTGGGGGAAGCGAGTTGCGACGTGACAAAAGCAGTGACGTCCACCATTTTCCAGTCGCCCGTTTGCAACGCATGCGTGTCATTGGTCACAAAGGTCACGCTCGTTGTGGCGGGAAAGGTGGTGATGCCGTCCCAGGTGGAGTTGGTCGAGCCGTAGAGGTTGAGGTAAGGGGCGCCCACGGCGGCGGCAATATGAATGAGTAATTGGGCGCTGGTAGCGGTCTTGTTGCTGAGGCTGGTTAAATCAAACAAAAGGGCGGAGGAAGCGGTAATACCGTTCCACGAAGAGGTGCCCACCGGATTCACGGTTTCCCCAGTATAGAGCGGGTTGTTATTCGCGTCCAAGGAGCTGCCATCATCACCAGATGGGTAGTAGTTGTACCCATCCGTCCAGCTATTTTTCGCGGCGTAATAATTGGTCTGGCCCTGGGGGGCCGGCGCGTTGGTTACAAAAGCGCCATAAGCGTCGTTATTGTTGTTCAAGGTGCCATTGGCGGCAAAGGCTCCGCTGGAACCGGCGTTTTGCGAGGTGTTGCCCGAAAAGGTCAACTGGGAGGCTTTGGCCAATGCGGCGGAATTTACGAAAATTGCCGCGCCCACCCCTTGGCCCGCGGAGCCGGTGTAAGTCCCAACGCCATCGTTATTGGAGCCACCCGAACCGCCCGTGGCGGTGTTGCCTTGGAAAACGACATTAGAAAGAGTGATCGAACCGCCCAGCCAAACAAAGACGGCGGCGCCGACGCCGGCCCCACCCCCGCCGCCCGCGCCAGTAACCTGAAAACCACCGGTCCCGCCGGAACCGCCAAAACCCAGGCTGTCGCCCCCGGTGCCACCAGGAGCGGCATAGCCGCCGTTGCCACCACCCCCACCGCCGCCACCCGCGAAGGAACCGGAGCCGCCCGCCCCGGCAGCGCCTACGCCAACTCCGCCGCCGCCCCCTCCGCCGCCCACTCCGGAGCCGGCGCCACCGCCAGGGGAATAGCCGGTTTCACCGGCGGCACCCGTCGGACCCACCGCCGCACCCTTGCCGGCCCCACCCGACCCACCGGAATTGCCACTGCCTTTACCGCCACCGTTGCCACCATGGACAGAATTCGTGGCAAAAATCACGTTGTTCACATAAGCCACGGAATTGGAATCCACGAGGAGGCCGGCTCCCATGGCTCCGCCACCGCCGCCGCTGCCGCCGCCAGCGGCGGCCGCTCCGGTCGCCCCGGTCAATGAGCCCTTGGTAATGGTCACACCTTGAATCGTGGCGGTGACGCCGACGCCCAAGCGAAACACACGGCTGGCATTATTGCCGCTGACGCCGAGCTGACTGGCACCGGGGCCGGTGATGGTCAGATTTTTTGAGATGACGATTTCACCCGAAGTCAGGGTGATCGTTTGCCCGGACAAGCCGGCGGCAAAGACGATGTTGTCTCCGGCGGAGGCACTGGAAATGGTGGCGCGGAGCGATCCGGCGCCGGCATCCGCCGCACTCGTGACTGTATCGGTGGCAGCGGAGGCGGGTTGAGAGCACAACACCCAGGCGGATGAAAGTAGAAACGTCAGCAGGCGGACTCGGGAAAGCCGGGGCATCAGGGTGCGGATTATATACATGAGTGGTCGGTTTTTGTTGAATTGGTGTTGACGGAAGAGGATGGCCGGTTTGATTAATCCCAATCAATTATAGGAATAAAAGCACCTTTCGGTCATTGTTCGTGTGCCAACACACGCGACCCACGCCCCTTGCTTTTATATTAAAATTGGATTCAACCATTCCGTACTGCAATCACGAAAAATGATGCAACACGCCTACCTATCGGAAATCCACACGAAGACTTGAATTCTTTTCATGAAACTTACGGGCGGCTACGATTTTCAACGACTCACGCGGTTTGGCGCCTCACTCTTAATCCCTACCCCCTTTAAGGGGAGACGGAGTCGCGATGGGCTATCACCATTATCCCGTCGTCCTCCGGCACACCAACCTCTCAGGTCCATGGGAGGTGAGCAGGTCTGAATGGAACCGGGGACTTCCCATTAACCTCTAATACAAAAGTTTCTTTTGCATTTGTCGCCGATAGTGACCAGGGGTTTGGCGGCACAGACGTTTAAATACCACGCTCATATATTCCGGATGTTCAAAGCCGGAAAGTTCGGAGATTCTTTCGAGGGTATAATCGGTGTCAGTCAGTAATTGTTTAATGCGCTCGATCTGGATTCTCCTAATTTCGGCTTGCGGCGAGCGCTTCAAATGCTGACGGAACCGGCGTTCCAAATAGCTCCGGGAGGTTTGCGCATGCCGGAGCACTTCGGCCACGGTGCAACCGTGCAGAGCCTGCTCGCGGATGAAGCGAATGGCCCGGGCGACGATCTGATCTTGAATCGACAGGGTGTCCGATGACCGGCGCGTGACGACGCGGATGGGTTCAACCAGGATCCGCTGGTTGGAAGGGGGTTGGCCCGACATGAGCTGATCCAGCAATTCCGCCGCTTGATAGCCGATCTGTTCCGCTTCCGGTGCGACGCTGGAAAGCGCGGGATTGCAGAGCTCGCAGAATATTTCTTCGTTGTCCACGCCGACGACCGCGACCTCCTCGGGCACCAGGATGCCGGCCTGTTGGCAGGCATCCAGCAGGTGTAAAGCACGGGCATCGTTGCAGGCCATGACGCCGATTGGTTTGGGCAACCCGGCCAGCCATTTTCCGACATTTACGATTTCGAGGTCCCAGCGGGACACGGTTTCGCCGCGCCAAGGGGACTCATAAACCGGGATCGGTTTATTTTTTCCCTCAACGACCGCGCGGAAACCGTCGCGCCGCTGCGCGGCCCACAATTCATGGCTGAATCCGCAAAAGGCGAAGTGGTGAAAACCGCGTTCCACAAAATGGTTGGCACCCAGGCGGCCAATCGCCTGGTGATTTGAGCCAACCCACGGGAGGTTCAAGTTTTCGTAGAGGTCATTCAGGTCCACCGTTGGCACCTTCATGCGCCGCAATCGACGCGCGAGGGCAGGCTCGGTGGGGCGGCAGAGAATCCCATCCCAGTGGCTCGAATTCAGCCACTTGGGTGGAGGCGTCCCCAATTCGTGTTGGTCGAAATAGACGGACCATTGATGATGAGAAGAAATGTAACGCGCGATCCCCTGCAAGATGCTGCGCCCGTAACTGACGGAAGATTCGATGATCAACGCGACTTGAGGCGGCTTATTCATGAGGGATCCACTCAGACATTTTCAAAAATAACGCTTGTGCGGGTGTGAAACCAGTCTTTAAAAGTCAAATCAAAGTAAATTTAACGGCCGGCATAATTTGATGCCGGGTCTGAAACGCTCCAATGTTTACGGGGAAATTGATCAATATGGGGGTTAGATGAGGGCGGTTTTCGGCTCCGCAAAGGATCTCAAAAAATTGGCCGCGAAATCTCGTGGATCGACCCGGACTTCTAGTGGACGCGAATTATAGGCGCGTTCGTCCTTGGCGTGCAATGCTCCGGTCAGACAGGCAACCGGGACGATGCCGTAGACTTGGGTTAAAGTTTCGCGGGGAAGGATTGGGGAAATTGGCAACGGCGGTACGTTGCGCAGGTGTCCGTGGTTGATTTCCAATTAAAAATGGTCGGGGCGGGGAGATTTGAACTCCCGACCTCTTGCACCCCAAGCAAGCGCGCTAGCCGGGCTACGCTACGCCCCGAACCATTGGAAGAGACATTCTACGAAGAGCGCGCCGCATTTCAATCTGAATTATCAGTTGAATGCAATTTTTCTTAACGCCAAGTTTTGACGACCCGACCGATTGCTGCTAGATCAGCTTCTTTAGGCGCGGATCGGCGGCGAGTTTTTTGACGAGGTCCTTGATCTTTTGCGCTTCGGATTTGTGAGCCAGGAGGACGGCGTCATCGGTTTGCACGAGAATGGAATCCCGGATGCCCACGATAGCGATGGGGGTGCGGCGGTCCTTGCTGCGGGCGTCAAAGATGATGTTGCGGGCGGCATCCACGTGGATGAAATCCGCGACCGCGGCGTTGCCTTCGGCATCCTGTTTGATGTGGCGGGCGAGAGCGGGCCACGCGCCGAGATCATCCCAGGCAAAGGCGCCATCCGCACAAATCACGTTTTGGGCCTTTTCCATGAGGGCAAAATCGATGGAGATTTTTTTGATTTCCGGATATTCCCTGGCAAGAACTCTGGCCAATTTGGCGGGCTGGTTAGCCACCTTGAACCAACGCTGGCAGGCGGCGAGCATTTCGGGCTGGTGCTGTTCGAGACCGTTGGTGATGGTGACAAAGCTCCAGACGAACATCCCGGCGTTCCAGCGGTAATGACCGCTGTTTACATATTCCTGCGCCTTTTCCAAATCGGGCTTTTCGACGAAGCGCTCGGCTTTGTAGAAAGTAGTGGCGTATTTTTTGACACCGGCGGGCGGGGGGAGTTCCACGCCCGTCTGAATGTAACCGTAGCCGGTGGCGGGTTCGGTCGGCTTGATGCCGATCGTGACGATCACCTGTCCCCGGGACGCGACGTCAAAGGCGTCGGCTAAAACCTGTTGGAACTTCTTCGGCTCGGGAATGACGTGATCGGCGGGCAACACCGCCATGACGCCGGTGGTGGAGCGGGCGCCGACGAGTGCGGCCCCGAGGGCTACGGCAGCGCAAGTATCGCGTCCGACGGGTTCGGCAACGACATTATCCTTGGGCAATGTCGGCAGCTGCTTGCGGACTTCAGCGGCTTGGGCGGCATTGGTGATAATGAAAATGTTTTTGCGGGGTACGAGCGGGAGCACGCGCTCGACGGCTTCCTGCAGAAAGGATTTGGCCCCGAGCAATTTAATCAATTGCTTGGGCGTTTTTTCACGGCTGACGGGCCAGAAGCGCTCGCCGCGCCCGCCGGCCATGATGATGACAAAACGATCCTGAGTTTGCTTCGGGGCTTTCGTGCTCATATTCAATTCAAACGATCCGCCGTCATTTTTTTTGATTTAATTTCAGGAAACTAATTATTTAAATGGATTTGATCGCATCGCCCAGCGATTTTACAAACTGGCTCACCTCGCTCACCAAAGTCGGCGAATGACCGCGGGCGGCAATCTGGTTGACAATGGCGCTGCCGACGACACACCCGTCCGCTTCCTGGGCCACCAGTTTGGCCTGGCCGGGATTGGAAATGCCGAATCCCACGGCGATGGGCAAGGAGGTGTAGGAGCGGATTTTGGCGACCTGACTGGCGAGATTGGTGGCGATCTGGCTTTGCATGCCGGTGACGCCTTCGCGCGAAATATAATAGATGAAGCCGGAACCGCGTTTCACGATTTGTTCGATGCGATCGTCCGGGGTGGTCGGCGCTACCAAGTAAATATGGCAAAGGCCGGCTTTTTGCATGAGGGCCTCGTAATTGTCGCTTTCTTCGGGGGGTAAATCGAGCACGAGCAGGCCATCAACGCCCGCTTTTGCCGCTGCGGCAATGAATTTTTCGCTGCCCACCTTGTGAATCAGATTATAGTAAATATAGAGGACGATGGGCAATTCCGATTGTTTGCGGACCAGTTGGATCATTTCCAATATCTTGGGAGGAGTGGTGCCGGACTCCAATCCGCGTTGGGCGGCAAGCTGGTTGACCAAGCCGTCGGCGAGAGGATCGCTGAAGGGAACGCCAATTTCCAGCACATCCACGCCGGCCTGGTCAAAGGCCACCGCGAGCTGGCCGGTGGTGGCAAGATTGGGATCTCCGGCGCCGATATAAACTACAAATGCCCTTTTACCGGCGGACTTGAGCTGGGCGAATTTCGCGACGATACGGTTCATGTGATGGGAGTTTCGAGTTTCAAGTTTGAAGTATCAAGCGGATTGTAGAAGAGGGAAATCAAATTTTCAGCGGTTCACACGGAAAGCGTTGTATCCCAGTTGGAAAGCTGGCGGGACCAATGCCAGCGCCAAAGTTAATCGAAAATATGGTTCGTTGGCTTTTGCGGAGGGTTGAATTTAGCGGGTCATTCATCCATCATCAAATCATGTTTACGCGCATCCAGACGCGTTCGTTCCGCTGCCTCAAGTCGGTGGATCAAACGCTCGGTCCATTTCGAGCGCTGGTCGGCCCCAATGCCAGTGGCAAGACGACGTTTCTCGATGTCATCGGTTTTCTTGGTGATCTAGTGCGGAATCGCGGGGGTGTGCTGGAAACCGTGCAGGCGCGGAGCAGCAGTTTTGAAAAGCTCCTTTGGATGGGAAAAGGGAATTCATTTCAGCTTGCGGTTGAGGCGGAGATTCCGGAATCCGTGCGGAAGGCGATGGCAGAGGATAAGCAACGGTTCACCGGGGTGCGCTACGAAATAGAGGTGGGACTTGATTCAAGCAGCAATGAAATGGGATTGGATCAGGAAACACTATGGCTGAACGAGAGCACGACGAGTAAGCTTACACAACGTGAAATGTTCCCTGCACCGCAGACGGGCAATCTTTCTTTGATTAGCCAGTCTCAGAAAGGGCGAAAAGTTGCGCTGACCAAGACGCCGGGCGGCAATGACAATTATTATACGGAGGGCAAAAAGTCCTACCAGCCATCTTTTAAGCTCGGGCGAGGAAAATCCGCACTGGCAAACATGCCTGCCGATACGGAAAGCTTTCCGGTTAGCGGCTGGTTTCGAGATCTGCTGGAAAAAGGGGTACAGCCATTCGTTTTGAACAGCCAATTAATGCGGCAACCGAGCCCGCCCGGATTAGGACGTCGTTTCCAGACGGACGGCTCAAATTTACCGTGGGTGGTGGCAGAGTTACGTAAGGATCAAAAGCGCTTTCATTCATGGCTGGAGCATGTGCGAACAGCGCTTGAAGACATTAAGGATGTAGATTCCGTGGAACGTCCGGAGGACCGACATCGTTATCTCGTTATTGAATACATGAACGGGGCGAAAGTGCCATCGTGGCTGGCTTCAGACGGCACATTACGCTTGTTGACGTTGACGATTCCGGCATATCTGCCCGACATCGAAGGGACATTTCTCATCGAGGAGCCGGAAAATGGGATACATCCACGCGCGATCGAGACGGTAATTCAATCGCTTTCGTCCATTTATCGCAGTCAGGTATTGCTGGCCACCCACAGTCCGGTCGCACTGAACATGCTTGAACCAAGCGATGTGCTTTGCTTTGCCAAAGACGCGAATGGAGCAACCGATATTGTCTCTGGTGACCAGCACCCCGCGTTACGGGAATGGAAGAAGGGCGAACCCGATCTGGGTGTGCTTTTCGCTTCAGGAATATTGAGCTAATTTTCCATGAAAGACCTTGTGCTCTTGGTGGCTGACAAGAATATGCAATTCGCACTCAAAGGGGTATTAGGCAGGCCGGAAGCCTTAAATATATGCCCAATCGAGTTTGAGTTTCGTGTGCATCCGGGAAGGGACGGTGGCACCCGTGATACTGGGCCGGAAGTGCTAGCCCTTGAACGGCGGCGTTTCGCTCATGCCCTGCTGGTATTGGATTTTGAGGGTTGCGGAACGGATTCGGCGAATGCGATTGCTTTGGAGGCAAAATTGGACAGTCGCTTGTCCTCAAATTGGAACGACTTGGCAAAATCCATCGTAATTGAGCCGGAATTGGATGCCTGGGTTTGGGGTGTTGGAAACTCCTTGGAGTCGGCAATTGAATGGCCCGCAAGCACGAGCGTCCGCGACTGGTTGCGTGAGCGAGGTTTTGCCTTTGATGTCAACGGGAAACCAATTCGACCGAAGGAAGCACTGGAAGCGGCACTCAGGGTACCGGGTCTGCCGCGTTCCTCAGCGCTATATCAAACGATTGCTGAAAAGATTAGTTTGCGGCGCTGCGTTGATGGCGCCTTTATTCGTTTGCGTAAGCAATTAATGGAATGGTTTCCCAAGCACGAAGAATCGGCTTCGTCCGTGGATTGACCTGAACCTTGGTTTTTCACATACTTGGGGAATGTCTAGCGGCTTCGGACTGTTATTCCGGATTTCCACCTGGGGCGAATCTCACGGGGGCGGCGTTGGTGTCGTGGTGGATGGTTGTCCGCCGCGCTTGAAACTTTCGGAGGCCGACATTCAACCGGATTTGGATCGGCGCCGTCCGGGACAGTCTAAAATTGTCACCCCTCGCAAGGAATCAGACACCGTCCAGATCATGTCGGGGATCTCCTCCACGGGACTTACGCTGGGCACGCCCATTTGCCTGTGGGTGAAGAACGAGGATCAACGGTCCGAGGCGTATTCGGAGATGAAGGATAAGTTCCGTCCTTCGCATGCGGATTTCACTTATTTCAAGAAATACGGCGTTCGCGCGTGGCAGGGCGGAGGACGCGCCAGTGCGCGGGAAACGGTCGGTCGCGTCGCCGCCGGGGCGATTGCCAAAAAGGTTTTGCGCGAAAAATTCGGCGTGGAGGTGCTGGCTTACGTCAAACAGGTGCAGATGATCATTGGCACGGTGGATCCCGACAAGGTGAAGCTGCGCGACGTGGAGGCGAACATTGTTCGTTGTCCGGATACCGCTGCGGCGGAAAAGATGATTCGCCTGATTGAGAAGATGCGGCGCGAAGGCAATACGGTCGGCGGAATTGTCGAAGGCGTGGCGCGCGGCGTACCGGCCGGTTGGGGGGAACCGGTTTTTGACAAGCTGGAGGCGGATTTGGCGAAGGCGATGTTGAGCCTGCCGGCGTCGAAAGCGTTTGAGGTCGGGTCCGGCTTTGGCGGGATCTTGCTCACGGGACGGCAGCACAATGATTTAATTCGCGCCCGGCGCGGCAAGGTATTTACGACCACGAACCGTTCGGGCGGCATACAAGGCGGCATTTCGAACGGCGAAACGATCTTCTTCCGCACGGCTTTCAAGCCGGTGGCGACCGTGATGCACGAGCAGGAGACAGTGGACGAAACCTTCCATAACACGACGCTGAAAGGCCGCGGGCGGCATGATCCCTGTGTATTGCCGCGCGCGGTGCCGATGGTGGAAGCCATGACGGCGCTTGTGTTGGTGGACCATGCGTTGCGTCATAAGGCGCAGTGTTCTTGATTTTTTAATCGATTAGCGCAATTTTAGTATCACAACCCACGGAATTAACATGGCCGAGAAAACTATAAATGAGATCGCCCGCGAAGCCCGCTCCCTTTTCCAAAAAGCCAGCGAGGCGGCGCAACGGGAAAACTTTGATTACGCCACCACCCTGTTTTGCCAGATTTTGGAACGAGAACCCGGCTTTTTTGAAGGACGCAAGGCGTTGCGGGCCGTTCAGGCCCGGAAGGCCGGTTCCGGGGGCGGCGGTTTCTTCAAGAAGATGTTGAGCGGCGCGGGAAGCTCGCCGCTGGTGGCAAAAGGGCAGATCGCCTTGCACACCAATCCCGCCAATGCGCTCGCGATTGCCGAACAGATCCTGAATTCGGATCCGACCAGCTCGCAAGGTCACAAACTCGTCGTGGATGCGGCCGAATCCTTGGAATTGCCCAAGACGGCCGTGATGTCCCTGGAAATTCTGGTGCGGAATTCGCCCAAGGACAAGCAGTTGGCGATTGATTACGCCAATAAACTGGCGGAATCCGGCGGCGACGCTTCGGCGGGCGAACGGGTATTGCAGGAATTGATTCGCACCTCACCGTACGACCCCGATCTGGTGCAGGCCTTGAAGAACCTTTCGGCCAGCAAAACCCTGGATGAGGGCGGCTACAATGCCTTGGAAGGCGGCGGCGGTTCTTTCCGGAGCATTCTGAAGAACAAGGACGAGTCGGTCTCGATGGAGCAGGAGAACCGGGTGCAGAAGAGCGATGACGTGGTCGAGCGTTTGATTGAGGAGTACGAGACGCGGCTGCAATCGGAGAAGGAGAACATCCGGCTCGTGCGGCAGTTGGCGGAACTTTACACCCAGAAAAAGAAATTTGACCGGGCCCTGGAATATTATGAGCGCGTGCGGCAATCGCCGATGGGCGCCGATTCCACGCTGGAACAAGCGATTTCGAACACCGTGCTGCGGCGGTATGATTATCAACTGGAGCAACTCAATCCGGCGGCGGCGGATTACGCGGCGGAAGCGGACCGGGTCAAGGCGGAGAAGGCCAATTTCCAGATGACGGAGTGCCAGCGGCGGGTGGAGAAATACCCGACGGACCTGGCGCTGCGCTTTGAGATGGGGCAGATCTATTTTCAATCGGGCAAGATTGGCGAGGCGATCCAGGAATTTCAAAAGGCCCAGAATTATCCGAACAAGCGGCTGGCCTCGATGAACTACCTGGCGCAATGTTTTGCCAAGCGCAAGATGTTTGATCCGGCCGTTCGGACCCTGCAATCGGCCATCAAGGAAAAGACCGGTTTCGATGAGGAGAAAAAGGACCTGATTTATCAACTTGGTTGTGTGCTCGAAGCGATGGGCAAGAAGGAGGAAGCCATCCAGCAGCTGATACTGATTTACGAAAGCGATATCGGCTACAAGGATGTGGCGGCGAAGGTGGATGCTTATTATGCGAGCCAATAGGCAATTAGGTGGTGGTGGCGATATATACTATTGGACGGTTGCGTGAAAGTTAGTTTTAACGACCGTCCTCACCCCGTCCCTCTCCTCGAGGAGAGGGTGTCACGTCCGCTGATTTTTTGAGGAACCAGAAGTTGCCTTGATCGAGCGATGGGCAACATTTATGAAAACCAAATACGACAAATGGTTTGAGGACGCGGCAGCTGACCTGGTTCTTCGTCATGCCGCCATCGCGGACCTTTCCAGGCAACGCGCCATTTTATTCGGTTCCGCGTCAGTTATTACATTGTGCGCGGCGGCCATTGGTTTTACGACGACGCGCAGCGTGAGTGCGCCGGCATTACTTTCTTTCGCGGCAGGGATGTCGTGGGGTGCGTTTTTTTATGTGGATTCCAGGCGCCAGGTTTTGAAATTGCTTGAGAAATTTAGCCGAGATGAAAAACCATCTGCTTAGTTTGCGGGAGTCCGCCGGGTTGCGTGCGATTCGGCCGCAGTTCACGCCGCGGGTCGGTGTTGGCTCAGTTACGTTGGGCAACACGCAAGCGCGTCGAGCCTGTCTGAAAAATGGGAACTGGCCTGCAGCGGTGCCTTTGCCTGCGCTTCGTTGGTCCGTTCCTTATCCCGCAGCGCGGGACGGGGATGCTCGGAACGTTCCGCCTCGCGCACAACTAAAATCCCTCGCCGCCGCCCATTTCCGATTTTTCAGACAGACTCCTATGAAAATCAGACATACCTTCATTATTGTTTGGGTTGCGCTTGCCGCGTTATTTGTAGCTGGTTGTGCGACCGACCGCGGAGCTCAGACCCAGAGCATTCGTCCCGACGCATCGTTTTTGTTGACGACTAATTCCGTTCCGGGTTCGACCTACGAAGTTCGGGTTTATGTGATCGCAGCCGGAGACACTGCGGCCAAGATTGCACGCAAGTTTCAGCTATCTCTAAGAGAATTTAGGGCCATCAATCCAGGTTTGGATCCGAAGCGGCTCAAGATTGGCCAGAGGGTCAGG
>Ga0302320_10022607_pt1 | contig 12402 bp, 14 predicted proteins | sample Bog_T0_3_FD_202130 | JGI IMG/M metagenome (GOLD analysis project Ga0302320, IMG submission 202130) | Peat permafrost microbial communities from Stordalen Mire near Abisko, Sweden - Bog_T0_3 | ecosystem: Environmental > Terrestrial > Soil > Wetlands > Peat | place: Sweden: Abisko, Stordalen Mire...
GGGCGAAAGAAGCCAAATACGCTGGGCCGCTCTACCTCGACGGAAGTACATAGCTCAGCCGCGCGGCCGCCTTGCCCACCCTTGAGAAGCGCCAGAAGTGCCGGGTCGGGAGGTACAGGGGTGGCCCGATTTGCCAGCCGCCGCAGGCGGATAGCGCTCAGGACCAGCTGCGTCCCTCTCCAGACAGAGAGCATCGCCCAGAGGCCGGCGAGGGAAACGCTCCAGCGCAGATCCAGGCGGACAGGTGAAGCATGCACCGGGCTCACGATGCCAAGGTGCTCTCTGAAGGAAGGGACCATGTGCAGCAGCACCAGCAGCAGGAAGACATTCATCCAAACCACAGAACGGGATGCAGCGCTGAGCCGGGGCAGCAGCCGCAGGCAGACCAGCACGCAAACGGCTAGAACGGAGCCTTCCCAAATGGCGGAAAAGAGAGCGCTTATAGCGGCAGCGGACACAGGTGAGGCGGCCTGAAGGAGGTACTCCATTTAAGACTCCTCGCGCGCATCTTCCGGCGCATTGGCAATTGCTTCCTTCAGCCGGCTCAATTCGCCGGGGCTGATCTCGTCATCGCCCAGGAGCGAGAGCAATAGCCGCTCCCGGGAGTTGCCGAAAAACCGTTGCAATACATGGCGAACTTCCGATCGGCTGGCCTCGATCTCTCCGATGCAGGGGCTATAAAGAAACGCTCTGCCCCCCGGCCGGTGGCTGACGTAGCCCTTGGTGTCGAGAATCCGGATGGTCGTCAAGACGGAGGTGTAGGCAAGCGCCTCTTCGGCGGAAATCGCGGCTACCATTTCGGCCACGGTCGATTCGCCCCGGTCCCAGAGGATCTTCATCAACCTGAGTTCGGCTGGGGTGAGCGTGATAGATCTCTTTGGCGGCATTGAAGATGCAGCTCCAGGGGAAGTCATCCGTCGACTGTCCCTAGTTCATCAGACGTGCAACTAATGAATTAGTTAGCAAGCCTTCAATAGCACTGCCTGCGCAGCGATTTGCCGCGCGAGCGGCGGACCATACATTTACTCCGCCCTTGACACTCCAGCGCGACTTCATGAACTGGCCGTTATGCAGTCCCATCGAGACGGTCTTTTCGCCGTTGAACATTCAAGGCCAGTCGACCCGCTCGTAGATAGTGGTGGCGAGGCAGACGATCTTCGCGTCGTGGGGGAAGTGGGCGCGGGCGGTGAGAACTCCGCAGAGCGGTATAGATGTGTCGATGGAGGAGATCTCGCTATCGCACCAGGGTTATCCGGTTTCGATGTCGTTGAAGTGAGAGAAGAAGCCGTGATGATTGGGAAGGGCGTCGCAGTGGAATCGCAGCGTACGGCGCACCTGCTCGAGCACATGCGCGGTGGGTTGATAACCACGCTTCTCTGCGATGCACAGGGCCGTCAAGCCAAAGCCAGTGGCGGCGATGTGCATTCGCTCGGGCGCATCCATCGAGCCCCGACTCCGCATGCCGCCGTCTCATGTGCGGTGCGAGTGTGACAGGGCCAATGCCATCCATGGCAGATCTTCTTAACCCAAACGGTTTTCTCCCGGTCTGCTCCATAGTAAACCGGCAAACGCCTGGGAAGGGATCAGTTCGAGTGGGGAGAACTAAGCAGACCACGCTCAGCCAGGAAGGACCGATCGTAACCGTCGCGCGTGTTGTCGTTAGCCGTGCGAGCTTCCGGGGATTCTACAGGAGAAGCGCTCGCAGTATCCGGGCTGAAGTCATCGTCCAGATTGCACCGGCGCATGTCGAAGTTGGTGCGTTTTCCGTCCATAACGCCTCCAGTGAATATGGATTCTAGATAGTACGTAAGGGTTGTCTGTTCCACATTGACCATTTCGTCCTGGAGGTTGAAATTTTGAGCGGTTATGGACTAAATTATGGCTTATGGCCTCCCTGTTCGCTCGGGTGTCCTAACTTTCAGGGCATCCGCGCGTGAGGAAATGGGGCATGCGGGTACCAGGCCATACGGCTACCCATGGGTCATCGCGCAAGATCCATCGCGACCCCCACCGCTGACTACGGACCCACGCGCTGGGAACGACGAACGAGAATCATCCCACGCAATTCACATCCGCACCGAGGCTCTTGTATGACCGAACTCGAACTACCAATTACCAAGACAGTTCCCATGTCGAAGTTCGATCCTGTCGTATTTCTGGCCAACGCCGGACTGGGACGCAAGCTGGTGATCCTGAAGGCCAAAGAGGCCTTCTTCACGCAGGGTAGCCCAGCCGACTGTGTCTTCTACCTGCAGACCGGCCACGCCAGGCTTACCGTCGTCTCCGAAAGCGGCAAGGAGGCCACCATTACCCTACTGGCCCCCGGCGACTTCATCCGGGAAGATTCGGTTGCCGCCATCCCCGGTCTGCGGCTGGCTACTGCCACCGCCGCCACCGACTGCACCGCGTTGAGGATCACGCGCGACGAGATGGTGCGCGTGATGCATGCGGAGCATGACTTCTCCGACCTCTTCCTGAAGTATCTGGTCGCTCGCGGAATGCGCACCCAGGCCGATCTGGTCGACCAACTGTTCAACTCCAGCGAGAAGCGCCTCGCGCGCATCCTTCTACTGATGGCGGAATTCGGCCAGCCAGGCGAGCCCGAGCCGTTCATCCCCAAGATCACGCAGGAGACACTGGCTGAGATGATCGGCACCACGCGCTCGCGCGTTAGCTTCTTCATGAACCGCTTCCGCAAGCACGGATTCATCGAGTACAACGGTCGCATCCGAGTCCACAAGTCGCTGCTCAACGTGATTCTGCTCGACCAGCCCGCCGGGCGCAGCGCCTCCAGCGCCGCGCTTCTGGACACCTCGCTGGCCAGGGCGGCAAAGGTCAGAGCAAAGTCCAAAGCAAAGGGCGGCGCAAAGTCCAGCCCAAAACCGGAAACGCGCCGCCGGCGCGGTCAAAATTGACCAGACAGCCAGGTTTTTGAGAGGGATGCTGCAATCAGAGCTGTCCCTTCTGACGCTCGAAGAAAGGCATCCTATGCCCGCACTCGAAGCAGAGCCCACTCTCGCGCTCGCAGCGTCTCCCCCCATGCCCAGGCTTCTGCTGGTGGACGACAATCAAGCCCTCCTGCTCACCCTCAGGCTGGTGCTGGAACACAACGGCTTCGAAGTGGTTCCTGCGGCCAACGTCAACCAGGCGCTCGCGCTCATCGGCTCCCAGACCTTCGATGTGCTGCTCAGCGACCTGCACATGCCGCAGCCGGGCGACGGCCTCACCGTGGTCAGCGCCATGCGCCACGTCAATCCCAAGGCGGTCACCCTGATCTTCAGCGCCTACCCCGAGATGCAACAGGCCACCGCGGCCATCCTGAAGCAGGCCGACGAGATCCTGCTGAAGCCGTTGGGCGTGGATCTGCTGGTACAGACCATCCGCGAGCGGCTGGCGACAGGCGCGAAGCCAGAACCATCCCCGGTAGAAGACGTGGCCAGCATCCTGGAACACGCGACTCAATCGACCATCGACGACTGGCTGCGCGCGGTTCAGCTCGAGCCGGAGGCGATCCTGGTGCGGATGAAGGACGAAGAGCGGTGCGCCCACCTGCCGCAGCTCTTCCGCGACCTTATCATCCGGCTGCGCACGCCGCTTCCGCTGGGCACGCGCGCGCTGGTATCTGCCGCCGCAGCCGAACACGGCCAACTGCGCCGCAAACAGGGCTACACCGCCGCCATGCTGGTGGAGGAGTCGCGCATGTTGCAGGTCAGCATCTTCCAGACCCTGCAGAACAACCTGTCCAAGATCGACTTCAGCATGCTGCTGCTCGGGATCATGGCCATTGCCGACGAGGTGGACTCGCAGCTCGCCCAACAGATGGCCAGCTATATCTCCGAGTCCAAGACGGTCGCCCTCCCCGTCCGCGCGTATATTCCATCCGACAAGATCCTCCAGCCCGTCGCATAACCTGTCTGGCTGCGGAATCGATTCAGGCTTCTGCCGCGCCTGGGTATTGTGCAGCGCTCGTAGTGCGTGCGTCGAGGTTGGCGCGCGCTTCCAGAAGCGATTGCAGGATGAGCAGGGCGGCCACCTGGTCGATGATCTGCCTGCGCTCGCGCCCCGCCGCGTGTCCGCCCGCATCCAGATGGCGGTGCGCCTCGGTGGTGGTTATCCGCTCGTCCCACAGATGCACGGTGATGCCGAACTGGGCGCGCAACTCTTCGGCGAACTGCTGCGCCTTGGCCGCCTGCGGGCTCTGGTCACCGGCCATGTGCAGCGGATTGCCCACCACCGCCTCTACGACCCCGTGCTTGCGTTGCACGCGCGCGATGGACTTCATGTCGGCGCGGTGGCCACTCTTCCCGCCAGTCCGATGCAAGGTGAAGAGTGGCTGCGCGGTGTAGCCCAGCGGGTCCGAAACCGCAACGCCGATCCTTCGGTCGCCCACATCGAACCCCACCACGCGCCGCACCAGGCGCCAGCGTGTGCCTCGGCTGGTTCTGTGGGGTTCGCGCCGCGCTCCGCATCCATCTGCCGAGTGTAGAGCAAGCAGAGAGAAAATACCTGAAACTACCCCTGCGCTGTCTCCACGGCCAGCGCGACGCGTAGCATGGTCTCCTCATTGAAGTCGCGGCCTATGATCTGCACGCCGATGGGCAGGCCGCTCACTGTCTCGCCGCAAGGCACGCTCATTGCACAGATGCCGGCGAGGCAGGCCGCCACCGAGTAGATGTCTTCGAGGTACATCTGCAGTGGGTCGGCGGTCTTCTCGCCCAGCTTCCACGGCGGGGTCGGCGTGATGGGCGCGACGATGGCGTCCACCTCGGCGAACGCGGCCAGGAAGTCGCGCGTCAGCAGCGTCCGCACCTGCTGCGCCTTGCGGTAGTACGCATCGTAGTATCCGGCGGAGAGTACGTAGGTGCCCAGCAGGATGCGGCGCTTCACCTCCGCGCCGAAGCCCTGATCGCGCGTCTCCCGGAACATCGCGGAGAGCGTCTTCACCCCATCGACGCGCAGCCCATAGCGCACGCCACCGAGAACTCTGTCAAATCTCCGGAACTTCTTTTTCTCCCAGTGCAACTCCTCGCGCCCTTCCCCTCATCGTACGAGTTGATGCGTAATCCATCGTTGTGGTTTGGTTTAATCAAGATCACGGGCAACACAGATCTGGCAGATCCATGCAAGGAACTGATGCATGGAAGAAAGTGAAAGGGTATAAACCGATGAAACGAATCTCCGGAATTCTATGTGGCTTGGCCCTCCTCAGCACCACCACGCTCGCAGCCGTCGGACAGGACCACGCGAAGCTCGATGAGCGCCTCACCAGCGCGCAGGCCGTGATCCAAGAAGTGATGGCCACGCCCGACAAAGGCATCCCGCAGAGCATTCTGGCTGGGGCCTCCTGCGTCGTCGTCATACCCAGCTATAAGAAGGGCGCCTTCATCGTCGGGGCGCAGTACGGCCAGGGTGTCGCCACCTGCCGCACGCCCAAAGAATGGAGCGCTCCTGTCTTCGTCCAACTCACCGGTGGCAGCTTTGGCTGGCAGATCGGCGGTCAGTCCACCGATCTCATCCTGGTGGCCATGAACCAGCACGGACTGCAGGACATGCTAAAGAGCAAGTTCAAGCTGGGCGCGGACGCAGCCGCCTCGGCCGGACCGGTGGGACGCAACGCCCAGGCCGCAACGGACGCGAGCATGCGCGCCGAGTTCCTGACCTACTCGCGCAGCCAGGGCCTCTTCGCCGGCCTTGACCTCACGGGCACCGTCCTCTCGCAGAACGTCGACGACACCCGCGCCGAGTACGGCGCCGACGTTCCCTTTGAAGTCATCCTCCATGGCAACAAGCCGGTTCCGGAGAACGCTCGCGCCTTCGTCCGCACCGTTGCGCACTTCTTCGTCGTATCGAAGAACAACCAGTAGCTGCGAACGATTACCCTCAGCCCCATCGCGTCGCAGGGTAGCAAGACGCCGTAACGCATAGTAGACCAAAGCTGCCAGCAAGGGCCACCGCGCGTAGTCCAACATGCGCAGATGGACGTACGGGTCCTTATGGCCCGTGAAGCCGATGTAGCGTACTTTGGCCGCCTTTTTCGCATCGAGCATGGCTTCCATCGCGCCGCCCTCGGCGAAGATCCGGTCTGGGTCTTCCAGGCGAATGACTTCATGGAATTGCATCAGGTCAACGTGATCGGTTTGGAGACGCTGCAGCGATTCGTCGATCTGCTGTGCCGCCGAGGCTTTTGTGCGGCCGTCAATCTTGGTCATCAGGAATACTTTGTTGCGGTAACCGCCTGCCAGCGCCTTACCCATCCGCACTTCGCTGACGCCGTCGTTGTAATCCCAGCAGTTATCCATGAAGGTGATGCCATGATCGATGGCGCGGCGGACGAGCTGAATGGATTCCTGCTCTTGAAGCGACGGCTTACCGATGTGATATGCGACAGGAATTCCAGCTTTGCCCTTGCCATACTGCTGAAGAGCGGTGGAATCCGACCGAACCAGGGCCGAAAAGGAGATTTTAGGTGAAATTGTTTCAGTTCCTGAGGGAACGCCCGCGGTGGGCAATGAATGCATCCAATGGAGTGCAGGTACACAAACGAAGAGTTGTTCTGTAGATAGATCGTCTTTCCCAATGCCTGTCGAGCGGGTCAGTCAGCGGTGAGGATGGGATTGACATGAACAGGGACTGGATGAGTCAACGGGCAAGTCGTATTGTGAGCAACTGGTTGGGCCACGTAGTGATTGTGCTGCTGTTGTTATTGCTGGCCCAGGCCACCTGCGCGCATGCGTCTGTGGCGCTGCTGATGGAAGAGCCTTACGGCAGGTTCGGGGCCTGGAATCCGACGGGCCACTCGGCGGTGTATCTGAACCACGTCTGTGCGGAGTCTCCGACCGAACTGCGCGCCTGCCGGCAGGGCGAGTCCGGCGTGGTGATCAGCCGCTACCACAAGATTGACAAACTGGACTGGGTTGCGATTCCTCTGATTCCCTATCTCTACGCGGTGGAGGACGTGAGCGAGGTGCCGCTGTCGGTGGACAAGGCACAGGTGGCCGCACTGCGCGATGCGTATCGCAGAAAGCATCTGCTGGACCTGGCGCCCAATGGCAGGCATGGAAAGGCGCCAAAAGGGGAGTGGACGGAGTTGGTGGGAGAGTCCTACCTCCGGACCATCCACGGCTTTGAGGTGGTGAGCACGGCGGAGCAGGATGAGCGCTTCATCGCCATCTTCAACGACCGGCGCAACACCGGCCACTTCAACATTCTCTTCCACAACTGCGCCGATTTCTCGCGCGTGGTGATGGACATCTACCTGCCCGATGCAATCCATCGCAGCATCGTCGCGGATCTGGGAATCACCACGCCGAAGCAGGTGGCGAGGTCGCTGGTGCGATATGGCAGGAAGCATCCCGAGCTGGAGATGTCGGCGTTTGTGATTCCGCAGGTTCCGGGGACGATCAAGCGCAGCAAACGGGTGGATGGCGTGGCCCAGTCGCTGATTAAGAGCAAGAAGTACCTGATCCCCTTGACCATACTGGCCCCGGAGTTGTCCGGCGGACTGGTGGTGGCATACCTGATCGATGGCAGGATGAAGCTGCCCAAGAACGCCATGGTCTTCAACGTGGACGATAACGAGATGGAGCCGGAAGCGGCCTGGCCTGTGCAGGCGGCCAACACCGACCCAGACAGAACGCTTCTCCCTCCGCCCACCATTTCGCCTTCACCCGCGGCTACAACCACGACTGCGCCTGCGGCCCTGGCCACGGCTCTGCCTGCGGTGCCTGCTGCGCTGCCCTAGCGAAGGTCTGAACAAGTGTTCAGATATTCCCTCATTAAAGGATTAAACAAGTGAGCAACCACGAGCACATTGCCGTTGCAGGCATCTAACGTCACAAAGAGGGGAACAGAGCCGCTTGAGTATGTGTATGTTATTGCGCCCGCGAAGTTACAGTAGCTTAGAGTGCAAGACGATTGATATCCGGGGTGATCCACCCAACCCTGAAATCAATTACTTTCAGGTTGCTGCATAGGCTAGAAGCTTGCGTTAAGGCGCAAAGTAAAACTTCGTCCGGGCGCGATTGCATTGCCGGGAAATAGGCCACCGAAGTCGATGATGTTCAGCCGGTTGTTCAAGTTGTCCCCGTCGGCCTGAAAGCGCCGTCGCCCTGGTCGAAGAGGGCGACACCATCGAGATCGACATTCCCAAACGCATCCTCCGCGTCAACCTATCCGACGCCGAACTCGCCAAGCGCCGCACCGCAATGGAAGCCCGAGGCACCGCCGAGTCCAATGGTGCAGATGCAGAGTCGAATGGTGCTGCTGCGGAGTCAAAGGGCACCGCGGCATGGAAGCCCGCCACCCACACTCGCAAGGTCTTGCAGGCCCTCCAGGTCTACGCCGCACTAACCACCAGCGCCTCCCGCGGAGCCGTCCGCGACGTCTCCCGCATTCAGAAGTAGTGCTAGTCTGTCGAGGAAATGTCGAATCGGAGTGGACGGCTGCGAGGAGGAATCGTGCCGCCGCAGAAACCCACATCTCAGAGTGTGTGGGGCACCCAGTTCAGAGGAGGCATGCTAAGATGTGGGCCACCCGCCAAGTCAAGTCCTGAAAGTTCTGTAGAATCCCATTCCTCAGGTTAGTTGGTTCTTGTTGTTGGTTGAGCGGGGCCAGCTTGCGGAGGGCGTAACCCTCTGCAAACTGGCCCCACTCAAGCGGCCTCGACCATGGCCTCAGTTAGAGTGCTTACTTCTTAGCATGAACGTGCTTCGTGTTGGTATGCGTGTGCTTCTTGGACCCCGCTGCCTTCTCGTCCAGAAGGGTGATTGAATCTTCGGCATTGAATGGATACAGCTTCACCGATTGTTGTCCCGTTGTGGTCAGCGTAATATCAACGCGGCGATTCTGGGCTAGAACGATCGTCGGGAGATCATTCAGAATCCTTTGCCGCTCGCTGTCGGTCAGATTGGGATTGCTCTGAATGAGATTCTTGACCTCGTCTTGGCTGAGTTCCTGTTCCTTGCCAACGGCTTGCGTTTGGATGCGGTCTTCAGCAATGCCCTGTTCAATCAGGAATTGCTTCGCTCGACTTACGCGACGTTCCGTGAGCGCCTGGTTGTACTCTTCCGTTCCACGCACATCGGCATGGCCGGTAAGGATAAGATGGGCGTCCGGTTTGATTGCCAGATAGCCCTTGAAATCCTCTGCAAGAGTCTTCAAAGTCTGTTGCTGACTGTCGACCAAGCCACCCTCAGGATGCGCTGCCCTTGGCTGTGCCGTTGGGAAAAACACGCTACGCAATGCCAGCCGAGCTTCAAGCCTTACCTGCTCAGGCGATGGTTGCTCAGCCACAACCACAGGCGCAGGCGCGATTGTGATGTTGGCGACAGCCGTTGCGGTGCTGCCCTTGTCGTCGGCCACGTTGCAGGTAATTGCCACAGGGCCTGCTGTAGCGCCCACAGAGGAAAAGACTGCTGTTGCACCGTTGCCGCTGATGGAGCCAGACTGGGCCATGTAGCTATAGGTCAGCGGCCGGTTTTGTGGGCTTATCCCACTGGCCGTTACCGTGCTGCTCTCATTCGGATTGATGGCGTTGGGGCTAGCCGAGCAACTGATGGTCGGCGGCTCAAACGCTTTTACGGTAAAGCTGGCCAAGCAACTCGCAACTTCGCCAGGCTTGAGGCCGATCTTATCGCCCTTGCCTTCACTTACCTTGGCGTTTACCGTGTGGGTGCCAGGTGCAAGCGTTGCAGTTGACACTGTCGCCGTTGCTCCGTTCCCGGTCACGCCGTCACCCGACCAGGAGTAGACCACGCGCAGCTTCGGATCCAGGTTTCCGGCGGTTGCCGTTACCGTGACCGGGTCGCTGGGAAAGATCGACTCAGGGTTGACGGAACAGGCCAAGGCCACCGGAACAGGTGGGGCAAAGGAACCGATGCGAATCACCGCGCCGGCGCTCAAGCGAAGCATGTTGAAATCGGCAATATTATCCTGCCGGTTGAACTGGTAGTCCGCCTGAAACAGGCGAAGCGCCAAATGGTGGTCGAACAATGGGGTGTTGTAGTCCAAGCCACCGCCCCCCGTTGCCACCAAGCCCCACTGATTCTTATAGTAAAAACTACCGGCACTCTCACCGCCAACCAGAGCATGGATAAACGGCGTGAAATGTGCGCTCGGGTAGCGCAGGATCAAGCCGCCCGACCCTCCCTCGAAATCGGTGCTCGTCGGGTGGTTTTCGTTGTTGTCGTTGTGATAGTCGCCCTCGAACTGCACACCCGCGTACTTATTGAAGTAGCCAGATACGCTGCCAATGGCACCGTATCGGATGCCGGTACTGTCAAAGTTGCCAAACCCATCGGATGCTACAAATGGAGATAGATAGCTGAAACCGATAAAAATGTCTACCTTGGAAGCGGCATCATTGGACGCGGCGCTGCTCGCGTATGCCTTTACAGGCGGCTGGACCGCATCCTGGGCTGCCAAAACGATGGGAGCCATCCCAATAAGCGCCAAGGCAAGAATGCGTTTCACTGATTTCAAATAACTGGAATTCATAGTTACTCCTCCATACATCATCAATCTCAACAACAAGTACAAAGTACATAAGGCTGCTTGCGGGCTTTGACCTAACTCAAACGAGTATTTTTATGTATGGTTTGTTCACAGATACAATCTGAGAAATTTTGAATGCATACAGGGTCAAGGAATTTCCGCTTCATAGCATAGGATGCATCCGCGTATTTTGTCGTTGCCCGTTTCCGTTGCACTTGCCCCATTCGCAAAATCCCCCCCGGAAGGGCCGGGTGCCCACTCACGATTTTTCTATGAACCTCACGAAGAATCCGTGCCCCGTTCATCGCGCACTTGTTTTATGCGATGAGTGGGTCTACCGTCCAAGGCTCGCGGACCTCTTCGTCAGGCCGCGCCAGCCGTCTCATCGAACAGGAGCTTTACGCCGCCAGAGTCTCCGACTTCCGCTCACGATCGGCCGCGAACGCCAGGCACGCGCGAATGTTCTCTTCCGTCAGGTAGGGAAAATCGCGCAGTATTTCCGCATGCGTCATCCCCGACGCCAGGTAGGCGCGCTGCTGGGCGAAGCCCTGCGCGAGCAGGCGGGCGAGTCCCTCTACCAGGCCGTCGAAGACCTGCGCCGCACCGCCATCGCCCGCCGCGATGCCGATGCCACAGCGCATGACGTTCCCAACTCCACTGACGCCCTCGCCGCGCTGGCCGAGCAGCATCTTCAACACGCCCTCACCCGCGTCCAGTCGCTCACCAGCGACACGGCCTACCAGCTTGCGCGCGCCTTCGCCTTCTTCTTCGAGCTCACCAACCTGGCCGAGACCAACTACCGCAAGCGCCGCCGCCAATCCAGCCGTAGCCTCTACGCCGCCCCAACCACCAACACGCGCGCCGCGCCTTTGGCTGCGGCGTGTGGACGAATCTCGATCACCACCTCATGTTCCAGCGCCGTAGCGAAGTGCATCAGCCGCTCCACCGAGAACCCCTCCAGCTTGTACCCCTTCAGTGCCGAGACCTTTGGCTGATTCACGGCCAGCACCCGCGCCGCCTCCGCCTGCGTCAGCTTGCGAACCTCCAGAATCGCATTCAGTGAGGCCGCCATCGTTAGACATTTCTCGATTGCTTGGCGGCCGGCGAGATTGAACTCGGCGCCTCACAATCTGTGGATGACAGGCTTATAGCGTTCGCCTATTCTTCTCCCATGACAATGCACTACTGCCAACAGGGAGCGGTCAAGCCAAACGTCTACGTGGTGACGTGCAAGAAATGCACCCGCAGCATCCCGGCCGGCGCTCAGGAGTTCCCCAGAGGCAATCTGGTAGTCCAATGCCCGCTGTGTGGCGAGTTGCGCCGCTATCGGCCCTCAGAGGTGTATCTGGGCTTCCCTGACAGCCATCTCCAACAGCAACAGGTGTCCGTCACGCGGAGACGGAAGGGGAGCTGGTGAGCAGTGCTACGGGTCTTGCTCAACTTCCAGTACTAAGGGGGATGGTGGAGCATTCATTTCATCGAGGCCGATTGCCGGACGCTGATCGGCCCGGATACCAGTACACTCGCCGGCATCGGGTGCACTCTCGAACAAAAATGCTTCGCACCCTTGCCGAAAACTCACGGTTAATCAGGCTCGGCGACTCCCTTTGTTCTAAGCAAAGTTTGCGCGCTTTGCCTTCTGGCGGAAGTCTTCACCGCGCATCTCCACCACCACACACATCTCCTGCAGCCTCGACCGCATGCGTTCACCGATGCGGTCGCCCAGCGTTTCCTCGCGCATCGAGGCTCGGATTTGCCCATTCGATCCCGACTCTACGCCTAGCGGGGCAGTGTTTGCGTAGTTGGTGGTGATGATGGTGGTGAGCTGGTTGTTATAGCGCGAGTTCAATACTTGGGCGACGGTGTCCCAGACCCACTCGGTTGGCTTCGCCGCGCCGAGCTCGTCAAGCA
>Ga0302320_10022608_pt1 | contig 12401 bp, 11 predicted proteins | sample Bog_T0_3_FD_202130 | JGI IMG/M metagenome (GOLD analysis project Ga0302320, IMG submission 202130) | Peat permafrost microbial communities from Stordalen Mire near Abisko, Sweden - Bog_T0_3 | ecosystem: Environmental > Terrestrial > Soil > Wetlands > Peat | place: Sweden: Abisko, Stordalen Mire...
TATCCAATGTTGACCGCGGATTCAGTTTATCAGAACTTTCCCCCGCTTTCAGGCGCCGGAGCGCCTCATCTTTCGCCCAATCCGCGGCCTGCTGGATGCCGAGAAAAACTATACCCGTGATGGCACGGCCGAAAAGGAAGATGGGAAAGATGTAAACGCTCATGTCACTTTTCCCGAGGGATGGACGACCGCCCGGAAAGGACGACCAGGCGGACGCCCACCCAGAGCGAGAGGATGCTCGGCACCCAGAGTCCCACGAACACGCCGTAGTCGTGACTGACCAGAAACCACAGAGCAACGCTGGCCACAAAACTCGCGAAAGCGGCGAACAGAAAGGAATAATCAAATCTACTGAACATTTTTGATATCAATTAGTGGTTGCGGGACGGGAAGGAGCACCCTCCCCGTCCCGCAGGCCGGCTCAATTTGGCATTAAAACAGTATCAATCACATGCACCACGCCGTTGCTGGCGGCGATATCCGTCTTGATGACCGTGGCGTTATTGACGTTGACCTTGCCTTCGTCAACCTTGATGCTGAGTTCCTTCCCATTGACGGTTTTTACCATCATCGTTTTCACATCCGCGGCCATGACTTTACCAGGCACGACGTGGTAGGTTAGAATCGCGGTGAGTTTCTCCTTGTTCTCCGGCTTGAGCAGGTCTTCCACCGTGCCCGCCGGCAGCTTGGCGAAAGCCTCGTCGGTGGGTGCGAAAACGGTGAACGGCCCCTTGCCCTGCAGCGTCTCCACCAAGCCGGCCGCTTTGACGGCGGCGACCAGAGTCTTGAAACTTCCGGCACTGGAGGCCACGGCGACAATGTCACCCGGAGCTGCCGCATCGTCCGCCGCACGGGCGGGAGGAAGGGCGGAGGGCAGAATCAACAGGGCGGCGACGGCTAATATTTTGGCAATGGTTTTCACTTTGTTTATTTCCTTATTGGTTTTGTTTTGAACTCGGACGCTCACGGCGAAACAGGTCGCCCGGAAATACTTTAACTTAAGGGTTCGGACGGCGAACTCACCGGCTAACGCGTTTGCGAGTTTCATGTTTCTTGTGTTTTGCGAACTTTGCGTTTCGTCAAACCATGACGAACATGTGTAATTATTGTATACTATCTGTGTAATGTCAAATTTTTCTCGCGATACCATTTCATTGGACGTCGCCGTCCTTCCCTTTTATTCAATAAAATCGGAGTTTTATCATCATTTCGGGGGTAATTAGAAAAGCACAATAATCTTTCACCTTGCCAACATCGGTCGAATGTGGAAGTTTTGTATAAGTAAATGTCAAAAGCCAGTCATCCCATAAAAGTCGTTTCCCGCCTTACCGGTTTGAGCGCCTACGTCATCCGCATCTGGGAGCAGCGCTACGGTGCGGTCAAACCCGACCGGACGGGCACCAACCGCCGTCTTTACTCGGATCAGCAGGTTGAACGGCTCAAATTATTGCGGGAGGTAACGCAGGCGGGACACAACATTGGCCTGATCGCGCAGTGGCCGACGGAAAGACTGCGGAAGCAGGCGGCGGAATCCGCCAGCGGGGCAATGCTAACGAATCGAACCGCGACCAGCGCCATACCGTCAGGTGCTTCGATCAGCGAGGAATGTGTGGCCGCGATGAAATCACTCGACGCCAAAGCCTTTGACGACGCTCTCAAGCGCGGCGCGATGGCGCTCGGCACGATGGGACTGCTCCAACGGGTGGTCGCCCCGCTCACGCAGCAAATCGGTGAACTATGGATTGAGGGCAGCATTACGGTGGCCCACGAGCATTTGGCAACTGCGGTGCTGCGGACGTTTCTTTTGAACGCGGCGCGGCCGTTTGGAGAAGCCAAGCATTCGCCCCGGTTGGTGGTGGCGACGCCGGCGGGTCAAATCCATGAACTTGGCGCCTTGCTGGTCGGAGCCGTAGCCACCCATCTGGGTTGGCAGATCATTTATCTGGGCGCGAGCCTGCCGGCGACGGAGATAGCCGGCGCGGTGCGGCAAAGCGGCGCGCGGGTGGTCGCCTTGAGCCTGGTTTATCCCGAGGATGATTCACGGATGGCAGCGGAACTGACGCTGTTGCGGGAGTTGCTGCCGGCGGATGTGGCGATTTTGGCGGGTGGCCGCGCGATTCCCGCCTATGAGGAGACTCTCAAACAAATCGGAGCGGTGGCCGCCGGAAACCTTTCGGATCTCGCCACCAAACTGGAAGCCTTGCGAAAACCCAGTCAAATTGTTTCCGCTTCAAAATCTTTGGCACAATGAAAAACGCAATGGAAACAAGCAAACCAATTCACATCGTTGTGCTCGGCGCAGGCTTTGGCGGCCTGACATTTTGCAAACGGTTTCAAATGCCGGGTGCGCGAATCACGCTGGTGGATCGCACGAATCACCATTTATTTCAGCCGCTGTTGTATCAAGTGGCGACTTGTGGCCTCTCCGCACCGGACGTCGCGCAACCCGTGCGATCCATTTTGTCCGACCGGCCGAACGTCACCGTCCTGCTGGATAACGTGACCGGCTTTGATTTCAGCCAAAAGCGGGTGCGTCTGGAAAAAAATTCGTTGAACTACGATTATCTGGTGCTGGCCCTGGGCGGCCAGACCGGCTACTTCGGTCATCCGGAGTGGGAACGCTTCGCGCCCGGGCTGAAATCGCTTGAAGACGCGCTTCGCATCCGCAGCCACGTCCTCCTCTCGTTCGAGCAAGCCGAGAACGAAGCGAGCACCGCCGAACATGACAAGCTCATGACGATCGTCGTGGTCGGAGGCGGTCCGACCGGCGTGGAGCTCGCGGGTTCCTTCGCGGAATTGACGCGCACGGTTTTGAAACGAGATTTTCGCCGCATTGATCCCACCCAGGCCCGCATTATTCTGATCGAAGCCGCCAAAAATGTGCTCTCGAATTTTCCACCGGATTTATCGGCGAGCGCCCGCCGGCAACTGGAAGCGCTCGGCGTGCAGGTCCGCACCGAAACTTCGGTCAAGGACATCCGGGACGGCGAAGTTGAACTGGCCGGCGGCGAGATCATTCATGCCGCCAACGTTGTCTGGGCGGCGGGCGTTTCCGCCACGCCCCTGACGAAGAAACTCGGTGTGGAACTGGATCGCGCTGGCCGCGTCAAAGTGAATCCGGATTTAAGCCTGCCCGGCCATCCGGAAATATTCGTCGTTGGCGACATGGCCTTCGTGCCGCAAGCCGACGGCCGGCCCGTGCCCGGCGTTTCACCGGCGGCCATGCAAATGGCCGGGCACGTCGCCAAACTGATTGAGCAGGCGGCCCGGCTTGACGCGAGCGCCGCCCCCCGCCCAGCCTTCAAGTATTGGGACAAGGGCACGATGGCGACCATTGGCCGATCGGCGGCGGTGGCCTGGATTGGAAAATTCAAGTTTTCCGGGCGGCTGGCCTGGCTGGCCTGGCTGTTCGTACATCTCATTTTCCTGATCGGCTTTCGCAACCGCACGTCGGTGTTTTTCCAATGGGCGTATTCTTATTTTTCCTACAAACGCAGCGCCCGCTTGATCACTCACCTGCCTCAAGCAGCGGCGCCACAGGTGACACCTCCCCCGGCAATTTTATGAGCACAGAAAACTCCGCCGTGATGATTATTGTTGGCGGCGCCGGCGGCATCGGTTCCGCGGTCGCCCAAAAACTGGCGGCGCGCGGCTGCCGGCTGGTCATCGCCGGGCGCAATGCCGGGCGCCTGGAAGCCGTCGCCCACGATACCGGCGCGCAGGCCATGCCGGTCGATGCCCGCGACGGTGCAGCGGTGGACGAGCTGATGCAGTCGGTGCAAGCCAGCCACGGCCGCGTGGATGGCGTGGTGAATTGTGCCGGTTCCATTTTGCTGAAGCCCGCGCATTTGATCAGCGACCAGGAATTCAGCGACACGATTGCCGCCAACCTGACCACGGCCTTCAACGTCGTACGGGCCGCCTCGCGTCTGCTCATGAAACAGGCCGGCGGCGGGAGTATTGTCCTCTGTTCGTCGGTGGCGGCGCGACGCGGGCTGGTCAATCACGAAGCCATTGCCGCCGCCAAAGCCGGCGTAGAAGGCCTGGCGCTGGCGGCAGCGGCGAGTTATGCCCGGCTGGGCGTGCGGGTGAATTGCGTCGCGCCGGGATTGACGCGCACGGATTTGACCCGCGCCCTGACGCAAAACGAAACGGTGGCGAAGATGTCGGCCGCGATGCATCCGCTGGGACGCATCGGCGAGCCAAACGAGGTCGCGTCGGCCATTTGCTGGCTGCTCGATCGCGAGCAAAGCTGGGTCACGGGCCAGGTCATCGGCGTGGACGGCGGCCTCGGCCAGGTCCAGGCGCGGAACTGAGTTAATTGAGCGGCTGCGCGATTTTTTCCGGTCTCATTCAATCAGATTTGATGCCAAAATGATTTGATGGCGGGTGCGACGAGTTACGCTGGCGTCCGGCTTGGTCCGCGCCTGCCGGCAGCCGGGCATGGCTTCCGGACGGTTTTCCAATCAGGTAGCCGCCAGTTCCTTCAACCGCGCCCGGAATGCTTCCACAATCTCAGCGAGCCAGGCGTTTTGGAAGCGTTTGCGGACAGTGAGCGCGTAGTATTTCTCCGCCAGCCCCGGCACGCGCAGCATAAATTTAATCTTGCTCGACTGCAGTTCGCGTTCGACCACGATTTTGGACACGAGCGCCAAGCCTTCGCCGGACAAGGCCAGGAGACGCAGCAACGCCATGTCATCAACCTCCGCGTGAACAAACGGTTCAATGCCGGCATTCGCCAGAATCAAGTCGAAATCCGCCCGCACATCACTCTGGCGGCTGGGGAGAAAGAGGGGAACGTCCCGCAAAAAGACGGGAAATCCGGCCGCGGACAATTTCACTTTTTTGCCGCCGACCAGGAACACCGGCACTTCGCCCAGCAGATGATTGAATATGTTTTGCTCCTGGTCGGCTCGCAAGGGGATATTGGACAAGACCAAATCCAGCTTGTGCTCCTGCAACTGCCGCGTGAGTTCATCCAGCGCCCCGGCCACGACAACCACTTTCGTCCGCGTATCCGCGAGAATCGGCTGGATGAAGTCGAACTGGAGGTTTTTGGAAAGCGGGCCGACGGCGCCGATGCGCAGGATGCGCTGGCGATTTTGGCCGGATTGGCGGAAACGAGTCATCAATTCATGGCCGGACGTGAAAATGGTGTCCGCGTATTCCAGGGCGACCCGCCCGGCGTCGGTCAGGTGCAACTCGCGTCCGCGCCGGTCAAAGAGGAGCTGGCCAAGCCATGCTTCCAATTCGGCAAGTTGCTCGCTCAGGGTGGACTGCGAGATTTTCAATTTCGCCGCCGCCCGGGTCATGCTGCGATGCCGGGCGATCATCCAGAAATGCCGGAGATGGTGGTAGTTCAACCACTCGGGGTTTTCAAATACTGAATTCATTCGATCGGAATAACCGATTGATAGAATCGAAACAATCTATTTTTACGAGTCGCCGGGCACGGCTACGCTGTGTTCGTTATTAAGGAACGCAATGACTGACTCATCGCATCACATTCTGACCGCGGGGCTCGCCGCCGCCGGCCCGCTGGCGTTGATTTCCTTCGGCCTGCTACCGGAAGCCCTGCTGAACCGGAACGGAATGCGCGCCGCCCGGACGGGTGCAGGCATCTCACTCGCCACCTTCGCTTTGGCCGGGATGACCGCCGTGAGCGCGCAATTTACGGGTCCGGCGGATGTGGAATTCCCGGGCTTCGGGGATTTTCATCCGGGAATTTATTTCGACAACTTGTCCGCCGTTTTGCTGGTGTTGGTTTCATTTTTGCTGGCGGTCATTGCCCGCTACTCCATCAACTATCTCGCGGGCGATCCGGCGCACGGAAGGTTCACCAAATGGCTTTGCCTCACCGGCGGCTCGGTGCTGGTCATCATAATCTCCGGCAACCTGTTTCAATTTGCGCTGGCGTGGTGTGCGACGAGTTTGTGCCTGCACCAACTGCTGATGTTTTACCCCGACCGCGCCGGCGCAGTGCTGGCGGCGCGGAAAAAGTTTCTCATCAGCCGCCTCGGCGACGTTTGTCTTTTGTCCGTGATCGTTTTGGTTCAGGATTCGTTTCACACTTTGGATTTCTCCGCGCTGTTCCACGCCACGAAACAATTGCACGAAACCGGCCTGGCCGCCGCCCATCGCGAAATCAACATTATTTGTTTCCTGCTCGTGGCTGGCGCCATGCTCAAATCGGCGCAGTTTCCGTTTCACAGCTGGCTGCCGGATACGATGGAAACGCCGACGCCCGTGTCCGCTCTGATGCATGCCGGCATCATCAACGCCGGCGGCTTTCTCATCATCCGGCTGAACCCGCTGGTGACCCTCTCGCCGGCGGCAATGTCGACGCTGGCGCTGTTCGGCGCGTTCACGGCGCTGTTCGCGTCACTCGTGATGCTCACGCACGCAAGCGTGAAGCGGTCGCTCGCCTTTTCCACCGTGGCCCAGATGGGTTTTATGATGCTCGAGTGCGGCCTGGGCGCCTTCGACCTCGCGGTGCTGCACCTCGCGGCGCACTCGCTCTACAAGGCGCATGCGTTTCTCGCCTCGGGCAGCATCGTCAGCCTGGCAAAATCCGCATGGACGCCGGCCGAAAAGCCCAACGCGCATCCGCTTACGCTCGTCGCCGCGTTCGCCACGGCCATCGCGCTCGCGCTCGGTTCGGCCCGGTTGTTTGGCGCCGATTTCCGGCATGAACCCGCGCGCCTCGTGCTCAGCGGCACGTTTGCGATGGCGCTGGCCTACTCGCTATGGAATTTGTGGAGTCAATCCGTAAACCTCAAGCTGGCGGCACTGGGGGCATTTTTCGGCGGCGGCGCCATGACCGTGTATTTTGCGCTCCACAAATTTTTCGGCCGGCTCACCGGTCAAAACGAGTGGACCAATTCGCAGCTAACCACCTGGCCAGGAATGGTTTTGATGGCGACGCTGCTCGCGCTTTTTTTGCTGGTGCTGATTGTGCAGACGGAACTGCCGGCCTGGACGAACCGCCCGTTTTTTAGGGCGTTTTACGTTCATGCGCGAAACGGCTTTTACTTCACCACCCTGGCAAACCGGTTCGTCGCCGCCGTCTGGCCGGTGAACAAATCATCGCCATGAATGATGAATGCGATCCTTGAAACTGAAATCACCGAAATCAACGAACCGATCCAACGTGTCGTCCGTCCGGCGTGCCAACGGATTCCGCCGTTGTGGACGCTGAGGAATTTTGTCGCGGTGAATCCATTTGCCGGCTTGAGCGACCGGCATTTCCTGGAGGCGGCGAAATTAATCCAGCAAGCCGGCCACGGTGAAATGCTCATGCCGGCGCCATTTTATGGCGAACAGATTTCCCTCGGACGGATTCAGGAAAACGATTTTCACGCGGCGGTGAAGGTGGCGGCAAAAAGTCTGCCGGCCGATTGGGCGAAGAAGATGGATTTCGCCAGTCTCGCTTCATTGAAAATTGCGCTCGCGGAGGCTCCCGCACCGGGAACCGCCGCGCGCGTTCTGACGTTTGCCGACTTTCTGGACGCGCAAAACGAAAGCGGTTGGGCGGCCTTTTTAGTTGAGGAAATTTCCAAGTGGTGCTCGGCGTATTTTGACGAGGGACAATCGTCGTGGCGGATGCCGTGGAGGAATCTCGGATTGTTCGCCGCGTGGAAAAATGTCGCACAACTCGATGCCAGCGCGGAAATAACGGGACTCAAACACTTCCGCGAATTTGTCGCCACGCTGCCCGACAACCATTTTGAATTCATTGAACAGGCTCTTGGCAAACTCGGCGTGCCGGAAGAGTTGCAGGCGGATTTTCTGCACCGGCACCTCATGAGCCTAGCTGGCTGGAGCAGTTATGTTCAGTTTCGGGTGCGCGAAAGGAGCAGGACGGGCGCGGCCGACGATTCGCTGGCGCAATTGCTCGCCATCCGGCTCGCCTATGATTGTGCGCTATTTACCCAGTTTAGCAGCGAGGCGAACACGTTATCGGAGTGGAATCATCATTTCAGCCAGATTGACGGCGAAGGCACCTCACCGGACTTGGCCGCCCGCTATCTCGCCCAGCTGGCTTTGGAACATCGCTACCAAACTGAATTGATCGAGCAACTAAAGGCGAACCCTCCCCGGCCGGCGGGCCCGCGGCAAAGATCGTTGCAGGCGGTTTTCTGCATTGATGTGCGGTCGGAGGTTTTCCGGCGCTCGCTGGAAGCACAATCCGACCAAATCGAGACTGCCGGTTTCGCGGGGTTTTTCGGCATGCCGATGGAGTATGTGAAATTCGGCCAGCCGGCCGGCAGCGCGCGGTGCCCCGTGCTGCTCACGCCAAAATACAAAGTGCGCGAGTCGCTGCGCCGCGCCCAGGCCGGCGGCGAGGGCGCAGTGCTGCGGCAGGTGAATTTCCGGCAGAGGGTCAATGGCGCGTGGAACTCCTTCAAGACCTCGGCCATCGCTTGTTTCTCGTTTGTCGAGATGGCGGGCCTGGGGTTCGGCTGGAAGCTCGTGAAGGATTCGCTCGCGCTGTCCGCTCCGGAATCGGCGTTCGCGGCGGCCCGTGGACGGTTCGGCCCGAAAATCGACCGGGAAGTTTGTTGCCCGGAACAGCACGGCCACGATTGGGAAACCGGCATCGCGCCCGCCGACCAAGTCACGCTGGCCGCCGGGGCGCTGAAAAACATGGGGCTGGTTACCAACTTTGCGAAAGTGGTCCTGATCTGCGGTCATGGCAGCGGGACGGCGAATAACCCCTACGGTTCGGCGCTGGATTGCGGCGCGTGCGGCGGCCACGCGGGCGACGCCAATGCGCGGGTCGCGGCGGCGATTTTAAATCAGCCGGCGGTGCGCGAAGGTTTGCGGGCACATGAAATTCAAATTCCGGCGGAAACCATTTTCATCGTCGGCTTGCATAACACGACAACGGACGAGCTTTTGATTTACGCGGATGAGCCTCTTTCCGCGAGCCAGTCGGCGGAGTTGGAAAAAATCAAATGCTGGTTGTCGGCCGCTTCCCGGCAGGCCCGGCGCGAACGGGCGGCGGCGCTCGGTCTGGGCGAATTGCCCCCGGCTAAATTGGATGCGCAAATCTTCCAGCGCAGCCGGGACTGGTCGCAGGTGCGGCCGGAATGGGGTTTGGCCGGCAATGCCGCGTTCATCGCCGCGCCGCGCGAGCGCACGAAAGGGCTGAACCTTGGCGGCCGGACATTCTTGCATAACTACCACTCGAGTATCGACCCGGACAAATCCACCCTGGAGCTCATCATGGTTGCCCCGATGGTCGTGGCGAGCTGGATCAATCTGCAATACTACGGCTCGACCGTGGATAACCGGCTTTTCGGGAGCGGGACCAAAGTACTGCACAATGTGGTCGGCACCTTCGGCGTCTGGCAGGGCAACGGCGGCGATTTGCAGCCGGGCCTGCCGCTGCAATCCGTCCACGACGGCACGCGCTGGGTGCACGAGCCGCTGCGGTTGAATGTTTTCATCGAGGCCGAACGCCACGCGATCGAGAGCATCATTGCCAAACAGCCGGGCGTCCGGGAACTGGTGGAAAACGGCTGGGTGAACCTGTTTGCGATGGAAACTTCCGGCAAACATATTTATCGCTATATGGGGAATTCCTTTGCCGGTCAACCGCTCTGAAACCATCATGCTAAAAACCTGCGATTCCGAATCAAAGCGCCCGCCCGTACCGGGAAATTATCCTGTCCGGCTGGGCATCATCGGCGGCGGCCAGCTGGCGCGGATGACCGCGCTCGCGGCGTTACCATTGGGGGTTGATGTCCTGGTGTTGGAAAAGAATCCGCACAGTCCGGCGGCGCGCGTCGCACCGGATTTCGTGCTGGGCGACTGGAGAGATGCCGAGACGCTGGACCAATTCGCGGCGCGTTGCGATGTGGTCACGTTGGAGAACGAGTTCGTGGATGCGGCGGCGCTGGAGATTTTGGAAAATGCCGGTCACAAGATTTTTCCCGGCGCCGCGTGCATGGCGCTGACGCAGGACAAGTTCAAACAAAAGCAGGCATTGCACAATGCGGGACTCGCCGTGCCGAAGTTCCGTGCGGTGGGTTCGCCGGCCGAAATCATTTCGGCGGCCAGCGACTTTGGCTGGCCGCTGCTCTTGAAAACCCGCCGCAATGGTTACGACGGCAAGGGCAACTTTACGCTCACATCGGAAAGGGACATCACGGCCGGCTGGCAGGCTTTGGGCGGTGGCCGGAATGAATTGATGGTCGAGGCCTTTTTCCCATTCGTGAAAGAACTGGCGGCTATCGTCACCGGCGGACGCGACGGCACAATGGCGGTTTACCCCGTCGTGGAGACGATCCAGCGCCATCACGTTTGCCACGTCGTCAAAGCGCCGGCGCAGATTCCCGTTGATTTGGCAAAACGCGCGACGGCATTGGCGAAGCGCGCGGTCGAAACCGTCGGCGGGGTCGGGAGTTTCGGCGTGGAAATGTTTTTGTCGGCGGCGGGTGAGATTGCCATCAACGAACTGGCGCCGCGCGTCCACAATTCTGGCCATTATACGATCGAAGCATGCGGCTGCTCGCAATTTGAAAACCACGTCCGCGCCGTATTGGGCTGGCCGCTGGGCAATCCGCAAATGGTCGCGCCGGCGGCGGTGATGGTGAATTTGCTCGGGACGGAGAAGACTTTCGGCCGGCCGCGGGGAATGGAAAACGCGCTGCGCTTGACCGGCGTGCGGTTTCACCTCTACGGCAAGCGGACGAGCGAACCGGGACGAAAGATGGGACACATCACCGTTTTGGAAGATTCGGTTGCAGCCGCGCAGGCCATCGCCGAACGCGCAGCGAAGCTAATTGCTTTCGGAGACAAATTATGAAAGAAAAGAATCTGCCACTGGTCGGCATCATTATGGGAAGTGACAGCGACTGGCCGACGATGGAGGCGGCCGCCAAAGTCTGTCAGGAGTTCGGGGTTCCGTACGAGGTCCGCGTCGTGTCCGCGCATCGGACGCCGGACGACATGGCGCGTTACGCGAAATCGGGGCACAAGCGCGCCCTGCGCGTGATCATCGCCGGCGCGGGCGGCGCGGCGCATTTGCCCGGCATGGTAGCCAGTTACACGCCGTTGCCAGTCATCGGCGTGCCGGTGGAAAGCAAGAGTTTGAAGGGGCTCGACTCATTGCTTTCCATTGTGCAGATGCCGGGGGGAATTCCGGTGGCGACGGTTGCCATCGGCGGGGCGAAAAACGCCGGGTTGCTGGCGGTTGCCATACTCGCCACCAGCGATGCGAAGCTGCGGGAGAGACTGATTGCTTTTAAAAAGAGGCTGGCCGCCGAATCACGCGAACGCGGCCAAAAAATAAGGCGGGGTTAGCGCCATACACCTTCACTCCGCCGCTACGGTTCGACGGGACAGCGGCCTCGGCGCGGTCCAGGCAAGGAACCAAGTTGGAAGGGCGGCAGCGCCACGCCTCAAGAGTCGGCGGTGGCTCAATTGGGCGGCGTCATTTGCGAGAGAACAACAATCTGACTCCAAAAATACAAGTGCTGCGCCAAAAATCCGCTCAAGCCATGCGGACCACCGGGACGTGCGCAACGACTGGATGCCCCGTTGCGCCAAGAAGGCGGATGATGAAAGCACAACCGAATCCACCGCAATGGTCGGGAACACCAGTATCACCAGCTGCATGGGAACGGAACGATGCCGATTAATGAACTGCGGCAGCAAAGCGGAAACAAAAAGCAATGCCTTCGGATTGCTAAGCTGAATAAGCAGACCCTGAAGAAAAAGATTGCGATGTGCGGGCATTGGTATCGCGAGCCGGGCAGCTCGCGAATGCGAACGTCGAAAAGTGGAAAATATAATGCGCACACCAAGGTAAAAAAGGTAAATCGCGCCAACCACACGCAGGATGGTGAAAGCAGTCATGGCGGTCGCCAGCAATGTGCCTAAGCCAAGTGCAATACAGACGAAAAATAAAAAATTGCCGAGCTGAATACCGGAGATGCCGGCGAGACTGGAACCGAAGCCATAGCGAGTGGACTGCGCCATCGAACACATCATGGCTGGTCCGGGTGTCAGCGCGACAACCGACCAAGTTGCAAGATAAAACAGTAAGACTTGCATGCTCATATTATCAAACGGCTCGAGCCGCCTGCGAAAAAAGCCGAGCCACTCCGGCACTGCGACATCGCAAGACGCAAATCTTGGCGAATTACTGACCGCGCCAACCGGCGGTCGGCTCCGGAGATCTAGGCGGTGGTTTGGGGCTCATTTACCTCCAATCCTCGAACTGATTTTCCGGCGCGCTCCCGCAGCCGCCTAACTTTTACTCAAAACCGGCTGGTCCGTTCACGCAATTTGCCAATGAGAAATTCCTTTGTCCAGCCGCATCCGCCAAGCTCTTAGCTGACAAAAACCCAGCCCACAATGGCCGCCAGCGAACGGGAACGGTGAATGCCGAA
>Ga0302320_10022609_pt1 | contig 12400 bp, 10 predicted proteins | sample Bog_T0_3_FD_202130 | JGI IMG/M metagenome (GOLD analysis project Ga0302320, IMG submission 202130) | Peat permafrost microbial communities from Stordalen Mire near Abisko, Sweden - Bog_T0_3 | ecosystem: Environmental > Terrestrial > Soil > Wetlands > Peat | place: Sweden: Abisko, Stordalen Mire...
CATCTGCCCGCCGGCCTGTTGTCGATCGAAAACTCGAAATATATGCGCACGATCGAAGCTGCGATGCACAATTCCGGCTATTACGACATCCGCAACCTCCACTCCGAGGCCGAGGCGGAAGCCGGGCTGGCGAGCAGCAGCCTGCTCTTCGTCATCGAGGCGCCGCCCGGCTTCGATCGCGCGGTGGATCGCGGCGAATCGCCGGGCGTGCTGATCGACGCCGACGCGACCGACCCCACATCGATCGGCAACGCGGTCGCGGCGTTGCCGTCGCTGGTGGGCGCGCTCAATCGCGATTTGCCGCCGATTCTTCGCGCCCAGCCGCAGACGCCCGCGTTCAAGTTCGTCGTCCACGCCCGTTACAATCCAGAGCAATTGACGGTTCTCAACATCGTGCCCGGCTTGATCTGCGTGGTGCTGATGTTCTCGACCCTGTTCGTCACCACGCTGGCGATCACCCGGGAGCGCGAACGCGGCACGATGGAAAATCTGCTCGCGATGCCGGTGAAGCCGATCGAGGTGATGATCGCCAAGATCCTGCCCTATGTCGTCATCGGCTACATCCAGGTCTCGCTGATCCTGATCGCGTCGGTGACGTTCTTCCACCTGCCGATCCGGGGATCGCTGCCCTTGCTGCTCGCGTCGCTCGGCCTGTTCATCTCCAGCAACCTCGCGCTCGGCGTCGCCTATTCGACGATCGCGGCCAATCAGATGCAGGCGGTGCAGCTTTCGATCTTCACGCTGATGCCGTCGTTCCTGCTGACCGGCTTCATCTTCCCGTTCCAGGGCATGCCGCTCTGGGCGCGCGCGATCGGCGATGTCCTGCCCGCCACGCACGCGATGCGGATCGTGCGCGGCATGTTGCTGAAAGGAAACGGCTGGACCGAGATCGCGCCGGACCTCTGGCCGATCGCCTTGTTTACGATCACGGTGACCGCCATCGCGACTTATGCCTATAGGGAGACGCTGGACTGAGGGCCGGGGAGTCGCTCATGATACGCATCCTCGGCGCGCCTGCGGATATCGTCGATTTGTCGAAGGCCTCGCGCGTCAGAGCGGGCGACCCCGGCGTGGACATCATCGACGGCGCGATCATTCCCTTGATCGCGCCCGCGACATTTCCGCGCTTCGAAGGGGAGGGCGCCGAAACCTATTCGGGCTGGAAGGCGGGCGCCTACGATCGCGACGGACGGGTCTGTTCGGCGTCTCTGTTGGACAGATCGTGGACGAGGGTGACGATACCCTTCGAGGCGGCCGAAATCGAGCGCGACGCCCCGGCTCGCCATTATAAAGACGCGGTCTACGGCGGCGTGATCTTCAGGCTTTACGGTCATTTCCTGCTGGAATCGACCAACAGGCTGTGGTGGGCGATCCAGAACGATTTCAAGGGGCCGATCATCTTTCAGGGCGGCGGCCGCATTCCGGAATATATAAGTCGATTTTTTGAATTGATCGGGTTGGCCGACCAGGTCGTTTTCGCGACGTCACCGGTGAAAGTGGACAAGTTGATCGTCCCGCATCGTTCGCTCGTGATCCAGAAGTATATCCATGCATGTTTTCGAACGCCGTTCCTGAAAGCCGGAGCGGCGGCGGAAAGCTATGTCACGAAATTGAATGAAATCGTGCGGGCCGACGCCGCGGGGGTCTATCTCACGCGAAACCAATATAATTTTCGGCGATCCCTAGGCGAGATGGAAATCGAGAATATTTTTCGCCGCAACGACTACGACATTGTTTCTCCCGAGAGGCTGAAAATCGAACACCAAATCGCGATGATGCGATCCCATGACAACTTCGCGGGCATTCTCGGGTCGGCTTTTCACAACCTTCTATTCTCGGAACATGGCCTGACGACGACCTGCATCTGCCGGGATTCCTGGTTGAATACGAATTACCTGATGATCGACGAGATCATGAACAACGACGCCACCTACATTTACACGGCTTCCACCGGCGCGGGCTATGACGAGGACGTGGTGTTGAATGTCGGCGAAATAAAGTCGCGTCTGCGCGCGACGGGACTGAAAATCGACGCGTAGGAGCGCGGACGAATTCGCGGTCGTCATCGCGAGCGAAGCGTGGCGATCCAGCGTTGAAACGAGGCGTTGTTGCTCGAAAAGCCTGAGACGGCCGTGCGCATACTGTCGGAAAGGCTGGATGGCTTCGCTTCGCTCGCCATGACGGCGGGACCCCCGTTTGTCGCTAAAGACGCCCTCCAACTGAACGAAGCGCCGCGACTCGTGTATGAAGGCCGCAGATTCGCGTTTCGAGGAATGCTTCGCCCATGTCGCTCACCAGCATGACCGGATTCGCCCGCGCCGTCGGCGCGCGGGGCGCTTGGCGTTGGACGGTCGAACTCAAATGCGTCAACGCCAAGGGTCTCGATCTCCGGCTGCGTCTGCCCGGCGCCTTCGACCGCATCGAGGCCGACGCGCGCGCGCTGCTGACCAAGGCGCTCGCGCGCGGCACCTGCTTCGCCACCATCAGCGCGCAACGCGAGGGCGCGGGCGTGCAGGCGCAGGTCAACGACGCGTTGCTGGCTCAGGTCGCTCTCGCGGCCAAGGCCGCGGCGGAAAAATTTGGCCTCGCGCCGCCGACGCTCGACGGCGTGCTGGCTGTTCGCGGCGTCGTCGAGGTCGTCGAGGCCGTGGACGACGAGGCGACGCTCGCGGCGGCTTGCGCGGGCGCGCTGGCGACGCTCAGCGAGGCCGTCGAGGCGTTGGGTCAGGCGCGTCGCGCCGAGGGCGCGGCGTTGCAGGCGGTGCTGAGCGAGCGCCTCGACGCGATTTCCGCGCTGACGCAGGCGGCCGACGAGAACCCGGCGCGGAAGCCCGAGGCGGTGCGCGCCCGGCTCGCGCAATCCATCGTCGCCCTGATGGAATCCGGGCGCGGCTTCGACGAGAACCGGCTGCATCAGGAGGCGATCTTGCTCGCCGGCAAGGCCGACATCCGCGAGGAACTGGACCGCCTCAAGACGCACGTCGTCGCCGCGCGGGCGCTGCTGAACGAGGGCGGCCCGGTCGGGCGCAAGCTCGACTTCCTCGCCCAGGAGTTCGGCCGCGAGGCCAACACGCTTTGCGCCAAGGCGAACGACGTGTCGCTGACGCAGCAGGGCCTTGAACTGCGCGCGCAAATCGAGCAATTGCGCGAGCAGGTGCAGAACATCGAATGAGCGAGACAATGCCCATGCGTCGCCGCGGCATGATCCTGATCCTTTCCTCGCCCTCGGGCGCGGGAAAGACGACGCTGACGCGGATGCTGCTGCAAGACAAGACGCTCGACCTGACGCTGTCGATCTCCGTCACCACGCGCGCGCGCCGCTCGTCCGAGGCCGACGGCATTCATTATCATTTCATCGACCGGCATCAGTACGACCTGATGAAGGGCGGCGGCGATCTTCTGGAGTCGGCCGAGGTGCACGGCAACGGCTACGGCACGCCACGCAAGCCCGTCGAGGACGTACTGGCGCGCGGCAAGGACATGCTGTTCGACATCGACTGGCAGGGCGCGCGGCAAGTGCGCGAGGCGCTCGGCGCGGATGTCGTCAGCGTCTTCATCCTGCCGCCTTCGATGACCGAGTTGCGCGGCCGGCTGGAGCGCCGCGCCGAGGATTCCGCCGCCACGATCGACAACCGGCTCGACAACGCCAAGCGCGAGATCGAGCGCTGGCGGCTCTACGATTACGTCGTGATCAACGACGACTTGCAGCGCGCCTATCGGCAAGTGGTCTCGATCGTCGAGGCCGAGCGCGCGCGGGGGACGCGCGTCGCGGAAGGGGTAGAGGGATTCGTGGCGGGTTTGCTGGCGGGGTGAAGCTCTGTCCTGCTCGTCACGGGCGGCCCCGATTCGCCACGTTGACTTTCACCCGCGCGCTGGCATTAAGCAGGCGACCTTCGCCGGCCCCTTCCAAGGGCGCCGGCCCACTTTCCTATTCCCGGGCGGCCTCGCGCCCCGGGCCTGTTTCAGGCGACGACCCATGATGGAAAAAAGCTTCGAAGCCGCCGCGGTCGAGCCGCGCATCGCCGCGCTCTGGGAGGCGGAGGGCGCGTTCAAGGGCGGCCGCGCGGATCGGGCGAGCGCCGAGCCGTTCTGCATCGTCATCCCGCCGCCGAACGTCACCGGCAATCTGCACATGGGCCATGCGCTCAACAATACGTTGCAGGACATTCTCTGCCGTTACTGGCGCATGAAGGGCAAGGATGTGCTTTGGCAGCCCGGCACCGACCACGCCGGCATCGCGACGCAGATGGTCGTCGAGCGCCAGCTCATGGAGCGACAGGAGCCCGACCGGCGTGCGATGGGCCGCGAAAAATTCCTCGAGCGGGTCTGGGCCTGGAAGGCCGAGTCGGGCGGGGCGATCGTCGCGCAGTTGAAGCGCCTCGGCGCGTCCTGCGACTGGAGCCGCGAGCGCTTCACGCTCGACGAGGGGCTGTCGAAGGCGGTCGCCAAGGTGTTCGTCCAGTTGCATCGCGACGGGCTGATCTACAAGGCGAAGCGCCTCGTCAACTGGGACCCGAAGTTCCAGACCGCGATTTCCGACCTGGAGGTGGTGCAGGTCGAGTGCAAAGGTTCGATCAAATGGTCGCGCGACGATGGCGAGCCGCTGAACGAGGGCGTCGTCGCCAAGGCGCTGAACAAGAACCCGAACGGCCATCTCTATTACTTCGATTATCCCGTCGTGGACGCGCGCGGCGAGGAAACCGGCGAAGTGCTGACGGTCGCCACGACGCGTCCCGAAACGATGCTCGGCGACACAGCCGTCGCGGTGCATCCCGACGACGAACGCTTCCTGCATCTGCATGGCAAGATGCTGCGGTTGCCGCTGGTCACGCGGCTGATCCCCGTCATCGCGGATGCGTATTCCGATCCCGAGAAGGGTACGGGCGCGGTCAAGATCACACCCGCGCACGACTTCAACGATTTCGAGGTCGGCCGTCGGCATGAAGCCGAGGGCGTTCGCCAGATCAATGTGTTGGACGCCGAGGCTCAGGTGACGCTGAAAGGCAATCTCGCCTTCTTCGAGGGGCTCGAGGCGGCGGATCACGAACTGACCTATCTCCTCGACGCGCTCGACGGCCAGGATCGCTTCGAGGCGCGCAAGCGCGTCGTCGCGCTGATGGCGGCGGAGGGCCGGCTGAGGAAGATCGAGCCGCACGGCCATATGGTGCCGCATGGCGACCGCTCGCAGGTCGCGATCGAGCCTTGGCTGACCGATCAATGGTACGTCGACGCCAAGACGCTGGCCCAGCCCGCGCTGAAAGCAGTGCGCGAGGGCGACACGCGCTTCATCCCGAAGAACTGGGAGAAGACTTACTTCGAATGGCTTGAAAACATTCAACCTTGGTGCGTTTCGCGTCAGCTCTGGTGGGGACATCAGATCCCGGCGTGGTACGGGCCGAGCTATCCCGCCGATCCCGCCGACCTCTATGTCGCGGAAAGCGAGGCCGCGGCATATGAGGCCGCGCGCGCGAGGCTGGGCGCCAGCGCGCCGGCGGGCGAGGCATGGCTGCGTCGCGACGAGGACGTGCTCGACACTTGGTTCTCCTCGGCTTTGTGGCCGTTCTCGACGCTCGGCTGGCCCGACGAGACGGCGGAGCTGAAGCGCTTCTATCCCACCAGCGTGCTGATCACCGGCTTCGACATCATCTTCTTCTGGGTCGCGAGGATGATGATGATGGGGCTTCATTTCCAAAAGGAAATCCCGTTCCGCGACGTCTACATCCACGCGCTCGTCCGCGACGAGAAGGGCGCCAAGATGTCGAAGTCGAAGGGCAATGTGATGGACCCGCTCGACGTCGTCGATGGGATTTCGCTCGAAGCGCTGCTGTCGAAGCGGATCGAAGCCATAGCCAACAAGACCGAGGCCGCGAGGGTCGCGGCGGACACGAAGAGAGACTATCCCAAGGGAATACCGGCGCTGGGGACCGACGCGCTTCGCTTCTTCCTGGCCGCCATGGCGGCGCAGGGGCGCGACGTGAAACTCTCGCTGTCGCGCATCGAGGGCTATCGCAACTTCGTCACCAAGCTCTGGAACGCGTCGCGCTTCGCCGAGATGAACGGCTGCGTCCGCGTCCTCGGCTACGACCCGAAGGCGGTGAAGGAGCCGCTCAACAAGTGGATACTCGGCGAGGCCGCCAAGGCGGTCGCGGAGACGAGCGAGGCGATCGAGGGCTACCGTTTCAACGACGCCGCCAATTCCGCCTATCGCTTCGTCTGGAACCTGTTCTGCGACTGGCATCTCGAACTCGCCAAGCCGGTGTTGCAGGGCGGCGTCGAGGGGCCGGCGAAGGCGGAGACGCAGGCGACGATCGCGCATGTCCTCGATATCGTCTATGCGCTGCTGCATCCGTTCATGCCCTTCGTCACCGAGGAGCTTTGGGCGATCAAGGGCGAGGCGGGGGCGCCGCGCGCGAGCGCCCTGGCGCTGGGGCCCTGGCCGGCGACCGACATCGTCGCGGACAAGGACGCCGAGGCGCAGATCGGCTGGGTGGTCGAGCTCATCAATGAAATCCGCTCTGTCCGCTCCGAAATGGGCGTGGCGGCGGGCGCGCAGATTCCGCTGACCCTCGTGCAGGCGAGCCCCCGGGTGTTGGAGGTCGCGGCGCATTGGGGCGACACGATCAAACGCTTGGCGCGCATCAGCACCATCGAAACCGTCGAGACGGCGCCGGCGGGCTCATTGCCAATCCTGGTGCGCGAGACGCTGGCGGCTCTGCCGCTCGCGGGCGTCGTCGACTTCGAGGCGGAGAAGGCGCGGCTCGACAAGGAGATGGCCAAGGAGCGCGCCGAGATCGCCAAAGTCGACGCCAAATTCGCCAACGCCGACTTCATGGCGCGCGCGCCGGAAGAGATAGTCGCCGAAAATGTGGAGCGCCGCGAGGCGTCGCTTTCGCGCATCACGAAAATGGCGGCGGCGCGCGAAAGGCTTGACAAGATATGAATCTCGTTGGGCTTTCCCGACTGAAAACGTTGCATTTGCGCAACAACGCCCGACCAAGTCGTCAAGGGCGAAATTCGAACCGGATGATGCCCCGATTGCGCCATAAACCCCGAGCTAATTTCATCCCGCTGAAGTGACGAAAGTCAGGCCCGCAAGTTGAGCGGACCAGGTCACGGAAGCTTTGAACGGGCGGGCGGAGTCGGAGTGGTAATGCGCGCGAGTGTTGAAGTGGGACATCGGATCGGCGCCGCGCGGCCGGTCTCGAACGGAGGGCGTCGCGGCCGAGTCGCCCTATGGGCGACCGTCCTCTGCCTCGCGGGATCGACGGGCGCTTTCGCGCTCGACGGCTCCACGGGCTCCAATCCTCCGCCGAAGATTTCGCAGCGCACCTTCACCAGCCCCAGCGAAGCTTTGCGGGCCGGCGTCAACGATCTGCAGGCGGGCGACGCCAAGGGCTCGGTGCAGGCGCTGACCTACGCCGCCGAAGGGGGCGAGGCGCTCGCGCGCTGGAAGCTCGGCAGCATGTACGCGAGCGGCGACGTCGTGCCGCGCGACGACGTGATGGCCTACAAGTATTTCGAGCAGTTGGTCGACAGCTACAACGAGGACGACCTCGACAGCCGCGACATCGGCGCTATCTCCAACGCCTTCGTGGCGGTCGGCGTCTATAGCCTCAACGGCATTCCCAACAGCGACATCCGGCCCGATCCCGAGCGCGCGCTGGAGATGTTCCAGGTCGCCGCGACCAATTTCGGCGATCCGGAAGCGCAGTACCGTCTGGCGCGCATGTATGTCGACGGCGCCGGCGGCCTCGCCAAGGACAATATGCGCGCGGCCCGCTGGCTCTCGCTGGCGGCGGACAAGGGTCACCACGGCGCGCAGGCGCTGCTCGGGCATCTCCTGTTCCTCGGCGAAGGCGTGCCGCGGCAGAGCGCGCGCGGCCTGATGTGGCTGACGATCGCCCATTTCAGCGCCAAGGGTCCGAAAGACAATTGGATTCACGATCTGCACGCCAAGGATTACGGCGCGGCGAGCGACGACGATCGCGAGGCGGCGGCGGTGTATCTGAGCGCTCGCGGCGGCAAGCATGATTTCGTCGTCGCGACGCAACAGCCGCGCCCGTCGGGTGCGGCGACCGCTCCGGCCGCGCCGCCGCTGCGTCTGCCGGGCGCGGTCGCGCCGCTCGCCGACGCCTCGGCGGCGCCCGCGCAATAATCTCAGGTTGGCGGCAGCCGGATCGTCGCGAGCGCCATGCACGCGACGCCTTCGCGCCGACCTGTGAATCCCAGTCCCTCCGACGTCGTGGCCTTGACGCCGACGCGGTCGAGCGTCAGCCCGGCGATTTCGGCGATCCGCGCGCGCATAGCCTCGCGATGCGGGCCGACCTTGGGCGCTTCGCAGATCAACGTCGTATCGAGATGCGCCAAAACGCCGCCGCGCTCGCGCACGCGGTTCGCGGCGTGGGCGAGGAAGATCGAGGAATCGGCGCCGCGCCACTTCGCGTCCGAAGGCGGGAAATGCGAACCGATGTCGCCGTCGCCGAGCGCGCCGTAGATCGCGTCGGCGAGCGCATGCAGCACGACGTCGGCGTCGGAATGGCCCTCGAGCTTGCGGTCGTGCGGAATGCGCACGCCGCCCAGCCAGACAGCGTCGCCCGGCGCGAAGGCGTGGACATCGTAGCCTTGGCCGACCCGAACCTCGGTGGCGGCGGCGGTCATCCGCGCCTCGGCCTCGCGCAAATCCTGCATGGTCGTCACTTTCATGTTGGCGATATCGCCGTCGAAAACAAAGGTCGGATGGCCGGCGGCTTCCGCGACGGCGGCGTCGTCGGTGAGATCGGCGCGCGACGCCTCGCGATGGGCATTTAGAATGAGGTCGAAGCGGAAGGCTTGCGGCGTCTGCACCGCGCGTAGCGCCGCGCGCTCGGGCGAAGCGACGATGCGGCCTTGCGGATCGATCTGCTTGATGGTGTCGGTCACCGGCGTCGCGGGTACGGCGGCGCCATGCAGCGCGGCGGCTTCGATTGCGCGCCGGATCAAGCCGGGGGTCGCAAACGGGCGGGCGCCGTCGTGGATCAGCACGATGTCCGGCTTTGCCGCGACCTGCGCCTCCAGACCGTTGCGGACGCTCTGTTGCCGCGTGGCGCCGCCGAACGCCGGCGGCGTGAGTAGGGCGCCGGCGGCGCTGGATAGCCGCGCGACCGCGGAATCATAGAGATCGTGATCGTCGGGGTGGATGACCACCGTCACCGCCGCGAGCCCTTCGGCGGCCGTCAGCGCTTCGATCGTGTGGCAGAGCAAAGGTCGGCCCGCGCAGGGCAGGTATTGCTTCGGGATCGCGCCGCCGAGCCGCGCGCCTCGCCCCGCGGCGACGACGATGAAGGATACACGAGGCGGCACGCGAGGCTCCGGTTGGACGAATTTCCGGCGCCAGAGATAGAGGAGCCGCGCGCTCCCGCCAAGCGGACAAAACGTCAGGCCCCGAAAGCTCGCGCCGCCAGGCCGATCATCGCGACGAAGGCGCCGAGCGACGCCAATTCCCAGACATCCCGCAACACGCCGATCAACCGCTCATTCATGACGATCTCCCGTTGTTTCTATTTGTTCATGATATGTTCTTTTCACGTTCTTATCAACAGGTCATCCACAGGAAGCCGGGATCGTGGTTAATCGCGACTGTCATTCCCGCGAATGCGGGAATCCAGGCTTGGCTTGGAGAGCAGGTGCGGGAACAGCCGCGCTACTCGGGCGGACGCGCCTAGCCTCCTGGATTCCCGCGTTCGCGGGAATGACAGGGCAATCAGACAGCGTCCTGATCGAGTTCGGGATAGCGGCGGAATATCCCCGTCTCGTTGAACGCCAGCCGGCGCGGGGATTTGAGATAGGCCGCGATACGCGGTCGCGCGCGGACGGCGTCGACCAGCGCCGTAAGATGCGGATAGCTTTTGCTGAGTTTCGCGGTCGCGCGCGGAAACGCATAGCGCAAGCCTTCGTGGACCTGGAACAGCGACAGGTCGACGTGGCTGAGCGCGTTCCCGACCACATGCGCGGGGCCGGCCGGATTGTGGCTCAGAATACGTTCGAAATAGCCGAGGTATTTGGGCATGCGCTCATGGAGAAAGGCGGTGGAGCGCGCTTTGGCCGCCTCTTTTTGATCCTCGTAATAGAGCGCCGTCGAGATCGGATGGTGGGTGTCGTGGGCCTCGGCGACGAGATCGGTGATGGTGAGTTGCAATCCATGGGCGTACCAGCGTGACGCCTCGGCGCGCGGCGCCAGGCCGAGCTTGGGCGCCAGATACATCAGGATATTGGCGACGTGGGAGATCACGATTTCGCCGTCCTTGAGGATCGGCGGCGCGAACGGCGGATGCGTGTCGTCGGTCGCGCGCAGTAGCTTCATCAGCGCGGGCACGCCCTTGCCCTTCTCGCGCGCCACATCGACATAAGCCGCGTCTGCTTCCTCCAACGCGAGCCTGACGAATTCGCCTCGACCTTGTAGGCCGGGCCAGTAATAGAGTTCGTAGGTCATGGGTTTGGTTTCCCGTCATGGCGAGCAAAGCGAAGCCATCCGGGCTAAGCCTTAGCATCACACCCCAGTCTGGATCGCTTCGCTGTCGCTCGCAATGACGGGTTATACTCACATCTGCGGGCGCATCCGGTCGGCGGATTTCAAAAACCGGCGAGCGTGCGCGACGAGTTCGCCGTCGGTGGGATGGTCGGCGGATTCGACGCCCTCGACCTTCACCGTGAGCCCGGGATGCTTGTGCGCGATGTGCTTGACGAGTTCATGCTTCTCGTTTGCGGGGCCGACGATGAGAATGGCGCCGGCGTCGGCGATCGCCTTGGTCACCTCCTCGAGAAAGGTCTGATCCTCCGAATCGTGGCGGCCGGTGCCTTTCTCCTTGCGGTGATAGTCGCGGATCGGTTGGTCGGGATGGATGACGACCTTGTCGGCGTCGTCGGCGTTGAAATGAAAAACGCGCGCCTGATGATGGTCGATCCAGACGACGGCGTGATAATGGCCTTGCATGTTGGGCTCCTCGTTGCGTTTCCGGGGCGCGACCCTCACGCTTGCGCGGGGGGCCTGTCCTTGACTTCGCTCATATAGGAAGCCGCGGCGTGGCTTTCGCCCCCCGCGCGGCTGGTCTATAGGGCCTCATGGATATCTTTCACCCCTATCTCCTCGTTTTCGTCGGCGCCGGGCTCGGGGGCTTGCTCAGGCACGTCCTCAATGTCGGAATCGCCGCCCTGTTCGGAACCGCGTTTCCCTGGAGCACGGTCTTTATCAACATATCCGGCTCCATCGTGATGGGCTTGCTGGTGGGTTGGCTCGCGTTCCGCGGGGGCGCGGAATGGACGCAGCATCTCCGCCTCTTCGTCGCGACCGGCGTGCTGGGCGGCTACACCACTTTCTCGACCTTTTCGCTCGAGACGATCCTGCTGCTGGAGCGCAATCAGATCGGCGCGGCGCTCGCTTATGTCGGCGCTTCCGTCATCGTCGGCGTGGTCGGCCTCTGGGGCGGCCTTTCGCTCGCGAGGTCGTTGGCATGAGCGCGACCGAAAAAGTTCAAACGATCGCCATCGGCGAGGACGAAGCCGGCATGCGGCTCGACCGCTGGTTCCGCCGGCGTTACCCCGATCTGCCGCAGACCCATCTCAACAAGATCGTGCGCAAGGGCGAGGTCCGCGTCGACGGCAAGAAAGTCGAAATCTCGACGCGGCTCGAGATCGGCCACATGGTGCGCGTGCCGCCGCTTGCGCTGCCGGCCAAGCCGACCAAGGACACGCCCGCGCCGCCGAACCCCGAGGACGCGCGATTTCTGCGCGATCTGATCCTGTTCGAGGATCGCGACGTGATCGTGTTCAACAAGCCGTACGGCCTCGCGGTGCAGGGCGGTTCGGGCACCAAGCGCCACATCGACGGCATGCTCGCCTCGCTCGCCGACAAGAAGGGCGAGCGGCCAGTCCTCGTGCATCGCCTCGATCGCGACACGTCCGGTGTGCTGCTGTGCGCCAAATCGCGCAAGATGGCGGCCGACCTCGGCGCGACCTTCCGCTCGCGCGGCGCCAAGAAGATCTACTGGGCGCTGGTCGAGGGAATCCCCAAGCCGGAGAACGGGCGCATCTCGATGTTCCTCGCCAAGGGCGAGGCCATGGGCGACGAGCGCGGCGGGGCGAAGAAGGACCATGCTGAAAAGGAGCGCATGCGCGTCGCCAAGCACGGCGATCCGGAAGCGCAACATTCGCTGACGCTCTACGCCACCATAGATCGGGTGACGCCGCGTCTCGCGTGGCTGTCGATGCGCCCTATCACCGGCCGCACGCATCAATTGCGCGCGCATGCCGAGGCGATCGGCCATCCCATCATCGGCGATCCCAAATACAATCGTCGCCCGGAAAACGATCCCGCGCGACACGATCCCTTGCGGGCGGTGCCGCCGGGCATCGAGAACAAGCTGCA
>Ga0302320_10022612_pt1 | contig 12400 bp, 7 predicted proteins | sample Bog_T0_3_FD_202130 | JGI IMG/M metagenome (GOLD analysis project Ga0302320, IMG submission 202130) | Peat permafrost microbial communities from Stordalen Mire near Abisko, Sweden - Bog_T0_3 | ecosystem: Environmental > Terrestrial > Soil > Wetlands > Peat | place: Sweden: Abisko, Stordalen Mire...
TGGGAATGATCTGGTGCCAGGAAGAGCCTCGCAACATGGGCGCGTGGCGCTGGATTTACGGTCGATTCCTCGATGTGGGCCGGCGTTTAAAGTACGCGGGTCGATTGAGAAATGCGAGCCCGGCGGCCGGTTCTCCGAAGCGCCATGCGGAAGAGCACAAGCGCCTGATCGAAGAGGCGCTGGCCTGAAGATTTGCGTTATCTTTAAATCAATGGGTGGCGACGGAAGCCCAGGGAAGAAATGACAATCGAAGAACGCATGAAAAAGATGGAGGACGCCTTCGGCACGCAATCGGAGCTGATGCGCGAATTGCGCGAGGCCGTCACCGTAACTGCATATCTCGAAGCCCGCCAGGGGCGGGTCCTGAAAGAACACGGCGAGTGGCTGGAGCAGCACGAAGCGTCGATGAAGGCGCACGATGTGGCGATGACGGCGCACGACGAGGCGATGAAGTTGCTCGACCAGCGCATCGCCGGACTGGTCAGCGGTTTTGGCGAGTTCATGCGGCGCGGCGACGGCGGCGCGAAACCGTAAGTCGCACGATCCCGCTTTGCAGGGATGCCCTGCCCGAACAGTTGCGTTACGATTCCATAAGTGGAAATAACGCCCAAGGATTTCCTCAGCGGCGGCGGAGAGATGGGTGAGCGGATGCGCTCGCTCGACTGGACATCCACCGTGCTCGGCGCCGTTGAGACGTGGCCGCAATCGCTTCGCACTTCCGTTTCCACATGTCTTAATTCGCGCTTCGCCATTCTGATCTGGTGGGGACCCGATCTGGCGATGCTTTACAACGATGCGTACGCGTCGATTCTGGGGCGCAAACATCCGGCGGCGCTTGGGGCGCGGGGCCGCGATATGTGGCCCGAGATCTGGCACATTATCGGTCCGATGCTGAGCGGCGTGATGGAACGCGGCGAAGCGACGTGGTCGGATAATCTGCTGCTGGAACTGGAACGCGACGGCTACCCGGAAGAGTGTTATTTTACGTTCTCGTACAGCCCGATTCGCGACGAGACCGGCGGTATCGGCGGGATCTTCACGCCGGTGCAGGAGACGACGCGTCAGGTTGTAGGCGAGCGCCGGCTGCGGACGCTGACGGAACTGGCGGATGCCGCAAGGGCGTCGAACGCAAAGAGCAGTTCGGAGATCTGCCGAATTTCCGCTGAGATTCTGGGTAAGAACCCGCGGGATGTGCCATTCGCCGCGTTTTACCTCTTTTCGGAGGATGGAGGGGAACCTCGCCTGTGCGGCTCGGCCCATTGCGATTCCGCTGCGGGGTTGAGTTCCGAATTCGGCGGTGCTCTGAAATCGCCCGATCGGCAAGTGATTCGCGGAGACTGGGGGTTGCCCGCAAAAGAGGCGGTGGCGATGCCGCTGAACCCCAGCGGACGTCACATCGGCGCGCTCATCGCCGGCGTGAGTCCGAACCGGCAACTGAACGAGGATTATCTCAGCTTTCTTTCCCTGGTCAGCGGGCACGTGACGACCGCCATTGCCGACGCGCATGCGCTGCAGGAAGAGCGGAAGCGCGCCGAAGCGCTGGCCGAACTCGACCGCGCCAAGACCACGTTCTTTTCGAACGTGAGCCATGAGTTCCGCACTCCGCTCACCCTGATGCTGGGCCCGCTCGAAGAGCTAATCGGGATGGACGGCTCCCTGCCGGAAGCGGCGAAAGACCTGGCGACGATGACTCACCGCAACGGACTGCGGCTGCAGCGGCTGGTTAACACGCTGCTGGATTTTTCACGCATCGAAGCGGGCCGCATGCAGGCGCGCTATGAGCCAACGGACCTGGGGCAACTGACCGCCGATCTCGCTTCTCCGTTTCGGTCCGCGATGGAGAAGGAGGGGCTGGAACTGATTGTCGAATGCCCCTCCGGGATCGAGCCGATTTACGTAGATCCGTCGATGTGGGAGAAGCTGGTTCTCAATCTTCTTTCGAATGCGTTCAAGTACACGATGGCGGGCCGGGTGGCGGTTCGTTTATCGCAGGCAGACGGCTGGGCGCAGCTTTCCGTGGAAGACACGGGCACGGGAATTCCGGAAGACGAGATCCCTCACCTGTTCGAGCGCTTCCATCGCGTGGAAGGAGCGCGCGGGCGTTCGCAGGAGGGAACGGGAATCGGGCTGGCGCTGGTGGCGGAGCTGGTGAAACTTCACGCCGGCAAAGTGAGCGTGAAAAGTACAGTCGGCAGGGGGAGCACGTTTACGGTTGCGGTGCCTCTGGGCACGGCGCACATCCCCGCGGACAGGATCGGCGCGGCACAGAAAGACCGAGTGCCGGTGCATACCGCGATGTACGTGGAAGATGCGGGAGACGGCCATCATGCCGAAGCGCACGATTCGGCGAGAGGCCGCACTGCCTCGGTGCTGGTGGCAGACGACAACGCGGACATGCGCAGTTACGTGTCGCGACTGCTTTCCGCCACGTACGAGGTCGAGTCGGTCGCCAATGGCGACGAGGCACTGGCGCGGGTTCTGGATCGTCAGCCGGACCTGGTGCTGAGCGACGCGATGATGCCTGGGCTCGATGGCTTCGGATTGCTGCGGGAACTGCGAAAACGGCCGGAGACCCGTTTGCTGCCCGTGATTCTTCTGTCTGCGCGAGCGGGGGAGGAATCGCGAATCGAAGGTCTGGAGGCGGGCGCAAGCGATTATCTGGTGAAGCCGTTTTCGGCGCGCGAACTGCTCTCGCGCGTCACGGCGCAGATTGAGAGATCGCGGGCCCGAAATGAGGTATCGGTTCGCGAGGCGGCGCTTCGAAGCGAAGCCGAAGCGGCGCGGGACGAAGCGCTGGTGATTCTGGAAAGCATTCCGGACGGCTTTCTCGCGATGGATTCGGCGTGGAATCTGATCTACGTGAATTCGCGCGCCGAGCAGATCCTTCAGATGCGCTGCGAAGACCTGCTGGGAAAAAACCATTGGGATGTCTTCGCGCCGGCGCTCGGCACTGTTATCGAGACCGGATACCGGCGCGCGATGGCCGAACGCGTGACGGTGGAGTTCGAGAACTTCTACGAGCCGTGGCAGCGCTGGTATGCGGTGAAAGCTCAACCCACGGCACAGGGGGGCATCTCGGTATACTTTCGTGACACCACCGAAGAGCATCTCGCCGCGGAACGATTGCGCGCAATCTTCGACGGAACCTATGAGTACATCGAACTTCTGTCTCCGGATGGAACGCTGCTCGAAGCGAACCGGGCGTCGCTTGAGTTCGCCGGCAACAGGCGCGAAGACGTAACCGGCAGGGCTTTTGCCGATACCCCCTGGTTCACGAATACACCGGGCGCGCCGGAGATGGTTCGCAGCGCAATCGGGCGCGCGGCGGCGGGGGAGTTCGTCCGGTTCGAAGCTTCGCTGTATCGGCCTTCGGGCGAACTGCTCACCTTCGACATTTCGTTCCATCCGATTCGCAATGAGCGCGGCGAAGTGATGCTCATCGTGGCGGAAGGCCGCGACATGTCGGAGCGAAAGGCGGCGGAAGCGGCGCTGCGCGAAAGCGACTCCCGCCTCCGCGCTGCCCTGGACGCGAGTTCCACGGGTACTTTCAGATGGGACATTCTGACCGACGAACTGACCTGGGACGAGGCGCTCGACCGGTTATTTGGAGTCACGCCGGGCGAAGCGGTGCGATCGCTCGACCAATTTACACTCCGGGTTCACCCGGACGACCGGAAGAGGGTGATCGATGCCTGCGTCCGGTGCAGAATCGAAGGCGCTGACTTCGATATGGAGTATCGCGTGGTCCGTCCGAACGGAGGCGAGTATTTTATCCTCGGCCGCGGGAGGACGTTTCGCGATAGCGGCGGGCGTCCCGCATACATGACCGGAGCATGTGTGGACGTTACGGCGCGCAAGCGGGCTGAGCTGGCGCTGCGTGCGAGCGAGGCTCGTTTCAAAGCAGCGGCGCAGGCCAACAGCAGCCTTCTTTGGACCAATAACGCACGCGGCCAGATGGAGGGAGAGCAGCCGGGCTGGAGCGCTTTCACCGGGCAGCAGCCGCACGAATATCAGGGCTATGGCTGGGCGAAAGCGGTGCATCCCGACGATGCGCAACCCACCATCGATGCATGGAATGAGGCGGTGGCGGAAGGGCGGTTGTTCTGGTTCGAGCACAGGGTGCGGCGCCACGACGGAGAATGGCGTCGATTTTCGATTCGAGCGGTACCGGTGAAGGATGCCGACGGCAACATTCTCGAATGGGTGGGCTCGCATTCGGATATTACCGAGGAACGAAATCTTCTGGACGTGCTGCGGGAGTCGGAAGCGCGATTCCGTCAATTGGCCGATGCCATGCCCCAGATTGTATGGACCGCGTCGCCCGATGGAATTCCCGACTACTATAACGAGCGATGGTGGGAATTTACGGGTTTCGATCGAGGGAACGTACCCGGAGACGCCGATGCAATCCTGCATCCGGCCGACGGCGAGAAGGGGCGGGAAGTGTGGCAGGATTCCGTAGCCCGCGGGGTACCGTGGCGTCTGGAGTACCGATTTTGGGATCGGCGCGAAGGGCGCTGGAGATGGTTTCTTTGTCAGGCCGTCCCCTATCGCGACGAATCCGGCCGGCTGGTCAAATGGTTCGGCACGAGCACCGATATCGACGATCAAAAGCGCGTGGAAGCCGGCCTGGAGAGCGCCAACCGCGACCTTGAGCAGTTTGCATATTCGGCCAGCCACGATCTTCAGGAGCCGCTGCGGACCATCAGTATTTACAGCGAACTTCTGGAGAACCGCTGTCGCGAGCGACTCGAGGGGGAGGGTCTCGAATTCCTCGGCTTTTTGAAAGCCGGATCAATGCGCATGCAGATGCTGGTGCGGGACCTGCTGGCCTATACCCAGGTCCTGAGAGCCGAGGGGGATCTACCGGTTGACAACACAGATGCGAATGAGGTGCTGCAAACGGTCCTCTCCAACCTGACGATCGCGGTTCGGGAAAGCGGCGGTGAAATTACGTCGACGCGGCTTCCGATTCTTCCGGTGCATCGCGTTCATCTCCAGTTGTTGTTTCAAAACCTGATCGGCAATGCCCTCAAGTACCGCGGGACCGAGCCCCCGCGCGTGGCAGTGGCGGCGACGGAACGGGCCGGTGAGTGGTTATTTTCGGTGAAGGATAACGGGATCGGAGTGGAAGCCCGGTATCGGGAACACATCTTCGGGCTTTTCAAGAGGCTGCATTCCCACAGCGAGCACTCAGGCACGGGGATTGGCCTGGCCGTGTGCCAGCGCATCGTGCAGCGTTATGGGGGAAAGATCTGGGTTGAATCGGAACCCGGAGTTGGGTCTGCGTTCTTTTTTACTCTGCCGTTATGAATGCGCCGCCGGTTCCGTCCGGAGGGTACCCCGTACCCACCTGCCCTGGATGCCTTGCGAACTCGTAAACATTTGTATCAGGCCGAGACAAATGGATAGCCTCCGGCGCTAGAATTTACGTGTGCGGCGACGCTGCCGCCCCGCCCCGTCCACGGCAAGTTCCCCCGTCGGTTCTTTCTTTTCCATTTCGCATTCGTAAACCAGGACTCGCAGTATTACGCCGCTGCCTGCGCGTCTGTTTCAGGAGCCTCAGTAGCCTATGTACTTTTCGCGGCATACTTCCCCGATCGTTTTGACAACGTGATGGATCTGGCACTTCTCGGTAATCGAGCGCTGCAGGTGGCGATACGCCGGAATTTTGTCTGTTTTCCTTCCCAGGCGCCGGTATTCGGCAAGCGCCCGCGGCGAGACTTGCAGTGGCGTCTGGCTGTGCTTTATTTCGTGCGCGGCTGGTCCACCAGACAGATAGCAACGCGGTATGGACTGACGCGGGAGCGCTGCGGACAGGTAATATCCGAGTGGCGGATGCGGGCAATGAATATGGGTTATATCCAGGACGTAACACCCAACGGGCTGGATGAGGCTATGCTTCTCAGGATGTATGCGGAAGAGGGACCGGAACCGGACGAATTCGGGCTGGCGAAGGCCGGGGATTAAAATCAGGCCGCCATGACGGCCGGCGCCGCGGTTGCGAGATAAAGGAGCTCGGAAGCAACGGCGTCGAGATCGCGCTCGCCATCGACTCGGTGGTAATCTCCGGTGCGGTAGTAGTCGAGCAGGGTCGCGGTAGTGCCCTCGAATTCCTGCAGACGCCGGAGGACGACTTCTTCCCGGTCGTCATCGCGCTCAACCAACAAACCGCCATCGTTCTCGCAGCGGGGTCCTCGCAGCGAGGGGCGGGAATTCAGGTTGTAGACGGCGCCGCAGACCGCGCAATGGCGCCGGCCGGTCAGGCGCTGCAGCAGTTTGTGCTTTGCGACGTGCAGATGAATCACCAAAGGACGGGCCAGACCGAGATCTGACAGCAGAGAGTCGAGGTAACGCGCCTGCGCGGCGGTTCGCGGAAAGCCGTCGAGGATGAGGCCGGCTTTCGGGGCATCGGCTTTTACCCGAGCGCCCACAACTTCGCAAACCACGTCATCGCTCACCAGCTTGCCGGAGGCGAGAACTCGGCGCAACCGCACTCCCGACGGCGTTGTACGCCGGGCTTCGGTGCGCAGCGCTTCGCCGGTGGAGAGGCACGGGATATGGAGTTGAGTAGAGAGCCAGGAACTCTGAGTCCCCTTGCCGCTGCCGGGTGCGCCCAGGAAGATGATGACTCGGGAACTGTTTACCGCAGACTTCATAACCCTTTAAGTACAGCCGAAATCGGGTTACAGCTCAAGAGGCTTGGGTTGGCCGATCCGAGTCGTCCGCCGCGGACTACCATCTGGTACGCTATTACCCGAATGGTCACCGCGACCCGATCCGGAATCCTCGAAAGCCTCCGCGAAGACCTCGGTCTGCGCCGAATCGGCAGCGGGATGGCGCGTCTGGACGAATACTGGTCCGAAGCAGGCCGAATCGACCGGCGCGATCCGGACGCCGCGCCGTTGTTGTGTTATGTGGCCCAGTGGGTCGATGCGGGCTGGCGTGAAGTGGATGTGGTCCAGAGCGGACTGGAGGCCTTTCCCGCAGGCCGGCGGGCCGAACTTTCGCTGACCGATTACGTGCATATCCTGATGGCGGAAACGCTGATCTGGGTGCGCGAAGAGAATATCGAGCGGGCGCTGGCCAATCTCGATCAGGTGCTGTCGCTGAAAGAGGAGATCTCCGATCTGCGGATTCTGGCGCTGGCGCACTTCTGGTCATCACGCTGCCACCGCAAGAACGGCGAATACGACAGCGCGCTGCAGCATGCGGCCGAAGGCGTCCGTTTTGCCACCGAAGCGCGGATGGAGCCGATGGCGGCCGCGATGCGGGTGGCTGAGAGTTGGCTGCTGTTCCAGAAGGGGCGGACGAAAGATGCGCTGCGGTTGCTTGCGGAATCCGATGGGGTGCTGCGCGAGACGGACGATTTCATTACTCGCGGCAATATTCAATCGAGCTACGGGCGCATGTACCGGCGGGAAGGGCGGTACGACCTGGCGCTGCGACATTTCGCCAATGCCATCCATGAATACAGTCAGCGCGATACGGAGCACCGGAACCTGGCACGGTCGCTGGCCAATATGGGTTATGTGGAGCGGCTGATGGCGCTGCAGTTGCGGAAGCGCATCGATGCGGATGCGGCGCAGCGTCGCAAGAGCGAGCCCGACCTGCGGCGCGATTATGAATCGATGCGCGCCCAGGCGCTGGAGCATCTCGATCGCGCGACCGGGATTTACCGGATCCATGCGAATCATCGCGGGGCCGGGACGGTTTGTGTGAATCGTGGACATCTGCATCTGGACAGCGGGGATCTGCAGAGCGCGGCGGACGAGGCTCGCCAGGCGTATTCTTTAGGCGAGCAGAAGCGCGATTACATTCTGATGGCTCGCGCGCGATTGCTGGAATGCATGGTGGAGAACACCAAGCTCGAGGAGGAGATTGAGGACCCGGCGTGGGTGGCGCATCAGGCGCTCGAAGCGGCGCGCGAGGCGGTGGAATTTTCAAAGCGCACCGAGAATCGGCGGCTGCAGGCGCGGGCGCTGATCTGGCAGGGGCTGACGATCTGCAATACGTCCGCCGCGACTTCCTCAGGAGCCTCCGCGGGAGTTTCCGACGCCGCGCGCGATCTCTGCGACCAGGCCGGGAATCTGCTGAAGAACGAGGTGCAGGATCATATCTGGGAAGATCTGCAGGCGCTAAAGAGCAAGGTGCTGCGCGGGGGAAATGTGGATGCTGCGCTGCAGGCGTGGTCACAGGGCGTGGTGGGCGAGCGAACATTTCAGCAGTTGACCGAGGATTTCGCGGACGTGATCATTCCGCGGATTTGGGATCATGAAGGCCGCAAGGTGGCTCGGGTGGCGCGGAGGCTTTCGATATCGCCTAAGAAAGTCCGGCGCGTGCTGGCCAGACTTGGGCTGCACGGCGCATGAGGAATTTCCTGACCCTGGCGGTAATGGCCGCGATCGTTCTGACAATACTCACGGTGGGTGTGGTCGGAAGCGTGCGCAATGGCAACTATGTGGTGGTTGCGATCGTGTTCACGGCGCTCGGCGTCTGCGTGCTGGCGGTGATGCTGAATCATTACCGCGTGCGGATGCTGCTGCGGGATAAGACCCCGGACCGGATCATTGCGCATTACCATCGCAGCGTGCGGCGGATTCCGCATGCGAACGCAGCAGCGGCTTATCTCTCGGCGCTGGCGGCGGCGTTTTATGGGCAGTACGACCGGGCACGCGCGGAGCTTGAGGCGGTGGACTGGGACGGGACTACGCCGGTATACCGCGGGCACAGGCTGTACGTGCTGGCCGCTTTGGCGTTGCTGGAGGAGACGGATTATCCGCAGGCGTTGCTGCTGGCTCGGCAGGCGCATGAGCTGGAGCGCAGGGAAGAGGGCGGGGGTTTACAGATTCTGGACGATGTGATTCATGCTGTGGCGGAGGGTCCTTCGCCGGAGACGATTGCGCGGCTGGAGAAGGTGGCGAAGAAGCAATCGGGGTTAATGCCGGGGATGTGCGCGTGGGCTCTGGCGGTTTTTTATAAGCGGCAGGGGGAGATGGAGAAGGCGGCGGATTTTAAGGAGATGCTTCGGATGTCGGTTCCGTTTAGCGCTCCGATGCTGAAGGCGGGGTAGTAATCGAAGGTTGTGTTCGCCGTCGTCGGCATTCCACCGCGAAGTGCTCGCGAACATCCTTTTTCTCGGCGGAGTTCAAATCGCGTCCGATTGCCGCTCGCGCGCCACCGAGCATTTGCTTGTCGATATCGCGGGGAATCTGCCCCGCACGCTCAATTGCTTCTGTTAACGCCTGGATTTCTGTCTGTTGGAGCCTTGCCGCAACCTGGACCGCAACAGTATTCAGGGGGGCCTGGGGCGTTGCGACGTCAAGTTCAATTGGCGCTACATCCGCCACTGCTTCCACGCCTGCATTGTCCTGGCACTTAAGAAATTTCGAGACTACATCCGTCGACCACTCGTGCGTGGTGTCCGCTTCCTGCAGCAGAAAAAGAGACTGGCTCCCTCGACTGGGTTTTATGCCGATCAGGTGCACCCGAACGCCAAACTCCTGCGCCTGCTGCACTCCGACACGAAGGTCTTCATCCCCGGAGACGAGTACCGCGTCGCTGATGGCCCGATTCCTTGCGAGGGCGATCATATCCGTGACAATCAGAGAGTCAACAACCCTTTTGTTCACCGACGCTGTTAACGAAGCCAAGCCGAACCTTAACGTCCTGCAGATGAGCCAGTGTGAGATGCTGCGCTGTCGGTCCCGTGGAAGTCCCGTCGTACCAATAGACCCTAAGCAATGGCACTCCTGAGACCTTCGTGCCGAACCCGCCAAAAGCCTTCACTGCCTCTTCGTGCGCGAGGGTGATCTCCGCTCGCGGCAGTCTCCTTCCGGTGAGAAGGAGCGATCCCTGAGCGAACACGTAACCCGCATCGACGAATACCGCAACTCGGTCCATGATCCGAAAAAAGGAAAAGGCCCCCGAAGGAGCCCCGTAGTAACCGCCCCATTAAGTAGTAGTCGGAGCGACGCTTTGAGTATACCGCAGGCCTGGATGAGCACCAGACCCTCGTGCAGTGAAGCCCCTTTGCGAATTCCCCCAGCGTAACTACGCTCTGGAAAAGGCTCTCTTCCACGCAGCTATCGAACCATCCAATATCCCTGGTTTAATACCGCGGGCGATGGAACATCATGCGCATGGACTCGGTCGCGTGCGGCGATCCCGACATCAGGTTGTCCGGGAACTTGGCGGCGCTCAGCATCTGGTTATAAATCGTGTTCGCCAGGTTCATGTTGACGCCCAGCCCCGCCAGGTACTGCAGTCGCAGGTTGCGATCCCGGTTAATCTCGGCCCCGCGAATCCAGTCCTGGAGGTCTGAGGACTGCGCGGCGTAGGTCGAAAGCAAATCGAGCGCCTTTGGATAACCCGCGCTGAAAAGGCTCTGCCGCACTGCCGCGTAGTTGGGTTGATCGAGCCGTTTTTGAATCGCTTCGGGATCGATCTTCAGGGGCTCGAACTGTCCCATCAGCACCAGATCGTAGCCGGTGCCATCGGTGTTTACGTTACCCCAGATTGTCCCGTTTGGAAAAGCCTCAAAGAACGTTGCGATCTCGGTGCGCGCGGCTTCAAGACTACTCTCATAGAGCGGCACCCACTGGGTCACGAAGCCGCCGGGATTGAGATGGCGTTTGCAGAGATCGAAATATTCGGTCGTATAGAGCGACGCCATGCCTTTCACCCAGGGATGAATGGGATCGGAAGTAATGATGTCGTACTTTTCGTTGCTGGTGAGAACGAAATGGCGCGCGTCGTCGAAGGTCACGGTAGTGCGCGGGTCATGCAGCACGTGGTGGTTTTCCGGCCCGAAGTACTTATCCGACTGCGGTGGAATCACGGGTTCGATTTCGCAGATGTGGATGCTCTTCACTTCCGGGTGAACCACGAAAGTTCCGGCGGTAACGCCCGCGCCGAAGCCGACGATCAGCACCGATTGCGGGTTTCGATTCATGAGCGCGGGCAGATGCCCAAGCATGCGCTGCAGGCTCATGTCCTGAGGTTCGGTGGAAGCCTCAACCTTGCCGCTCACGTGAAAGTAAATCGTGCCTGCTTCATAGCGCGACCACGCAGCGGACGAGTTCATGCCCTCGGCTTCGTGCAGCAGATCCCAGCGTCCGGTGGTTGAAGGGAGTCGGCGGCCGAAGCCAATCAGCATCCAGGGAATCGGCGGGACGATCCATGCGATCAGACAGGCCGCCAGAAATGCGCCGGCCAGTTTGCCGGTGCTCTTCGGCATGGCGCTATGCAGAACCGCTACCGCGGCTAGGGCTGAAAACACGATCAGCAGCTGTTGCGAACCGCCTGTGCCGACAGCGGGAATCAGAACCATGCTGAACAGGATGGAACCGACGATGGCGCCGACCGTATTCGCGCCGTAAATGCCGCCTACCAGACGGGCGGGGTCGCCGCCGAGCGAAACACTGGCCAGCGCCAGCGGGAAACTCGCGCCCCAGAGAACGGAAGCGGGCAGCACCGCGATCAGGGTGCGGAGAATGTCGCCCTGAAAATCCTTCCACGGACCGGCCAGGGAATCGACATTGCCCTTCCAGTAAGGAAGCCAGTCGGCCAGCATGAAGGCGGCCCAGGCTACGGTGACGCAAAGCAGGATCTGACTCACGCCGAGCCAAAATCGCGGATTGCCTTTCAGCTCGGCGAGCCGCGCTCCGCCCCAGCTTCCGAGACCAAGACCTACAAGGAAAACGCCGAGGATGATTGAAAACGTATAGGTGGTCGGGCCCAGCATCAGCGAGAGAATTCGGGTCCAGACGACTTCCGCTCCCAGCGCGCACAAGCCCGACACCGCGATGGCGAAGTAGACGGAACCGGCCCCTCGCGCATTGGAGTCGGCGACCTCCTCCACGGCAGGCTGATCCTTGCCTTTAATCGCCAGCGACACGCCGGCGACCGCGATATTCAGCGCGGCGGCCACGTAACTGGCAAAGGCCATGTCATGCACGCGCAGCAGATAAAAGCCCGCCGTGAAGCATCCCACCACGCCGCCCGCGATATTCGCGCCGTAAAGATAGCCCCACCAGACGGCGGCCCCCGGCGTGGCGGCCACCCAGCGCGAGATGGCGGGCAGCGTCGCGCCCATCAACAGGGTGGGAGGCAGCAGGCAAATGCCGCAGGCGATTCCCCGCAGGATCGTGTTCGGCAAACCGCTCGATATGCCGGCGATGTAGAAGTGCTCGATCAGCGGCAGCCCAAACAGCACCAGGATGCCACAGAGCGCCGTGCCCGCTTCGAGAACCGCATAAACCTTCAGGGCGTTCCGCTTCACCGAAACCACCCGCGCGAAAAATACGCTGCCCAGGCACATTCCGCCCATCCACGTGCCTAACAGTACGGCCAGCGATACCGCCGACGATCCGATTACCAGCTGGAGCAACTGGAGCCA
>Ga0302320_10022613_pt1 | contig 12400 bp, 9 predicted proteins | sample Bog_T0_3_FD_202130 | JGI IMG/M metagenome (GOLD analysis project Ga0302320, IMG submission 202130) | Peat permafrost microbial communities from Stordalen Mire near Abisko, Sweden - Bog_T0_3 | ecosystem: Environmental > Terrestrial > Soil > Wetlands > Peat | place: Sweden: Abisko, Stordalen Mire...
TTCTAGCGGACTGCGATTCAACTGTGCTGGAGATCTACAACAACCCGGCAGATCAGGTCCCCGATTACCGCAATATGAACCCATTGCTGTTTCATCTGGCTCTGGCCAGCACCGATCCCGACGCAGATGCAAAGCGCCTCATCGCTGCCGGCGCAACCTACGTCGAAGAAGTCAGGACCCCCGACGGCTCGCACCTCATGATGATGCGCGACCCCTTTGGCGTCGCTTTGCAGCTCTGCAAGCGCACAAAGCCCCTGCTGCCGTAGCGCCTCCTGTCTTAGACTGCCGGGCTCGGCGTGTTTGCGGGCCCGCATCCTCACTCAATCTGCAATGGAAGCCAGAAGAACCAAGCCGCGCGCACCTCTGGACGAACCGGCCCTGTTCAACTACGCCGTGGGGATGCTTGCGCGGCAGATGCGGACGGAGCGCGAGTTGCGCCGCCTGATGCAGCGGCGCGCCGAACCGGGCGGCGCGGGCGCGCGCGCGATGGATGCGGTGGTCGCTCGGCTGAAGGAGCTGAAGTACCTGAGCGACACGCGGTTTGCGGCGGACTACACGCGGCTGCGCATCGAGAGGGAGAAGTTCGGGCGGCGGCGGGTGCAGCAGGACCTGGCGGCGAAGGGTGTGGCTTCGGAGACAGTGGGCAAGGCGGTGGGCGAGGCGTACGCGGGCGTGGATGAGGTAGCGCTGGCGCGGGAGTACGTGGCGCGGAAACGGATGAAGCAGCCGAGCGGGGAGAACGCGAGGAAGGAGTCGGCGAAGGTGATGGGAAGGCTGCTGCGGGCGGGGTTTTCGGCGGGGGCAGTCTTCAAGGTGCTGCGGGAGTGGGGCGTTGAGGTGGAAGAGGTGGACGTCGAAGTCGAGGGCGGCTCGGATTAGACGCTGCGGAGGATGCGGACGGGGAACAGGAAGATGGCTTTGACGATGTCCAGGACTCCAGTGACGGCGATGCCCACCAGGCGGAAGGGAAGCATGAGAAGCCACACGACGGGATAGAGAACGAGCGCCATCAGGGCGAGCGGCCAGCAGAGAGCCAGCAGGATGCAGAAGAGAAGGAACTTGATCATGGGTCCTTTCGACGGGCGCGGTGGGGCCGGGGCGACCGTTTGAAACAGAATACGCGGGTGAGGCGAGCGAGGTTCCGTGGGCGTGATGGATGTGCAGCGGGTGGTGGCGGTGGACTGGTCGGGCGACCGCAGCGCGGCGGGGCAGAGGCGCAAGATCTGGGCAGGGGTGTGGACGGCGGGTGAGGGAGTGCGGCTGGAAAGTGGGCGCAGCCGCGAGAAGTTGATTGAATGGCTGATCGAAATGGCACGGGAGACGCCCCAGATGGTTGTCGGTGTAGATTTCTGCTTCAGTTATCCAGCGTGGTTTGTGGCGGAGCATGGCGCCAAGACGGCGCTGGAGTTTTGGGCAACTGTGGTTGAGCACGGTGAGCACTGGCTCGGACGCGAGTGTCAGGACGCGCGATTCTGGGGGCGGGTGGGCAAGTTCAGGACAGGGAAGAAGCCGCCGGAATTTTGTGGGAAGTTTGGGCTCCGGATGCTGCGGCAGGCGGATATTGCGTGCAAGGTGCAGGGAAAGATTCTCGATCCGTCGGAGGCGGCGAAGGTGAAGGGGATCGCGCCGAAGTCGCCGTTTCAGATTGGCGGCGCGGGAGCGGTTGGCACCGGAACGCTGCGAGGAATTCCTCTATTGCCTGGATTGGTGAGAGGGGGATTCAGCATCTGGCCCTTCCATCTGGCGAGGCTGCCGATGCTGGTCGAGATCTATCCACGCCTGCTGACCGGTGAGGTGAAGAAAGGCAATGCTGAGGAGCGGGCAAAGTATCTCAAGCTGAAACAGAAAGGCGAAGCCGCGTATGCTTCCATTGATGAGGAAGTGTTGGCGAAAGCACGTGGGAGCGAAGACGCGTTCGATGCCCTGGTTTCGGTGATGGAGATGTCGGCGCGTCGCGATGACTTTCCGAGGCTTGAACAATCGTCCGACGCGGTGACGCTGCTCGAAGGCGCAGTCTGGGGAGCGAAGATTGGAAGCGACTGCTAACGATGTGGGAAAAGGCGGAACGATGAAGACGAACATGATTACTTTGGCGTTGTTGTTGGTGGCCGTGGTGTGGTTGGGATTGCTCGCGCGCGATGTGGAGTGGACCGCGGTGAAGGCGGTCGGCGCGGTGATTGCGGGGGTGGCGATGGTGGGGCTGGTGGCCGCGCGGTTGCAGTTGGGTGCGTCATTCTCGGTGAAGGCGAAGGCGAAGAAGCTGGTAACGACGGGTGTCTACGCGAAGATTCGCAATCCGATTTACGTATTCGGCGGGTTGTTCCTGGTTGGGATTGTGATTGTGCTGGAGAATTGGGTTCTGCTTCTGATTCTGGTGATACTGGTGCCAATGCAGATCATTCGCGCGCGAAAGGAAGAGCAGGTGCTGCACGAGGCGTTCGGCGAAGAGTACGAGCGGTATAAGGCGCAGACGTGGTTCTAACTCAGGGTGCGGCCGGGACCAGCGAGAACAGATAGTTGACGATGCTGCCCGAGGAGGTGGAGGCGGAACCTGAGAGTTGAATCGGGCCGCCCTCGGTTACGGTCGCCGGTGAGGCCGCGAGAACGGCGATGGGAGGGGCTTGGACCGCGACCGTTGCATAAGCCGGCGCACTCTTTACGCCGAGGTTGTCGGTGACAACCAGCGAGAAGGTTATGGTCCCTGCAATGGCGGGTACGGTGACGGAAACGGTCGGGCTGGTGGTGCTGATGCTGGCGTTGCTAGGGGAAAGCGCAGTGGCCGTCGGGGTTGGCAGGAGGATCGGCACGGCCGGGATTGCAGCCTGCTTCCCTGTCCCTGCATCAGTTGGCATTTGTGCGTTTTGCGGTGTGATCACGCGTTGTCACCTCCGAATGAAGCATTAAAGGACACGTAGGGTTAGTGTAAGCGAGGGGGAAAGGAAATGTGGCGGCAGTAGCCCACGATGACAATCCGGTTACTCGCTTCACTCGATATACTAAGCCAGTCAGCAACAATAAGATGGCGCGCTAAGGGATGGCGTGTGGGTTGACCGGGGGATGATGAAGACGACGGCCGAGGCAGATGTCTCATTCAGGCAGCGGGTCAAGGCGCATGTAGCGATTGCGCGGTTGGACCACTCGATCAAGAACCTGTTCGTGCTGCCCGGGATCATCGTGCCGCTCAGCATCTATCCCAGCCTGCTGAGTGCGCGCCTGGCCTTGACGCTGGTGTGGGCGTTTGTGTCGATCACGCTGGTGGCGTGCAGCAACTACGTGATCAACGAAGTGCTGGACGCTCCGTTCGACCGGCTGCATCCAACCAAGAAGAACCGGCCCGCGGCACGGGGGCTGGTCAACATCCCACTCGCTTACGTCCAGTGGATTGCGATGATGCTGGCGGGCGTAGCCATCGGGTGGACGATTTCTAAGCCGTTTGCAGTCACGGCGCTGGTGCTGTGGCTGATGGGGTGCGCGTACAACATACGGCCGCTGCGGACCAAGGATGTGCCCTACCTGGATGTGCTGACCGAGAGCGTGAACAATCCGCTGCGCATGTTGCTGGGGTGGTATGCCGTGGCGGCGTGGCTGGTGCCGCCGCTGAGTCTGCTGATGTGCTACTGGATGATCGGCTGCTACTTTATGGCGCTCAAGCGCTTCAGCGAACTGCGCGAGATTGGCGACCAAGGCGTGGCGGGCTCATACCGCGCCAGCTTCAAGCGGTATACGCAGGAGTCGCTGCTGGAGAGCGTAGTGTTTTACGCGTCGACCGCGATGCTCTTCTTCGGGGCGTTCGTCATCCGGTACCGCATCGAACTGTTGCTGGGATTCCCGCTGGTGGCGGTGGTCATGGCGATCTACTTCAAGCTGTCGTTTGAGCCGCATTCGGCAGTGCAGAACCCGGAGAAGCTGTATCGCGAGCCGCGTTTGATGGGGTGGTTCGCGGCGACGGTGCTGGTGATGGTGCTGCTGCTCTTTGTGCGCTTGCCGTGGCTGGAGAACATCTTCATGCCGACCATCCCGGTGGTGCAGCCGACCAGCGGAACGACGCCGGTCTCTTCGGCGGTCCTCCCCCTCACGACAGTGAGACCGTCGTGAATGGTGCGTCCTTGAAGTGCGGGCTGGCGCGGGTGATGGTGGTGGTGTTTGTGTGCGTGACCGCGGCGGTGTCGCTGGCGTGGTCGCATACCAAACTGATGTCGCAGGACGAGATGTACGAGTTCCAAACCGACAGCGTGCCATCGCTGGCGGAGTTGCTGCATGTTCAGAAGACATGGCCGATCTCGCTGGACCCGCTGCTCTATCACGCGCTGTCGCATGGGGCGATGCAGGTCCTCGGGGTCGGCGCGTTCGCCCAGCGGCTGCCGGCGCTCTCCGGGTTTCTACTGATGCAGGTGTGCCTGTTCTTCTTCGTGCGCAACCTGGCCGGGGAGCGCGCGGGCGCCGTGGCGGCGGCGTTTCCGGCAGTGACGGCGACATTGTTTTATGCCGTCGAGGGACGGCCTTATGGGTTGATGCTGGGGCTGTATGCGCTGGCCTTGTTGTGCTGGCAGGTGGCTGCGCGTGAACCCACATCTGATAATCCAGATGTGGGGCGCCCGAGTACGAGACGCGGCTGGGCGCTGGTGGGGCTGGCTGCCGCGTTGGCAGGCACGATCAACGCGCACTACTTCGGAATTCTGCTGCTGGTTCCGGTATGCGCGGCGGAGGCCTGGAGGACGCTCGCGCGTCGGCGCATCGATTGGGCGATGGCCGCGGCGATTGTGGTCGGGATGGCCGGGTCCCTGACGACGCGGCCGTTTCTGAAAGCGGCGGCCGAGTTCAGGAAGAACTACTACAACGGCGGCGGCGTGGGCGTGCACGACATTACACGGGCCTACCGGTCGATCTTCGTGAACTACACGCAAATGCCGATGAACGCGCAGCATGTCTGGATGGCGGCGCTGGCCATATTTGTGGCAGCGCTGGTATGGGGATGCTGGCGCGTGCGCGTACAGATCGCGACGGCCGAGTGGGTGCTGGTGCTGGCGTTGGCGGCGCTGCCATTTTGCGGGTATCTGCTGGCGCGGTTTGTGACGCACTCGATTGAGGTGCGGTATGTGCTGGGCGCGCTAGTGGCGATCTCGGCCATGTCGGCGATTGCGGTGGGCCCCTGGCTGAAGCGCGATGCGGTATTTCACTTCGCGCTGGTAGCCCTGGGGCTGGGGATTGTCGTCGGTGGCGCGGTACGGATCCACGCAGAGCAGCGGAGGACGGCGGCGCGGCTGGCTGGCCTGGTGCTGCCGGCGGAGGTGAAGGCGGCACTCGATGCCAGCGCGGACGGACGGCTGTATGTGCAGGACATGGGCGCGTTCGAAGAGGGGCGCTACTACGAGGCCGACCCGGACGTGCAGGCGCGAATGACGCTGGTTTATTCGGCGGATGAAGAGCTGCGATGGGACCGGCACGACACCATGGCGCTGACCGCGATGCACATGCAGCACTTCACCGATGTGCCAGTGGTGAGCTATGAGACACTGCGCTCGCAACCGGGTGAGCACGTGTTTGTGCTCTTCCACAGCGGGTGGGACTGGACCGACCAGGCCTTTGCGCAGGATGGCGCGCGCGTGCGGACGCTAGGGCAGGCGATGGGCGGAGATGGGGTGGCGGTGCGGTTTCGATGAAGTGATGAAGACGGCTTACACGGAGTGGACAAGCAGGGGAATAGCGGAGGCCTCTCCGCGGCCGTTGGCCTTGGCGGCATAGAGGGCGCGATCGCCTAGTTTCAGCAAATCTTCGAGCGTAAGGTTGCTGCTGTCGATGGAGGTGACGCCGATGCTGGCCTTCATCCCGAATTCGCCGGTGTCGCAGGAGACGCGTAGTCTGGCGAGGTGGGTGTGGACGCGGCTGGCCGCGAGTTGGGCTGCGCTGGCTCCGGTGTTGGGCATGATGACGAGGAACTCGTCGCCCCCGAGACGAGCGATGAGGTCTCCCGCGCGCATGGTACTGCGGAGGCAGTTCGCGACAGCGCAGAGGGCGAGATCGCCGGCGTGGTGCCCGTAGCTGTCGTTGATCTTCTTGAACTGGTCGATGTCCAGCATAAGCACGGCGATAGTGCCGTTGTGCCGGCGGCTGGGATCGAAGACGCGCTGGGTCTGGCGCTCGATGGCCCGGCGGTTCAGAGTTCCAGTGAGAGCATCGGTGCAGGCGAGTTCTTCAAGACTGGCGCGCAACCGGGCATTCGTCATCCAAAGGAAGCCGAAGCTGAGGCCGGCGATGATGGTCCGGTCGAGCCAGATGTGGTAAAGGCTCTGCTGCGGAAATCTCCAGACGTCGAAGAGGCGAACCGTATTGGTGGTGGCATACATGCTGAAAAGCACGCCCATTACTATGGTCGAGATCTTTGCTCCGCTGCGGAGAGAGAGGAAAAGGAGCGTGGCGCTGGAAGCGGCCGCGGCAATGGCGACGACGGAGATAAAGGCAACGCGAAGGGTGTGGTTCTCCGGCCAGAGGGTATATCGCACGGTCGCGATGCTCATGAGCGCGGAGAGCCCGAGCAGGAACAGCCAGACGCGGCGTCCCTGGTTGACGAACTCGGCGATGGCCTTGTTCATCAGGGATAGTTCGAGGAAGAGGAAGAAGTTGGCGAGAACGACGTTCAGCAGGGGGGACGCGTCTGGGAGAGCTCCATGCAGGAGAAGGCCGGCGCCTCCGCAGAAGTTTGAGGCGGCGAAGCAGTAGTTGCCGCTGTGGCCGGACTTGCCTGCGGGACTGGCGAGCATGGTCAGGCCGAAGAGAAACATGACGCTTGCTTCGACAGAAAAAAGTGTGTGAACGTCCACTGCCGATCCTCGAAAACTCCGGTCAAAACTGCCAATCTACCTTCAAATTCGAGCCTGACATGCGCACGCCCCGGAAGCAATGGCTAAATATCGACGGGTAATAGCTCGAAAGTTGTAGGAAGATCATGGCGAATTCCGGCATGTTCGCTCGTAGAAGTTTGGGGGGGCCGGGCGCGGGCGCGGCGTCCGCAATTCGGGCTTCCTCGTGTCCGCGGAAGGCGGGGTACGCGGACTGCGGTGGCGCACTGATAAACTTGTGCCTTATGGACGATAGATCGAAAAGCGACGACGGGCGTTCGGAAAGCCAGCGTTTAGTCTCTGGAAGCCAAATCAGGGAAGATTTTCTGCGGTTTTTTGAAGGTAAAGGGCACCGGCGCGTGCACTCGTCGTCGCTGGTGCCGGCCAACGACCCGACGCTGCTGTTTACCAACGCCGGGATGAACCAGTTCAAGGACGTCTTCCTGGGCGCGGAGCGGCGGGGGTACTCGCGCGCGACCACCAGCCAGAAGTGCGTGCGCGCGGGCGGCAAGCACAATGACCTCGAAAACGTCGGCTTCACGCGGCGCCACCACACGTTCTTCGAGATGCTGGGAAACTTCAGCTTCGGCGACTACTTCAAAAAGGACGCCATCGCGTATGCGTGGGAGCTACTGACCAGCAAAGAGTGGTTCGGGATCAATCCGGCAAAGCTGTATGTGACCATCTTCGAAGGCTCCGACACAGTCAGCCGGGACGATGAGGCAGAGCGGCTTTGGATCGAGACCGGCGTCCCCAAGGAGCGGATCTTTGGCATGGGAGCCAAGGACAACTTCTGGCAGATGGGCGACACCGGCCCCTGCGGCCCCTGCTCCGAGATTTTTTACGACTTTGGCGTTGAGGCTGGCGAAGATCCCTCGGTCGACAAGCCCTTCGGCCACGACGACCAGCGCTACGTCGAAATCTGGAACCTGGTCTTCATGCAGTTCGACCGCGCCAGCGATGGCACGCTGACGCCACTGCCGAAGCCGTCGATCGATACGGGCATGGGGTTGGAGCGGATTGCGTGCGTGCTCCAGGAAGTGCTGAGTAACTTCGATACCGACTTGTTTGTGCCGCTGATCCGGCGGGCGAAAGAGCTAACGGCGACAACGGATCGTACGGATGAAACGGATAAGACAAATGCCTCGCTGAGGATTATTGCGGACCATGCGCGGTGCGCGACGTTTTTGATTTCGGATGGGGTGGTGCCTTCGAATGAAGGGCGCGGATATGTGCTGCGGAAGATCATGCGACGCGGCATTCGCCACGGGCGGCTGCTGGGGCAGGAAAAGCCGTTTTTGCACGAGATGGTGTTCGCCGTGCGGGATGAGATGGGCGTGGCGTATCCGGAGTTGAAGGAGACTGCGGAGCGGGTGGCGAAGGTGGTGCTGGCGGAAGAGGAACAGTTTGCGCGCACGCTCGAACTGGGACTGCGGCAGATGAACGAGGAGACACTGCGGTCCGGCGCGGCGGCGTTTCATCTGTACGAAACATTCGGTATGCCGCTGGACTTTATGGTGGACGCCGCGCGGGACGCTGGAATTGGGTTCGACATGGAGGGCTTCGAGGCGGCCCGGCAGGAGGAGCAGGCACGCGCCCGCGCCTCGTGGAAGGGTGGGTCGCAGAAATCGGCGGCGCCCGTGTATCGCGAGTTGGCGAAGACGGAGTTTGAAGGCTACTCGGCGGCGCGAGTGGATGGCGCGAAGGTGCTGGCGCTGGTCGCCGGTGGCGTAGGTGTGCCAGAGTTGCGCGCGGGCGAGGCGGGCGAGGTCGTGCTGGATGCGACCAGCTTCTATGCCGACTCCGGCGGGCAGGTGGGCGATGTGGGGTGGTTGTATTCGGACGATCACAACACGGTCGTTGCGGATGTAATCGGCGCGTCGAAGCCGGTGCAGGGCGTGTGGGCGCACCGCGTGGTCGCGCGCGAGCGGATTGCCGTGGGCGATTTGGTGGACACCGTCGTCGATGGCGAAGTGCGCGCCGCTGTGACGCGGAACCATACGGGGACGCATCTGCTCCATGCCGCATTGCGCGAAGTGCTGGGGCGGCATGTGAAGCAGGCGGGCTCGTCGGTGGATCGCACCCGGCTACGGTTTGACTTCTCGCACTTTGCCGGCGTGGCGGAGGAAGAGCTGGCTGAGGTGGAGAGCATCGTCAACCGCCAGGTGCTCGCGAATGAGAAGGTGGACACCATGGTCGACGTGCCCATCGATGTCGCGGTGAACGAGTTCCATGCGATGGCGTTGTTTGGCGAAAAGTACGGCGACAAGGTACGCGTGGTTAAGATTGGCGATTTCTCGACCGAACTCTGCGGCGGGACGCATACGCGCGCGACCGGCGAGATCGGCCTGATCAAGCTCGTAGGCGAAGGTAGCGTCTCGTCCGGCGTCCGGCGCGTGGAGGCCGTGAGCGGTATGGGCGCGCTGGGCGAGTTCCGGCGCGACTTCGAAGTGGCGAAGGTGGTTGGACAAATGGTGGGCGCGGTCGATGCTTCGCCGGCAGATGCGCTGCGCGCAAAGCTCGCCGCCCACGAAGAGGAGATGAAGAAGCTGCGGCGCGAGCTGGACGCGGCGCGGATGAAGTCGGCCTCGGCGGCCGCGGGCGATGCGAGCGCGGTTGACGTGAAGGGTGTGAAGGTGCTGGTGCAGCGCGTCGATGGGCTGGAGCGCGGGCCGATGCGCGACCTCGTCGACCAGATGCGCAGCAAGCTGGGCAGTGGCGTGGTGGTGCTGGGCGCGGCGTCGGACGGCAAGGTCGCCTTGATTGTGGGCGTTACGAAAGACCTCACCGGCAAGGTGCAGGCAGGCAAGGTGGTTGGCCAGCTTGCGGCCCTGGTAGGCGGCAAGGGTGGCGGGCGCCCGGACCTGGCAGAGGCAGGCGGAAGCGATGTCGCGGCTCTCGATGCCGCGCTGGCGAAGGCGGCCGATGTCGTAGGGAGCTTGATCGCGTAACGTTCGATCGGGCGTCAAGGGCAAGGCGGCATCTCATTAACGGGGTGCTGCGATCGCGCCGAAGATATCGAAACCGGACGTTTCCCTGCACGAGTCGGAGCACCAGGCGAGGAGTGACGAACAAGGCAAGCTGTGGGTTGGATTTGCGAGGCTCCTGCTGCTGATCTTGTTTGCCGTCCTGCTGTTTCTGCTGGGCGAGACCATGGTGCGGCACCACTTCTTTACGGGTGGCGCGATGAACTACCACAATCACCCAGGCGGGCCATAGAAGTCTTTGGCACGGAAAAGCTTCGGGGGTATCGGGGGGAGTACCGGGCGGCTTTTCACCGCGAGTTCACGGGCGCGCCGACTTAAACTGAGGGAGACATGGCCCTTCGTAGAGCAATGCGGTGGCAGCGGCGTGCAGGGTGCGCGGCTGGGTTCATGTGCCTTGCAGCGGTGTGTTGCGGCGCGGCGCCCGCGCGGGCCGCCTCGGATACCACGCCAATCGTGAGAAGCCGAGCGGCAAGGAAGCCCATTGTGCTCTCACCGTGGGAGCAGGCCGAGCGCGGACGCGATGCGCTGGAAGCCACTTCCGAGGGCGATCGCACGCACGCGGACTACACGCTCGCGATGGATGAGTACCGAGCAATCTACCATGCGAACCCGGCGGATGTGCACGCGCCGGCGGCCGTGAATGCGGTAGCGGAGTTGCTCACGGAGCAGGGACGCGGGCAGCGTGATGCGAAGAGTCTGCAGGCGGCGGTGGGTCAGTATGAGTTTCTGCGAAAGCAGTATCCGGGGAGTTCTCTGCGCGTGCAGGCGCTGCTGGCAGAAGGTCAGATTGAGGAGAATGACCTCGGCGATGCGGCGGCAGCGAAGGAGAAGTACACGCTGCTGCTGAAGCAGTATCCGCGGAGTGAGCAGGCGGACGAGGCAAATGCCGGGCTGGAGTCTTTGAAGCAGTTGCCAGTTGTCAGTTCTCAGTTGTCAGGAAGAACGGCAGGCCGGAGGACGGCCGGTGCGAGTGCGAAGAGTGCAGTGACGGGGAGTGCGGAAAACCCCCCATCTGCGTTGCGCGGAACGGGTGCAACGTATGACGGCACCAGAGCGGTGGCAGATCAAAGCCAAGCGATTCAGAAGCCGGCGGCCGGCAATCAGCGGTCGGTAGCCGGCGAGGCTTCGTCGCTACCGGCGATGGCGCAGACATCGGGTGCGCATGGGAGTGCTGCACCGTCCGCGGCGGCAGATGTGCCTGCGTCGGCTGCGCCCGTCGATCGGGTTGCAACCGATAACAATGATTCGGCCGCTACGAAGCGCACTGGTAAGCGGGCGCTGGTGACAGGGATCCGGCATTGGTCGACCGCGACCTACACGCGGGTGGCCATCGACCTGGGCGACAACGTGACCTACGAAGCCGCGCGAGTGCCGAACCCGGACCGCATCTACTTCGATCTGCATGGGGCGAAGCTGGCCCAGGAATTGGTGGGCAAGAGCTTTGCGGTGACGGACGACGGGTTTCTGAAGAAGGTGCGCGCCGCGCAGTACTCGGACGACGTGACCCGCGTGGTGCTGGATGTAAATGATGTGACCGAGTACTCGGCGTTCCTGCTGCCGAATCCCTACCGGCTGATCATTGATATTCATGGCGGCAAGGCTGCGCCGTCGGGCGTCTCGGTCAGCGCCCCGCAGAAGCGCGCAGACCCGGCGCCGACGGTTCCCAACACGATTGCGGTGAAGCAGACGAGCTCTGCGGACGTGGCTGGGGTCAGCGATCTTCCAGGACGCGTGGATGCGACGACGAAGCCGACCTCGCGACCGATCTCGGCTATAGTGCCGGCGGGCACCGCACCGTTTGGCAGCCAGTCATCGCCTTCCAGTGGTCGGCAAACAGGTGGCGGCGATAGCTTCGCGGCAATCCCCGAAGCGCCTGCGGTTCCGGCGGATGTGACCGCGCCGTCGGCCCCAGACAGTTCGAAGAAGGCGCGGAGAAGCAAGACGAAGGCGCCGGACAACGTCACGGTGGCGGACGCCACGCCGGCGCGGGCCGCGGTGCGGACGGCGGATGGCGAGACCTCGCTGGTGCGGGCGCTGGGGCTGAAGATCGGGCGGATCGTAATCGACGCGGGGCACGGCGGGCACGATTCGGGCACCATCGGCGTGGACGGAATTCAGGAGAAGGACGTAGTGCTGGATGTGGCGCTGCGTCTGGGTAAGCTATTGCACGACCGGCTCGGGGCCGAGGTGATCTACACGCGGTCGGATGACACGTTCATTCCGCTGGAGACGCGGACAGCGATTGCGAACAGGGCGCAGGCGGACCTGTTCCTCTCGATCCATGCGAACTCGTCGCAGGAAGAGAGCGCGCGCGGCGTCGAGACGTACTACCTGAACTTCACGTCGGACCCAACCGCGCTGGATGTGGCGGCGAGAGAGAACGCGGTCAGCGACCAGTCGATCCACCAGCTCAGCGATCTGGTCAAGAAGATCGCGCTGAAGGACAAGATCGATGAAAGCCGCGAGTTTGCGAGCGATGTGGAAGGCTCGCTGTATACCGGCTTGCAGAAGGGCAACGTGGGGCTGAAAGATCGCGGCGTGAAGAAGGCCCCGTTTGTGGTGTTGATTGGCGCAAAC
>Ga0302320_10022614_pt1 | contig 12399 bp, 7 predicted proteins | sample Bog_T0_3_FD_202130 | JGI IMG/M metagenome (GOLD analysis project Ga0302320, IMG submission 202130) | Peat permafrost microbial communities from Stordalen Mire near Abisko, Sweden - Bog_T0_3 | ecosystem: Environmental > Terrestrial > Soil > Wetlands > Peat | place: Sweden: Abisko, Stordalen Mire...
AGGATCCGTTAGCCGGAATCACGCTGCCCGCGCACTGATTCACCACGGTAAACGGGCCAGAAACGGCGAAGGTGAAGGAAATCGCCGTCGAGCTGCTGTTGTTGATCGTCGCCGGCAACGCCGCCGAGGTGCTGCCGACCTCGATCGCCGTGCTGAAGGCAAGCGTGCTCTGGGTAAAGCTGACGGGGCCGTAGGGTATGCCCGTTCCGCTGAGCGTGAGACTCTGCGGCGAGTTGGCTGCGGCGTCGGTCAGGGTGATGGAGCCACTGGCCGCGCCCGCTTGCGTGGGCGTGAAGGTGACCAAGAGCGGGCACATGCCATTGGCGGGAATCACGCTGCCCGCGCACTGATTCACCACGGTAAACGGGCCAGAAACGGCGTAGGTGAAGGAAATCGCCGTCGAGCTGCTGTTGTTGATCGTTGCCGGCTCAGGCGCCGAACTGCTGCCGACCAAGATCGCCGTGCTGAAGGTGAGTGTGCCCTGGGTAAAGCTGACGGCGCCGGAGGCTATGCCCGTTCCGCTGAGCGAAACCGTCAGGTTGGGCGTGCTAAGATTGCCGCCGATGCTCAGTGCGCCGCTCCGCGTGCCGGCCTGCGTAGGCGAGAAGCTCACATTGATCGTGCAACTGCCGCCGGGAGCCACGGAGTTGCTCTGGCAGCCTCCGGCCATGCTGCCGTTCATCGTGAAGTCCCCGCTGGTGGCGTTGAAGGTTGGCGCCAGGTAGGCCGTTCCCGTATTCGTCACCGTCACCGCTTGCGGGTTGCTCGATGTTCCTCCAGCCTGGGCGGCAAAGGTGAGCGATGAGGGAGACGCTGAGGCCGTCGTCACGTCCTCGCTCGCTGTCCACAGAGGCGTCGCCCAGATGCCGCGGCCATAGGTGGCGGCCACCAGATCATGCACGGCGGCGGAGATGGGCGCGGCGCTGAGCGCAACCACTGGCGACGTCGGCAGCTCGCTGCCAAAGACCGACCAGCAGCCGGGCGTCTCCACATTGCAGCCTCCCGTCGCCATCCCCCGCGTCGAATAGACGCCAACATCGGTGGCGACGTACACCGTGCCCGCGTCCTGCGGGTCCACCACCAGGCTGTTCGCCGGCGCCGGGGGCAGGTTCGAGGTCAAATCGGTCCAGCTTGCGCCGCCAGTGGTCGAGCCGTAGACCACCTGCACATTCTCCAGAAGGGTGGGAATCCCCGCCACGGTGACGTAGACCGTCTGCCCGCTGCTGTCATGGGGGTCAATGAAGATGCCGGAGATGTCCAGGCCATAATAGTTCAGCGGATGGATGCTGTTGGTGACCGGGTGTTTGGGCAGCGTGGTCAGATCCGCCCACGCGCTCCAGGTGTTGGCGGAGCGGTTATAGATGGCGCTCAGAACGTGGCCCGGCAGCGTCACGATGTCATTCGCCAAATCCGTGGAGCCGTACATTCCCACGTACACGATTTCGCCGCCGGTGGGCAGCGCCGATGATGCGGGCAGCGCCTGCGCGGCCATCGCACGAATGAGCGCGTTGCCGCTGCAATAGGAGTTGCCGGTGACTCCATCGAGGAAAGGGGGGGGACTGACGGCGCTCCAGCCCACGCCGCTGGCCGGCCCGCGCCACACCCGGCAGGTGCCGATCAGCAGTTGCGTATCATCGAGCGGGTCCACCAGAAACGGCGCCGGAGAGTTCATCGTCAGGCCATCCCAGCTCACATCCGCTTGGGTGACGACGGGAGTTGAGCCAAAGGCCGCCGGAGTGCAGGGAGCCAACTGCGAGCACACATAGATGGAGACGCCAGTTTCGGTATTCACATACCAGTTGTTGCTGTTCGCCGGGTCGATGGCCACCGGCCCGCCCCAGCCGCCCAGGATTTGCGGCCAGTCCGCGGTTGCGCCCGCGGCGCTCTTCACGCCGGCACTTCCGTTGAACCCCAGGCCGGTCATTAGTGTATAGGGCGTGATGCCCACCTGCGAGAGGCTGGCCACCTCGGCCAGCGAGCCGAGGCTGCCGTTCAAATTTTGAAAGTGGCTGGCGTCGGTGTTGGCCGAGTTATTGCCCGCACCGCAGTCCGAACCGGTTTCGCCAATGGCGTCCAGTGAGCGCCACAGCCCGCTGTCGTTGCCCACAAAAATCTCCAGCGGATTGGCCGGGTTCCAGGCCAGCGCATGCTGGTATTTGCCCACCTCGGCGCAGAATCCCACCGTCGAATTGGTTGTGTTGCGCCAGGCGCAGCCTTCAGAGTACGGGCAATCGGTCTTCCACAGGTCCTCGGCCCCGGCCAGCAGGATTGTGCCGTACTGCTGTCCGATTCCCGCGGGAACCGCGGCCAGCGCCAGCGTGTATTTGCCGCCCGCGATGGTGGCCGCGAGCCCGGCGCCGGCGTTTGTCTCCAGCGCCCCCGTGCTCCAGAGCTGCGTCTGCGCCGGCGTCCAGACCGTCGCGTTGGCGCAGGCGTTCTTGCTTGCCGCACACTCGTCCTGCCAGATTCCCGTGTCCTGATTGAAGCGGTCCACCGTCCAGGCGAAGGTGTCGCCGGTCTGCGGATTCACCGCCAGCGCGCCGCGAAAGATGGGGCAGCTGATGGAGCCTGTTCCGCCGAAATTGGCAGGGCACAACTGCGCGCTCGCCATCAGCCCCCCGCCGGGCTGGTCCGTCATGCGCGTCCAGGTGACGCCGTCGGGGGATTGATAGTAGCCGTGATAGCGCACCGCCGCCACAAACAATTGCCGCACAGCGTTCCACACCACCGAGGTAGCCGCATTGCCGTCCATGCCCACAACAATAATGTTGTGGGAGCCCGGCTGTTGCACCATTCCTCCGGCGCCGTCCGTAATGGTGGACATGCACCAGTTGAGGCCGGCATCGGTGGAGTAATAAAGTCCCTCGTAGCTGGTGCCCCAAATGAGCGCATTCACCAGAGTGCCTTCATACGCCTGCGAAACCGCGGCCACCACAACATTCGCGCTGACAGGGTTGGGTCCGCAGGCCTGGGTGTTCACATTGGAAGCGCCCCAGGCAAAGCCGGCGATAGCCTCCCCGTCAAAGCTGTAGACCGGGCTTGTCGTGGGGACGGTGGTGGAAATCAGGCTCCAGGTCTTTCCGCCGTCGCCCGAGCGCAGGATTCCCCCGCCGTAGTAGGAATCGAAAGCGTTGTTGGGGTCGCCGGTCCCGGCCAGAATCACGCCCGTTCCGCCCGGCTGCACACTCAGCGCCCCTATGCTGATGGAAGCTTCCAATTGGCCGCTCAGGGCAGACAGATCGTCGGTGAGCGGCGAGAAGGTGACGTTGGCGGCGTTGGAGGTTGCCGCGTTCTGCGAGAGCCAGACTCCGCCGCCGGTAGCGCCCGCATAGAGAGTGTTGCCGGTCGCATCCGAGGGGTCCAGCGCCAGCGCGGTGATGCGCCCGCCGGCCAGCACCGGCGAGGAGCCATAACTGAGCGAATCAACGGCCGCCGGGCCAAGCGACTGCCAGGCGGCGCTGCCCGCCGACTGGGCCGAGGCTAGAGGCAGCGCCATTGCGGCAAAAAGCAGCAAGCCCACAGCGAAACCAGAGTAGCTGTACCCAGAAGCAACCCCGCGAAGTGGCTTTTTTCTTAAGAAAAAGCCACCTTGAACACTCTCAATAAGGGCACGTTTACTATGGTTTCGCTTTAGCCCAGCGCCGCGCCCGCCCATCCGGTGTGCACAGGCGCACGGCTCCGTTCCGCCGCACGAGACAGCTTCACCGTAAAGCCGCAGATAAGCACAAATGCTCACGCACGCTCGCAATACGACTCTGGGATTCGATTCCAGAAGTGGATTCCCGCATCCCTCTCTCTGTTATCGGCAAACTCCGAGGAGGACTTGATTGAAATCCCTGGAGCGAATCGCGCGAAACGCGCAGCTTCCTGGGTGAAATTGATTTGAATTATAGGCCACAAATAAAAACAATGCATCTGGATTATTAAATCCTGCAAATTTGACGGGCGTCTCCGGGCGCAGTTGCACTTTACTTGTGCGTTGCTCGCTCAATCGCACGCGCCTGCTCATAGCCTGTGCGCGCAAATCCGCTGGTCAGCGGCGCGTCTATTGCGGGCCTCCCGTCGCCGGTCATCAGAGGCGCCTGCTCGACGGCCGGCGCCAGAGGCAATCCCCGCTGGGCAAGCAGCTCTATGGCGCGATCGATGGGAATCCTCACCTTGCCCTGAGACAATTCCCGCGAGTCGCCAAGCCAACTGTAGTTGTCCAACAGCAAATCTTCGCGCGCGTGCATGTCGGCCACATCTTGCGCTCCATGCAGCAGGCCTTCATCGCTGCCGCCGCGCGCCTGAAGCGCATTGAAAGCACCGCAGCCTTGCAACGCCGCTGCTGCCAGAACAACGAGCGCAACCAATACAATTGCGCCGCTTACTGCGCGCCCCTTTGCCGCAACATTATGTTTATGCCTCAACATTCTCTGCCCCCTTTAACTCCGCCAACTGCGGGTCGCTGCTCTGCGCCAGCGGCCGCTTCTGCAACTGCGCGCAGAAGTCTGCAACCCAGAAGGCCATCATGGCCGCGGGCACGGCCGCGTATTCTAGAATCCCCCAACTGAAATGCAGATTGCGCGCCGCGTCCTTGAAGTTCGGCTCGATCAGCCAGAACAAATCGAAGGCCCGCGCAAAGACCATCCACTGGCAGACGCGCAGCAACCGCTTCTTGTTGCGCTTCAGATCGCGCGAGAGCAGCAGCGTGAAGGGAATCAGCCATTGGAAGAGAACGTCGAGCGTGAGTATCACTTCCCAGTGGCCGCGCATGCGATCAAGATACCAGGGAATTTCGTCCGGCAGATTCCCCGACCAGATAATGAGAAACTGCGAAAAGGCGAGATAGATATTCAGCATGACAAAGGCAAATGCCAGGTTGCCCAGGCCGTGCTGTTCGCTCTGCCGCAGCACTGTTTTATAAGGCTCCGCCTTCGATAGGGAGATCACGGCAATGATCGCCAGCGCCAGCGCCTGGTAGCCCTGCCCAATTAGAAAGAGCAATCCGTAGACCGACGAGTACCACGCGGGATCAAGCGACATGATCCAAAGAATCGCCGCAGCGCTGACCGTGATTGCATAAACCACGATGCCGGGACCGCTGATGTTTTCCAATCGCTTGATCCAGCGTGGCGCGCTCTCCGGTGAATCCGCATCGCGCTCCAGACTGAGCCGATTCAGTCGCCACGTATAGTAACCAAGGATTACAAAGCATACAACGCTTACGATTATGAAGCTCTCCGGATTCAGCATGGACCGCTTGAAGGCAAGCACGTGAGCCTGTGCAGCATTGATAAGGCCGTTGTTGAGCGCCGCGCTCACATCCACGATCGTGGCCCACAGATAGAGTTTTTTGAGCGAGCCCGCGACCACAATCCAGTAGGCAAAAACCAGCGGCAGGGTGCGGCTCATCGCCTCCAGCGGACGGCGCAACAGCAATCCCCATTTGCCGCCGGTGCAGTATTGCAGCATCAGCAGCGCCAAGCCTCCCACGGCAAAACCGAAGGTGAGCGTCATGCCCAGCAACCATGCGCGCAGCACGTGATCAATAGCATGGTCGGCCACGGCTAGCGCGAAGGCGATCACCGAGAAGACCAATCCGGCAAGCAGCGCGCGCCTGCGCCAGCCGTCCACCAATGCGGACGCGGCCAACTCGACGGGCAGCGATTTTGTGTGTCTCTCGCGCGTCATTGATTCTGACCTTGCTTCGCGGCCGATGCGGGCAGCGGCCAGGCTTCGGCAAAACTCTCCGCCAGATGCTTCTCGCGCGCAATCTCTTTCAGGCTGCGCACGGCAGCGCCCGCGGGCACATCTTCCATCGCCGCCTCCTGGCTCAACTGCAATGCACGAATGTACGCCGCCACCCCCCAGCGATCCACCGGAGCAATCTGCGCCGCATAATCGGGCATGGCGTTATAGCCGTGCGTCATCACGTAATAGTAGTGCGAAACGGGCTGTGCGCGTCGCACTTGATCTTGCAGATTTGCGGCAGGTTTGTAGCCGCGCTCGACGATCTCGCCCAGCCCGTTGCCCACGCGCGAGTGGCAAGGCGCGCAATAAATATTAAATCGCTCCTGCCCGCGCTTGAGCACATCGAGCGTCACCGGAAACGGCATCTCATTCTTCTCTTCGCGATAGCCGTCAGCGCCCGGCACCACTCCGGTATAAAAATAACTGTCTTCGCGCAACTGGCCGCGCGCGACGGTGCTGGCTGCCTGCGGACGCGCGCCGCGATGATCGGCAAACTGTTCCGAGCCCCGCTGCGAGCGCATCTTCGGCTGCTGCTGCATATCACGGCGGCAGCCGGCAGCAAGGAGCATTGCCGACATGCACAGGAATGCCAATTGCTTCCCACCCTTGCGATAGAGCGTCGAAATGCAGGTCCTACGACTTCCCACGCCAGCGACGAAGACCTGTCGTTGGGGACCCCGACTCCGCTGCGCTTCGCTCAGGATGACAGCAAGAATGGAGCACGTTGTCTGATCCCTGTTCCCTGTTCCCTGTTCCCTGCCCATCAGTACTTCACCTCCACCACCGACACCGGATGAAAGCCCTCCAAATATTTTTTCGTCTCCGCCAAATCAAACTGCGGATCGCGCGCCTCAAGGCAGAGAAGGAATTTATCCATGCTCGCGCCTTCACAAAAGTTGGGCGCATTGAAGAGCGGATGATAGAGCGCCGGCAATCCATTCAGCGCCAGCATTCCAATGGCCGCCGACAAGCCTGCGCACAGAATCGTCCACTCGAAGGCGGGCACAATGAAGGCCGGCCACGAGAAGAGCGGACGACCGCCAATGTTCAGTGGATACGCCCACACCGAGATCCAAGTCTCGAAGGCGAACATCGACACCAGGCCGGCGACGCCGCCAATCAATGTAATCAACGGCACTGTGTTGCGATGGAAGCCGATGGCCTCTGCCGCCTCCTCGACTGGATAGGGCGTGTAACAATCCATGCGCCGCCAGCCGTCTTGCCGCGCCTGTTGCGCGGCGCTCACCAACTCGTCTGGAGTATCGAATTCGGCCAGCAGGCCGTAGGTTTCCTCGCGTGTATCCATCAGTCGCCGGCCTCCATCTTCTTCCTCAGCGTAATCCGGGCCGCGGGCAGCATCGCGCGCATCTCGGAGATGGGAATCATGGGCAGGAAGCGCACGAACAGCAAAAAGAGCGCAATGAACAATCCCAGCGTTCCAAGATATGTCGCGTAGTCCCACCGAGTCGCTCGATACGTGCCCCACGCCGAGGGAAGAAAGTCGCGATAGACGCTGCCGACAACAATAACGAATCGCTCCAGCCACATTCCCACATTGATCACAATCGAGATGCAAAACATGAACGGAATCGAAGCACGCAGCCTGCGCGACCACAATGTCGTCAGCGGAATCGCCAGGTTGCAGAGTATCAAGACCCAATAGCTCCAGCCCATCGGCCCGAAGATGCGATTCCACATTGTGAAGGCCTCCCAGTGCGAGGCCGAATACCACGCCATGAAGGCTTCCATGCCATAGCCATACGCCACGATGAGTCCCACGGCGAGCATCACCTTGCCCATGTTGTCGATGTGGCGCGTGGTGATCATCCCTTCCAGGTGATAGAACTTGCGCAGTGGAATGGCCAGCGTCAGCACCATCGCCATGCCGGAATAAATTGCGCCGGCGACAAAGTATGGCGGAAAGATTGTCGAATGCCAACCCGGCAGAACAGAGACGGCGAAATCAAAACTGATGACGGTGTGCACCGAGAGGACCAGCGGCGTCGCCAACCCGGCCAGCAGCAGCATGGCCGTTTCGTAGCGCATCCAGTGGCGCGCCGAGTTGCGCCATCCCAGCGCGGCGATGCCATACGCAACCTGCGCAAACTTCGAGTGCGCGATGTCGCGCATGGTGCTCAAGTCGGGAACCATGCCGATGTACCAGAAGACCACCGAGATGATTGCATAGGTGAGAATCGCGAAGACATCCCACAACAGCGGCGAGCGAAACTGCGGCCACACGTTCATCGCATTGGGATAGGGCAGCAGCCAGTAAGCAAGCCACGGGCGGCCAATGTGAATCAGCGGAAAAAGTGCGGCGCAGACCACGGCGAAGATAGTCATCGCCTCGGCAAAGCGGCTGATGGAGTTGCGCCAGCGCTGCTTGAAGAGCAAAAGAATGGCGGAGATCAGCGTGCCCGCGTGACCGATACCGATCCACCAGACAAAGTTGATAATTGCAAATCCCCAGGCCACGGGCTGCGAAACGCCCCAGATGCCGGTGCCCACAAGAAAGAGCCACGCGAGCGCAACCAGGAGCATGATGGTCAGTGCGCCGCCCACGCCGAAGAGTGCAAGCCAGCCCAGCGGCGTTTGTGGTGTGAGCACAATGCGTGTGATCTTTTCTGTGATCGAGCGGAAGCTCTGCCCCGGCGCGAGGTCGAGATACTCGCCCGTCGCGGGGTCGATCTTCTGGTCGAATTGCGCTTCGCTCATCGGCATGCTGACTTCAATTCTGCGCCGGCGTGTGCTCCACCGGCGCAGCTTCCAGTTCTTTGTTCGGATTCAACACCGCAGCCACATACGTTGTGCGCGGGCGCGTATTCAAATCGGCGAGCACCTGATAACTGCGCTCATCGGCTTGCAGCTTTGCCACCTTGCTCTGCTTGTCGTTGATGTTGCCGAAGGTGATTGCCGATGCGGGACAGGCCTGCTGGCAGGCGGTCACAATTTCACCGTCGCGCACCGTGCGATTCTCCTTGTCGGCTGCGATCTTGGCCGCCGAGATGCGCTGCACGCAATAGCTGCACTTTTCCATCACGCCGCGCGAGCGCACCGTCACATCAGGATTGCGCAACAGCTTCAGGCTCTCGGTCTCAAAGTCGGAATAAAGCAGATAGTTGAAGCGCCGCACCTTGTATGGGCAGTTGTTCGAGCAGTAGCGCGTACCCACGCAGCGGTTGTAAACCATCGTGTTCAAGCCTTCGGGAGTATGCACTGTTGCGCCCACCGGGCAAACCAGCTCGCACGGCGCATCCTCGCAGTGCTGGCAGGCCATCGGCTGAAAATGCGCGCGCGGCGCGGCCAGGTCGCCTTCAAAGTATGTGTCGATGCGCAGCCACTGCAGATTGCGCCCGATGCGCACCTGCTGCTTGCCCACCACGGCGATGTTGTTCTCCGCATAACAGCTTACGATGCAGGCATTGCATCCCGTGCAACTGTTCATGTCAATCGACATTCCCCACGCGTTGGCCTCGTTGTACTCCCAGTTGGGGAAGAGCGTGTTGTTCCTGTCGGTCTTTTCGCGGCCCGGTCCCTCGTTTGCGAATCCTGGATTGGCCTTGTACTCATCGAGCGTCGCGGAGCGAATGATGCCGCGCGCGCCGATCGCTTCATCTGCTTCGAGCGAGTTGTTGCCGTTGCCTTGACCCGGCCGATGATCCTGATTGTGGCTCTTGGTCACCGCCACGCCCCACTTGCCTTCGATCTTCTTCATCGTGCCCACAGCGTAAAACGGCGCATCCGATGTGCGAATCAAATAGGCATTGAAGCCCGCGCCCGAGCCCACGCGCCCCGCGAACGAGCGTCCATAGCCGAGATGCACCGTGACCGAGTCATCGGGATGCCCCGGCGCAACGATCACCGGCGCATTCACCTTGCGCCCATTCACCGTCAGCTCGACAATGTCTTCTTCTTCCAATCCATATTTGGTCAACGTCGCGCCAGAGACCAGCGCCGCATTATCCCAGCTAAGATTGGTCACCGGCTTGGGCAACTCCTGCAACCAGCCCACATTGGCAAAGCGCCCGTCATACACATTCGGGTCCGGCCGGAAGATGATCTCCAGTGAATCCTTCGAGGAGGGCGTAGGAATCTTGAATTGAGGAAGACTTAGTTTAGTAGTCCCTCCAAGCGATTCAAAGGCTGTGTAGTCAATCCAACCTTGATGCAGCGCCTTACGCCAGCCCTGCTCAAAGTCACCCTTGATGACCGGCCTCCAGGTTTCGCGAACTGCCTCATAGGGACTCAAGCCCGGTTCATCCAGCAACGCCTGAAGAAAGTGATGAGCAGACTTTCCGCCATAGAGCGGATCAATCATCGGCTGAATAATCGAAGCGGTTCCATCATAAGCCAGCGCATCGGACCACGACTCTAAAAAATGCGCTGCCGGAATGTGCCACTGCGCATTCTGCCCGGTCTCGTCCAGATGCGATCCGAGGTGTGCGGTCACCTTCGCCTTCTCAAAGGCGGAGGCGATATTTAGATCAGCAGAAGCGTTGTATATCGGATTGGCATTCAAAACAATTAGCCAATCAACTTTACCTGCATTTAAATCGGCAATAAGGGATTTCAGCTCCGCAATTTGATCAGACGGTATTGGAACTGCCGATGCAAGTGATAGAAACGCAGTCTTGTCGTCGTTTCCTAACGCAATATTGATAGCAGAGGCAAGTATCGCTACCCACGGGTCATTGAGCCCCGGAATCACCACGCACTTTCCCGTATGCGCCTTGAGATCCTTCACTACGGCAACCAGAAACTTCTTCTGCTCATCCGTCCACGCGTATGCTGGAGCCTCAATGCCCTTGACGCCTACTGCCTTTGCCAATTCCGCAGCAAACGCCGGAATCTCACTCGCGCGCAAACCCAGCCGGTGCTCAGCCTTCAAACCCGTCGTTGTTGGCGTGGACTCGATTGCATAAAGCCGGTTTAGCTTCTCTGGAGACTTGCGCCGCTCGGCGTATTGACGCAGTAATTGATGGAATCCCGGAAACGCCGCGCCCGACAAAAAATCCGCATCGAGCGAGACAATCACATCCGCATCATCCAAATCGTATTGAAGATTCAGCCCATCAGCCAGCGCCGTCCCCGCAATCGCCGGGTCATACTGTACCAGTGTTGCCTTGGGGAACTTCGCCCGTACATCCAACCACTGCCGCCCCAACGTCGGCGAAGTAATCGTCTCGCTGAGGAAATAAATTCCGCTGCCATCTTTGGTCGAGATCACCTTGTCGCGCAGGCCAACGATAAACTCGTCCCACGTGCGCTTCTCGCCGCGATAGGTCACGTGCTGCGAGCGGTCAGGATCGTAAAGGTCGAGCAGCGCTGCCTGCGAAAAAATATCCGACGCGCCCTGATTGTAAGGATGTTCCGGGTTGCCATCGATCTTGATGGGGCGGAATTGATCGCACTTGACCAGCAGCGGGACCGCGCCGGTTACAAATGGATGAGCCGTGGCAAAGTACATCGGCTTGCCGGGAATCAAATCTTCCGGCTGATTGATATACGGATAGATCGGCTCGTCGGGCTGACGCGTGCAGCCGGCCAGGCCAGATAACGCCATCGACGCGCCCATAAATTTGAGAAAGCCGCGCCGCGAGACTTCATCAGCATCAGCCTCCGCCTTCACCCTTTCTCTTTCTTGATCAGACGTGTGCGCGCTCATCGGTGGCAGACCTCGCAACTGGAGAGTTCATTCGGCGTACGAATCTTGTAGTGTGCGGCGAGGAATTTTCCCAACTCGTCCTGGCTGGTGAATTGTTGGGCGCCTTGCATCGTCTGCGCCGTCACGCACTTCACGCTCTCCGCCGTCGGCACGCCACTCTGCTCATCGCCCACCGCGCACCAAACCGGCCTCTCACTCGACGGCGGCGCCCAACTCATGTTGTAAATCTCGGCGGTGGGACGCAGATATTTTGACGGGTTGCGATGGCAATCCAGGCACCACTCCATTTGCATCGAGCGCTCGGCGTAGACGCGCTGCATCTGGTCAACGCGGCCGTGGCAGGTGGCGCAGCCGACGCCCTTGCGCACGTGAATCTCATGGCTGAAGTAAACGTAATCGGGCAGCACGTCCACCTTGATCCAGGGCAGCGATTTGCCGGTAGCCCAGCTCTGGCGCACCGGCTCCAGCAGTTGCGCGTTGATCCAGATCTGCGAGTGGCAATTGATGCAGATTTTTGTGGGCGGGATTCCGGCGTAGCTCGACCGCTCCACGCTCACGTGGCAGTACTGGCATTGCAGCCCCAACTCCTCCACGTGATGCTTGTGGCTGAAGGGCACCGGCTGTGGCGGGGTCTGCCCCTGGCGCGTCACCCAGGGCGAACGCTCCAGCAGAAGCAACGCAATCCCCAGGGCGATCACTGACAGTGCCGCAATCATCAGGCCGGCGCGCGCCAGAGCATTGGAGTTGCGATGAAAGATCTGCGCCATGCCTTCGCTTCCTGCCTGTTTCCTCAACGGCCTTTGCCAGGCCCAAATTTAGTGCGCGACGCGCGCAACAGTTTCTTTTATTGTGGACAACAGCCTCACCGGTTCGCAAATCAGCCGCTCGGCGAATAACTCCTAAAGAATGAAGATAGCAGCATGAGAGTGCTTTGCAAGAGAGACGAATGGAAAAACGCCTCTACAAATGAATTGTAGAATCTGGATTCAAGCAGCAGCACG
>Ga0302320_10022615_pt1 | contig 12399 bp, 14 predicted proteins | sample Bog_T0_3_FD_202130 | JGI IMG/M metagenome (GOLD analysis project Ga0302320, IMG submission 202130) | Peat permafrost microbial communities from Stordalen Mire near Abisko, Sweden - Bog_T0_3 | ecosystem: Environmental > Terrestrial > Soil > Wetlands > Peat | place: Sweden: Abisko, Stordalen Mire...
GTCCCAGGCTTCCAGCCGGCCGTCAGCGGCCTTTATGCGGGACTGGACGGCCTGGGCCGCGAGATCCTGCGCGCCTTGGCCCATTACCTGAAGCTCGATGAGGCTTTCTTCGAGGACCCCGTGCGCGACGGCAACAGCGTGCTTCGGCTCCTGCACTACCCGCCCGTGCCGGCCGACGCGCCGGGCGTGCGCGCCGGAGCGCATGAAGACATCAACGTCATCACGCTGTTGTTGGGCGCCGAGGAGGCTGGGCTGCAAATCCGGGACCGCGACGGCGGCTGGTTGCCGATCAACGCGCCGCCGGGGGCGGTGGTGTGCAACATCGGCGACATGCTGGCTCGCCTGACCAACCACACCTTGCCTTCCACCACCCATCGCGTGGTCAATCCGCCGCCCGAGCGGCGCGGCGTCTCACGCTATTCCACGCCCTTCTTCCTGCATTTCCGGCCGGATTACCGGATTCAAACCCTGCCCGGCTGCGTCGACGCGCAAAATCCCGACCGCTATCCCGAGCCGATCACCGCGGACGGGTTCCTAAGGCAGAGACTGCGGGAGATACGGCTGGCGTGATCCGCGCGGCGCGACGCGAATTCAACGTTTCTTCAGGCGAGATCCCGGGGCGGACACGGTGGGGCCAAATTGGACCGGCGCGGAGGCCTTGGCTTTCGGCTCGTCGACTTGAGGCGGTTCAACGGGCTTGGATTCGGGTTTCTTGTTCATGGCCGAGCGTACCTTAGGCGCGGGCGCGCGGCCAGGGGGGCTTGAGCTTCGAGCCCGTCTCCCAACCCGCCGCGCCGCTCCGTCGACCGCATGGCGGGTCTGCTTTCGAAGGTCATTCCATCATGCGACCAGCGGCGGGAAATTGACCGCTGTCCAACCCGACATACCCCCCTACCTCGACATCGGCCGCGACAGTCCGGCTATGGCGTCGGCAATGGCGTCGACCCTGTCCTTCAGCACCGCTTCGGCATCGATCAGCGCCTGATTGTAATAGTGCGGACCCAGGGCCTCGGCGAGGAAATCGAGCAGTCTAAGGGCGTCGACGGGATCGATCTCGACGCCCGCCTCGTCCTTCAAATAGTCCCTGACCCTACGCGCTAGGACCGCGCTGGTCGCCTTGTCCAGGTCGATGCGGGCCATGCTCACCGCGCCACGCACCCGGCCAGGCCATCGGCCTTGACGAGCCCCGCTCGCGCCGCGATGCGGGCCGAGCGGCGCTGGACATAGGCGCCGGAGTGGACCGCCTTCCACTTCAGCGGGCTGGGCAGGATGGCGATCAGGTGGTCGGCCTCGGTGCGGTCCAGGGTCTTGGCCGAATGGCCGAAATAGGCCTGGGAGGCGGCTTCCGCGCCATAGATGCCCGGACCCATCTCCACCACGTTCAGATAGACCTCCATGATTCGCCGCTTGCCCCAGATCGTCTCGATCAGGACCGTGTCATAGGCTTCAAGGCCCTTGCGGATGTAGGTGCGGTCTGGCCACAGGAACACGTTCTTGGCCGTCTGCTGGCTGATGGTCGAGCCTCCGCGGATCTTGCCAGGGCGTCGCTCGTTTTGGGCCATGGCCTTCCGCATGGCGGCGAAATCGAAGCCGTGGTGACGGCAAAAGCCCGAATCCTCCGAGGCGATCGCCGCCTGGACCATGTCCGGCGAAATGTCGTCGAGCCCGCGCCACTGGTAGTCCAGCCCGTGACCCTGGGCGGCGCGCAACAGCATCAGGATGGTTACCGGCGGCGGGATGAAGCGATAGGCGAGGGTCATCACCACTGGCCCCGCCAGCACGACGCACGCCACACCCAGCAGGAGGGAACGCCAGAACCCGCCCTTGCGGCGCGGGGGGGGTGTTGGCGCCGATAAAGGTTCCGCCTCCGGCGCGGCCGCGATAATCGGAGCGCCCGGATCGTATGGAATTTCGGGGACTCGCGGCTCGGTCTCAGGATCGGGAGCGGGCGCGGGTTCAGGCTCACGGTCGGGGCCCGGCTCGGGCTCGGGCTCCACGGGGACCGGCTCTGGCGCGGCCTCTTCCGGCGGCGTTTCGGGCGTCTGCGACGGTGGGACCGGCGTCTGTTCCGGGATGTCCGGCGCCGGCGGTTCATCATCCTGAGGAGGAATATCGGTCATGGCGGGCCCGGCGATCGGAACAAGCTAGACCATTTCAGGCCAGGGACGGAAGCGCGCTGACGCCCGCCGCCCCGTCCTCGTCGCCCCAGGCCACGCGAAGGCCGTCGGCGCAAAGCGCCAGGGCGGTGATCGCAGATCCCTTGTCAGCCCTGATCGGTTCGACCCGGCGACCGTTGGGCGCCAGGGCGAACACCCGCCCATCCTCGCGCCCGCCCGCCAGCACGGCGCCGGCGCACGCCACCTGCGCCACCAGGCTGGTCTCGTCGAAGGCGACCTCGGCCGCCTCCTTGCCCATGGGGCCGGCCGGGCCGCTGAAGGGCCAAAGCACCACGCCGTTGGCGCCGCCGGTGGCCAGGATCGCGCCGTTCGACAGGAAGGCCATGGCCTTGACCTTGGCCGGATAACCCCCCATGCGCATGTCCTTGTGGTCGTGCAGCCGCCAGCCGTGCAGCTGGGCGTCTTGCAGGGCGGAGATGAGGAACTTGCCGTCCGGCGACCACAAGAGGCGGGTATGGATGCCCGGCCACTTCAAGAGGAGCGGTTTCTGATCGGCGATGCGGGCGTACCACACCGCCGCCCCGCCGTAGGCGGCCGCGGCCAGCCTCAGGCCCTTGGGATCGAAGGCCACATCCGTCACCGACTGGTCGTGGGTGAAGACGCGGGCGAAGGCCTTGTCGGTCGCCGAGATCACCCGCGCCGCCTTGCCGGCCGCAAAGGCGATCAGACCCGAGGCGGCGCTGCTGTCCACCGCCTCGATCCAGCGCCCCTTCACCTCGGCCAGCAACTCAGCGCCCGAAGGCCGGGTCCAAACCAGCCGACCATCGTCGCCGCCCGTGACGATCCCCTCGCCCGAAGGATGAAGGACCGCGCTCAGTATGCCCGCATCCGGGTGGGCCTGGATGACCTCGCCGGCCTCAAACCGCACCGTCCCATCTCCCAGGGCGAACACCGCCTGGCCGGACCGGTCGAACAGGGCGGCGGTGACATAGGCGTCGAAATTGTAGTCGGACATCCGCTCTCTTACCCGCTCTCCCGGCGAATGCCGGAACCCAGATCGTATGGCTGGGCATTTGGAATTTTTGAACCACGAAGATCAGAAAGGCCACGGAGGCCTTATCACCAAGGCGCAATGCTCGATGATCTGGGTCCCGGCATTCGCCGGGATGAGCGGAGGTTTTAAGCCGCGCAAGCCTCGAACCCGGCCCTAAGCTGCGCCTCGTCCAGGTTGCGGCCGATGAACACCATGCGGCTGTAGCGGTCCTCGTCGGCCTTCCACTCGCGCTGCAGGTCGCCCTCCAGCATCATATGCACCGCCTGGAACACCAGCCGCTTGGACTCGCCTTTGACGTCCACGATGCCCTTGGCGCGCAGGATGTCCGGGCCCTGATCCGCCAGCAGCTTGTTGAGCCAGGCGGTGATCTTGTTGGCGTCGACCGGACGGTCCAGCCGTAGGGACACGCCCTTGATGTCCTCATCGTAACGCGGCGCGGTGTTGCCATGACCATGGTCATGGTGGTGGTGATCGTGATCCTCATGATCGTGATCGTGGCCACAGTGCTCGTCGTGAACATGGCCGTCCTCGCCATGCGCCGGATTGAGGAACTCCGGCTCCAGATCCAGGATTCGGCCCAGATCGAAGCTTCCCCGGCCCAGGATCGCATCCAGCGGCACATTGGAGCGGGTGGCCCGATGGATCGGCGCCAGGGGGTTCAGCCGACGGATGCGCGCCTCGATCATGCGCAGGTCGTCTTCAGAGACCAGCTCCACCTTGTTCAGCACGATCTGGTCGGCGAAGGCGATCTGCTCGACCGCCTCCTTGGAGTCCGACAGACGCAGCAGGATGTGCTTGGCGTCCACCACCGTGGTCACCGAATCCAGCTTGGCCTTGGCCTTGACCTCGTCATCCATGAAGAAGGTCTGGGCCACCGGACCCGGATCGGCCAAGCCGGTGGTCTCCACGATGATGGCGTCGAACCGGCCCTTGCGCTTCATCAGGCCCGCGACCACCCGGATCAGGTCGCCGCGAACGGTGCAGCAGACGCAGCCGTTGTTCATCTCGAACACTTCCTCGTCCGCGCCAACGATCAGGTCGTTGTCGATGCCGATCTCGCCGAACTCATTGACGATCACCGCGTACCGCTTGCCGTGGTCTTCCGAAAGGATGCGGTTGAGCAAGGTGGTCTTGCCCGCGCCCAGATAGCCGGTGAGCACGGTGACGGGGGTCTGACTCATGGTGTTCTTTCCTGGAGGTCGCTCTGCTCAATCCCACCCAAAGGCGCCGGTCAAGGCCTCAGGCGGGACGCGCGGCTCTTAGATGGGCGCGCGCCAGCCGGGATGGAAGAAGCCCGCCGTTGGTCCCCAGCAGGGCCGACAGGGCGAACAGGGCCGCCGCGCACAAAGTCATCAGCGCTCCTGGTTGGACTGTCCACAGGGCCGACAGGGCCAGGCCCGTCAGGCCCGAGGCCGCCGACAGGGCGATGGCCGCGCAGGCCTGACCGCCATAGCTCTTGGCCCAGTAGCGCGCCGCCGCCGCCGGCACGGTCATCAAGGCCACGGTCATCAGGGCCCCGAACGCGCGGAACCCGGCCACCAGGTTCAGCGCCAGCAACAGCATCAGAAGGATGTGAGCGGCGCCGAAGCGTCCGCCGGTGGTGCGCATGAACACCGGATCCGCGCCTTCGCCGAGCACACCGCGCAGGAACAGCGCCAAGCTGATCAGGGTGGCGCTGGCGGCCAAGCCCGCGGTGACCAGTCCCGCCGCGTCCAGGGCCGTGGTCGAGCCGAACAGCAGGGCCTGCACCGCCTCCGGATCGTGCGCCCGTCCGAGCAACAGAATGCCCAGCGCCAGGGCCGCGAGGTAGAAGATGGCGAAGGCGGCGTCGTCGGCCAGTTTGCCCCCGCGCGACAAAAGGCTCGACAGGCCCGCCACCACCATGCCCGCCGCCAATGCGCCCACGAGCAGGGCCAGGGGATTGTTTCCCGCCAGCAGGAAGGCGATGGCCACCCCCGGCAGAATGCCGTGGGACATGGCGTCGCCCAGAAGGCTTAGCCGACGCGCCACCATCAGCACGCCGAGCGGCGCGCCGCCGAAGGCCAGGGCGACCGCGCCGGCCGCCGCGCTCTTCAGGCCGATCAGGGTCAAGGCGTCGTGCGTCATGCGCTCAGATCCTGACGCGCCGGGACCGGTTCGTCGTCCTCGCGCCAGGTCTCGGCCAGACGGTTCGCGCGGGCCAGTGAGTCCTGAACCAGGGCCTCGTCGCTGGGTCCCCAGGCGATCTTTTCACGGGCGAGGACCAGGGTGTTGGGGCAAAGGCGTCGCGCCAGATCCAGATCGTGCAGTACGGCGATCACGATGCGGCCCTGGGCGGGCCAACCGGCCATGAGCTCGCCCAGGTCTTCGGCGGTTCGCGCATCGATCCCGTTGAACGGCTCGTCGAGCAGCACCAGCCGGGCGTCCTGCACCAGCACCCGCGCGAACAGGGCGCGCTGCAGTTGACCGCCCGACACCGCGCCAATCGGGCGCTGTTCAAGCCCCTGCAGGCCCACCGCCGCGATTGCCGCCGCCAATCGTTCGCGATCCTTGCGATCTAACCCGCCAAACAGGCCGCGCCGGCCGATGAACCCCAGGCTGATCAGGTCGAGAATACGGAGGGGAAACTTCAGGTCCAGGCCGTGCGCCTGGGGCAGATAGGCGATCTGGCTCGCCTGCACGCCGCCCAGGTCGATGGCGCCGGTCAATGGCTTCAGGTGCCCCGCCAGGGCCATGAGCAGGGTGGACTTGCCCGAGCCGTTGGGTCCCACCACCGCCGTCAGGCTGCCCGAGGCGAACCGGCCCGTCAGGCTGCTCACCGCCGGGCGGCCCTCATAGCCCAAGGACAGATTGTCGAGGATCACGCCCATCGCTAGACCAGGGCCAAGCCAACGACCGCCCAGACGATCGCGCAGGCGGCCAGGGCCCATCCGAGGCGGGCGGCGGCGCTCATCTGCAACAGGGTCGGTTTGTCCGGCGTCATCGCTCCCCTATAGCCTGTTACACCGTAACGATCTACAACTCCTTGCGCGCCCGGACAGTTCGCGTTGACTTGGAAGCGCGCCTGAGTATAGTCCGCGCCTCTCGCCCGCGGGCCATCTCGCGGGCGCATTTCGTTTTTTTCGGCATGCCTCCAATCGGCTGACAAAGCCGAGGCCCGCCAGACTTTTTGAGGCTCAGACCCATGTACGCGGTGATCAAGACCGGCGGAAAGCAATACCGGGTGCAGGCCGGCGACCTTCTGGTCGTCGAGAAGCTCGAGGGCGACGTCGGCGCGCAGGTGGCGTTCAATGACGTGCTCCTGATCGGCGAGGGCGCGGACGTGACCGTGGGCGCCCCCCTGGTGGACGGCGCGGTGGTCAACGCCACCCTGATCGAAACCCGCAAGGGCGAGAAGGTGAAGATCTTCAAGAAGATTCGCCGTCAGGGCTATCGCCGCACCAAGGGCCATCGCCAGATCGAATCCGTGCTGCGCGTCACTTCGGTGGCCGCCGGCGAGGCCCAATCCAAGTGGGACGGCGTGGTCGACCTGACGCCCAAGTCGGTGCTCAACGCCCGCGCCCGCAATCTGAAGATCGCCGCGCCGGTCGAGGCCCCAGTGGCAAAAAAGGCGGCCGCGCCGAAGGCTGAAGCCCCTGTTAAGGCCGCCGCCCCTAAGAAGGCGGCTGCGCCCAAGACCGAGGCCAAGTCTGAAGACGCGCCGAAAAAGGCCCCGCCGAAGGCCAAGGCCAAGCCCGCTTCCGACAGCGAAGCGTAATTAGAGTTCAGGAGAGCAGGACATGGCTCACAAGAAATCAGGCGGCTCCTCGCGCAACGGTCGCGACTCCGCGGGCAAGCGCCTCGGCGTCAAGAAGTTCGGCGGCGAGCCGGTTCTGGCCGGCAACATCCTGGTGCGTCAGCGCGGCACGACCTTCTATCCCGGCGACAATGTCGGCATCGGCCGCGATCACACCCTGTTCGCCAAGGCGACCGGCCAGGTAAAGTTCCTCACCAAGCGTGGGGACCGAACCTACGTGGCGGTCATGCCGAACGAACCGGCCAAGGCCGCCGAATAGGCGCGAGACGGATATCATCCGGACCGCGCCGCGATCATCGCAGCGCGACGGACCTGAAGATCAGCGGGGAGTCCGAAGCGCCGGGCTCCCCGCTTTCGTTTTGGACCGCCAGGCAAGGCGGACAGGGCGACAAGAGCGTTCCCACTCAGGAGGAACGACCATGATAAGTACGGATCTGGCGGCGGACATACACACCGAGCGGCTGCATCTGCGCCTGCCTGTCCTGTCTGACGCCCCTTGCATCGCCAAGCACGCCAACGACTACGCCGTGTCCAGCAACACCACGCGCATGTCCTTTCCCTATCGGACGGCGGATGCGCGCGCTTTCATCGCCCTGGCGCGCAATCTGAATCCGCGGGATCAGATCACCTTTGTCGTGGAGCACAGGGACGCGGGGGCCATCGGCGCCCTGGGCTTTCATCGGGGCGACGGTCCGGCCGTGGAACTGGGCTATTGGCTGGGACGGCCCCACTGGGGCAAGGGACTGGCCACCGAAGCGGTGCGTGGCGCGCTCCAGTGGGCGCGCAATGAATGGGGCCGACGGCTGATCCTGGCTGGCCACTTCGCCGACAACGAGGTCTCCGGCCGCGTGCTGATCAAGTGCGGGTTTCTCTATACCGGCGAAGTTCAGCGCCGCTTTTCGCGGGCGCGTGGCGCGCCGGCGGCGACCCGCATGATGGTGTGGATCGCCTAGACCGAAGGCGCGCCCAGAGACTAAACAGGCTTCAGAGATTATAGAGACCCATGAAGTTCCTCGACCAGTGCAAGATCTTTATCCGCTCAGGCGACGGCGGCGGCGGCGCGGTATCGTTCCGCCGTGAGAAGTTCATCGAATACGGTGGACCGGACGGCGGCGACGGCGGGCGCGGCGGAGACGTGTGGATCGAGGCGGTGGAGGGGCTGAACACCCTGATCGACTATCGCTATCAGCAGCACTTCAAGGCCGAGACCGGGGTGCACGGCATGGGCCGCAACCGCGCCGGCCATAACGGAGCCGATGTGGTGCTCAAGGTCCCCGTGGGCACTCAGGTCTATGAGGAGGACCAGGAAACCCTGGTGGCGGACCTGGATGAACCCGGCGCGCGCCTGTGTCTGGCCCACGGCGGCAACGGCGGTTTCGGCAACACCCACTTCAAGGGACCGATCAATCAGGCGCCCCGTCACGCCAATCCCGGCCTGCCCGGCCAGGAGCGCTGGTTGTGGCTGCGGCTCAAGCTGATCGCCGACGTGGGCCTTGTCGGCCTGCCCAATGCCGGCAAGTCCACCTTCCTGGCCGCCGCCTCGGCCGCCCGGCCCAAGATCGCCGACTATCCCTTCACCACCCTGACCCCCAACCTGGGCATGGTGGATCTGTCGACTCAGGAGCGGTTCGTCATCGCCGACATTCCCGGCCTGATCGAAGGCGCTTCGGAGGGCGCGGGCCTGGGCGTGCGCTTCCTGGGCCACGTTGAGCGCACCGCCGTGCTGATCCATCTGGTCGATGGAACCGAGGAGGACGTGGCCGGCGCCTGGCGCACCGTTCGCGCGGAGCTCGGGGCCTATGGCCAGGACCTTGGGGACAAGATCGAGCTGACCGCCTTGAACAAGATCGACGCCCTGGACCCGGATACCCGCAAGGCCCGCGCCAAGGCGCTGAAAGCGGCTTGCAAGCACAAGGTCCATGAGGTGTCCGGCGTGTCCGGCGAGGGGGTCAAGGTCCTATTGCGCGCCGCCTACGCCGAGGTCGCCGCCCGGCGGGCCGCCGAGGGTCGCGCGGCCAAGGGCGAGGACAATCCCGCGCGCGAGTGGCGGCCCACATGACCCAGGCGGCGGCGCTGCTGAAATCCTCCCGCCGGGTGGTGATCAAGGTCGGCTCGGCCCTGGTGGCTGACGGGGAGACCGGAGAGCCAGACCGCGCCTGGCTGAAAGCCCTGACGGCGGACGCCGCGCGCATGGCCGAACGCGGCCAGCAGCTGTTGATCGTCTCCTCCGGCGCGGTGGCCCTGGGCCGTCGGCGTCTGGGCCTGGGCCGCCGTCCCCTGGATCTGCCGCAGAAACAGGCCGCCGCCGCCGCCGGCCAGAGCCTGCTCATGCGCGCCTGGGAAGAGGCCCTGGAGCCCTTCGACTTGGCCGCCGCCCAGGTGCTGCTGACCCGCGACGACACCGAGGTCCGTCACCGCTGGCTCAACGGCAAGGCCACCCTGGACACCCTGCTGGGCCTGGGCGTGGTCCCGATCGTCAACGAGAACGACACCGTGGCGACCGAGGAAATCCGTTACGGGGACAACGACCGCCTGGCCGCGCGCGTGGCCCAGATGATCGGCGCTGACCTGCTGGTCCTGCTGTCTGACGTCGACGGTCTGTATACAGCCGATCCCCGCGTGAACCCCGCCGCCCGTCGCCTGGACGTGATCAGCGAATTGACCCCCGAGATCGAGGCCATGGCCGGCGGCTCCAACGCCGCGGCGGGCGTGGGGGTGGGCGGCATGGGCGCCAAGCTGACCGCCGCGCGCATCGCCCAGGGCGCGGGGTGCGCCACCGTGATCACCCATGGCCGCCGCGACGCGCCCCTGCGCGCGGTGGAGGACGGCGCCGCCTGCACCCTGATCGAGCCCTCGCTCAGTCCCTCGGCGGCCTATAAGCAATGGATCGCCGGCTCCCTGGCGCCCCAGGGCTCGCTGACGGTGGACTCCGGGGCGGTGACCGCGCTGAGGGCCGGCAAGAGCCTGCTGCCGGCGGGCGTGCGCAAGGTGGAGGGGCGCTTCGGCAAGGGCGACGCGGTGCTGGTGCTCGATCCCTCCGGCCGCGAGGTGGCGCGCGGCCTGTCGCGCTACGACGCGGCGGAGGCGGAAAAAATCATGGGCCTGCGCTCGGACGACATAGAAGCCGTGCTGGGCTTCACCGAAGGCCCCACCCTGATCCACGCCGACGACATGGCCCTGTCGGCGAGGCCCGTGCGGGCATGAGCGGCCAACTGACGTCCCTGACGGCTGGGATGCCGATCCCCTATGGCGGGGATCGCGTGGCCGTGGTCCCGGCCGAACTGGCCGCCGCCTTCAAGGCGGGCGACCGGCTGGTGGTGGTGCAGGAGACCGGCGCCCTGCTCCATATTCCCAAGGCAGTGAACGATATCGCTTCGTCCGCGGTGACGCGGGCCCACGAAGCCTTCCAAGAGATGGGCAACGCATCGGACGAGCGAGTCACCCGCTTTTTTGGAGCATTCGCCGCCAAGCTCGAAGATTCCGTGGTTTGGGCCGCTATCGCCAAGGCCAACGCCGAGGATGTGGAGCAAGCCCGCGCTCGCGGGCGGTCCACGACGCGCCTGCTCGCCGACGAGAAGATGCGCCGGGGCATGATCGAGGGCCTGCGCGGCTGGCGCGACAGTCCAGTGCGGCCAGGCGCGGTGATCGAGACAATCGAGCATGAAGGCTGGAGCGTGGAGCAGCTCAAGGCGCCACTGGGCGTGGTCGGCTTCGTGTTCGAGGGCCGGCCCAACGTCTTCGCTGACGCCGCCGGCGTGCTGCGCGGCGGCAACACAGTCGTCTTCCGCATCGGCTCGGACGCGCTGGGCACAGCCAAAGCCATTGTCGAATACGCCCTGAATCCGGCTCTGGCCGCACACGGGTTACAGGGAGCCGCAACTCTGGTGGAGAGCTCCGAGCGATCCGCCGGCTGGGCGATGTTCTCCGATCCCAGACTGGCCCTGGCCGTGGCGCGTGGCTCCGGTCCGGCCGTCTCGCAACTCGGCGCCGTGGCGCGGCAGGCGGGCATTCCCGTGAGCCTACACGGCACGGGCGGCGCATGGCTCGTCGCCGACCGCTTCGCCGACGCAGACCGCTTCGCCTCGGTGGTGGAGAATTCGCTAGACCGCAAGGTGTGCAACACCTTGAATGTGTGCTGCATCGAACACTCGGCGGCGGAAAAACTCGTTCCGGTATTCCTGGCCGCGCTCGAACGCGCGGGCGCGCGGCGCGGGCGCGGCTGCAAGCTGCACGTGGTCGAGGACGGCGGCGCGCCGAGCTACATTCCCGACGGTTGGTTCGCGACGAAGGCGCTCATCCGACGGGCCGAAGGCGATGTCGAGGAAGACCGCGCCGAAATCCTCGCGCTCGATCAACTTGGCCGGGAATGGGAGTGGGAGGAGACGCCCGAGGTTACGCTCGCGGTGGTCGGCAGCCTCGAAAACGCGATCCGCTGGTTCAATCAATACAGCCCGCGGTTCGACGCCAGCCTCGTGTCGGAAGATTCGTCTTCGCACGACTATTTCTACAACAACATCAACGCCCCCTTCGTCGGCGACGGCTTCACCCGCTGGGTCGACGGCCAGTACGCCCTGAACCGGCCCGAGCTGGGCCTGTCCAATTGGCAGAACGGGCGGCTGTTCGCGCGCGGCGGGGTCCTCGCGGGCGACGGGGTGTTCACCGTGCGCAGCCGCGTGCGCCAGAGCGACCCGAAGCTGCGCCGCTGATGTGGTCGGCCGGCCCCGCTCCGCGCCGGCCCGTGGGTGGGCGGCCGCGACTCCTGAGGCCGGGCTTTTTCCTGGCGCGCGGCCAGAAGATCGGCCTGTTCGGCGGCTCGTTCGATCCCGCCCACGACGGCCATGCCCATGTGGCGCGCACCGCCCTGCGGCGGCTGGGACTGGATCGGGTGATCTGGCTGGTCTCGCCGCAGAACCCGCTCAAGCCCCGTTCGGCGGACCTGAAACAGCGCATGGCGAGCGCCGCCCGCTTCGCCCACGGACCGTCCATGATCGTCTCGAACGTGGAGACCCGGATCGGATCGGCCTACACCGTCGACACCCTGCGCGCTCTCAAGGCCCGCTTCCCGGGCGTGCATTTCGTGTGGATCATGGGGGCGGACAATCTGTCGAGCCTGCATCACTGGCGGGGCTGGACGCAGATCGTGCACGAGGCTCCGGTCGCCGTCATTGCCCGGCCCGGGTCGGCGATCAAAAGCCGCCTGGCTCCCGCCACCGTGCGTTTTTCCCGGTATCGACTTCACTCTCGCCAGGCCCGCTTGCTGGCCCTGACGCCGGCGCCGTCCTGGCTCTATATACGCGTGCCGCTGAATTTCAGTTCGTCCAGCGCGATAAGGGCCAAGCTCGGCCAATCGGGCCGGTGAAACCCGCGCTATTTCGTGCTATGGTAGGGTTCTGGTCAAAGGAGCCGCACGCTGAATCGTAAATCTGGGCCTGACGCCCCTGTCGTCGAAGCGG
>Ga0302320_10022616_pt1 | contig 12399 bp, 4 predicted proteins | sample Bog_T0_3_FD_202130 | JGI IMG/M metagenome (GOLD analysis project Ga0302320, IMG submission 202130) | Peat permafrost microbial communities from Stordalen Mire near Abisko, Sweden - Bog_T0_3 | ecosystem: Environmental > Terrestrial > Soil > Wetlands > Peat | place: Sweden: Abisko, Stordalen Mire...
TGGCAGAGCGACCTCCGCCTGGTTGATTCAGAATTGCTGGGTATTGCTGCTCCTCCGTCAGGCCACACCGTCTACCGCGTTCCAATCGATCTGCCAGCCACTTGGCAGGCGGGTGACCACTATTTTCTCAAGTTTATTCCCGTGCCGGGGACGCGAGGTGCGACAATCGGCCTTTACTTGAATGGCGAAAAGCTGCCTGACATGCCTATAACCAACCAAACAACCGCCCGCATCGATATTAGTTCGCACTTACTCGCGGGTAAGCCCAATATGCTTATCATGTCCGGGCCGCCGGCAGGGTCGGTCGGAAGGCTCGTAATCGAACGCCAGCCGCGCGCTCTCGATTCCATCGAAGTCTCCGGACAATTCGATATCCAAGCCACCGAAGACAGCGGACTCGCGCCCACGACGCTGCCAGGCTTGTTCAAAGGCCTGTTTGCCAACAAGAACAACGTGACGGTTCCCGCAAGCTGGCAAGGGTCCCGCGTCTTCATCCGCATCGCAACGGCAGGAAATCCAGCCCAATACGGCGGGTTTGCCATTAACGACAAGGTGGTGTTCCACCCCTTGGACGGCAACAGCCGGGTTACCTACATGGACATCACGCCGTGGGTCAAACTGGGGACGCCCAACCGGCTTCTGTTGTTACCGCTGGATGCCGCCCGAGCCTGGAAACCTGGCCAGCTCGAAATCGAGCGCATCACCCTCGAACGCGTAGCCGACAGAAATCAGTAAGTCCCTCGCCGCGTCTTGCTGTTACTGAATTCTGCCTTCAATGTGGACCTTCTCACTGCCCGCCCTGCCCGCATCATCCACCGCGGTAAGCCAATAGGTGCCCGGCTTCGGCTTCCAGGTGACGGACTCGCGCGCAGCGGCGCGGCCGATGAACTGCCTGTCAGCGAACCAATACACCTGCTCGACGTCCGTCTCCGTCTGGGCTTGGAGCACCAACTGCTCGCGCTGTAAGTCGCCGGGACCTATCTCGTAAACCGCGCCCGGCCGTGGTGAGACTATACGAGGCGCATTGCCCCGTTCGTACGAAGGTCCGCCGCGGCGGCTCCCGGGCAGGTAGGGAGGCGGGCGGCGCCTTGCCAAACCGGCTTCACCAAACAACTTCATCAGGTCCGAAGGCCAAAACTCATATACCTCGCGCCTTACCTCGTGCTCTCCGTCTGCCGCCGGCAGCCGCATGCCAGTCGCGGCATCGACATATACCTCACGGTGCACGTTGCAACTGGTAATGGGCGAAACACCGGGGATAAACCAACCCTCCACTCGATGCTTGCAAAGCGGCGTCGCCAACCCGCCCGAAACGGCGCAAAACTCCACCCGTTTCAAGTTCGCGCCAGGGGGAGGATTGTGCGGACCCAAGCGTACATAGCCGGCGCTGCGCAAACTATCGATGGCCTGGAAGAGCAAAGGCGCCGCGCAGGTTCTCCCAACAAATGCGGGATTGCTCCTTCCATCCGCGTTGCCCAGCCAAACCGCCATGATGTAATGATCAAACACAGCCACCGCCCACGCGTCGTGAAAGCCATTGGAAGTGCCGGTCTTCCAAAAAATCGACTCGGGCTCGCCTGTATCCGCAATCTCGGGGCGCGCCGTCCGCAACATCTCAAGCGTTAGGAAACTGGCCTCCGGACTTAGGATCCGTTGTTTCACCGGCGCGGAAGCACCAAACTGATATTGCAGGGATTGTAAAATCCCGTCGTTGGCCAGCGCACCGTAGAGCTTGACCAGATCCTGCATTGTAACCTCCGCTCCTCCCAGCGGCAGCGCCAAACCGTAAAACCTTTCGTCATGCGGCAAATCGATCCCCGCCTGGCGCAGAAACTCGTAGAGGGTCGGATGAGCCAGTTGCGAAGCGAGCGCAACGGCTGGGATATTCCGGCTCCTCGCCAACGCGTCGGTCGCACGGATCGGGCCCACGAACTCACGATCAAAATTCTCCGGATTATAGCCGCCGAAACTCCGCGGCGCGTCCTGTAGGATACTAAGTGGGTGAATGAGCCCCTGTTCCAGCGCAAGCGCGTAAATGAAAGGTTTCAATGCCGAGCCCGGCGAACGCGGACTGGCCGTGACATCGACCTGGCCATCAATGGTCTCGTCGAAGAAATTGCCCGATCCCACTTGCGCCAGTACTTGCATCCCGTGTGTATCCACAAGCATGGCAGCCGCATTTCTCACCCCGAGAGAACGCTTTGCTTTGAGATAACTTCCGATCCGCCCTTCCAAGATGCGCTGCCGGTCCATGTCCAGCGTTGTGACAATAATGCTTTTCCCCCGATTGCCGCGCACAACCTGACGGGTGAAATGAGGGGCAAGAAACGGTCGCTGCATTTCGCGCCGGGCACGGAACTCCTGCGCGTCGCGAGCGGCGCCAAGTTTTGTCAGCAGCCGGTTCTGGGCCTCCATAAGCGCCGGGTTATCCGCTCCCATGCGAAGCGCGCGCTTCACGGGATTCTGCGGGATCACACACAAAGCCGCGGCCTCCGGCAAAGTCAGCTGCGCCGCCGGCTTGCCAAAATAAATTTCACTCGCGACCTCGATGCCTTCAATGTTTCCCCCGTAAGGCGCCAGGTTAAGATACGCCTCCAGAATTTGCGCCTTGCTGTAATGCCGCTCAAGTTGCACCGCCCGAAACATTTGGCCGATCTTTCCCGCCAGACTTCGCGTCTTCAAATGAAAACGCAGCCGCGCCACCTGCATGCTAATGGTTGAAGCCCCTGAATGCGTGCGCGCCCTCGAGATTAATTGGCAGATTGAACGCGCGACAGCCACCGGATTGATTCCCGGATGAAACTCATAAAAGCGGTCCTCCTTTAACAGCGTCGCCCGGATGGCCTCCGGCGCGATCCCGCTCAAGGGCTGGTAGACCCTGTATTTCCCATCCTGTGCCAGGCTCATCCAAAGCAACGTTCCGTCGCGGTCTGTGACCTTTCGCGAGAAGGAAACGCCATCCAGCAATGGCGGACGTGGCAGGCACAGCCACACCATAACCAAAAAGACCGCCTCAATGCCTGACCATCTCATCAAATGGCGTCGCAGTTTCATTCGGGGTTAGTGACACGCAGGGTTCCACCGAGACCACGTGCTTTGATTCCACGATCGTACATCGACTCCGCAAAGATCGGCGGCACTGTAAACTCGCCGCGATTGGTAGCCTTGATTTGATAACTAACGCAGCTCGCATCGGGCGTTACCGTCCTATAAAGAATCACACGGTCTTCCCTTACATCCACATAGTCGCACCCGCATGTGTGCTGGCCGGGTTCGATGGATGACTTGGCCACTTCAAATCCTCCGGGGAGCAGGTCCACAATCGATGCATTGTTGATGACACGTCCATTCAGGCTGCGCATTCTCAACACCACCGTAAGCCGCTCGCCCATTCTTACGCTGTCGGTCACTTCTCCATTCGCATTTCGATATTCGCGATAAATTTCCATCCCGTTTCGAATCTCTTCCGTAGGCATTCGCACCTCAAAGCCAGTGCTAATGGCCTGATAATAGGCCCCGAGGCTTCCCGCCGCGGGATTCACCGCGAAACGCAGCGCCGTCGCCTCGCCGGAGAATGGAACACGCATTAGCAACTGGCCGCCGCCCCTGACTTCCCGCCAATCGTCATTGACCCGCTCGGAAATTGTCAACTCCGGCGGGCTCATCTGGAGATGATGTGAGTAACCCTTGAGAGCCAGGACCGCATAAGCCGCCGAGAGGGTATTGAATTCCCCCTGTTCGATGGGATCAGTGATCCAGTGGAAATCAGACGGGGTAATCTTATCCAGCATCTGCGGAAAGTGCCGGGCCACCACGGCGATATATTGCGCATCCATGCCAAGCGGCACATAGAAATCATACCAATGCCCTGCGTCATGCCTGCCGAGACGATAGGCGCGGATCAGTTCGTCCGCCTGTTCATCATTCTTCAGCATCGCATACGCGCCCGCGAGATAGACACCGGTAATATCGTTTTTCCACGCCTCCCCTTCTGTCCGTTCGAAATAATCCCTGAGATTGAGAATATAATTCGTGGTAATGACTTCCTCACGGGTGAGCAGATAGATTGCATAAGCCACCGTACGCTCATCATTCAGGCCATTCGGAGTCTCTGACACCATGCGCTGCAGGTCGCGCATTCCCAATTGGAACATATCCGCCGGCGGGTCAAAACCCGCCGCCCGTGCCTCGATGAGGAAATGCATGACGTAGACCGAGAGAAAGTCGATCTTTGGAGCCGTGTCGGGCCCCCAGTATCCAAAGGCCCCCTGATTATTCTGACGGTGGCGGAGTATCTCGAAGGTATGTTCGAGTTGTTCGGCCACTTCCAGACGCTTCAAGCCGAAATCCGATTCATCGGCCAGCAGAAGCCGGCAAAGCGCTCCGCTGCTGAGCTGCTCGGAGCATCCCGCCGGGTAATTGTGCAGATATGAATCGAGGCCGTGCGCAAGGCCGAGTGGCAGAGTGGAAAGCACCGCCTGCAACTCTCGGTACTCCGGCCGCAATTGCCGCGTAACTGCCAGGTCCACGCTGCTCTTGTTAGTGTTTCCGCCAAGAACGTCTGTCATCAGCAGCACCGGTGGCCGCACGCTCAAGGTAGCCCGGAGCCGCGACTCCTGGCCTTCCGCCGAAGCCAGGAAAGTAATGCTCGCCGAGCCCAGCTTTTCCTTCGCACGCAGCACGAAGGTCACCGTGGCCTCACGGCCCTCGGGGATCGGCAGCAAACCGGCTGGCGCTTGGACGATTTCCAGATGTTCGGAGAGTTTCGCGCTAATGCCGACCTGCGCATTCGTTCCGGAGCCGATTACACTATTGGCCACCGTTACACCGATTTCGAACTTATCGCCCGGGGCGACAAAAGTGGGCACGCCCGGTGTGATGACAAATGGACCGCGAATAAGTGTGGCCGCTTCCGCCGAACCCACTGCGTCCCCAGATATTGCAACCGCCATCACCTTCAAGTTCCCGCTGAAGTAATCGGGCACATTATAAGTTACCTCGCGCTGCATCGTATCGACATCCACGATTCCCGACCAATACACCACCGGCTTATCCGTAACACGGCGGAACGGATTGAGCTGCCGGGCCTCACCATCACCTCCGGTGGCAGCCGCACGTAGAATCGAGAACTCCGGCAGAATGAGATCGACGATCTGCGAAGTTGCAACGGAGAGAGCTTGCTTGCGGAAGAAGTATTCGAGCGGATCAGGTGTGGTATATCCCGTTACTTGCAATATTCCCTCGTCCACGGCGAAGATCACGATTTTGCTGGGCCGATTCGCCTTGTACTTGATCTTTAACGGCTCGCCAGGCTTGCTCACTTTCTGCGTCTCGAGGCTGACATCGATTCGCCGCCGGTCGCGATTTGCCTCGAACGGAACCACACCATAGCTAAGCGGGCTCATGTAAATCTCGCGTGAATCCAGCGCCCGGATAAAGGAAACGTTTACATAACCGGTCCCATCCAGACCGTCCGGTACCCTGATCCGCTGCACAGTGCTGTTTTTGTCCGTTGTAAACCATTGGCTCGCGTAAACCTTATCGCGCTCGATGGTGATCAAACCGCTGCCCGTATACGGCGCAACGATATTGACCTCGATCTCATCCCCGCTGTTATAGGATTTGCGATCGAGCTTTACTTTCAATTCCGCATTACGGTCCAGGGCGCGCCGCATCTCCCCTTCCCCTACAACCGTAAACCAGACCGCGCTGACCCGGTTGCCGTCGGCATTCCTCAACTCGGCGCGATAGGTGCCCGGGCTGCCAACCGGCAATTTCCATTTCCAGCCTTCCGCCGGAATGGTAACGGGCTGCGCGCTGACAATTTCGTCCTTCTCCACGGACTCATACGCATAGGTGCCATCCTCTTGTTTCGTCAGCACCGATACGTAATCCTGCCGCGTAAGGCTCAACTTGAGATTTTGCATTGCGATACGATTCAGCCCTTGGTCAATGGCGATAAACTCGATGCTTTGCCCTCGATTCATCTTAACGTAATCGAGCGCTCCATCCGACTTGTTGCCGATCACATACGGAAGCGCCGAGACCAGCGTCGAAACTGTGGCGGAAACACTGCGTCCGCCATCCGCCTCGAATCCCTCAGTCTCGAAGGTCATCTGATAGGTGGCATTTGCAAAACGCTCGAGGTTCAGATCGAACGACACAGAGCCGCCATCGTCGCTCGTCTCCTCACCGAGATCGTCCGACTGATCCTTGATATCGGACTTATGATCCCGCAATTGATCAAAGAATGTATATCCAGGGTAGTTGTCGAAACAAAAGCCGCTGGGGCACAGATTGATCTTCCCGGTGATTCGGCGATTCGTGGCCGGCGTCCCGTATAAATTTCGCAGAGTTACCCTGGCGCTCACCTCCTCGGGCGTGATCCAACCTTTCGGTTGCTCCTTTGAAAGATGGGCTTCGATCTTCATGCGATCGGGTAGAAATTCCTTTACGACCACGCTCGTCGAGCCAAGCAGATCGCCGCGTTTGCCATCTCTTACAAGGTAAACATTGATGGCGTAATCTCCGGTGGGCGACTCATAAGCGGTCCGGTAAGTAAACTCGCCAAAACCTCCCGCGGGCAGGTTCACCCGCTTGATCTGCGCCTTCGTGTTCCGAGCGTCCAGGACTTCTGTTTCCAATGGCAAACCCGTCAGATTGCCGTTCCAATTCACCTGTTTGACCGCGAAGCCGATGTGCATCTCGTCGCCGGGTCGGTAAACGCCCCGTTCCGTGAATACGAACGCGTCCAGGTCGGTTCCCGACGGCACGTTCTCGCCGCCGATATCAAACCTTGAGAAATCCACCTCGCGGTCGTCCCGGTGATAGGGGATGAAAGCGACATCCTGTCCGTTCCGCACGACAATCGCCGTCGGCTCTTTCTCCTTGGTCACTTTGCCAATGGCGCCGAAGGCCACCCGTCCCTCCGCGCCGGTGGTTCCGCTCTCCGCCGGCACTCCGTTCAACGACAGGACCTCAACCGTCGCGCCGGCCATCGGCGTGCGGGAGGCCAGCGCCTGGACGAAAACATCGCGTGAGTCATCCGCGTTCTCCTTGACCAGGATCCCCAAATCCGTCACGAGAATAAAGCGGCGCTCCCGCACGTCCCGGATATATTTCTTCGTCTTCGGGTCCCAGGCTCTTGCCTCGAGGAAGAACAGTCCCTGCAATGCGCTACCGCCATCCGTGGCGGGGCCAAGATGGCTGGTAAAGTCAAAGGTCGAGTAACTCGGCTTGAAACGATCAGGCGAGGCGATCGTTTGCTTCTCGCGAACAATCCGGGCGATGTTATTCTCGTCAAAGCTATCGTTTAGAAACTCCGGATTCTGAAACTCGCCCTGAGTTTGACTTACAAGGTGGTTTATTTGGTCCGCGGGCACCCGCGAAATGGTGTATTCGATCTGCTCCACGCCGCGCGAGACGATGGAAACCTTTCGCTCGCCGCTCAACGCCAGCACGCCTCCTTTCCCCTCGATGCTGATTTCCACCGGCGGCGCCGGAACAGGCGTCACCGCGTCGTAATCCTCGCTCAGTTCGAAGTCCCCCGCCGCTTTGGTGCCCTTGCGCAAGCGCACGTAAAGGCTCCCCGTCTTGACCACGTGAATCTTAAAAGAATGAACCTTGGATGTCTCGGTGCGCGACGGCACCAGGGTAAACGACACGGGCGTCGCCGCCGCCAATACATCCTGGTCCACCTCGCTGGGGCTGTCCCATTCCGGCTCGGAGTCGCCGGGAGCATCTTCCTGGCCGTCATCGTCGCTGTCCGCCTTCGTCTGTGTCGCCTCATCGGAGTCGCCGTCCGTGTCGGCCTCCTTGTTATGCGGCAGCAGGTATATTTCCAAACCTTTGGCCACCTCCTCGGGAGCGGCCTCCGCAGATGTCGTGAGGATTATGCACTGCTCCGGTTCTCCAGCCGCATTTCGGACAATCGTTCCCTTCGTATTATCCACCTTGAAGAAGCAGAACTTAGTCGGAATCCGCACCGTGTTGCACAAGTCCGCCTTGAGCGCGGCGCCGCCTTGGCTGGTCTGCAAGCCTTTGCTTAGGACGAGCTTCATGAAATCCTCCCTCTGCGGCAGATCGAGCCGGGCCGTATGAATATAGGCCAGCCTGTTATGCAGCCCCAGGTCGACCGAGAACTGTGGCGCCCCTTTCGGGAATACCTGCGAATCCCCCACCATCGAGAGACTCAAGTATCTCTCAATCTCGCCCGGCGCAACGCTGTGCGTGAACTCGAGCGTGCATACCACCTTCTTCATCGTCGGATCCTTGGGGTCCTGGTAAAATTCGAGTTTCTTGATTTCCCCCCGGAACTCGGGCGTCGTGAAATCGAGCCCATACCGCCTCAGCAGCACGTGCCGGGCGACCACCTTCCGGTCCAGTGTAATATGGAACTTGGTATCCGCAGGCCAATCCTGCGCCGGGTAAAAAGCCAGCAGTTGGTCGTTTTCCCATGTCCAATAGCCGTCGACCGCCGGCTCGATCGTAATGCCGGCAGTCACCCGCTTTCCGATCAAATCCAAGGGCGCGGCCGAGTCGCTGAACCGGACGCGGATCGCGCTCGGGTGCAGCACCTTTTCCAAGCCGGTAACCGGAATGTCGTTTGCAAAAACCGCAACCGTGCGCGGCGCAGGCAGATGTTTGTACCATTCGTAAAACCACGCCCCCCCGCCCACGCTCCCTGCCAGCGCCGCCAACAGCAGGGCGGAAACCAATCGATGGCCTCCAGCCCAGCGTCCAGCCCGGGGCAACCACGCGGGGGGGCTCCAAATGACGACTCCAAACGCACTTTCGAAAATTCGCGAAAACCAACTCATGGGTGCCATACGCGCGGCGGCGCCCCAATCTTTCAGCAAATCGTAAAATATTTTCGCTGCTTCCCGCCGTTTTCGTTATCATCGCCTCCTGTGATTCGGGATCGTTCGTTCTCCACACGCCGCAGCCTCGTCGACGGGCTGGCCAACTGGGGCGACCGGCGCCACTGGCAGGCCTTCGACCGCGCCTACTCGCAGCTCATCTACGGTTTTGCCCGCAGGGCCGGGCTCACGGACGCGGAGGCCCAGGACGCTCTTCAGGAGACCCTCCTCACCGTGGCGCGCAGGGCGGATAGCTTTCGCTACGATCCGGCGCGCGGTTCATTCAAGGGCTGGCTGCTCCAGATCGCGCGCTGGCGCGTGGCGGATCAATTCCGCAAGCGCCTCCCCAGCCAGCCGCACATGATTCACAGCCAGGATAGCGCACGCACCGCCACCATTGCCCGCGCCCTGGACCCCGCCGGGCCGGAACTCGAGGCGTTGTGGAATTCCGAGTGGTACGCCAACCTGCTCGAAACCGCGCTCGAACGCGTGAAAAAAAAGGTCTCCGCGCGGCAGTACCAGATCTTCGATTGCTATGTAGTCAAGGCCTGGCCGGCACAGCGGGTGCAGCGCGATCTCGGCGCGAATATCGCCCAGGTCTACCTGGCGAAACACCGCGTCGCGGCGCTCTTGAAAAAGGAAGTCGATGCGTTGCAGGCACAGGGGAAATAGCTCGTTTGATCTCCACCAACACAATTCCTCCCATCCCTGATCACACGGTGCTTCGCATCATTGGAAAGGGATCGTACGGCGAAATCTGGCTCGCGCGCGGGCTCACCGGCGCATACCGCGCGGTCAAGGTCGTCTACCGGAGCAACTTTGAAAGCGAGCGCTCCTTCGCGCGGGAATTCGAAGGCATGTCGAGCTTCGAGCCGGTCTCGCGCAACCACGACGGCTTCGTGGACATCCTCCACGTAGGGCGCACCGAGACGTTCTTCTATTACATTATGGAGTTGGCCGACGACGACGCCACGGGGCGGCCCCTCGGCTTTTCCGCATCCGCCCCCGAGATCGATGCATACACCCCGCGCACGCTGAAGGCGGAACTCGACCGCAGGAAGAACCTGCCCGTCGCCGAGTGCCTGCGCCTGGGCGCGTCGCTGGCGGAGGCCCTGGACGATCTGCACTCCCACCGCCTTACGCATCGCGATATCAAGCCTGCGAATATCATCTTCGTCGACGGACATCCGAAGCTGGCCGACATCGGGCTCGTGGCTTCCGTCGGTCAGCGCTCCTTCGTTGGAACAGAGGGCTATGTTCCCCCGGAAGGCACCGGCAGTTCCGCAGCCGATGTCTATAGCCTGGGCAAAGTGCTTTACGAAATCGCGATGGGCAAGGATCGGCTCGATTTCCCAGAGCTTTCCACCAGCCTCGATCAGCACCCGGAAAAGCCCCGGCTTCTCGCCTTGAATCAGGTGCTTCTCAAAGCCTGCGCCGGCGATCCCGCCGCGAGGTACCGCTCCGCAAGGCATCTCTATAATGACCTGACCGCGCTCGAGCGAGGCGGCGCAATTCACCGGACAAGGCCCTGGTTAATCTTCGCCGTGATTGCCCTGCTCTGTGCCGGCGCGGGCGTCCTCTGGTTTCTCCGATCCGCGCCGCATGCGCAAACATTCACCGATTTACGAATCGAGACCGATCCTCCGGGCGCCATGGTCATCCTCGGCGACCGGGAGCAGAGAAGCCCGGCCGTTTTCGACAGCGTCGAAGCCGATACCTATCCGCTCCAGATCGTCCTCGGCGGCTACGACCCTATCAAAACCAGGATTAACTCTCTCTCGCCTCCTCCCCTGTTTCACCTTGTTCGCAGCAAGGGCGCGCTTTCCATCGCCGTCGAGCCGCCGGGCACCGCGGATTTTGAGTTACTCGATGGCGGCAAACTGATCCGTCGCGGCCCCCTCCCCGCCAGCCTGCCGGACATTCCCACGGGCGAGTACGAAGTGATCGCTCATCGCGGGGAACACTCCGTTCGGCAGACCGTCGAAGTCGAGCGCGAGCGCGGCGCATCCGTCACCCTCGCATTCACACCCAGGCGCGTGGCTGTGAGGAGCGATCCTGCCGGGGCGGATATTCTTGTCGACGCAGTGTCCGAAGGCAAAGCGCCGCTCACGCTCGAGTTGCCCACCGGCTCGCACGAATTTCTGGCCAGGTATCGCAATTGGCCCGAGAGCCGCCAGACCGTCGTCGTGCAGCGCGGCGAGAATCCGCCGGTCGCATTCGCTTTCCACAATGGCAGCGTCAAAATCACCAGCGCCCCCGGCGGCGCCACGGTCGTGTGGAATGGCTCCGAGATGGGCCGCACCCCTCTCCCGATCGATGAAGTCGAGCCCGGCCCGGTGAAGTACCAATTGCTCCTCGCAGGTTACAAGCCCGCGTTCGTCACCGGCACCGTGGCGCCGGGGGGCCAGACCTTTCTCGCGGCGCACCTCCAGATGAAACGCAGCCCCGAGCCGGGCACGCCTTGGGAGAACAGCCTCGGGATGAAATTCGTCCCGTTAGGCGCGATTTACTTTGCCGTCTGGGATACGCGCGTATCGGATTACGACGCCTTCTGCGCTGCCACCGGGCGTGCCTGCAAGAAGCCCGACTTCCAGCAGGGACCAACGCACCCCGTAGTGCTCGTGAGTTGGAACGACGCCGAGGCCTTCTGCAAATGGCTCACGCAAAAAGAGGTCCAGGAAGGCACCCTCGAGGAGGGCCAATCCTACCGCTTGCCCTCCGATGCCGAGTGGAGCGCCGCCGACGGCCTGCCACCCGAGGGCGGCGCAACCCCGGAACAGCGCGATGGCAAAATGCGCGGCGTCTATCCTTGGGGCAACGTCTGGCCGCCGACGCCGGGCTCCGGCAATTTTGCCGACGAATCCGCGGCCCGCGGCGGCGAGAAGATCATCGCGGGCTACAACGACGGCTGGAGGGCGACTTCGCCCACCGGCGCTTTCCCGCCCAACCGGTTCGGCCTTTTCGACATGAGCGGAAACGTCTGGCAATGGGTCGAGGACGGATACCGGGGCGACGCCCTCAACGCGCGCGACTGGGGCGTCCTGCGGGGCGGCTCATGGGGCACCAGCAGCCGGAGCGAACTCGAGAGTTGTTATCGCAATGTAGTGGACCGGAACGACCGTGACGTTATTTATGGCTTCCGTTGCGTGCTGGTGCCGGGGCCGGGGCCTTAGCTCCTGTTGCCATAGAAGTATCCTCCCAATAAATCCTCCTCAGGAACTTACCCTTCAACCTTATGGAATTCCTCGTCGTTCTGCTCGTCGCCGTATTGGTCCTGATCCTCGTAACACCGTTTGTCGCGCTCTTCAAAGCCGTCACGGCCGGGCGGCTGGCCGCCGAATTGCGCTCGCAAATCGCCACCCTGGAAATTGAAGTTCGATCCCTGCGGCAATCTATGAATCCCACGCAGGAAAAGAAACCCGCACCGGAATTGCAAGCGTCATCCATTTCCCCCGCTCCTGTTCCGATTATTCTTCCGCCGGTAAAACCCGTTCCCCAACCTGCCCGGGCAGTTTCCCCGCCGCTAGCGCCTTCTCTCCCC
>Ga0302320_10022617_pt1 | contig 12399 bp, 11 predicted proteins | sample Bog_T0_3_FD_202130 | JGI IMG/M metagenome (GOLD analysis project Ga0302320, IMG submission 202130) | Peat permafrost microbial communities from Stordalen Mire near Abisko, Sweden - Bog_T0_3 | ecosystem: Environmental > Terrestrial > Soil > Wetlands > Peat | place: Sweden: Abisko, Stordalen Mire...
AAAAACATCGTAGCCTCCTTGCTACATGGGACTTAGAACATCTCCATGATGGCAGGGAGGCACGATTTTTCAAAATGGGCGTTGAACGGTATTGCGCTGAAGCGTGAACTCCGAACGTTTCGGATCGTCACGGCTTTTTCGGCGGGTCCATCGTCATGGCCCAGGCGGCCCAGATGAAGGCGGCTTCGCCGTGGTAGTCGCCGATGATTTTTTGCCGCGAGAGGTAGAACTGCTGCATGGCGGGTCCGGGTCCCGTGCGGATGGTTTGGGAGGCCTTGTTGGTGCCGATGCAGACGTCGCGGACCTTGCCGTCGGCGTTGATGTGGGTGGCCAGGGCGGTCCAGGCTTTTTTAGTGGGTTCCTTGTAGGTGGCTTCATCGAGCCAGCCGTTGCGGACGCCCACGGCCATGCTGAAGACGAACATGCCGGTGCCGGAGGTTTCGCCCCAGTTCTGATCGCTGTCGATGTCGATGAGTTCGCGCCACATGCCGTCCTTGGCCTGGTATTTGAGGAGGCCGGCCATCATTTTTTTGTAGCCCTCCAAGATGGCGGCGTGTTGGGGGTGGTCGGCGGGGAGGACGGAGAGGAGTTCGGCCATGCCCACGGCAAACCAGCCGTTGCCGCGGCCCCAGCAATAGGGGGAATCGGCGGCGTGAAAAAACAGGCCGCTGGGCTGCTGCATGGATTTGAGGTAGGCGGCGACTTCCTTGGCGGCGCGGTCGAGGTAGACTTTGTCCTTGGTGACGCGGAAGGCTTCGGATTGGAGGGCGGTGATCATGAACATGTCATCGACCCACATGCGTGTGAAGGGGGTCAGGCCGTCGGCGCGGGGGTTGGCCCATTCGGCGTCGGCGGAGGCTTTGCCGAGGTCGAGCCAGGGTTTGTCGGCGGGTTTTTGGGGGCTTTGGCGGTAGATTTCCATGGGGAGGATGCCAAAGACGCTGTTATCGACGCTGTTGGCGCGCGGGATGTAGGCGGTGCCGCCTGGGGTAAGGAAGACGGCGTAGCGTTTGGTGAGTTTGTCGAGGAGGGCCTGGTCCTTGAGTTCGCCGGCGAAGCGGAGGCAGCCGTAGGCGTCGCAGACTTCGGGGTAGGACATGCCGCGGCGCTGGATGTAGTTTTCATTTGCGAGGTCGCGGGTGAAGAGGTCGGCGACGATTTTTTTGCCGAGGTCTGTGGGGTTGTTGGCGGGGGTCCAGGCGCCCCAGTAGGCGGTGCCGGCGGCGGGTTGGGGGGCGGTCGGTGGGGCGGTTTGGCCGGGGAGGTTTTGCCCGCAGGCAAGCGCCAGGAGCAGCGCAGCAAGACTGGCGAAGTGGGCGTATTTCACAAAGCCTCCGGGATCGGGGACAGAAAGCGTATGGATGTTCAACGCGGGGGGATGGTGGCTATTGCCCGGTGGGTGGGGCATGGGTAGCGGCGGCTATCAAAGCACTTCGATGGGGTGCGTAGTCATCCAGATATCGATTTGCTGCAGGGAAGTTTTGAGGGTTTCCTTGAAATCCACGAAGAACTGGCGGGTTTCAGGGGAATCAGGTACGTCGATAAACACTCGCGTCAACTCGTCGCGGTAGACCTGCTCCTCATGCTGCTAGATGCCATGTATTGTCTGGGTTTCGCAGGAAATCGCGCCAAAGCGATGCCTGAGTTGCAGAAGCAAGACCGCAATCAGGCCTTCGACGTAAGGATCTGCTCATAAGTGGCGGGGCCTTCGGAGGTGAAGGGGATGCCTTCAAGCGCCAGATGTGCCAAGGCGGCCTCGGGAACAAGCGTTTGCCCGCTTGCCCAAGTCTTGAATGAAAACCGGCCTGCCAGCCATCCAATGGCTTGGCGTTCAGCGGCGTTGTTGGGGAAACGAATGGCAACCATGATCTAGATCATAACATTCGATGCGGGGGCGCGGCAAAGAAAAATGGGCGCGTAAAAAAAGACCGGCGCATGTGCCGGTCTTTTTTGTTGATAGGGGCGAAAGGACGGTTACGCCCCATTATCGAGGAGAGAGTTGACGACATGGTCGATTTTGTCGGGTGTTTCGTAGGTCCCGTTGGCGATCTGCGCCTTGACCGCATCGACCTTGCCTTGCCGGATGTCCGGCAGTTTCTTGATTTCGTTCAGCCACCGGGCGCGGTCACTGATTTCCACAGTGTCCTGGCCGGTGCGGCTCGCATCCTGCGAACCCTGAACGCCGTTACTCGTTTTGCTTCCCTGCACGAGCGTGATGGGGGACGGTTGTCCCAGTGGGGAGATGTTCATAGATGCCTCACGCTACCCATAAAAAGAGGACTCGCAGTACTTTCGCATCCGGGCCTATCGGCCTTCCGCAACCCTGACTGCCTCAGGTACTACTATCTATCGTGTGGACGGTGGTTTGAACTTGAATAAAGTGCCATGTTTTATGACTTTTTGTAAACAGTTATGTTGCATTGGGTTACGGTTGTTTTTTGCGTGTTATGGTGAGGCAAATTTATCCCAAACGCGAATGTGGACCGGTGTTAGGTATACCCCAAGTTGACGGGGTGTGGCGGAAGGCAAAATTGGCGGTGTTCGCACGTGCGATAATAGCAATTGCATGGGCGGAAAAAGAGGGTCATTTTCGGACGTGATTGGGCGCGCAATATAAGGTTGTGCGGGGGTAAGTCGGAGAAAGCGGGCGGGGGACGCCGGGACTGGTTTCGTTGTTGGTTTGAATTGGCGCGTCAAATTCCCTCGCCGTGGGTCGCCTGGTCGGGTCCGATGATGTTGTGGACGCGCAGTTGGTCGAGCGCGGAATCCAGATCGCGGCCGGCCAGCTCAATGAGCGGGGTCGGACCTGTCGGCCCATTGCCTGGCGGCGGGGCGATTGGGGAGGTGATGATGACCAGCAGTCCCTGTTGGCCGGCCGACGATGCGAGGGTCAGCAGGTCGCGCGTACCCACGGCAGCGGCCGCGGGCGCATCCCAGCGGAGGACCGTGCGTCCCTCATCAAAGAGGTGGCGTTCCAGCAGGTCGGCGATGTCGGGGGTCATCCAGAGGATTGCGCCGTGCTGGCCGAGTTTGATTTCCTTTTCGTGCGTGGTTACTGGCCCGCGCGATTGCTCCGCACGTTGGCGCGGGCCGATGATCATCCCCGCGCCGATGGTGTTGTTGCTCAGGCGGTCGATGACGATGAAGGAGCCGGTGCAGGGGTTTTGTGCGTACGGATCAAAGGCCAGGGGCTGGCTGGTACGCAGCAGCACGCGGCCGACTTCGTTGAGGCCCAGTCGAAGGACGGTGCGATGTTCCAGCGTATTGACGTCCACGCCGTAGCGCAGCTCGGCGATTTCGCCGGTGACGGTGCGGGTGGTTTGTTTGATCCAGTAGGATTTGCCGGGGACGAACGCATGCTCGTTCATCCAGACGACCATGGCTTCAAATTCGCGGGCGAGAAAGGGTGCGGCGGCGGCATGGACGAGCATGTCGCCCCGGCTGACGTCGATTTCGTCGGCGAGCGTGACATTGATCGCCTGGGGGCTGAAGGCTTGCGTCAATTCGCCATCGAAGGTGACGATGGATTTGACGGTGCTTTTTTTGCCGGAGGGGAGGGCCATGACGGCGTCGCCGGTGCGCAGGACGCCGGAGGCGAGCGTGCCGGCGAAGCCGCGGAAATTGAGGTTGGGGCGGATGACGTATTGGACGGGGAAGCGCATCGGCTGGGAGGCGTCGTCGGCGGCCAGAGGGACGGTTTCGAGGTGATCCAGCAGGGCCGGGCCGGTGTACCAGGGCATTGACGGGGACTTGTCGACGACGTTGTCCCCCTTGAGGGCGGACATGGGGATGAACATGATGTTCTTCAAGCCCAGCTTGGCGGCGAAGATTTCGTACTCGGCCTTGATGCGGTCGAATGTTTCCTGCGAAAACCCCGCGATGTCCATTTTGTTGATCGCCACGACGATGTGCTTGATGCCCAGCAGCGAGACGATGAAACTGTGGCGCCGTGTCTGCGTCATCACGCCGTGGCGGGCGTCGATGAGGATGATGGCCAGCTGGCAGGTGCTGGCTCCGGTGGCCATGTTGCGGGTGTATTGTTCGTGGCCGGGGGTGTCGGCGATGATGAATTTGCGCTTGTCGGTGGAGAAGTAGCGGTAGGCGACATCGATGGTGATGCCCTGCTCGCGTTCGGCTTTGAGGCCGTCGGTGAGGAGGGCGAGGTCGACTTCGCCGGCGCCGGTGGTGCCGTGTTTGACGGAGTCTTTTTTGATGGCGGCGAGCTGGTCCTCGTAGATCATTTTGGTGTCGTGGAGGAGGCGGCCGATGAGGGTGGATTTGCCGTCATCGACGCTGCCGCAGGTGAGGAAGCGGAGGAGTTCCTTGTTCTGGTGGCGGTCGAGGTAGGCGGTGATGTCTTCATGGAGATCAATCATTTACGTTTCTTCCGAACTTGAGGGCGTTTGGGACGGACAATTTCAGTGGAAGGCGAATCGGTCCAGCCGGCCCAATCAAATTCGATATCCGCTTCCCTGGCTGTATGGTCCTTCTGAAAAATTGCATCATCAATGAGGAGCACCGTCACACGCCGGTCGCCTGCGAGCTGGGTGATTTGTTTGGCGCACTCTTGCGGTGTCCCCTCGACGAGATGGCCGAACTGCTTCAAATATGCGGGATAATCCTCGACCGACGTTCCGGGCATGTTGAGCCATTCAATGTCTTCCTGAGACAACTCAAACGATTTGCTCTTCTTGAGGGTTTTGCGATGCGTCTTGCGTGATTTTGATGCGGATGAACTCATCAGAAATACCCCTCCCGCTTCTTCTGCTCCATGCTGGCCGCCTCGTCGTGGTCGATCACGCGGCCCTGCCGCTCGCTCGTTTTGGCCACCAGCATTTCCTCGATGATTTCCGGCAGCGTCGTGGCGTTGCTTTCCACGGCGCCGGTGAGCGGATAGCAGCCGAGGGTGCGGAAGCGGACGCGTTTGATCACTTCCTTTTCGCCGGGGCGGAGTTCCATGCGGTCGTCGTCGCGCATGATGAGGTTGCCGTCGCGTTCGATGACTTTGCGGTCGGCGGCGAAGTAGAGGGGCACGATGGGGATATTTTCCAGGTGGATATACTGCCACACATCCAGCTCGGTCCAGTTGCTCAGCGGAAAGACGCGGATGCTCTCGCCCTTGTTGATTTTGCCGTTGAACAGGTTCCACAGTTCGGGGCGCTGGTTTTTGGGGTCCCACTGGTGGTGGCGGTCGCGGAAGGAATAGACGCGCTCCTTGGCCCGGCTTTTTTCCTCGTCGCGCCTCGCCCCGCCGAACGCCGCATCAAACGCATACTTGTCGAGCGCCTGCTTCAGCGCCTGCGTCTTCATCGTCACCGTGTATTTGTTGCTCCCCCAGGTGAACGGGTTGGCCCCCGCCGCGGCCCCTTCGTGGTTGATGTACTCGAGCAGGTCGAAATTGTTGTCCTTGCAGAACTTGTCGCGGAAGCTGACCATCTCCTTGAATTTCCAGGTGGTGTTCACGTGCAGCAGCGGGAAGGGCAGCCGCCCGGGAAAGAACGCCTTCTGCGCCAGGCGCACCATCACGGCCGAGTCCTTGCCGATCGAATAAAGCATCACCGGGTTGGCGAACTCGGCGGCCACCTCGCGGATGATATGTATGCTTTCGGCTTCCAGTTGTTTCAAATGCGTCAGGCGCGTCATGGGCTTCCTATTTCTCAACGTCTACCAATCCGACCAGAGTAGTGGCAATACCCCGCCCACTGCAAGCGCCCATTGCGCAACGGCGGAAAATTCGCATTTGGCCCCCCCGGCTGAAGTGGCATTCGCAAAGCGCTTCGTCTTGTGACATCATTCAGGCTGATGCTCACTCCTGACCGGAGCCTTCCGCATGAAACTCCCGTTGCTGGTTTTTTTCCTGGCCATTCTCACGTCGTGTGCTTCGCTGCGCCCCGCCGGGCCCGCGCTTGTCCAGGGTTCCACGGTCCCGATCCAGGAACTCCAGGCCACGCTCCCCGCCGGCGCCGTCAAGTTCGATCTTTACCTCCCCGCGGCAGCCCGATCGGCACCGCTGGTCGTGGTCGCCCATGGATTTCTTCGCACCAAGGCCAACATGGCCGGCTGGGGGAAAATGCTCGCCGCTGAGGGCTTTGTCGTGGCGGTCCCCACGCTCCCCACGCTGTCGGACCACCCCCGCAACGCCCGCGCCATCGGCGAATTGACCCAATGGCTTTGCGCCACACTTCCGTACCGCGATCACATTGACGCCGGGCGGATCGGGTTCATGGGCTTTTCCGCCGGCGGCCTGTCCACGTTGCTTGCCGCCACCGACGATCCCAAGGTCAAGATCTGGGTGGGTCTGGACCCGGTTGACCGCGACGGCCTGGGCCTGGCCGCGGTTCCCCGTCTGCATGCCCAATGCGCCATACTCCGCGCCGAGCCCTCCCCCTGGAATGCCCAGGGCAACTCCCGCACCCTCATCGAGGCCCTGGGCCCGCGCTGCCAGACCTTTCTGATTCCTGGCGCCATTCACATCGATGCCGAATGGCCCACCGACGCCATGGCCGAACTGGCCTGCGGCAAATCCAGCGATCAATGCCGGAGCGACTTCGTCTCCCACGCCCTGGCAGCCTTGAAAGCCAGCCTCCTTTCACCGGCACATTAAGGAACTAGCGCCTGTGCCAAAAGTAGACGCGGCGTCTCGCCGCGTTTCAAGCAACAACTGACACCCGCATGACGCGGAAAATTCTTGGCCGCCACTCTATCTCAAGACGTGGCACGGGTATCTTGCCTCTGTGCGGGATCTTGAGACTCAGCGACGTGCGGAACCTTGCGGGGCTTTACAGAATGTACCTGGACCGGTCGTCGTCGGCCGCGATGCGCGTCAGGCGCTCCTTCACGGTTTTGCCGGTGATGACGTGCTTTTCGCCCCGGCGGTCGGCCGCGGAGTAGGACAGGTCTTCGGTGACGCGCTCGATGATGCTGTTGAGGCGGCGGGCGCCGATGTTCTGCGTCTTGCGGTTGACGTTGTAGGCGAAGTCGGCCATGGAGTCGATGGCGTCCTCGGTGAATTGCAGGTCGATCCCCTCGGTGGCGAAGAGGGCGATCTGCTGCTTGATGAGCGAGTTCTTCGGCTCGGTGAGGATGCGGACGAAGTCCTCCTGCGTGAGGTCCGAAAGTTCCACGCGGATGGGGAAACGCCCCTGGAGTTCGGGCATCAGGTCGCTGGGCTTGGCGCTGTGGAACGCGCCGGCGGCGATGAACAGGACGTGGTCCGTGCGGACGATGCCGTGCTTGGTCGTGACGGCGGAGCCTTCCACGATGGGCAGCAGGTCGCGCTGCACGCCGCCGCGGGAGACATCGGGACCCGACTTGGATTCGGCCCCGGCGATTTTGTCGATCTCATCGATGAAGATCATGCCGGCGTTTTCGCAGCGGTCGATGGCGCTGGAGATGACCGAGTCCTTGTCGACGAGTTTTTCGGCTTCCTGCTGGATGAGAAATTCGCGGGCCTGGGGGACGCGCATCCTCCGGCGGACGCTGCGGCCGGGCATGAGCTTTTCGAACATCTGGGAGACGCCTCCGCCGCCGACGGCGTCAAGCTGATCCATGCCCATCATGCCCATGAGGCCGGAGGTGTCGGGGCGCTCCTGGCTCGTCATTTCGACGCTGGCGGAATCGAAGGCGCCGGCTTCGAGCTGGGAGCGGATTTTGGCGCGGCTGCGCTGGCGGCGGGCGTAGTCGTCGTCTTCCGCGGAGGCTGCGGGGTCGGATCCGTCATCCAGGGGAAGGAGCAGGTCAATCAGGCGCTCCGTGGCCGCCTCGCTGGCGCGGGTGCGGACCGTCTGGGCCTGCTCCTGCTGCACCATGCGGATGGCGACTTCCAGCAGGTCGCGCACCATGGATTCCACATCGCGGCCGACGTAGCCGACTTCGGTATACTTGGTGGCCTCCACCTTGATGAACGGTGCGCCGGTGAGGTTGGCGAGGCGGCGGGCGATTTCCGTCTTGCCCACGCCGGTGGGGCCGATCATCATGATGTTTTTGGGGATCACGGCGTTGGCCATCTCCGACGTAAGCTGCTGGCGCCGCCAGCGGTTGCGCACGGCGATGGCGACGGCCCGCTTGGCGGCGTTCTGGCCGACGATGTGCTTGTCGAGCTCCTCGACGATCTGCTGCGGGGTGAGGTTGGTCTTGAAGTTGTCGGTGGGCATTGTGGTCCTTTGTGCTAGCCGGGGTTGGGTGTAGAGCGGTAAGTATAGCCGAGAAGCGCGGCGGAAGCAGGGGGGTGATTTGATCCTGCGGACATGTGGGGAGAAACCTTGGTGCGGCACCGCCATGACCCCTTCGGCGCGCGCATTATCCCCCGCCTGCTGCTTCGGGCTGGGAAAGCGAAGCAAAGAAAGTCCGCGTATACGAACTTTCAACTCTTCACCAATCCAGCGCCCCCGTCCAGCTCGCCTTCAACGCCCCCACCGCCTCGTCCATCACATACCCCGCCTTGATCGACCGCACCTTCAAATGCGGCCTCTCCGTCACCAGCCCCAGCACCCCAAACCGCAGCCCTTTCAGCGCCGCAGCCACCTTCTCAAAATTCCCCGGCTCAATCTCCAGCACAAACCGCGTCGCGCTCTCCGCAAACAGCAGCACATCATCCCCGTCGGCATCCTCCGCACACGGCACCCCGGCCAAATCCACATTCGCCCCCAGCCCCCCCGCAAACAGCATCTCCGCCAGCGCCACCGCCAGCCCGCCCTCCGAACAATCGTGCGCCGCACGCACCAGCCCCGACCCGATCAGCCCCGCCACCGTCCGCATCACCACCGGAGCCACCGCCAGATCCACCACCGGCACACTCGCCCCCACCAGCCCCTGCAACTCCAGATACCGCGACCCCCCCAGCTCGCGCTTCGTCACCCCCACCACCAGCAACTGGTTCCCCGCCCGCTTGGCATCCATCGAAATGCACTTGGCCGCATCCTCAATCACGCTGATCGCCGAAATCAGCAGCGTGTAGGGAATCTGAATCCGCTGCCCCGTCTCCGCAATAAACTCGTTGGACAGCGAATCCTTGCCCGACACAAACGGCGTCTTGAACGCCATCGCCCCGTCATAGCACGCCTGGCACGCCCGCACCAGCGCGCCGAGGTTTTTGGGGTCGCTGCATTTGGGCCAGCAGAAGTTGTCGAGGATCGCCGTGCGCGATGGGTCGCCGCCGACGCAGACGATGTTGCGCAGCGCCTCATCGATGCCGTTGAGGGCCATCTGGTAGGGGTCGATATCGCCGAACCGCGGCTGGCAACCGTTGGCCAGCACCACGCCCTTTTTGCTCGTCAAAATCGGCCGCATCACCGCCGCATCGGCCGGGCCGTCGGCCCCCACCAGCGGCTTGCCCACCGTGCCCCCCTGCACCTCGTGGTCGTACTGCCGGATGATCCAGTGCTTGCTGGCAATCGTCGGCATCGCCAGCAGCTTGTGCAGCGTCTGGGCGAAATTTTTCGGCTGCGGCACCGCCGGTTCCACCAACTCCGCCCGCTCGTACACCGCCTGCCGCACCGGGTTGGGTATGCCATCGTGCATAAACGCCATCGCCATGTGGGCCACGGTCTCGCCCTGGTAATGCAGCGTCAAATCCCCGCTGCCATCAAACACGCCGATGTCCGTCCCCTCCACATTCTCCGCCGCGCACAGGGCCAGCAGCGTCTCCACTTTCTCCGCCGGCACCGCCAGCACCATCCGCTCCTGCGCCTCGCTGATCCAGATTTCCGCATAGCTCAGCCCCGCGTATTTCAGCGGCACCCTGTCCAGCTCCACCGTCGCCCCCACCTTCTCCCCCATCTCTCCGATCGCGCTCGACAATCCCCCCGCCCCGCAATCCGTAATCGCATGAAACAGCGGCCCCGCCGCAAAATCCCGCGCCTGCAAAATCACATCCAGCATCTTCTTCTCGGTGATCGCATTGCCGATCTGCACCGCGTGCGAAAACTCATCCGCGTGCGTCGTCGTCACCACGTCGCTGCTGAAGGTCGCCCCGTGGATTCCATCGCGCCCCGTCCGCCCGCCCAGCACCACAATCCTGTCCCCCGCCTGCGCCTTGCCCTTGTCCGCAAACTTCCGCGGCATCACCCCCACCGTCCCGCAGAACACCAGCGGATTGCCCACGTAGCGCGGATCAAAAAACACCGCCCCGTTCACCGTCGGTATCCCCATGCGGTTGCCGTAGTCGCGCACGCCGCCGACGACGCGCTGGGCGGTTCGCCGGGGGTGGATGACGCCTTTGGGCAGCTCCGACACCGGCGTTCCCGGATCGGCGAAACAAAAAATATCCGTATTGGCAAATGGCCGCGCCCCCAGCCCCGTCCCCATCACATCGCGGATGCACCCCCCGATTCCCGTCGCCGCCCCGCCATACGGCTCAATCGCCGACGGCCGGTTATGCGTCTCTACCTTCATGCAGACCGCGTTCTGGTCATCAAACTCAATCACCCCCGCATTGTCCTTGAACACGCTGATCGCCCACTTCACCGGCGCATCAGGCCCGGAAATCAAATCCATCGTCGCTTTAAATACCGTCTGTTTGATCAAATTATCAATAATGACAGGCACCCCCGTACCGCTTCCCGATCCCCGATCCCCGATACCCGACTCCGCATACTCCACGCGCGCCTTGAGCGTCTTGTGTACGCAATGCTCGCTCCACGTCTGCGCCAGCGTCTCCAACTCCGCATCCGTCGGCTCCCGACCCTGCTCGCGGAAGTAATTCTGTATCGCCTGCATCTCGCGCAAATCCAGAAACAAATGCCCGCGCTTCGACAAATCCATCAGCCCATCGTCGCTCAACTCGCGCAGCGCCACATGCCGCAGCGCAAACACATACGGATGCCCCGCCGGAAACTCCGCCGGCACAAAAGGCGAAAAATGCCCCGACTCAATCGACTCGTTCACCAGCAGCCGCTTGGCGATCAACCCCGCCATGTCCGCCGGCACATGCCCCAGCAAAACATACTTCCGCCCCGTCCGCACCTGCACCGGATTCTCCCCCTTGCGCAGCAAATCCGCAATCGCCATCTCCGTGCTTTCCGCCACCGGGTCCGTCACCCCCGGCTTCAGATGCACCTCGATCAAGCTCCCCCCATGTGCCGGCCCCGCCCCCACCGTAAACGTCTCCGTGACCGGATCAATCAGCACCTCCCCGGCAATCCTCTCCACGCTCCCGGCGGTCAAAACCGTCTCATCCCCCTGCAGCAAAAAAATCCGCGACGCCCGCACATCCTGCACCTCGTTGAATCCCAGCTGCCGTATCTCCGCCAGCACCCCCGCCCCCGACGGATCATCCGCCGCCACCTTCGCCTGCACATCCACCCGATAAACCACCAAAGCCATACGCTCTATCCTTCTCTGAATCTACTTTTACTCTTTTAAACTCTTACTCTTCTTCGTGGCACTTCACCTCTTCACACCTTCGTGATTCGTCACGTCGGCGGCAACTCATCCAGCCTCTCCACCGGCGGACGCATCCGCCTCTCCCTCCGTTTCCTCTCCCACCACTCCCCCACATAAAAAATCGTCACCAGCAGCCCAATCATCCCCGCCGCAAACACAAAAAATCCCAGCACAATCCCAAAATACAAAAACCCGCCGCCCATCATCCACCCCCGGCTTTCGCCTTTGCCGCCGCCCGCTCTTCCAAAATCCGCTCCCGCCGCTCTTTCGCGTCCGTCAAATGCCGCCTGATCTCCGCCTCATTCCTCCCCGAAATCGCCAGCTTCAAATCCGCCAGCTCCCCCTCAAACTCCCCGATCGCCCGCACCAGCGCCTGCCGATTCGTCAAAAATATGTCCGTCCACATCTCCACATCGCCCCCCGCAATCCGCGTGCTGTCCATGAACCCGCCCGCCGCCGCAAATGTCGCACCGGGCTGCGCCGCCGTCGCCCGCACCAGGCACCCCGCCACCGCGTGCGGCAAATGGCTGATCGTCGCCACCCACGCATCGTGTTCGTGGGCATCGAGAAGGTTCGTCCGCATTCCCACCGCCTCCCACATCTTCTGCAACCGCACCGTCGCCGTGTACAACCGCCCGGCCTTGCTCTCGGGTGCCCAGCGCATCCGCGCCTTCTGCTTCAGCAGCGGCTTGCTGCTCATCAAGCACACCGCCCCCTCATACAAATCCTCCCGCGCTGCCCCCGGCCCGCTCTTCTCGCTCCCGGCCATCGGATGGCTCCCCACAAACACCACCCCCTTGGCCGTCTTGCCTGGCGCCAGATACTTGGCCGCCCAATCCATGACCACCCCCTTCACGCTTCCGACGTCGGTGACGACCGCACCCGGCTTGAGGTGCCCGGCCATCGCCTGCATCGCCGCCGGAAACGTCCGCACTGGCGTACAGAGCACCACCAAATCCGCCCCCTTCACCCCCGAACCCACATCCGCCGCCGCCTCATCAATCGCCCCCCGCTCCA
>Ga0302320_10022618_pt1 | contig 12399 bp, 16 predicted proteins | sample Bog_T0_3_FD_202130 | JGI IMG/M metagenome (GOLD analysis project Ga0302320, IMG submission 202130) | Peat permafrost microbial communities from Stordalen Mire near Abisko, Sweden - Bog_T0_3 | ecosystem: Environmental > Terrestrial > Soil > Wetlands > Peat | place: Sweden: Abisko, Stordalen Mire...
TTGAGTGAAATGCAATTCGTCAAGGTGGTAAAAGTGAGACTGCCCGCACTCATGTTCTTGGTTGGGGAGGATGAAGGCGGCAATGTCCTCCCCATCGTCAGCCAGGAGAGACTTTGGATTCTCCAACGTCAATCGCCGGCGCATACTGAACGGAGTCGGTTGTGCAGTAATCGTTGAACCTTGGAACTTCACGCTCTCGTTCGGGAGGAGCATGTAAAGCCGCTCACAAGGAGTCGTTTCCATTGTGTGTGCAGCCGTTAAGATCAGGTAGGTTCCCCTCCAAACTATTCCTATACCTGTACCGAGGCCTTTCCCCTCGGCATGACCTTTTCCATCCGCGATGATGCCGAATGTATAGCGATACATCGCATTGGCGAGAGCCTCAGTCGCCGCTTCATTGACCTGATCCTCCAAAGGCGGGCGGTTGGGCATTCGTTCATTCCTCCATCGGAATCATAACTGTTTCGCCATATATTCGCCACCATGATGTGAAACCCGCGTCATTACGTCCCAGAAACTCGTTTGAGAGCAGCGTGACTTTATCTGGATCACAAGTCGGATCATTTTCTCCTTTCCGGATCACTCGGCCACCGCTTCGGTGTAAAAGCTGCGCCCTGCGGCTCTGCGTTCAGAACTCGCGTATCGCGCCCTTCGGGTGTTGGACTCCTCCCCCCTCGCAGGCTCCGGGTCCCTTTCCAAAAACTTCCTCTCTTGGCAACGCGGCTATGCCGCGACTTGGGAGCAGCGCACCTTTGCGCCCTTTGGGATGTGTCCCGATTGACCGGGCAAAAGGAGAAACACCATGCAGACACAACAGACCATCACCCTCTTCGGCACCGTCAGCAACTCAGCCACCAGCCGCATCTCCAAGAACGGCCGCAAGTACACCGCCTTCGGAGTCGCCATCATCTCTGATCGCGACCGGCAGCCCTTTCACTACAACGTCGTTGCCTTCGGCAAGCAAGGCCACTTCGCCAAGCCACTCCAGACCGGCACCCGCATCAAGCTAGTCGTCCAGGCGCAGTCCCAGCCAGACAACACCGCCAGCATCCCACTCCTCACCGCAACCTTCGTGCGACCGGTTCATCCGGTTGCACGGAAGGCGTCCGAAGTTCAGGACAACTATTGCGGCACCCAGTAAGCGATAACCATCCCCTTCGATTACGAAGTAACCTGTAAAGATAAAGGGGAATCTCCTGAAATGACACTAATCGCCACGGTTTGGTCACCCGAAGGATTCGGGATTTCGGCAGATGGTCGAGAGGTGAGTACCGATCCAGAGAAGCAGCCCGAAGACGTTCAGAAAATCTTCTACACCTCATTCGCCAATGAAACTGGTTTTGCTTGGGCTTGGGTTGGAGGTGTGCGAGTCGATTTTGTTTCTGGGCGTCGTTACGACCTTAAAGAAATTACGCAGCGCGTTATGGCCGAATTGCCAGAAGACGCGTATTTGGATGATCCAGACAGCTACTTCAATAGGATTGCGAACAGGATATTCTACGAACTGCCAACCGATGTAAGCCTTCCCCACCGTACAGATGATGAAGTAATTTTCGTTGGTTATCTAGCTGGAAAACCGCTTTGGGCTGAGATTATTTTTCAGCACAGGGAAGGCGGGTTTTTCCCACCTATCGTAATAGAGCCAAAAATCAAGCCAAGGCATTTCCACGCATTCGCGGGCTCCCCCACTATGTGCGAAAAAATGGAAGCATCTGGAAAACTCTTTCAGCCAACTAATCTTCCAGAAGCTATCACCGCTGTCCATGAGTACGCTAAGACTTGCGTCGAAAGCCAAGCGAGCGTTCCCGATTGTAGGGAGTTTGGTGGAACTGTTCACGTAGCCACCGTGACGAAGAATGGATTCGCTTGGGTAATAGAGCCTGCTAAGGGTAGAGCTCTACCCCCCTAGATAGGTTTTCGTCGATCTCTAGAGTGCCAGTCAGCGGGGTTGAGTTCGCTTCCGCCATTGATTTTGTGATTCTGTAGAAGCGATCATCCGAGCCCGACGATATCGCCACCCTCCCAGCCATGAACTGTAATGTGGTCGGCATAACCACTCCAAAATCTGTGAGGGACAAAAATTCCACGGGCCAATTCCGCCGGATTTCCCCGTACCGACGAATAGAGAGTATTGCAAGGCCACTCGTTTCGCGGTGCGAGGCCAGAATTCCCACTCTCTAAAGAAACACTTCAAACTTCATCTATTGGCTAACGGTTCAGTGGCCTCACCCTCACATCAGCATATTCGCATATATAGCGTTCTCCGAAGTTGCGCATTGATGCAAGATCATGCTCAATGTTTTCGGTGAATCCGATAGTCTCGATATGCCAACCGGCAAGTGCTAGCCCGTCCTTGATTTCGGTACGCAACTTTTCTGCAAACTTTTTATCCCAGTCGCGCTCATCTAATAACAAGAAAGTGTAAGGGGGCAAAACAGCAAGAGCGATTAGAGTCCGGGTGTCCGGGCCCGCGTCATGGGTTCTCAGGATTTTCGCTATGCCTTCCTGTTCTAGCCTTTCTTTATTGTCACTCCACCAGCAGTTGGCGACTTCGATTCCTATCTCGCAACCATTCATCCCGTCACGAATGACAAAACTTGGAGACCAGTCAAACGAGTTGTGATGAGGGTATCTTGAATCTGGAAATACCAGAAACTCTAGGGTTTGTGAATACTCAAAACTGCTTGTGTCATGAGGAAGACGAAAATCTCTCCCGGTATCTGAGTTGTGAGCCGTCCAATGCACGAGCTTCTTTCCAGACCCCTCACGCGAGCTAGTCGTAAGTACAATCGCTGTGACGCCATATTGAAGATGAAGGCTTGTCCAAGGAGTTGGAGCAAGACGCTTCTCCGCCAATCGCTTCCACTCCTCTTCTGTTACGAGACCCAGCATCATCAGCATCAGGCCGATGTTTGGGATGATCTCAACTTCATAGAGAGTAAAGTTGCTTGACGTTTTCTGCGAACTCCAAGACCCAACCAAGGCGAGCACTATCACGATTGCAACGCTGGCGCGCAGTGAAATACCCCCAAAGAAGTAAAGGAACGCACCAGCAGCAACAACCTTCAGGACGAATGAGAGGATGTAGGACAAAGACTGTAGGTATCGTGATTTCACCTTCTTACCTCATTCCTATTGACTACCCAGGCCCGGAGGCGAACAAGCGAGCGCAAACGAGTTTGCGAATGCTCCGTGGCGGCCCATTTTCAGTGTGCAATGAAACCGGCTCCAACCAATCCGATCCGACGCGTTCCAACTACTTCTCCTCTTTCTCCGGCTGGTACACCTTGCGCAGCTCCTCCTTGCCGCCCTGCTGCCACGCTTGAAACAGTTCCGTTACCCTGTCCTCGGTTGGCAAATCGATTGTGTTCTCCCGATGCTGGCGAGGGAACAGAACCTTGTGCAACTTGTTCAGTATTTTCATTCAATCCTCCCGAAGCATGTACTTTACGCAACTAGCGACACATCAGAAACACGCGTTACCGAAGTTCATGATTTATTCGGCCCCTGTCTGGCGGCAAGTAAAGCCCTCGGATTCGCGGGTGCAACGCCAATATGCAATTCTGTGTTCGGGCTGGTTTAGGCGACCGTAGAGATTCACGGTAACCGTATGCTTCGGACCATCGTCGCAGTTGATCGAAGCGGCGACATATCCGGGTTCTTTGCCGAGTTGATTTGCCACTCTGAAATCAAGTGGAGAAGAGTTGCACTCTTTTGTCTCTCCGACGAGCCAGTTCTGTTGAGCAGAAATCGACGTTTCAACCGAATGCTGGGCGTACCCGTCCGGGGTAATCCAATCAGATACGTCAGCCCAACTAGCGGGGCCAATATCAAATGGAGCAAACCACCTCACGACAATGAGAGTCAAGACAGTTCCCACCCAAGCGCAGATTTTTATTGCCCTGCGTTTGCCGTGCGCCCACCCAAGCAGGATTGCTAGACCAAGGACAATAACAATTCCGAGAACGAGATTTAGTGGGCGCATTTATCGGGCTCTCGCCCATGTCCTCCGACCGTCTCTGGTGAGCCACCATGCAATCAAGAAAACGATGAGCGCGGCGAGTGTATCGCCTGCGGTGTTTTCAAGGTTTACTCGTGTTGGGTATCGCACGCATAAAGGCGAAGCGAACGAATCCCAGCCACAGGAATCCTCCAAGCGCGAACTCCAGTATCGAACGAACAAACAGAAAGACTCGCTTCATGCCGCCTCAATATGACGTATTCGATGTGAAGTATATTTTACAGATTTGCCCTCGCATCTTTCTGTGCTATTCCAATCTTGATTGTTGAAAGGCGGCGAGCCCGAAGAGGCGACGGGTGTGGCTGTTGTTGAGTCTCAGCGGTTTGGTTTATCGAATCGCCAGCATCCCACTCCTCACCGCAACCTTCGGCGACGGTTCAGCCGGTCGCACGAGGACAAACGTCAGGAGAATTTCGGCACAGCCGGCAAGGGCTCACCCGCGAGACCCCTTCGCACGAGGCCACCAACGAAGTCGGCGAAGGGAGCAATGTCTTCTCCGACACTCGCACGTTCTAGGGCGCTCATGTAAGCGCTCCGATCCCCAACCGGGATGACCGTCCAGGGGTATCCACCCGATGCCAGCATTACGTTCATCAGGAAACGCCCGATGCGACCGTTTCCGTCCATGTAGGGATGAATGTAGACGAAGAGAAAATGCCCCAGCACGACGCGCACTGCCGGGTGAGTCTCTTCCCGAAGAAGATCGAAAAACGCTGGCATGGCGTCCCTCACGGCATCGCGGTTGAGAGGAACGTGCATGGACTTCCGAATATAGACCTGGCTGTTGCGATACCCGGCAAGGTCTGCGGGCTTCAAGATGCCAGATGCAACGCTCGGCGCGAAGAGTTCCCGATACCATGCCCCATGTTCATCGTCCGCGACTTGGCCGGGGTTATCGCCTCGCAAAACCCGTCCAACGGCTTGCTGCACGGACTGGAACGCCAGCCAGTAGCCACGCGCAGCCATCGCGTTTCGCTGCTCCCGGTCACTCTCGTTCGTCTCCGGGTTCCACGAGCCAGCGCGGACACGCTCAATCAAGTCTGCCGTGACGCGGTAGCCTTCGATGGACAGGGAGTGGTAAGCGTCGGTGACATAGGTTTCGTTGACGCGCTTCAAGTAGGCCGCGATATTGCGCGGCGTCCCTGGCGCTTTGGGGAATCGCTCAATAATCGGCTCCCGCATCTTCTGCCAAAGCAGCCGTATTCGGTTTACATAAGGGGATGTTTCGCGGGTGCGGAGGACGAGATTCGGCCTATCGGTAAATGGGTCATTTTCCCGAACAGCGTAACCGGCAGCAGTCATCGTCTTCACAATGTCATCCGCGATGCGATCGCGCCCGATGTTACGGAAGGCTCCGGCCAGACGCCCCGCAACGATAGTGTGACCTCCCGCCAACAATCGTGCCAGGAGCCCGGAGGCATCGCGGACCATCAGCAGGACAGCGCGAGCGTCGGTCGAATTGTGTGAGAAGAAGTTGGAAGAGCAGTCGATGAGGGCGGACTCTGGCGAGAAGATCTGCAGGCCGCCTACAACCTGTCGATCAGCGGCTACGGGCAGGGAGGACCGCAGATCGAGGAGGGAAGTGCCATGCGGGAGCTTGGTGACGGCATTCCGGGCTTTCGGCGCTCGCACCATCAGCTGGCGCGGCACTGTCCAACTGCCAGCATGGAGCGACAAGGATTGTTCGGGGGAGAGGCACCATTGCGTTCCGAAACGCTCTCTTAGGTAGACCGCGCAGAACTGCCAGTAAGAGGCGTACCAAGCCGTGCTCTCGCCCGTTGCATCGTCCGGACGGCTCGGGATGAGCCAGCCCTTTAGAACCGGTTGGAGAAAGCCTTGAGCGAGCAGCCGTTCCCGGTGCGTGCGAGACAGGTCCCTTGCACGAATCGCCGCGCCACCGTCTGCCCTCTGGAGCTTGGCAAGGGCCTCCAAGGATTGCGCTAGTTTCTCGGACGGCGTGGCCATGTTGCTCCCTTAGCTTTTTCCGCTGCACGGAAATTATCTTTTCATGTTGTACGCTTTTTATCCTATTGTGTCGAGATTGGAGATGCAGAGGAGGCCACAATACCAACAAGCTAAGGCACACAGTGAATTCTCTCAATCTTAGGTACGGCGGCCATGCAGGTTTACCCTGGAAGACCATTCATCACGCAGAAGCGTGGAAACCGACGGGGTTATGGGTTTTGCTGCTAGCTATTGAACGTGCGCACCGATCAGCCGTGAAGTCTACAGGCTAAAGTGACGCTGCGTTCGGACGCGCCTTCGGTCATCACGAACGGTGCAAAGCCAAAGCTCCCGAGAAAGCGAATGGAGTCCGCGACACGAAAGCTAATGCGCGAACGTTGGAAACGTGGTGATTACTAGTTCAAATGAGCTGTTCGACGTGCTTGCCAACTCTCCACCGGTCCAGTAAGTAGCCATAACCCTCCGGGCCTCCGTTAGTGAACGAACGCTTCGGAGGCCACATCACCCATTCCTTTTCGGTTGGCCAAATCCGAATCAGCTTCTTCTCCCACGGCCCGCTCTTGGGTTGCATTTCGGGAGCGTCATCGTTGTCGTATTCCGGTAGAAGATGATCGGTCACGATCTGTGCCGCGAGATGCCCAACCGCCAGAGTGATTGTGGTTGCTGTCCCCAGGCGCTTTTCATCTGTCTTCGCAAAGCGAGCGGCGTCATGTCCATCTGTGCTGAGGTGCGAACTGGTAATGTGCCCGATCCATATTCTGGTGCGCGGCGGGATCGTTCGATCCTCTGCAAATGCTGCGCCTTCATCGCGGGTATAGAATCGCTTTCTTCTCCCGTCATCGCGGGTCCAATCGACCAAGAAGGCCATCTTCGTTAGCCACTGAGAGACAGTCTTTTGTTGACCGCGGTCTAGCCGAATGCTGATGTCTTGCATCATGGCGCCGACGAGCGGGATGTTCACCCCTTCAAGGTCGCTCATCCAACCGTTATTACACTTCTTGCAGACAGCTTTGACCGTGATCTTAGGATCGGGGACGATAATCTCCCGGTTCCCGCGTTTCATCTTGATGGGGCCAAAGTCTTTGCGGTCGTGAATCCACTGCGGCCACAGATGCTCGCGACTTCCCGAGTTGTTGTCGCAGAAAATGCAGTAGTTCGGCATTGCGAAATCGTACACCCGGCCTTATGGCCTCCGGGTCAAACTCTCGCGCCAATCTCCCTCATACCCAAACGAGGGAGCCGGTTGGCTATCCGTAAACCAGAAATCCGTGAATGCGGCGATGTTCGGCGACTTGAACCAATGGGCTTTCCCGTCACCGTCCACGGCCCACCACTGTGCAGTTTTCGGAGCGTCTTTCCAGTCAACGCCGGGGTGCATAAAAGGCCTCTTTGGAGACGATAGCACCTGGGCCCGTCGTATCATTGATCGCACCGGAGAACTGACGGCATGTTCATAGGTTGGGTTGGCGGGTTGCTCGCCCTTTTGCTCCCATACCTCTACATAAGGGACTGGCTCCGTTCAAAGTGGTGCGGGCATCACGGTGTCTTCGGTCGGTGCCGTCGTTGCGAAGACGAAAATGCGGCAAGATCCAAGCCGAAAGCACAGGCAGATGCAGAGGCAAAAGCTGAAGCGGAAGGCCAGCGGCTCGACATCGAAGAGACCTACAGCAACATGGATGAAGCCCTGAGAAATGAAGAAATGAACTGACAGCCATAGTGCTAGAGCGCGCCGAACGAGAACATCTCCTGATCCGTTCAGGCAGCAGCTTAGAAACGGCCGTCGTGAGGATATACAGACGGCGGCGAAGCAACTTACAACACTGATCTCTGAATACCTGCGGGAACAGCGACACGCAGCACGGCAAAAACGGATTGTGAATTCATCTGACGTCGTTTCGTCCTGACGAGAGCAAGGTTTTAGGATGGTCTAGAGGCACGCGGTTATATGCTGATCGTCATGCGGAGAATCGTTGGCTGGCTGGTGCTATTGTTCATGTTCGGGTTGCCCATCTGGTATGTCGCCCACTTGATCCGAAACTACGTCAAGATCGAACAAGAGCTGCACCATAATGAAGCCTACGTCGTTCATCCAAAGGTCACAGACACAGACAAAGCCGAAATCGGCTATATCTACGAGCTGCGCAACGAAACCGAAATCAGAGAGGGGCGCCTCAATCTCGTTTGGTTTGTGGTCGTCCCCGCCACTAATGTGCATTATTCCGGCATCTACGATTCCGGCTACACTGGGTGGAAAAAGGGCGACTCAATTCAGATCATCCACAACAAAGATGACGATGAAGCTGACTACGGGTTTCTCGTCGGACTGCATGAACCTAAGCAGGGCAAAGCTACGTTCGTGTGGATTATCAACTCCGACAACGAAATGGAAGACTACGATCCAGATGATCGATAGTTTATGAACAGGGATAGCATTTGGTGGCTAGAAAGCTTACGACCACGCTTTTGGTGCGCTCCTTCACAGACGCTGGAATAGCCGTCTCTGTCATCCCCTGAAGCGCGTTTTCCGTTCCGGCTTCAAGATTCTCAGTAGGGCTGGAGATCGTCTGAATGACAAACCCGTCAGCGTCCTTCAGCACAAAGTCGTAGTGACCTTCGAGATGCAAATTCTCGGGAGGACCATACTCGAAACCGTCCGTCCCCTTGGTCGTCTTCCGGTACTTCTCTGGCAACGACGATGTCGGTAGGGGGTCGAGCGGGAGCTTTAGGACAAACCCCAGCATGAGGCCGTTATCTCTGGAAACGAATTTAGCCTTTCCGGAGAGCGATTTGGCCTTCGGTATCGGCACGTCCGCAACCAACGCGTCCATCTCGTATCCCATCGGGTTAGCATCCGACACAAGTGTGATCCATCCCTCTGCGGGGTTCGGCTTCGGCTGGCGCTTCAACATGTACATGCAGCTCGCGCCTAGGACGAACGAGATGACGGCGACGGCGAGGATCGTGAGGGTTCTTCTCATGGGCAGATTTCAGGTCAACCCATGATAACCGGGTCGGCTCCTGAGACAATCAAACCGTGATCGAAGGCGACACAATCCGCCGTATCCGTGAAGCGGTGACCGAATGCCGCATAACGTGGAACCCGGTCTAGAATCGCTACATGAGCACGCTGACCATATTCTTAGAGCCGATTTGGAGGAGTGCCTGGAAGTACATAGTTGGGTTTGCTTCGTTTCCGATCGCTGTACGTGGTTCAGGACTCATTCTTGAAGATGTTCGCAAACGATGGCAGTCCGCGAGTGCAGCCAGGAGGGTTATTTCGACACAACTCGATCCGCTCCTCAAGGCCGCGGACGAGCTGCAAGGGAAGCTGCGGTCACTCGCTGAAGAAGACTTTTGTGAGTTTCGATCCATTGATGCCAGTATCGCAAGTGGCACGGACCTCGTGAATCTGTGCAGTACGCTCTATTTGTTCGCACAGTTCTGGGGAAGACTCGAAATCCTACGACGGGAAAGCTTTCACGCAGAGTTGACCAAGAATCCACAAGGCAAGCTGCTAATGAATTTTCTTAGGTGCCTTGAATCGAAACATGTGCGTCTCGTTGACCGCGCGTGGCAGCGAGCGATAGGCGAATTAGTTATTGCGCAGTCCAAGCCAACCGCAGATGTAATCACGTTCAAAGCATTCGTCGAACAGTACGAAGAGGTTCAGCGAACACGCGAATGGGTTCGACCATTGGAAGAGATATTGAGAGAGACCAAATTCCGTCGTGCTCGCCAACGTGTACTCCAATACGGAGTCATTGTCCAAGCATTGATAGATACGCTTGACCCCGACCATCACACAACCCGCGACCGGCCGGCATATCCGAACAAACTTTCAAGAAGAGCAAAGCGGGAATTAATCGGGCGGGTTTTTGGAGTCTATCTGCCAGAAGTAAAGCGTGTTCAGAAGTACACTGGCATACCCGGCTAATGGAAGTAGAAAGGGGACTTCCGCTTAATCAGGAAGTCCCCTTCAGATGCCGTTGGCCCGCCGGGATCTGGCCCACTCTCAAAAAGCAGAGGACACCACCCATTGGGCTCTTGGCTAGATCGCTGCCGAAGCAACCGGCATATATAGATTGTGCCACAACTGCTGGCGAGACGCAACGGTTGCCTGTCAGAGGTGCGGTGCGGTTCCCCAATAATCTGCAACCTGTAAGCAACCCGCAGCATTCTCGCCAAAGCAGGGGCAGCCTCACTTGTCCTGTCACCCGGCCCGCCGTGGAACAGCGCGCAAATCGACTTTCTTCCGCAATGGTTACAAAAATGGTTACAGTAGGCAAAAAGAAGGCCAGCCGTTTCGGGCTGGCCTTCTCGTAAGTGCTTGATTCTAGGATTGGTGCGGAGGACGGGACTTGAACCCCGCTATCCGGGTTGACGCGCTAGACTGCAAGCTAGCGCGTTGTCGAGTGCAACGCATAAACTCGCCATCGCTATTAGCGCCTTGCTGGAGAAACGCTAATAGCAGTCCGCTCTATTAGCGCCGCCGATGATCAAGATCAGATGTTTGCGACTGAATCACGATGGGGTAGGGAGTTCGCATTCCCCAACGGAGGACTGAAACTCAGCCTCAAAAAGTGTGGGTAGTTTTGTGGGTACCCTGCCTCAAAAAGGTGGGTAATAACGGGTAATACCCACAGTCCGGCAACTTCTAAGAAGTGCCGTAAGTCTATTTAGATGAGCAGTATAGAGCGCCAACGAGCAACCCTGAAAAGAGGGAATCCCTAACTGTTAACCGAAGGGTTGTAGGTTCGAGTCCTACCTCAGGAGCCACAAACTTTATTAAGAGTCACCAGATTCCTTCGCTGCTGAGCGCAGAATCACGCGCCATTCTTAGCGCGCGCTTCCCTCGGCGCCTGGTGCACCTGCGAGGATGCAGGAGACGCGGTCTCCCAAATTGCAACTTTGTTGAAAGTAACGCCTGGCAATCGCCATATCTTGAGCAACTCCATCGCCAGTGGCATAGAGATCGCCGAGAGAGGTGCATCCGTCGGAATTGCCGCCGTCGCACGCGTTATGGAAGAGGGAGATCGCCTTCGTCAAGTCCTGCTTCAGGCCGTCGTCACCGTTCTGGTAAATGACGCCGAGGGCATAGCACGACTTGGCCTTTCCGCCATCGCACTCCTTCTCAGAGCATCGCCAATCGGTCTTGCTGCAAGCGCTCTCAGCTGGTTCGGACAAACCTGCAACCGCAGCGGAGACATTTGTCGTCGACGCCGGGGGCGTGGGGGGCAGCGAAGATGGCGGCGGTGTGGGCGGGGTCTGCGGTGTCAGGGCGGTATAAACCCTGATATTAAGATCCGTAACGCTAATACAGGTCCCAAGCAAGACCGTGCTGAGGACTGGGGTCGTCTCGGTGGCGTCGAGATGCCGGGCCATAGTCGCGCCATAATCGTTGCGGTGGATTGCCTGCTGGAACTCCTCGATGCTCCATTGGATATCCACGCCAATGGATTGCGTGTTCTTCAGCTGATAGTCCCAATGGGAGACCCGGCCGGCCTTGCCGCGCCCGGGTTCGTCATAGCTACAGACCGCACGCGCCTGGATTCCGGGTTCGGTTGTGGGTTCCCACGGGCCCCAATCCGCATCCTGAATCGGCTTCGCCTGGGCAATCGCGCCCCGGGCAATGAGTGTTGCCGTTATTGCGACCATCCTGACAATAGATCTTCTGCTGATTACCATGAGCCCTGGAATCGGTGGGATCAATCATCTCTGCGATAAGCCGGTTTAAACATAGCAGAGCCAAGCGCGCGGTGGAAAGTTGCCGGGCCTGTTAACCTTCTTGGGCCTTAGCACCCTAGTTGTATGGGTTCCCCACCCGTAGGCAGGTCTAATCAGGCCATCGCGAACGCGGCTTAAGCGTATATGTTTGAAGCTCGTTAGAGATCGGGACCGCATCACACGAGGGATATGGTCCCCTCTCCCTTCAGACGTTCGTCGATGGTGTGTCGTTGGCAGAGACTGCGACTCACTTTTGCTGAGTTGCCGTTTTGCTGGAGTTTTGCGTGGCCTCGTATCAAACCGTGCGGAACCTGATTCGTTGGTCAGGCATGCATCTCGGGGGTTCCAAATAGGTGCTTAGGTCTGTCGTCGCCTCTCTTGTCCGCTCTTCAGCTGCCGCCATCCCTTCGCAAGGGTCGCTCAGGACTCGTCGCCTGGGCCACTCCGAGGTTGCCCGGAAAGGCCCCATGAAGTATCCCTGTTTTATCGTCTCTCTTCCCTGTTCGGGTAACAAGGCCCGCCTTCTGCTGGCCGCAGTCTACATGGCTGGCCTCACCCTTGCGGGTCTTGCCGGCACATCGGCGCCTGGGCAGAGCCTGATCCAGGTGCCCGAGATCACCACCTTTGCCGGCAACGGTAGCCTTAGCGACAACAACAGCGGCAATGGCGGATTGGCGACGGCCGCTGGC
>Ga0302320_10022621_pt1 | contig 12398 bp, 11 predicted proteins | sample Bog_T0_3_FD_202130 | JGI IMG/M metagenome (GOLD analysis project Ga0302320, IMG submission 202130) | Peat permafrost microbial communities from Stordalen Mire near Abisko, Sweden - Bog_T0_3 | ecosystem: Environmental > Terrestrial > Soil > Wetlands > Peat | place: Sweden: Abisko, Stordalen Mire...
GTGCCGACGACATTCCCCCGATCACGGTCACGCTCGATGAAAGCGCGCCGTGCAAGACCAATCCGCTGGGCGCCAAGGGCTGCGGCGAATCCGGCACGATCGGCGGCACGCCCTGCCTCGTCAACGGTGTGATGGACGCGCTCAGCGAGCTCGGCATCAAGAACATGCCGACCCCGCTAACGCCGATGAAGGTCTGGCAGGCGATCAGGGACGCGAAAGCGAAGGTGGCTTAAGCGGCGTTCTTCATTCCGGGGCGCGCGTTAGCGCGAACCCGGAATCTCGAGATTCCGGGTTCGATGCTTCGCATCGCCCCGGAATGACGGACGAGGCCTCGTAGCTCTGCCTACAGCCCCAGCACCATCTTGGCGACGATGTCGCGCTGGATCTCGGAGGAGCCGCCGAAAATGGTATAGGCGCGACCGTTGAGATATTCCGGGACGATCGGCAGCATCGCCTCCGGGATCGCCGGCTCCTGGTTGAGCCGGTAGAACGGCCGCATCGGCTCGACGGCGAGGCCGTCATTGCCGATCACGTCGACGCCGAGCCGCGTGACCGCCTGGCGGATTTCGCTGACCCGCAGTTTGATCAGCGACGATACGGCACCGGGATTTTGCCCGGTTTGCAGCGCCGACAGCACCCGCAGCTCGGTCATCTCCAGCGTGTCGATATCGACCTCGATCTCGGACATCCGCAAGGCGATATCGGGATCGTCGATGGCGCGGCCGGTGGCATCGGACTCCGCCAGATCCGAAATCGTTCGCAGCGCCTCGCGCAGCTTGGCCGAGGCGATACCGGCGCCGCGCTCGAATTCGAGCAGGTACTTGCCGTAGGTCCAGCCCTTGCCTTCTTCGCCGACGCGGTTGGCGACGGGCACGCGGACATCGTCGAAGAACACCTGATTGACCTCGTGGTCGCCGCCGATGGTCAGGATCGGTCTCGTGGTGATGCCCGGGCTTTTCATGTCGATGAGGAGAAAACTGATGCCGTCCTGCTGGCGTGGCGTGTCGCTGGTGCGCACCAGCGCGAACATGCGGTTGGCGTGGTGCGCGTGCGTGGTCCAGATCTTGGTGCCGTTGACGATGTAATGGTCGCCGTCACGCACCGCGCGGGTCCTGAGCGAGGAAAGATCGGAGCCCGAACCCGGCTCCGAATAGCCCTGGCACCAGTAATCCTCGCCGGAGAGGATGCGCGGCAGGTAAAAATTCTTCTGCTCGGGCGAGCCGAAGCCGATGATGACCGGGCCGACCATCTTGACGCCCATGATGTTGACGTTCGGCGTGCCGGCGCGGGCGCATTCGGCCTCGAAGATCCAGCGCTGCGACGGCGTCCAGTCCGGGCCGCCATACGGCACCGGCCAGCCCGGCGCGCCCCAGCCCTTGCCATGCAGCGCGCGCTGCCAGGCCATGCCGATGTCGGGATCGGAAAACACCGATGGCGTCAGCGCGGTCGCGCGCTTGATTTCCGGCGTCAGGTTCTGTGCGATGAAGTCGCGGACTTCCCGTTCGAAGGCGCGCTCTTCGGCGCTGAAGCTGAGATCCATCGTGCACTCCGCTCAGGTTTGAATCGTCCGTCCGCCAAGCGCGGCGTGACGGCGGTAGTGATGGGCGCTGCCGCCGAACATGGTGTCGAAGGCGAGCAGCCGCTTGAAGTAGGCGCCGATGTCGAGCTCCTCGGTGACGCCCATGGCGCCGTGCAGCTGCACCGCCTGTTCGGCGACGAAGCGCGCGCATTTGCCGATCTTTGCCTTTGCGCCCGATGCGGCGCGCCCGCGCGACCCCGGTTCGTCGCCGGCCATCAGGGCGGCGCGCAGCGCGATCGAGCGCGCCTCGTCGCATTGCATCGCCATGTCGGCGAGCCGGTGGCGTATCACCTGGTTAGCGGACAGCGGGCGGCCGAACTGCTGGCGCACTTTGGTATATTCCAGCGTGCGGTCGAGCAGGGTCTGCATGATGCCGACGGCCTCGGAACCGAGTGCCGCCAGCGCGCGGTCGACCACGGCTTCGATGTTCGGCAGGCAGTCGCTGCCGTCGCCGAGCATGGCTTCGGCGGCAACGCGGACATCATCGAGATCGAGGTTGCAGGCGCGGCCGCCGCCGAGCCGGGCAAAATCCCTCGACGTCAGCCCGCTCGCGCCCGACGGCACCAGGAACAGACATAATTTGCCGGGCGCGCCGTTGGCGATGCGGGCGGAGACGATGATCTGGCCCGCCGCATGACCGTCGAGCACCGCGGTCTTGCGGCCGTCGAGCCGCCAGCCATCGGAAGTTTTCGTCGCCGTGGTCTCGACATGCGCGAGATCGAAGCGCGCCGCGCGTTCCGAATGCGCGAACGCCAGGATCAGCGAGCCGTCGGCGACGGCCGGCAGGATCGCCCGCTTCTGCGTCTCGCTGGCGCATTCGGAAATCAGGCCGGCGCCGATCACCACGGTCGACAGATACGGCTCGGCGACGAGGCCGCGGCCGAAGGCTTCCATCAGGATGCCGGTCTCGATCGCGCCGGCGCCGAGCCCGCCAAAATCCTCGTCGATCGGCAGCGCCAGCCAGCCGAGTTCGGCGAACTGCTTCCAGATTTTCCGGCTGAAGCCGAGCGGATCGCCCGCCGTGCTGCGGCGGTGATCGGCGTCATAGGTCTCGGTGATGAAGCGGTCGACGCTTTCGCGCAGCAGGCGCTGCTCGTCGCTCAGGGAGAGGTCCATTTGATCTACTTCGCTGCAGCTGATTTCTTGACGGAAGGATGCAGGCCGGCGGGATCGACCACCATGCCGAATTCCTGCAGATTATGGGCATGGCAGAGCTGGTGCAGCGCGAACGCCTGGTCGATCGCCGCTGGCTGTCCCATGACGTCGACCGAGCGGTTGACCGCTTCTTTCGTCAGCTTCAGCGCGAACGAGGGTTTGGCGGCGATCCTCTGCGCCAGCGCCATCACGAAGGATGACAGCTCCGGCCGCGGCACCACGTGATTGACCATGCCGAGCCGGTGCGCTTCCTCCGCGCTCCAGGCGTCTGATGTGAACAGCAGTTCCTTGGCCTTGCGCGGGCCGAGCTCCCAGGGATGCACGAACCATTCGACGCCGCAGACGCCCATGGTGACCACGGGATCGCAGAACTCCGCGTCATCGCTGGCGACGATCAGGTCGCAGGCCCAGGCCAGCATCAGCCCGCCGGCGATGCATTTGCCGTGGACTTCGGCGATGGTCGGCTTGGCCAGATTGCGCCAGCGCCGGGTGATCTGCAGATAGATCTCCTGCTCGCGGGCGAAACGGCCGTGGGCGTTGGGTTCGGCAAAGCCGCCCCAGCTTCCGATCGGGGCAAAATCCACCCCGGCGGCGTTCTTGCCGGCGGGGCGCAGGTCGTGCCCGGCCGAGAAATGCGGCCCGGAGCCGGCGAGGATGATGACCTTGACCGCATCGTCCTGCACGGCGGCGTCGAACGCGGCGTTGAGGTCGTAGGTCATCTGCAGGTTTTGCGCATTGCGCGCCTCGGGCCGGTTCATCACGATCCGCGCGATGCGCGGCTCCGGCCGTTCGACGACGATGGTCTCGTAGGCGGGCTGGTGCAGGGTCATTGGGTGCTCGTTTCCTCATTTTTTTGTCATGTTGACTGTTTCGGCCGGCGGTAGGCAAGGGCCGTCGGGCCGAAAATAGACGTCGAAGCGGCCTTTCGCGTTGCGGCACCGGTCTGATACCGTGCGGCCGATTCCAACGGGAGATGACGATGCGCAGATTGTGGACCGTGCTGGCGGCGCTGGCGACGTTGAGCCTGACCAATTGCGGCTATAACGCGATCCAGACCAATGACGAGCAGGTCAAGTCGGCCTGGTCGGAGGTGCTGAACCAGTACCAGCGCCGCGCCGATCTGGTGCCCAATCTCGTCAATTCGGTGAAGGGTTTCGCGCAGCAGGAGAAGGACGTGCTCTTGGGCGTGACCAATGCGCGCGCCAAGGTCGGCAGCATCCAGGCGACGCCGGAGCTCGTCAACGATCCCGGCGCGTTCGCGAAATTCCAGGCCGCCCAGGGCGAACTGACCAGCGCGCTGTCCAAGCTGCTGGTGGTGACCGAGAACTACCCGCAGCTCAAATCCGACGCGTTGTTTCACGACCTGATGGCGCAACTCGAAGGCACCGAGAACCGCATCACGGTAGCGCGCAACCGCTACATCAAGGCGGTGCAGGACTACAACGTCGGCATCCGCACCTTCCCGAACAACCTGACGGCGATGGCGTTCGGCTACAAGGAAAAGGCGAACTTCACGGTCGACAACGAAAAGGAAATTTCCACCGCGCCGAAGGTGGATTTCAACCCGACGCCGGCGCCCTCGAAATAACCCGACAACCGGATCGATCGCCGCGATGAACGCTGCAAGAGCCTCCCTGCTTGCGCTGCTCGTATGCTGGGCCTTTGCGGCCTTCGCCGACGTCGCGGTGCCGCCGCTGTCGGGCCGGGTGGTCGACCAGACCGGCACGCTGTCGAGCGGCGACATTGCCGCGCTGACGCAAACGCTGAAGGATCTGGAAACCCGCAAGGGCAGCCAGGTCGCGGTGCTGATCGTGCCGACCACGCAGCCCGAGACCATCGAGCAATATTCGATCCGGGTCGCGGAAGCCTGGAAGATCGGGCGCAAGAAGATCGACGACGGCGCGCTGCTGGTGGTCGCCAAGAACGACCGCAAGCTGCGCATCGAGGTCGGTTACGGTCTCGAAGGCGCGCTCAACGACGCCACCGCAAGCCGCATCATCGAGGAAGTCATCACGCCGAAATTCCGCAGCGGCGATTTCGCAGGCGGGATTTCCGCAGGAATCGACCGCATTGTCGGTGTGATCAACGGCGAGCCGCTGCCGGCGCCGGCAGCCGCACCGGCGGCAGGGAGGCAGCCGCCTTCCGATTTCGCCTACCAGTTCCTCAATCCGTTGAACCCGTTCACCATCATCGCCATCCTGCTGCTCGGCGGCCTGCTGCGCCGGGTGTTCGGCCGGCTGCTCGGTTCGCTGGCGACCGGCGGCCTGATCGGCCTGCTGGTGTGGTTCATTTTCGGATCGCTGATCATTTCGGCGCTGGCTTCGCTCGTCGCCTCGGTGTTCGCGATGTTCAGCGACACCCTGACCGCGCCGTCGCCTGGCGGCCGCGGCGGGGCTGGCGGCTGGGTCAGCGGCGGCGGCGGCAGCTCGTGGTCCGGCGGCGGCAGTTCGAGCGACAGCGGCGGGTTCAGCGGCGGCGGCGGCAGTTTTGGAGGCGGCGGCGCCTCCGGAAGCTGGTAGGAGCTGGTAGCATGGGCATCAAGCGCATCGGCAGGCATCTGCTCGAGCATCGCTGGCGGGTACGGCGGATTTTCACGCCGAAGGTGCTTGCCGACATCGAGCAGGCCATCAAATTGACCGAGGCCACCCATTCCGGCCAGGTTCGCTTCGTCGTCGAAGGCGCGCTGGACGGCCAGCCGCTGTTCCGCGATCAGCCGGCGCGCGAGCGCGCGATGGATATTTTCGCGCATTTGCGGATCTGGGACACCGCCCACAACAATGGCGTACTGGTCTATCTGTTGCTGGCCGACCGCAAGGTCGAAATCGTCGCCGACCGCGGCATCGACGCCAGGGTCGGCGCCGCCGGCTGGGAAAAGATCTGCAGGGCGATGGAGACCGATTTCAAGGCTGGAAATTTCGAGGCCGGCGCGATCAGGGGGATCGGTGCGGTGTCGAAGCAGCTGGCGACGTATTTTCCGAAAACCGGGGCAGGGCCGAACGAACTGCCGGACGCGCCGGTGGTGATGTAGGAGAACACCCGTCATTCCGGGGCGCGAGTGAAACTCGCGAACCTCAGATGTGCAATTGCACATCGGGGAATCCAGAAGTTGTCAGTTCGAGATTCCGGGTTCGATGCTTCGCATCGCCCCGGAATGACGATGATGAAGCCCTACGCCTTCACCGATGGCCGTTGCGCGACGCGGGCGAACCAGGCTGATATGTTGGTGTTGGCGGGATCCATGGGCTGGCCGACCTGGCCGCCGAAATCGAGCCAGCAGTAGAGGAAGATGTCGGCCAAAGTGAAGCGCTTGCCGCACAGATATTCCCGCTCGGCCATCTGGCCGTCGAGCCATTGCAGGCGGTTGGCCGCGATCTTCTTCAGGCCGGCCGATGCCTCCGGCGCCACCGGGATCCGCTTTTCGAAGAACTTCAGGCCCTCGCCGAAGCGATAGCCGTTGGCAAGCGGCTCGCAGATGTTGAGATCGACCCGGCGGGTCCACATCCGGCACTCGGCGCGCTCTTCCGGCGTGGCGCCGATCATCGCGGGCTTCGGATTTTTCTCCTCGAGATATTCGCAGATCGCGGTGACCTCCGACAGATAGCTGCCGTCGTCGAGCTCGAGCGTCGGCATCTGGCCATGCGGGTTGCGCTTGAGATGCTCGGCCTGCCGGTTTTCGCCGCCGCGCAGGTCGACGGTCTGCTTGGGCATCTCGATGCCCTTTTCCGCCATGAACATGCGGACGATGCGCGGATTGGGCCCGATCGAGTCGTAGAGCTTCATGGGTCGTCTTCTCCCTTTTTTGGTCGCGGCAGGCTTGTTGGCTGCTTTTGAACAGAGCGCGCGGCCGGTTGTCAAATCGACCGGGAGCTTCGCGCTGCGTCGGAAAGCGGGCGCGCAGGCACGGCCGGCGGGAAAAACCCGCACCGGTGATTTCCTAAAATTTCCGTAAGCCGGCCGCCGGTAACGATTTGGCAAGCAATGAAAGTTACCAAATGGTCAACCTTTCCTGGAGAATTTTCCCGTGAGCGAACAACAGGCCGAGCAGACCAGCGCTGAATCCGGTTGCGGCGACGCCAGCCCGGCCACTTCCCCTTCGTCGGAGGCGCAGAGCCAGCCGATGGCGGCAGCTCCCGATCTGGTGCCCGGGCAGGGCGCGGGCGCCGGAGCGGACGCCCCCAAGATCGAGGCCCCCAAGGTTGAAGCGGCTGCGGAGGCAGAAGCTCCCAAGGTCGAGGCTTCCAAGGTTGAGGCTGCCAAGACCGAGGCTTCCAAGCCCGAGGCGCCGCGCTTTCCCGGCAAGCTCATGATCGTGTCGGCGCCCGAGCGCGCCTGGGACGGCGACGCTGCCGGTCCGCAGGCGGAATCCGAGCCGGCCCGGGACATGTTCGGCAAGCGCCGGCTTTCGGCCATGGCGGCGATGGTGGCGCTGGCGGTTCTGGCGGGGGCGCTCGGCGGCGCGCTGGCGACCGCGGGGTTTTTGCATGTTGATGCCGCGGGCGGCGAGAACCGTGCGCTCGAGGCCTCGGTCGCGCGGATCGACGCCGATATCCTGGCGCTCAAAGCCGATGTCGAACACACCTCCAAACTCGGCGTCGCCGAGTTCAACAAGACCAGCGACCGGCTCGACAAGGTCGAGAAGGCACAGGCGGAGCCTGCCGCCAAACTGGCCAAACTCAGCGAGGCCGTCGACCGGCTGCGCGCCACGCCGCAGGCTTTGCCCGTGCCGGTCGCAGCCGCACCGGTTGCGCCGAAGGACGTCACCGGCTCGATCGCGCCGGCAGCGGGGACCCCGGCCAAGGTCGAAGTGGCAAGACTGCCGACGGTGGAAGGCTGGGTGTTGCGCGACGTCGCCAATGGCGGCGCGCTGATCGAGGGCCGCCAGGGGATGTTCGAGGTCTATGCCGGCGATCCCGTGCCGGGCCTCGGCCGGGTCGACGCCATCCGCCGCCAGGACGGCCGCTGGGTGGTCGTCACCAGCAAGGGCCTGATCGTCGCGCGCTGACCGCGCATCGCTTCACCGCGACGTGAAGCGAGCGGCCGGCCATTGCCGCGAGGTGGCCGGTCCGCTTTTCGGCTCATTTGCCTGAAATAGAACACGCCGCGCGGTGTTCGTCAGGACATGGGCCTCAACTTGCGATTTCTCCTCATCCTGGTTCTGCTCTGCGGCCTTCAGCCGATGCGCGATGCGCGCAGCGCGCCGCTGGAACGCGGGACGGCGATCACCGATCCGCTTGTCTTGCGCGAACTCGATTCCGGCAGGTTCGGTCTCGGCCGGGTGGTGCTGCCGGCCCGCTCGGCCGATAAGCCGCTCGCCAACAATCAATTTTTCGCGCTGCCGGCGATGGTTCCCGTGCGCAAGGCGCTTGACGCCGAATTCGATCGCTACATTCTGAAGCACAAGGCCGATCTGCCGAACGAATCCATCGGCGTGGGAACCTCCTTCGATTTCCAGCTGTTCGACCGCGCATGGCTGGAGTCGCCCGATACCCGCTTCGTGCTCGCGGGCATCGTCAACCGGATGGACCGCGCCTTTGTCGACGACGCGCATTGCGGCGAGATCCGCCTGATCTACCGTCTGACGAATACCGGGGCATCGCAGGTCGGCGACGACGCGGCCTCGCCGCGGTTGCCGATGACGCTGAACGTGGTGCTGCAAGCCAAAGCCGATCAGGCGGTCGATGGCGTCGCGGTCAGCTGCGCCGACATCGCGCGGCGCTGGCTCGCCGCCGGCGATTTCGCGCTCAGCGGTACGGCGCTCGCCGAACGGCTGACGGCGAAGGATGGCCCGCTCGATCTGATCAGGCCCGAAAACATCGCGCGCATCGAGACCAATCTGCAGATCGCGCATGCGCCGAAATCCAGGGTGCGGGATTTCCGCACCGATTATCTGCTGAAAGTGTTCGACTACAACAAGCGATCCGGGACGTTCGAGGAATCGCCGCTCGAGAACCAGATCGACCGCGACCGGATATTGGCGGATGCGAAGCTCGGGCAGGCGTTCAAGGTCTGGCTGCTCAAGCCCGCGCATTTCTCCGAACTGGATCGCGGCACGGTATTGATACCCGAAAAATTCCTGGCCACCGGCGCGGTCGCGCCGACGCCGGTCGGGTTTACGACCTCCGAGCTGCAACCGGCCTTTGGCCTGGTGCAGGGCGACGAGGCGCCGCTCCAGCCCTTGTTCGGGGAAGCCGATGTCGTCGCGGCGCTGAAGCAGGCCGCCGCACGCGGCGACGATTTGCAGAACATCCGCTCGGTGGCGGGCTTTGCGCGCCGGCTCAACGACATCACCTGTTCGGGCTGCCATCAGACCCGCGGCATCGGCGGCTTTCATCTCCCCGGCGTCGACTGGATGGCGGCGACGCCCGACAATTCGATCGTGGTGCCGGCGTCGCCGCATTTCTTCGGCGACCAGCTCCGCCGCCGCGACATTCTCGCGGCCCTGCGCGACGGCCGGCCTCCGGACTACTCCCGCGGCTTCTCCAGCCGGCCGCAGCCGCGCGGCAGCGAGGAACTGGCGGGAACCGAATATCAGGACGGCTGGGGCGCGCATTGCTATGTCAGGCGCGCCGACGACAACGACGCGAGCTTCAGGCCGTGGACCTGCGCCGAGGGACTGGCATGTCATGCGGCCGGCAAGTCCGCGCGGTTCGGGATGTGTTTTGTCAAATAGGCATCTCGCGGCACTACTGCGTTTGCCAGATTGACAGTGGTCTCACTAATCGTGTTTCATCCCGGCAACCGCCAAAAAGATATGCCGGGGAAGGAACATGGACGACGTCATCATCGTCGGCGCCGGCATTGGCGGATTGACGCTGGGGCTGGCGCTGCACGCATGCGGAATTCCCTGCCGGATTTTCGAGTCCACCGCCGAGATCAAGGCGGTCGGCGTCGGCATCAACCTGCTTCCGCACGCTGCCAAGGAACTCGCGGCCCTCGGACTCGAGCCGGCGCTGGCGAAGGTCGCGATCGCAACCACGGATGCGACCTTCTTCAATCGCTTCGGCCAGCTGATCTATCAGGAGCCGTTGGGCCTTGCTGCGGGCTACGAGCATCCGCAATTCTCGATCCATCGGGGCGATCTGCAGATGGTGTTGCTGGAAGCCTTCCTGGCGCGCGCGGGGCGCGACCGGCTGGTCACCCACAGCCATTGCATCGCCGTCGAACAGGACGAGAGCGGTGTCAGCGTGGTTTTCTCCGACGGACTAAGCGCGACCGCCCGCCGCACTGTCCGCGGTCGCGTCGCGATCGCCTGCGACGGCATCAATTCGGCGCTGCGCAAGCAGTTTTTCCCCGGCGAAGGCGACCCGCGCTATTCCGGCGTCAACATGTGGCGCGGCGTGACGCGGTGGAAGCCGATCTTGTCCGGCGCCAGCATGGTGCGGGCGGGATGGCTGTCGCACGGCAAGATGGTGATCTATCCGATCCGCCCCCAGGGCGCCGACGGGCTGCAGCTGATCAACTGGGTGGCGGAGATCGAGACGCCGGCCTATCGCAAGCGCGACTGGAACCGGCCCGGCGCGATCGCGGATTTCATCGGCGCCTTCGCCGACTGGCATTTCGACTGGCTCGACGTGCCCGCGTTCATTCGCGCCGCCGATCAGGTGCTGGAATTCCCGATGGTCGATCAGGAGCCGCTGCCGCGCTGGAGCTTTGGGCGGGTCACCCTGCTCGGCGACGCCGCCCATCCGATGGTGCCGCGCGGCTCCAACGGCGCCGGACAGGCGATCCTCGATGCGCGGGCGCTGGTCGCGGCCCTGCTCGAACACGACGATCCGGTTGCCGCCCTCGCCGCCTACGAAAAACAGCGGCTGGAAGCCACCACGCGCATCGTGCTGACCAACCGCAGCAACCCGCCCGACGCGATCCTGCGCGAGGTGTTCCAGCGCACCAACGATCGGCCGTTCGGCCGTATAGACGACGTCATCAGCCGCGAGGAACTGGTCGCCATGTCCGAGGGCTACAAGCGCATCGCGGGCTATTCGAAGGAAGTTTTGCGCACGCGGTGAGGCGAAACATCGCGGCGCTGCGTTTCTGCCGTCATTGCGAGCGAAGCGAAGCAATCCATAGAGCAACAAGAAAAGCTGGATTGCTTCGTCGCTTTCGCTCCTCGCAATGACGATGATGGGGAAGGGACGACCATGGCAATTTCTGAAGGCAGCGACACCATCGATGTCGCCGATTTCATCGACCAGCAGCCGGTCGGCGCATTTCAATTAAAACTGCTGTTGACCTGCGCGGCGGTGTTGTTCCTCGACGGGTTCGATACCCAGGCGATCGGCTATGTCGCGCCGGTTTTGGCCAAGGAGTGGGGCCTGACCAAGGGCGCGCTCGGCCCGGTATTCTCGGCCGGCCTGTTCGGACTGATGATCGGCGCGCTGCTGTTCGGGCCGCTGGCGGACCGCATCGGCCGCAAGCGGATCATCATCCTCTCCACGCTCGCATTCGGCCTCGGCGCGCTGGTCACGGCTTTGGTGCAAGACGTCAACAGCCTGCTCGTGATCCGGTTTCTGACCGGGCTCGGCCTCGGCGGCGCGATGCCGAACGCCATCGCCATGACGTCGGAGTTCAACCCGCGCCACCGCCGCTCGACCATGGTGATGATCATGTTCTGCGGCTTCTCGGTCGGCGCAGCACTCGGCGGCCTGCTGGCGGCGGCCCTGATCCCGCATTTCGGCTGGCGCTCGGTATTCGTGGTCGGCGGCGCGGCTCCGCTGCTGTTGGTTCCGATCCTGGTCGTGCGGCTGCCGGAATCGGTGCGCTTCCTCGCACGCACCGGTCACGCCAATGCGCGCGTCGCCGCTCTCCTCGGGCAGATCAATCCGAAGGCCGCGTTCGCCGCGGTGACGCGGTTCGTCGTCAACGAGCCGGAATTGCCGGGCATTCCGGTGCTGCATCTGTTCCGGGACGGACGAACCCCGGTCACGTTGCTGTTGTGGGTGGTGTTCTTCATGAGCCTGCTCGACCTCTACTTCCTGTCGAACTGGCTGCCCACGGTGCTCAACGACCTCGGCGCGTCGGTCTCGTGGTCGGCGGCGATCGGATCGTTGCTGCAGCTCGGCGGCGTGGTCGGGTGCTTCGCGCTCGGCAGCATCATCGACCGCTTCTCGTTCCGCGCGCTGGCGCTGGTCTATTTCATCGCCGTGTTCGCCGTCGCCGCGATCGGGCAGCTCGGTCATTCCACTGTCTTCGTCGCCATGGCAATCTTCGTCGCCGGGTTCTGCATCGTCGGCGGCCAGATCGCCGCCAACGCGCTGGCGGCGTCGTACTATCCGACTTCGGTCAGGGCATCGGGCGTCGGCTGGGCGCTCGGCATCGGGCGGGTCGGTTCGATCGTCGGGCCTCTGGTCGGCGGCGTGCTGCTGACCATGAAATGGAGTCCGGCGTCGGTGTTCGTGGCGGCCGCCGCCGCGGCTCTATGCGCGGCGCTGGCGGCGTTTTCCCTGAGCCGGATCGCGGGGCTGGGGGGAAGCGGCAAGGGCGCTGCCGATGCAACGACAACGCAACGGGCAGCCTTGCGTCCGTCGACGACGGCCGACGCCTAGACGACCGATTCCAAGAAAATTGTCATATGGGTGGGATTCATCTGCCGTTTCAAGCTCCCATATATGCGGTGGAGGGCTTTGAAACGAAGGACTTAGCGATATGGCGGCATGGCGGCGGGCGA
>Ga0302320_10022622_pt1 | contig 12398 bp, 7 predicted proteins | sample Bog_T0_3_FD_202130 | JGI IMG/M metagenome (GOLD analysis project Ga0302320, IMG submission 202130) | Peat permafrost microbial communities from Stordalen Mire near Abisko, Sweden - Bog_T0_3 | ecosystem: Environmental > Terrestrial > Soil > Wetlands > Peat | place: Sweden: Abisko, Stordalen Mire...
AGTGGTGGTGGAGGTCCATGGCATTGGCTATGAGGTGCTGATCCCGCTGTCTTCGTTCGACAAACTGCCGTCCGTCGGGCAGGAGGTAAAATTGCTCACGCAGCTCGTCGTTCGCGAGGACGCCCACATCCTTTACGGTTTCGCCACGGCCGCCGAACGTGATCTGTTTCGTCTGTTGATCAATAGCGTCAGCGGGATCGGGCCGAAAACGGCGCTCAATATTCTTAGCGGCATGAATGTCGTGGCGTTCCGCGGAGCGGTAGCCAACAGCGATTTCAAATCCCTGTCGCAAATTTCCGGCGTCGGCAAAAAAACCGCCGAACGAATTGTCGTGGAATTGCGCGACAAGATTGGCGTGAGCGGCGCGTTGGAAGCGGCGAGCGCGCAGCATACGCTTTCGCCCGGGGATCAAACCACGAACGACGCCGTGCTCGCGCTGATGGCCCTGGGCTTCAAGCAAAACGAGGCGCACGATGCCGTTCGCGCCGCGCAAGTGATGCTCGGGGCCCAGGCTTCGGTGGAACAATTGGTGCGCGCCTGCTTGAAGAAGAATTGATTTCATGGCCGGCACCACCCCAACCAATCCGTCCCCCCGCAATCCGCGGCGCAGCGGAATCGTAGTTCCCAACAAACCGACGTGGGGCCAGCGTATGGCGGCCATTCTGGTTTGGGCCGTCACCAATTCCATTGCGGCGACGGTTCGCTTCCGGGTGAGCGATCCGCACGAGGTTTTGAAGCGGAAAGATTTCGGACCGGCGATCTATTGTGCGTGGCACAATCGGCTGGCCCTGAGCATCAAGGCCTACTTTCGCTACAGCCGACCCCGATACAACGCGGCGGGAGTGGCCGCCCTGGTGAGCGCCAGCAAGGACGGGGCGCTGCTCGCGGATATTTTCCAACGGTTTGGCGTGCAGCCGGTGCGCGGGTCGAGCAGCCGTCGCGGGGCGCAAGCGCTGCTGGAATTGAGCACCTGGGCGGAACGCAATTATGACATTGCCATCACGCCCGACGGCCCGCGCGGACCGCGGTATCAAGTTGCCGCCGGCGCCATGGCGCTGGCCCAAATAACCGGTCTGCCGGTCGTGCCATCTTCCTACTATCTGAACTGGAAGATCCAGGTGAAAAGTTGGGACAAGTTTCAAATTCCCCTCCCCTTTACGCGTTGCGACGTTACGGTCGGCCGGGTGATGTACGTTCCCAAGGAATCGACGGAGGAGGAGCGCGAGGTGTTGCGTCAGCAATTGGAAACGGAACTGCGTTCCATCACGCACGATTAAAAAATGATCGCCCGCGTCAGCCTAGAAATCGCCCTGCGCAAGGATTTCGATTATCTGGTTCCTCCCGAGCTCATTGAAAAAGTCGATGTCGGCAGCCGGGTGCAGGTTCCTTTTGGCGCCCGGCAGGTATTGGGCGTGGTCATTGCGGTGGCCGAGGAATCCGCGCAGGTTAACTTAAAATTCATCATCAAAGTGATCGGCGCGCAAACGCTGGTGACGCCCAAAGTTTTGAAACTCGCGCGTTGGATGGGGGAGTATTACTGCTGCGCGCCGGAAATCGCCCTAAAATCCGTGCTGCCGGAAGCGGTGCGGAAGGAAGATGCCGGATGGCGTGAAAGGCTGTTTGTCCGGCCGATGCCGCCGACCGGAGAATTTCCCAAACTCCCGAAACGGCAGCAGGAAGTATGGGACATTGTGGAAAAGCGGAAAGAAATTCTGCTGGCGGAATTGGTGGCCCTCGCCAAAACCACCGCCGCCACGGTGCGGAAGCTCGAAGATCGCGGCCTGATTGAAATCGCCAGTCAAATTTCCGAACGCGATCCCTATGGGCGCGAACAAATCCTCGCCACTCAGCCCTTGTCGCTGAACGAGGCGCAGGCCCGCGCCTTGGCCACGATCAAACTCGCCATGGCCGATGGCCCGAAGGCGGCAACCCCATCAGCGCCGTTCGCCGAACTGACCAATAACGGGGAACCCAAAACCGTCCCTTCCATTCCCGGCCCGGATCATAAAACATTTCTTTTGCATGGGGTCACCGGCTCCGGCAAAACGGAGATTTACTTGCAAGCGATCGCGCACGTTTTGGAGCAAGGCAAGGGGGCGATCGTGCTGGTGCCCGAGATTTCGCTGACCCCGCAAACCGTGGAACGATTCAAGGCACGGTTTAGTTCGGGAAATCTGCAAACGCTCGTGGCAGTTTTACATTCGCATCTTTCCGGGGGCGAACGTCACGACGAATGGCACAAGATCCGGCAGGGCCGCGCGCGCATTGTCATTGGCGCCCGTTCGGCAATTTTTGCGCCGGTCGAACCGCTCGGCCTCATCATCGTGGATGAAGAGCATGAGCATACTTACAAGCAGGAGGAATCACCGCGCTATCACGCACGGGATGTCGCCATCATGCGCGGGCAGATGGAAAATGCGGTGGTGGTACTGGGGTCGGCCACACCGTCATTGGAGAGCTATGCGAACTGCAAGCGCGGAAAATTCGGGCTGCTCGAATTGTTGGCGCGCGTGGACAATCAAAAAATGCCTTATGTGCGCGTGGTGGATATGCGCCAGGCCGGGCGCGGCGACAAGGGGCCGCCGATTTTTTCCCCGCAACTTAAGGAAGCCATCGCCCAACGGTTGGAGCGCGCCGAGCAAACCATTTTGTTTTTAAACCGCCGGGGCTATTCCAGTTCCCTGCAATGTCCCAAATGCGGTTACGTCGCGAATTGCCCGAACTGCAGCATCACGCTCACGTACCATCGCACGGATCAAAAGTTGTGCTGTCATATTTGCGGGTACGTCGAAAAAGTTCCGGCGGTTTGTCCGAACGAAAAATGCCGGAACCCGCAAATCCGTTTCGCCGGAGTGGGCACCCAGAAAGTGGAAGACATCCTCACGCGGTTGTTTCCCAAGGCCCGCGTCAGCCGCATGGACGCGGACACGATGAAGCGGAAGGATGATTATCGCCGGACGCTGGGAGATTTTCGCGTTGGCAAAATTGATATTCTGCTCGGCACCCAGATGATCGCCAAGGGCCTCCATTTTCCCAACGTCACGCTGGTCGGGATTATTTTCGCCGACATGGCGTTGCACCAGCCGGATTTTCGCGCGGGCGAACGGACCTTTCAATTGCTCACGCAGGTGGCCGGGCGCGCGGGCCGCGGCGATGTCGAGGGCGAGGTCTTTATCCAGGCGTTCACGCCGTTTCACCCGTCGATCCAATATGCGCGCCGGCATGATTTTCAGGGTTTCTACGAGCAGGAAATGGAGTTCCGCCAGCAATTGCAATATCCGCCGTTCAGCCGGGTCGCGTTGCTCACCCTCAAGGGCCGCAGCGAAGACAAGGTCAAGTTTTACGCGGATTATCTGCGCCGGGAACTCGACAAGGCGCTCAAGCCAGCGCCGACGGATAATGCCAAAGCTGGCGCTCCATCGATTGAGAAAAATGAATTTAAGGATTTGATCATCGCCGGTCCCGCGCCCGCGCCCCTGCTGAAGGCGGAGACTTTCTACCGCTATCAAATCATGCTTCGCACTCGGGCGATGAGCAAACTCAGTCAGCAACTGGCAAAGCTGATCGCGCCGTTGACCCTGGCGGATGATGTGACCCTCTCAGTGGATATTGATCCGGTGGATTTGAGCTGAACTTGATTTGATCGTTTGAGCACACCGTTGTCGAGCGCTATGAGATTCCCTTGAGCGCTGGTTTAAGCTTGCCGGTGGTTCGAATGGCACAACAATTTGTTGTTCGATAGGATATCGCGGAGCGTTGTGGAGTGCGGTAGCCCTCTACCGCTGATGGATTAAGTCATTGAAACGTGCGCACTCCAAGTTCATCAGGCGCAACGCAGCCTCGTCGCGAAGCGAACACGCCAAGGCTCCATTCCCGGCAGCCTGCCGCGGCGTGCGGTGTGAATTCCAACTTTCGTTCGCACCGCATCAGCAGCATGGGTGCGTTGTGCTCGGAACGCATTGCGACGATGGGAGGGTTCACCTGCTGCCAGGAGGCACGCCGCAATGAGCGGCGCCGCGCATCAGCGGTAGAGGGCTACCGCACTCCACGACGCTTCGCGACCCCGGATGGGCTCTCGCAAAATGTTGGCCTGGGCGGTCCGGCGACGGCGCGCACGGAGTGACGCGCCCTACCTGGGAGGTTGGTTATGACTTGGCCGACATGTTGTTGAGGGGGATTTGTGGTGGGTACGAAAAAGCGGCGGAGGGCCGCCGCACTCCAAAACGCTCCGCGAGTTTACTCCGAATGCGGTGTCGAGGACCGACCTAGTCCTCACAAAGCGGTCGTTCTACCGAATTCAGCCATCTTTCCCGATAAACCGAATCCCGCTCATTCGCTCTTCGTATTCAGCTTCGCTGATCTCACGGGGGATGGCGTGGCAGATTTTTTCGAAACCGGGGAAGTTCCAAAGATTGGGGAATTCCCGGCATTTCCGGGGCTTCACGGCTTGCACGCGGCATTTGCCCTCCGCCAAAAAGATGCAGGCGCCGTCCGGTTGATCCTGCAAAGCCAGACCTTGGCGATCGTGCCGCAAACGCGTGAACTGCTGGATGAAATCGAATTCGGACAAACTCAGATGGGCCGCCAACCGGGTGATCTCCGCGTCCGACAATCGCACCTGCCCGGGCCAGCGACAGCAGGCAGTGCATCGTTGACATTCCAGGAAAGTCGGCACCACGAGATTTTATAATAAACGGCCGCGACGGCAACTCACGTTTGAGCAAACAAAAACACCTTGGCTGGACGGCATTCGCAAAATCCAGTAAAAGCAATGAAATGATGGATTACTGGCACCGGACCAGCACACGCAAGCGCTTGCTTATATAGGTATGAGCGTCGGCGGCAAACGTCCAATCTGGATTTGCTCCCGTGCTGTTGCCGATCCCGAGATCCGCCTTCTCGCCCTCACTCCAATGATTGAGGGCAAAGAGCGTCTGCAGCGCATCATGGTTGTGCACCTGCATAGAGCCATAACCATCGGGCGGATCGGTCGGTTGGTCGCCAAAATCAAAGACGGTCGCGGAAGCGCCCGGCACACCCGCGCTGTTTAATGGGCCGTAGTTGTTGGGCCAAAACTCAATGTTTCCCCCGGCCAGTTTGTCGCCCGTGACGATCCCTTTGACGTTCGAGCGCACGGTCAAATTGCTCACGTTCTGTTGGAAATGAGCCTGCGAATCGATCGTCGGCAGGCCGATCTTGCCCAAATCAGTGGTGAAGGCGTCCATGGAAGCAAAAACATACTGGCTGTTTCCGTCGGCCGTCTGCAGTTCCAGCAGGTAGGCGACACGGTCGAAGGGTTGCGTGATGTTAGCGCGGTTATCGATTTGGTATTTGATAGTATGGCCGAGCGCGGCCAAATCGAGGTCATAAACCAATTGATAGCCCTGGGCGGCAGGCAGGCCGATGGCCAACTGGTCGCGCTGTGGGATCGAGCCGGAGCGGAAGGCCCCGGCGGGCAGCCCCGCGCTGTTCATCAGATTTGGCTCCGCCAGCATGCTCCAAGCAAACCGCATGGCGGCTGGGTGTTTCACCTGAGGGGAGGACAGAACCACAGTTGCCCCATCGATCCGGGCATCTGCATCGACAAAGCCGCCCTCCTCGGCGTCAATCATCTCAAACCAGCTGAGCGGCTTGCCATCCCGGCTGCTGAGCCCGTCGGCCACTTGGTCGAAGGCCAGACGGATTTTGTCTCCCTCGATGGTCATGGACTTAAACACCGGCCCCGAGCAGACCACATTCGACCGCCCATACGTGTGCGCCAGCGCCCAGAGCGAAAGACGCCGGCCCACCTCCTGTTTGTTGGTGGGGTGGATGTCATTCAAATTGCCAATGTCGTTGACCACCGCCATGCCCGTATTCGGAATGGCGGCCTGAGCCGCCGCTTGGGCCTCCCACAACTCCGCCTCGGTTGCCGGGTTACCGCCATAGTTATAGGGCGCAATCTGGACGAAATAAAACGGGAATTCCTCCTCCTGCCACAACTGGCGCCAGCCGCCGACCAAGGCTTTCATCTTCTCCGTATACAGCATCCCCTGCCCCATGTTGGCTTCGCCCTGATACCAAATGGCGCCGCGCAACGCAAAGGGACAAACCGGAGAAATCATGCCGTTGTAAAGTGCGGTCGGGTTCTGCTCGTTATGGGGTGACAGCAGTTCGTCGGGAAAACCAGGCATGGACGGAATGGGCTTTTCCGCAGTAACCGCGGCCTTGGCCTCGCCGAGCCATTGCTCGATCGTTTTGGTGGCTTCGCCGGCGCGCTGCTGGTGCAACGGTGAATGCGGATCGGCCAGTTGCACCTTTTCATTTTCGTCTCGCAAGGCCGGCACAGCGGCAAAGCCCACGGGGGGCGTCCACGTGTCGATGCAGGTCCCACCCCAACTCGCGTCGATCAAGCCCACGGTGACGCCCAATTCCTGGTTCAGCGCGCGTCCAAAATAATAGCCGCAGGCCGAAAACCCATTCCATGGGCCTTCCGCCGCGCTCTGCGGGGTGCAAACTTTCCACGTGCCTTCCATGTCCGTTTCCGGCTGTGGCGCCAGGCGCTTGGGGACGACCAACAGGCGCAAGCCGGGATGATTGGCGGCGGCGATTTCCGCCGCTCCATCGGCCGCCTGGCCGATCCCCATTTCCATATTGGACTGGCCGGAACAAAGCCAGACTTCCCCAATCATCACATCCTCAAAGGTGATCGCATCAGAACTGCTGACCACCAGGTTAAACGGACCGCCGGCTGACATGGCGGGCAGGATCACTTTCCACTCACCCTTGTCATTGGCTTCGGTTTCTTGCGTGACGCCGGCCAGCTGGACTTTGACTTTCTCCTGCGGCCGCGCCCACCCCCAGATTGGCAACGGTTTCCCTTGCTGCAAGACCATGTGACTGCCAAACACCTTGGGCATCCGCACCTCGGCCCGGGCGGCCGACATACCGGCCAGTGCTAAAACTAAAATCATCAAACCCGCCCGTCGGAGCATAGGAAGGAACCAACCCAAAAATTGACAGCGAACTGTGTATGGATTCATAGTTTTTTTGGTGTTTTAAATTATCGGCATTCAGGCTTTTGATTGGGAGCACATTTGTGCCGTTTCGGGGGAACGAGCGCAATCTTAATTCCACCAGCAAAACGCAGGGGTGGAAGCGGTCAATGCACGCAGCGCAGGGATTTTGTCTTCTCCGTTCGTCCGTGCGTTTAGCTCTTTTCCTTATCGATGTATTCCGCTTTCGCGCGAGTTTATTGGATTTTTCCGCTTAGACATCTGAACTGACAAAAAGAACGAGTCGATCAAACGGAGACGCACCCCGACTAAGAATCGCCTTGGCGTTTTGGACCGTCACGCCGGGATCCGGCGTCTCCAGCGAGACTGGCATCCGCCGTTTCTCCGAGCTTTTCGAGAACCAAAAAATCTTGCCTTGAGGGTGGATTTCACGTATGTTTTTTTGCGATAACGAACTTTTTGTAGTTTTGTTTGGCCCGGTTTCGCGGTGGGCGCTCACAGTCATTATCGGGAGTTTGGAGCAGAGCACTGTAGCAACTCACTGTAGCAATTCGGTGTTTTGGGGGGCTGAAGGGGCTCCTAAGGCGGTCAAAACGGCATTTTTTGTCGGTAGCGACCGGCAAAACCCCTTATATTTGGCATGCGTGCTTAGCTCAGTGGTAGAGCATTACCTTCACACGGTAGGGGTCGCAGGTTCGAAACCTGCAGCGCGCACCATCTTCTTTCGCTATACCCCCGTAAATGCCGCGCGTCGGCGGGTGAATCGCCCTTTGAATGTCCAGCGGCCAGCGAACAATCCACTTTTTTTAATGGGGTGAAGACCCCATGGCAACTCGCGGCCCGCAGGTTATCTTGGATTTTTAGTAAACGACTAAACCCGACCAAGATAAACCAAAAAAGGAAAAGTATGAAAAACGTAGTTGAGAATAGTGAAACCGAAACCAATAGCGGGGCGCACCCGATCATCCGGATGGGCCGCGAAGTCCCTAGTAAAAGAGCTGCTACTTGCGACCACGGACGAGACACTAAATGCGTCGAAAAGAAAGAGAAAGACAAAGCGGAAAGAGACGGCGAGAATAAAGCCAGTTCGCTGGTTTGAGGACTTCGGTTAATCCTTCGTCTTTTGGGCGGCCGGTTAGGCTGCCCAAGAGGCGAACCCTGTCAGCTCGACGATTTCCGGCCGTTTATTAGATTCCGGCAAATTGATAACACCAATTAAATTTGCATTTTTCACCGCGAACTACGCCAAATACGCGAAAGGATTTGGTTTTTCTTGCGTGAATGCTAATTATCTTTCAGGGTTCGCGGTTGTACAATTCTCGGGCTTGGTTTCGGTAACGCCGTGGTTCAGCTAGCATTCACTGGTTCTGCCACGAGGACGCACCTACGGCGCTACCAGAAATTGTTAGGGATGACGTTTCTACAACGAGGTCGCTCCGCTGGAGCTGAAACAGCGTAGGCGAAGCGTTGATCAGCATCCGGGGTCGCCACTAAGGGCGCGTATACGGAATCCGCTTCTCCGACCGTCGAAAAATCAGAGATGAATCAACCTTCTGATAATACGGGAAGATCTCGGTTCCTAACCCGATCCTCGGAAGATCAATTTCCCGGCTTGTTCCGGCGCGATTGTCTGGTATCATGGTCGGCTCTGTGAGCATTGCCAAAGAAATCTCAAAACGGCGCACCTTCGCGATCATCTCGCATCCGGACGCGGGTAAAACCACGTTGACGGAAAAGCTCCTGCTTTACGGCGGGGCGGTGCAGCTCGCGGGCTCGGTCACGGCCCGGAAAAATCAGCGCGCCACGACCTCCGACTGGATGGAATTAGAGAAGAAACGCGGCATTTCGATCAGCTCGACGGTCCTGCAGTTCGACTACAACGATTTTCGGATCAATCTCCTGGACACCCCCGGTCACAAAGACTTTTCCGAAGATACCTACCGTGTGCTCACGGCGGTGGATTCGGTGGTCATGGTAATCGATTCCGCCAAGGGTATTGAGCCGCAAACCCGCAAGCTGTTTGAAGTCTGCCGCCAGCGCGGGGTGCCGATTTTCACGTTCATGAATAAGTGCGACCGCCCCATGAAAAGCCCGCTCGAACTCATTGACGAGTTGGAACGGGTATTGGGCATTGGCGCGTTTCCCGTGAACTGGCCGATTGGCAATGGCTTTGAATTTCAAGGCGTGTACGACCGTCATTCGAAGCAGTTTCACCTGTTCGAACGCACGGTCGGAGGGAAACATCGCGCCCCGGTTTCGGTCGGCGGCATCGACGACCCGGAGATTCGCGGCCGACTCAACGACGAAACGTATCGCCGGACGGTGGAGGAGCTCGAAATGCTGGAGATAGCCGGGAACGAATTTAACGAAGCATCCGTCCTGGCTGGCCTGACCACGCCGGTGTTCTTCGGGAGCGGCATCAACAACTTCGGCGTGCAACTGCTGCTCGACGGTTTTCTGGCGCACTCGCCGGCCCCGAAGGCGCGCGTGATGGGCGGCATCGAGATTTCGCCGGAAAATCCGGCATTCAGCGGTTTCATTTTCAAAATTCAGGCCAACATGGATCCCCGGCATCGGGATCGCATTGCGTTCGTCCGCGTGTGTTCCGGCAAATTCGAGCGGGATATGACGGTGCATCATTCCCGTTCGGCCAAGAAGGTACGGCTCTCCAGCTCGCACAAGCTATTTGGCAACGAGCGCGAAACGATTGACGAGGCGTGGCCGGGCGATGTGATCGGCCTCGTTGGGCACGACACTTTTGGCATCGGCGATACGTTGACGACGGACCCCAGCATCGCCTACAAGGAAATCCCGCGGTTCACGCCGGAAGCGTTTAGCTATCTCCACAATCCAAATACGGCGAAGTATAAACAATTCCGCCAGGGTCTGGATCAGCTTTTGCAGGAAGGCGTCATCCAGGCACTCTACCTGCGCAACTCCTCGATCAAGACGCCATTGCTGGCCGCGGTCGGTCCGCTGCAGTTTGAAGTGGTGCAATTCCGGCTGGAAAGCGAATACGGCGCGGAGTCACGACTGGAAGCCGCGCCGTGGCATGTGGTCCGGTGGCTGCCCATCACGATCAAGGAAGAGGAGCTCGATGGCTTGTCCCTGCCCACGGGCGCCCGCATCGCCTATGACATCGGCAAAAATCCGGTGATTCTTTTTCAAAACGAATGGTCCGCCAACTATTTTGGGGAAACCAACAAAGGTTTCCCGCTTTCCGCCCTGCCGATTCAAACCGCCCGCGAATAATTTTTAATGTCCAACGCCATTTCCGCCACCGAAGTCACCGTCAGTTACAACGACCGCGCCATTCTCGACGCCGCCACCCTGGGAATCCAGGACGGCGACCGGATTGGGCTGGTGGGCCGCAACGGCTGTGGCAAGACGACGTTCCTAAAACTGCTGGCCGGGCGCCTGGCGCCGGACAGCGGTGAAATCAGCCAGCGGCGCGACCTGCTCATCAGCTATCTGCCGCAGGATTTCATGCTGGACGCCACGAAATCCGTTTCCGAAAACGTCCGCGACGGCGCGCAATATGTGCTGAACCTGATTTCCGAATTTGAATCATTGCCCGCCGATTCCCATCGCCACGAGGAGCTCGAAGACCGGATCGTCGCGCTCGACGGGTGGACCCTGGACCGGCGCATTGAAACGGCCATGTCCCACCTGAATTGCCCGGCGGGCGATCGGCGGGTGGAATCGCTTTCCGGCGGAGAAAAGCGCCGGGTGGCGATGTGCCGCGCGATTGTTTCGCGCCCGGACTTTCTCATTCTGGACGAACCGACGAACCATCTGGATCCCGAGTCGATCGAATGGGTGGCGGAGTTTCTCGAAAATTTCACCGGCACGTTTCTCGTGGTGACGCATGACCGCTATTTCCTCGATCGCGTGGCGACGCGCATAGTGGAGTTGTGCAACGGCAAGTTTTTCTGGCATGACGGCAATTATACCGATTACCTGCTGGACAAGGCGGAACGGCAGGAAGCCGATGCGGTGATCGAGCACAAACGCCAGATGTTCCTGAAAAAGGAATTGGAATGGGTTCGCACTGGTCCGCGCGCGCAACGGAGCAAGGCGAAGATTCGTTTTGACCGTTACTATGAAGTCGCCGCGCAAGACCGGCCCGAAGTGGAAGAAGATGTGGAACTGGTGATTCCGCCGCCGCCGCAACTGGGCAATCGCACGGTGGATGTCAGCAATCTCGGCATGGCGATCGCGGGCCGCACTTTGTTCAGCGGATTTAACTTCACATTTGAAAACGGCCAGCGCCTCGGCGTATGCGGCCGGAACGGATTGGGGAAAACCACGCTGCTGAAAACCATCATCGGCCAGCTGCCGCCGACGGAAGGCATTGTGAAGGTGGGCCAGCTCACGCGGTTCAATTATGTGGACCAAGGCCGGCTCCAATTGAATGAAGAGCGCACCGTGCTGGAGGAAGTGGCCGATGGCACGGAGTTTGTGCAATGGGGCGATTCCAAGCTGTCATTGCGCTCATACCTAAAGCGGTTTCTGTTTGCGGACGAGCGGATCAGCACGCAGGTGAAATATCTGAGCGGCGGCGAGCGGAGCCGGTTGTTGCTGGCCCGCATTCTCAAGAGCGGCGGAAATTTTCTGATTCTTGACGAACCGACGAACGATCTTGATCTCCCCACGCTGCGCGTGTTGGAAGAAGCGTTGATCGCGTTTCCGGGAGTCGTTTGCGTGGTAAGCCATGATCGCTATTTTCTCAATCGCGTCTGCACGGATATCTTAGCCTTCGAAGGCGACGGACAGATTCACCATAGCGTGGGCGATTACGATTATTACCTGGAAAAGAAGCAGCGGCAGGCACAGATCGCGGCCAAGGAAAGCGCGGCGATCGTCGCGTTGAACAAGTCGAAGGCCGCCGCCGCGGCATCCGCCGCCGCCAAAGCGGCGAAACGAAAACTTTCCTTCAAGGAACAGCGCGAGCTCGAAGGCATGGAAAGCCAGATTGCGGTGGTGGACGCGGAGATTGTGCGAATCGAGGCTCTGTTTGCCTCGCCGGAATTTCATCGGACGCACGCCGACCAGACGAGTCAATTGATGGCCGATCTCGCGGCGGCAAAAGCGAAGTTGCCGGTGCTGTACGCGCGCTGGGAAGAACTCGAGAGCATTAAGACTGCGGCTGAGGCGGTGAAATAAATCGCAGTTTCACGGTTGAACTAAGATTTTCTTTCAACGACTCACGTTGCCTCACTCCTCACTCCTCCCCATGAACCTCAAAAGTGACTATTTATTATCAACAACTTACATAATCTCACTCCTCACCCCTGCCCCTCTCCTCGTTGAGAGGAGAGGGTGCCGCGTTGGGAAATTGCCAGGTATTTCCGATGACTTTTTGCGGCAACTTCAATCAGGTTCAGGGGTTCAATGCGCGAA
>Ga0302320_10022627_pt1 | contig 12397 bp, 11 predicted proteins | sample Bog_T0_3_FD_202130 | JGI IMG/M metagenome (GOLD analysis project Ga0302320, IMG submission 202130) | Peat permafrost microbial communities from Stordalen Mire near Abisko, Sweden - Bog_T0_3 | ecosystem: Environmental > Terrestrial > Soil > Wetlands > Peat | place: Sweden: Abisko, Stordalen Mire...
ACGGTGTTGGCGGAGTTATCCGAATTTTTAGGGGTGCAGACGAATAATGTGGCGGAGTACTCGGGGCTGTTGGCGGTACTGGAGTTTGCGCTGAAGCATGGGCACCGGCGGCTGCGGGTGGTGTCGGACTCGGAGCTGATGGTCAAGCAGATTCAGGGCAAGTATCAGGTGAAGAGCCCGGGACTGCGGCCGCTGTTCGAGCAGGCGAAGAAGAAGATTGCGCAGCTGGAGGGGTTCGAGATCGTCCACGCGCTACGGCATAGGAATAAGGACGCGGACCGGCTGGCGAATCAGGCGATGGACCGGGGGATGGGGCGGTAGGGCGGTGACGCGGTTGTCCGTTCGAGTGCAACGACAACGAATGACGGTGCAGCTGGCGCAACTCTAGGGCTGCCCGTCCCGATTACTACCCAATCTGCGTCGCCCTGTCTTGAAGTAATGGAACGCGTAGCTCACGAGGGCGATACCCAGTGGGATAAGTGATATTCCAAGCACGAACGTCCAGCGCGGATGACTCGTACTTGGGCTAAGGACGAGATTAGCGCCCAGGGCCAACAGCCCGAGAGCCACAGCGACCATGATGTACGCGTCAATCGCATATCCGATGGTTGAGCGGCTCCCGAACGATTGGTTGCCCCTGCGGTATTCAGCGAGCATGCCTAGTGTGACCGCCGCGGGGACTCCAATCGCGTAGCGATCGTTCCCAGTGATAGCGAACATAGCAAAAAGCACGAAGGCCGCGACTATCGAAATCCACGGAATCTTCTGAGGTACAGCCATGGACATACCCCTGTAACAACGGAAAATGCAGGCCGCTAGTTGTACGTCACCCTGCGGTCGCCGCGGGCGATGCGGCCGATGATGCAGTGGCGCTCGTTGGCGCGGTTCAGGATGGCTTTGGCTTTCTTGACCTGCTCAGCCGGCACCACCGCAATCAGCCCGATGCCCATGTTGAAGGTGCGCAGCATCTCGTCCTGGGCGACGTCGCCGAGCTGTTGCAGGTGCTCGAAGAGGGGCGGGACGGTCCAACTGGCGAGGTCGACGATGGCGCAGGTGCCGCGGGGCAGGATGCGGGGCAGGTTGTCTGTAATGCCGCCGCCGGTGATGTGGGCCATGCCGCGGACGATGCCTGAAGCGGTGAGTTTTTTGATGACGCCGAGGTAGCTGCGGTGGGTGCGCATGAGGGCGGCGCCGGTCTTGTCCTTGAGGTCGTTGACGTACTGGTCGGGGCCGTAGCGGGCGACCTCGAAGAGCAGCTTGCGGGCGAGCGAGTAGCCGTTGGTGTGCAGGCCGTTGGAGGGCAGGCCGATGAGGATGTCGCCGGGTTCGATGGTTTCGCCGGTGACGACGTCGGGGCGGTTGGCGCAGCCGACGATGGTGCCGGCGAGATCGTACTCGCCGTCGGCGTAGAAGCCGGGCATCTGCGCGGTCTCGCCGCCGATGAGGACGCAGCCGTTGGCGCGGCAGGCTTCGGAGAGACCGCGGACGACAGTCTCGACGGTTGCAGAATCCTGCTGGCGCATCTTGCCGGTGGCGAGGTAGTCGAGGAAGAAGAGGGGCGTGGCGCCCTGCACGGCGATGTCGTTGACGCAGTGGTTGACGAGGTCGGCGCCGATGGTGTGGTGGATGCCGAGTTCGAAGGCGACCTTGAGCTTGGTGCCAACGCCGTCGGTGGAGGAGACGAGGATGGGCTGGGGGAATTTCTCTAAATCAAGTGCGAACAGCCCGCCGAAGCCGCCAATCTCGGAGAGCACATGCTTGTTGAAGGTCTTGCGCGCGAGCATTTTGATGCGCTGCTTGGCGCGGTCACCGGCGGTGGTGTCTACTCCTGCGTCGGCGTAGGTGATGGGGGCTTTGGCGGGCGGCGGTTTTGTTGCGGACGATTGAGGCTCCGCGGCGTGGGGTGCGGGGTGGTCCGAGAGCGGCGCGGCAGCGGGATTGGGGGAGGGTTCAGACACTCGATTCTCTCTGGCGATTCTGCGCGGGGCCAGTCGCGGGGCCCGGGTTGTGGAGGTGCGATGACGCTTGTGGACCGCCTCGGCTCGGATCAGACGCGGCGAATACACAGTCTACCAGCCGGGTTTGAGGAAGATTATGAGGAAGGAAAGACGGTAGTCCGGCTCCCTCCTATACTTGGGGGATGAGTGATGCGGGTGGGGGGTTCAAGCCGTTTGTGGAGTCGTTGGAGCTGGAGCGGCGGGCGGAGGGGTATTTTCCGGGTGGGGTGAACTCGCCGGTGCGGGCGTTTCGCGCGGTGGGCGGGCATCCGCCGTTTGTGGTGCGCGGAGAGGGCGCGTACCTGTTCGACGCGGACGGGAATGGGTATGTCGATCTGTTCGGCTCGTGGGGGCCGATGATTCTGGGACATGCGTTTCCGCCGGTGGTGGAGGCGATCCGCGAGGCGGCAGGGCGCGGGACGAGTTTTGGGGCGTCGCACTCGGGCGAGGGCAATCTGGCCGAGCTCGTGCGGGCGTGCTTTCCGTCGGTGGAGAAGATGCGGTTTGTGAGCTCGGGGACGGAGGCGTGCATGTCGGCGATCCGGCTGGCGCGCGGGTTTACCGGACGAAAGTTTGTGATCAAGTTCGAGGGTTGCTACCACGGCCATGCGGATGCGCTGCTGGTGAAGGCGGGGTCGGGGATCGCTACCCTCGGCATTCCCGGGTCAGCCGGCGTCCCGGAGGAGACGGCGATGCATACGCTGGCGCTGCCGTATAACGATCTCGCCGCGGTGGAGGCGGCGTTTGCGCGGTATCCGGGCGAGATTGCGTGCGTGATTGTGGAGCCGGTGGTGGGCAATGCTGGGGTGATTGCGTCAGACACTGGGTATCTCGCGGGCTTGAGGCGGCTATGCACGGAGCATGGGGCGCTGCTGATATTGGATGAGGTGATGACGGGGTTTCGGGTGTCGCTAGGCGGGGCGCAGAGAGTATACGGGATCACTCCAGATCTCTCGACGCTGGGGAAGATTCTGGGCGGCGGGCTGCCGTGCGGGGCGTTTGGCGGGCGAGCCGAGGTGATGGATATGCTGGCGCCGCTAGGCCCGGTATATCAGGCGGGAACGCTGAGCGGGAATCCGCTGGCGATGGCGGCGGGCGTGGCGACGGTCGGCTATCTCATCGAGCATGAGGGCGAGGTGTATGCGCAATTGGAGCGCGTGACGCGGGAGATTGCGGAGGGCGTGGGCGAACTGGCGCGCGAGGCGGGCGTGGCGATGACGGTGAACCGCGTGGGTTCGATGTTTACCTGGTTCTTTACGGGACAGGCTGTGACGGATTTTGCGTCGGCGGCGAGCAGCGACACAGAGGCCTTCGCCCGTTTCCACAGGCGGATGCTGGAGGCTGGAGTGTGGCTGCCGCCGAGCCAGTATGAAGCGGCGTTTGTGGGCGCTGCGCATGGAGCGCTGGAGGTGGAGCGGGTGCTGGAGGCGGCGCGCGCGGCGTTGAAGGGCTAGGGAAACTCCTGCCGCGATTGATTCACAACTGATCAAGAAGATTCCCACGTCAGACGATGGGACTGTCTGACATGGGGCACCCAGCTATGAGGCGGCGGCGACCTGGTGAGTGAGGTTGGCGGCGGGTGGGGCCGAGAGGGTGTGCTTGCGGGGGCCGCGCTTGCGGGCGACCAGGATGCGGATGCGTTCGAGAAGTTCGACCGGGGAGCAGGCGCCTTTGGGGAGGAAGGCGTCGGCGCGGCTGGCGCGTTCGAAGCTGGTTACGGTGCCGGAGACGATCATTGCTGGCAGGTTGGGGTTGAGCTCCTTGGCGCGGCGAACGAGTTCGTTGCCGTCCATGGAGGGCATCAGGAGGTCGCATAGCAGGAGATCGAGGGTGCCGGGGAGGGCGTTGGCGATGATCTCGAGGGCTTCCTTGGGATTGGTGACGGCGGAGACTTTGTAGCCGCCGCGGGTTTCGAGGAGGAAGGCCCGGACAGAGAGAATCTGTTCGTTGTCGTCAACGCAGAGGATGGTTTTTTTCGGACGCATGGAATCTCAGTTCTGCCGGCTGCGACCGTTTGCGGCACAGCATGGCGGATGGGCCTCTGGTGCGCGCCAGCTGGTTGGCCAACGCACAGAGGGCGGCGTTATGTATGCCCGCGGTCCGGGCCGGAGAGCTCCGCTCCGGCGGGTTTGGGGCGGCTTCCCGGATGGAGGAGAGGAGAGAGGGCCTGGCCCTCGAGCATAGGCCGGAATAGGCCAAGCTCTCCTATCTGCTCCGTGAGGAGACAGCGCCCCGGCCGACGGACGAGCGTATGCCCGGACGACGAACCGCGGGTTCGAGAGGGCCACTGGCGGCACAGGTTGCCACGCGGGTTCGCCGGAGATGCAAGGGTCAGGGCTGCGGGGAACGAGAGCGAATCGGGGGAATCGGGGTCTACAGAGAATGCGCTGGAGATCCAGAGCCCGGTTCGACAGTTTGCAGCGGAGAGCGATGCGCCGGGAGCCGCGACTGCGAGGCAGTGGCTTCTCTCAACTCAAGTTTTCAGTGACACAAGTAGTGCTTGAAACTGACAAAGGATGGTGCGTGTTGCGACCCGTTGGTATTTGTAACTAATCTTGATTTTGTTACGTAGAGCTTTGCGATTTGCTGTAGGAGTAGGTTCTCTTCTCCTTCAGCGCTCCCCAACAGTACGAGTGGTTGCCTGTCTTGGCAACCGGAGAATGGATGGCGAAAACGAGAAAAAATAGGCCTTGCGCATTCACCGAATCTTCAAAGAGCGCGTGACTGTTGGGCATTTGCGTCGGGTTTCTGTTGAAATCGGGTGAATCACGGCAGGAAAATGCGTCCACTTGCAATGGGAATGGTGCGGCCCGCAACGCGTACATTTTTGGCACTGCCTTCGGAGTAAGTCGCCTGGACGTAAATGCGGCTGGGGCGAAGCATCTCGATGCCCTGTTCGAGGACGATGGGCTGGTCGCTGGCGGCGAGTGAATGTCGGACGAGATAGGCGATGGTGCATCCGGATGCGGAGCCGGTGGCAGGATCTTCGCCGTTATAGAACTGCATGCGCGCATGCCAGTCCGCGCCGGAACTGGCTGATGCGCGCGTGATGCAGTGGAAGAATTTTGCGTCGGTTCGCGCCAGATAAGGCTGCGCGACTGGCTGCGGAATGGCAAGGCGCGCGGCAACTTCGAGCGAATGCAGAGGGACGATGCAGAAAGGAATGCCGGTGGAGACGGTCTGGATGGGAAGGACGAGATCGAGGTCATCTACGGAGAGACCGATTGCGGCCGCGATTGCGGCGGGATCGTGGATGCTGCCAAAGATGGGATCGCTCTGGCGCATAGTGGCGAAGACGCCGGGGCCGGTTTGTTCGGGGGCGAAGGTGACGGGAATGGGACCGACGCGGAGGTCGAGGGTGATCTTGGGCGCGCCGCGGAGGTGGGGGTGATTGTGGTAGAGCCAGCTTGCGGTGCCGAGGGCGGGGTGGCCGGCAAACTCGAGCTCTTCGCGCACGGTAAAGATGCGGACGTGGACGCCACGGGCTGCTTCAATCTCCGGATCCCGGGGCAGGATAAAAGTGGTCTCGCTGAGGTTGGTCTCGCGGGCGATGGCTTGCATCTCAGCGGTAGTGAGGCCGCGGGCGTCGTTGACAATCGCGAGGGCGTTGCCTTCCAGAGGACGCTCGGCGAAGACATCGACCTGGGCGTAGTCGAAGGTGCGGGTGGCTGAGGCGGTTGACATCGAGACTCCTCGGACGTATGGTTTTGAGGTAGACCGCATGGGCCGGAGTACTTCAGATGCCGGCGAGCTTGGCTGCGGTGCAAGAGATGAGAGCCATGACGATGAACTCGAACGCGATGCCCATTCCGATGTCCTGCTGCTGTTGTCGGGGGATGTGGGCGCGCGCCTAGACGAATCGTAACAAGCTACCCTTGAGATTCGAATTCCGCGAAACCCACCCAAAGCCGATGCGCCGGGTGGGTTTTAGTTTGCGCGAAATAGATTTTGAAACTAACGAAAGATGAGGAAGAAAGAAAATGTCTCTGCGGATTAATGATGTAGCTCCCGACTTTACGGCGGAAACGACCCAGGGGCCGATCCACTTCCATGAGTGGATTGGCGACAACTGGGCTGTGCTGTTCTCGCACCCAAAGGACTTTACCCCGGTCTGCACGACGGAGCTGGGCGCGGTAGCGAACCTGGAAGGGCAGTTTGCCAAGCGCGGTGCGAAGGTGATCGGCCTGAGCGTAGACCCGGTGTCGAGCCATGCGAAATGGTCGGCGGACATCGAAGAGGTAGGCGGGGCGAAGGTGAACTACCCGATCATCGGCGACCCGGAGCTGAAGGTCGCTAAGTTATACGACATGCTTGCGGCGGAGGATGGCGACAGCTGCGAGGGACGCACGCCGGCCAACAATGCTCCGGTGCGCACCGTATTTGTGATCGGACCGGACAAGAAGATCAAGCTGACGGTCTCGTATCCGATGACGACGGGGCGGAACTTCGACGAGATCATCCGTGTGCTGGACTCGATGCAGCTGACGGCGAAGCATAAGGTGGCGACGCCGGCGAACTGGAAGCAGGGCGAGGACGTGATTATCACCGGGGCGGTCTCGAACGAAGAGGCGGACAAGATCTTCCCGGGGTATAAGACGGTGAAGCCGTATCTACGGACGACGGCGCAGCCACGGTAGTCTTGTGTTGCATGCTACCGCCGTGCGCGTTCGATGTTTGAGGGCGCGCGGCGGCGAAGGGCACCGATGGCGAAGTGGCTAACGCGCTGGTCTGCAAAACCAGTATTCGCGGGTTCAATTCCCGCTCGGTGCTCCAAATAATCTGAGTGTGTGTTTGTTGATAGATACGACCGCGATTCGCCATGCAGAGGTCCGGGGTGGGCCGCACACCCAAACCAGGGTTAGACCTCCGTGCGGCGCCAATGCGCGATTGAATGGAACCAGTACTCGATTCGCATTCCAGTCGCCCCCCAGATCAGAGGTGTTCAACCATGGGTTCCGACATAAGCAGCTTCAGTCCACGCGCTCCCCGATTTGAGCTCAAGTTGCCAGCATTTTCAGCGGCTCCAAGTTCGTGCCCGAGCACGAGCTGGAGGATGATCTAGCAGTTCAGGAATTGCGGCCGGATACAGAACCGGCTCCCGCGACCCATGAACGAGAGAAGACGATTGCCTGACTCGCGGTAGCGTTCCGAGAGGCGTCCAGACTACTCGCGGCCCCGTCTACTCGCGTCCTGGCCATACCGGACGGCCCGGGCTGCGGTCCTTCTGTTCCATGTTAACAAGCAATCTGTGCCAGCTTCGCCTCTGCAAGGATACGAACTGACGTTCCGCGTATCCGGATCAGTTCCTTCCTTTGGAATGCCCCTAAGGTGCGCGTAATACTCTCACGCGTCGTGCCGGTGAAGCCTGCGATCGCTTCGTGGGAGAAGGTCATGGTGAATGAGATGTCGCGCTTTCCGCCGGACGCGGAACGTCCCCAATCGAGCAGGAGAGTTGCCAGGCGGGAGGCTACGGTAGTGGAAAGGGCCAGCCTTCGCGCCTCCTCGAAGGAGCACATGTAATCCTGTGCGAGCAGCTTCGCGGCGTGCAGACTGGCTTCGCCATGATGATTGAGAAATGTCATGAAGTGAGCGCGGGAGATGACCTTGAAGAGGGTCGCCTCCATGGTGACGGCAGTCGCTTCGGAACAGCCATCCGAGATGGCCGCGCTAAGACCAATTACATCGCCTGCGTGCGCGACTCGAATGTTCATCGTGGTACCCGCGGACGAGCTGCACGAGAGCATCGCCAGCCCGGTACAGAGGACGATAATGCGTTTGCACGGATCGCCTTCGCGAATCAGGGTCGCCCCAGCCGGAAGCATTGCCAGTGTGCCGAGGCTGTTGAAGTCGGCCAAGGTCTCCGGCGCGAGACTACAGAACATCCCTTGGGAACGATAGTGGCAGGTAAGGCAGTCCGTGGGCTCCGGCATCGCTTGTCACCTTGGAGACTGGATGGTTGCACGTCACAGTGCTCAAAATCTGTTCGGAATTGCTCATCGACCGCTGCTCATTGATCCGATCAAAGGGATTTATATGAATCGCTGTTGCGCGCCTGCCCCCAGTTGGAAAGCAGGCATGAGAGATCGTGCGGGATCGCGAAATAGCTATGCAGCGGACCGGTGCGGAACGGAACGGTCACCGAAGACCCCGGGGATAAACCTACTCTGGGTCGTGATCCGTGATCGAATGGAACGGTATCTGGTTCGCATTGCAGGTCGACCCGCAGATCAGAGGTGTTCCGCTATGGGTTCCGACGCAAACAGCTTCATTCCGCGCTCACTCCGGTTTGCGCTTAATGTGCCAGTGGTACTTTACCTGCGCGACCATATGGCGTCGGGACGGTCCATCAATGTAAGCGACTCGGGAATGCTCGTAAGGTTCGATCAGACCCTTGAGATATGGCTTAAGGGTCATCTATGCGTTGTGGCCGGAGAGTGGCATCTCAGCATCGACGTTCACATTATTCGCGTGGAAGGGCAGTTGACTGCTCTGGCCTATGAGATCGGCAGCGAAGGCGATCGCGCGACGATACGGAAGCTGATCGAGCTTGCGGACCACAATCTCGCCGCTCCGGCGGCCTGACCCAGTTGTCACACCCAGCTCAACTTGCCTGGGCACTTGCCAGCGCATGGTTGAAGCCTAGAACATCGCGATGCGGGAGGCGTTCGGCGGTGTTGGCACTGTACTGCGGGACGGACTGCCAGTTTGGACGCGAAGCGTGTCCCACCCTTTGGTTCTCCGCTTGAGCCCAATCTGTGATTGAATTGAGCCGGTTTCTGATTCGCATTTGCCAGTCGGCCAGCAAATCAGAGGTGTGACGCATGGGCACCGAAACGATCGACTCCACCCCACGTGCAACCAGATACGATCTGAATGTGCCTGTGGTGTTGTACTTGCTAGACGGCATCGCGTCGGGGCGCACCATCAACGTAAGCGATACCGGAATTCTCGCCACGTTCGACCGGCCTTTGGATCCGTGGGATACCGGGCGTCTGCACACCCTTGCGACAGGCAGTTATCTGAGCATTGAGGTCCGTGTAGTTCGGGTAGAGGGACAGCAGGTGGGAATGACCTTCCAAATCGCGGAAGAGAGCGATCGTGCAACGATTGGGAAGTTGATCGAACTGGCGAACCTGGGACTAGCTGCTGTGCCGCCTGCGCCAGCGGCTTGATCCGATTGCTAAACTGGCCTGACTGTGCGCGGATGCCGCGCAATGGTGGAGGCTTGCGGAATGGTTCGATTCGGAGCCCGTGCGGCGGTGTTGACGCTGTGCTGCGGGGCGGTTGGGGCCGCGGCGCAGGCCGGACGGGTGTATACAGCGGCGGACTACGCGCAGGCTGAGAGGTTGATGGACTACAACGTGGACCCGCTGGTGTACCACTCCGTGGAGCATGTTGAGTGGATGGGGGATGGGCGGTTCTGGTATCGCGATGCGGGGCAGGACGGGGTGACGTATGTGCTGGTCGATCCGGCGCGGGGCACGAAGGGACCGGCGTTCGACCAGGCTAAAGTTGCAGCGGCATTGGTGGCCGCGGCGAAGGCCGGTCGGGTAGCTGCGGCGTTACCAACGCCGATGGACGCGGGGCATCTGCCGATTGAAGACCTGCGGCTGGAGGCGGGCGACGGGTCGGTTGCGCTGCTATCGATCGGCGGCGCTTGGGTGCGCTGCGCGCTGGGCGATCACGTGGTGTGCAAGGATGCGGGCGATGCGCGGGCGACGATGCCGGCGGAGCCCTACGACCTCTCGCCGGATGGGAAGCGGGCGGCGTTTATCCGTGGAAACAATTTGTGGGTGATGGAGGTGGCGAGCGGGCGGGAGACGCAGCTGACGACGGACGGCGCGGCGGACTACGGCTATGCTACGGACAATGCGGGATGGACGCACAGCGCGAACCCGATTCTGGAGTGGTCGCCGGATTCGAAGAGGATTGCGACGTTTCAGCTGGATGAGCGCAAGGTGGGGCGCATGTATCTGGTGAGCACAGCGGTGGGGCATCCGGAGTTGGAGTCGTGGGCGTATCCGATGGCCGGGGACGAGAACGTAGCGATGATTGAACGGGTGATCATCGACGTGGACAAGCGCAAAGTGGTGAGGCTGAAGATGCCGCCGGACCAGCACCGGTCGAGCCTGTGCGACGACCTGAGCTGCGTGGGCGGGCATGGCTGGGACGATGTGCAGTGGAGCGTGGATGGCAAGCAGCTGGCGTTTGTCTCCACCTCGCGCGACCACAAGCAGGAGTGGCTGCGGGTGGCGGATGCGGCGACCGGCGATGTGCGCGAGGTGATGAGCGAGACGGCGGCGACTTACTTTGAGAGTGGGAACGGCGCCGAAGGCGGGACGGGAAGGGTGAACTGGCGGTATCTGGCGCGGTCGAATGAGGTGTTGTGGTATTCCGAGCGGGATGGGTGGGGGCAGATGTATCTCTACGACTTTGCGACGGGCAGGCTGAAGGGGCAGATCACTCGTGGCGAGGGGAATGTGAGGGAGGTGCTGCAGGTGGATGAGGCGGCGCGGGTGATTTACTTCATTGGCGTGGGCAAAGAGAAGGGATGGGACCCATACTACCGCGCGCTGTACCGGGTGAACTTCGATGGGACTGGGATGAAGTTGCTGACGCCGGAGGAGGCGGACCACGAGGTGACGATGTCGCCGGATGGGCGGTGGTTTGTGGATGGGTCGTCGACGCCTGCGACACCGCAGACTGCGGTAGTGCGCGACGATGAGGGCAAGATTGTGGTGGAGCTGGAGCGCGAGGATATTTCAAAGCTCGTCGCGATTGGGTGGAAGCCGTTGACGCCGATTACTGTGAAGGCGCGCGATGGCAAGACGGATCTGTATGGATTTCTGTTCAAGCCGACGAGCCTCGATGCGGCGAAGAGGTATCCGGTGGTGGATTATGTTTATCCAGGGCCGCAAGAGGGGTCGTGTGGCGAGCGCAGTTTTGCGGCGGCGCATGGAGACATGCAGTCGCTGGCGGAGCTGGGATTTGTGGTGGTGTGCCTTGATGGGATGGGAACGGCGGGACGGTCGAAGGCGTTCCACGATGCGCTCTATGGCGACATGGCGGACAACACGATTCCGGACCAGGTGGCGGGGATTAAGCAGCTGGCGGCGCGGTATCCGTGGATCGATGCGGAGCGAGTGGGGATCTATGGGCACTCGGGCGGCGGCGCGGCGACGGTGGCGGCGATGTTTCACGCGCCGGATTTCTTCAAGGTGGGCGTGGCCGAGAGCGGCAACTACGACAACCGCATGTATGAGGACGACTGGGCGGAGAAGTGGATCGGGCTGCTGAAGAAGAATGCGGATGGGACGACCAACTACGACAGTCAGGCGAGCGAGAGCTTTGCGAAGAACCTGAAGGGGCATCTGCTGCTGATCCACGGGACGATGGACGACAATGTGCCGCCGAACAACACGCTGCTGGTGGTGGATGCGCTGATCAAGGCGAACAAGGACTTCGATCTGCTGATGATTCCGAACGCGGGGCACGACTATGGCACGGCGAACGGATACGTAATGCGGCGGCGGTGGGATTATTTTGTGCGGTATCTTGCGGGGGGAGTGCCGCCGGTGGAGTACAAGATGCGTGGAGGCAGCTATTAGCTATTAGCTCTAGCTGTTAGTGAAGGCAAGGACAACGACGGAGCTTGCGGTCAGCGAGCGAGGAGTGGGAGGGCGATGAGGCATTGCATGGCCTGCGCTGCGAGGATCGCGCCGGTGAGGGTGAGGAAGAGCTTGCGGTAGCGGGTCTCGAGCGCGTCGGCGAAGACGCCGCCGAGGAAGGTGAAGAGGAAGGGCAGCGCCCATAGCCAGGGCGCGGTGACGGTCTGCGTGGTGATGAGCGGCGCGAGGGCGAGGAGCATCAGGAGCGGGGCTGTATTGCCGAAGTATCGGCTGCGGCGGGTGCTGACGTAGAGCACGGCGGCGACGGCGATTGCGATGAGGATGGGTATGTTGAGCGAGCTGGCGGCGAATGTGCGTGGGCCGGCGAGGGAGAACCAGAGGCGGGCGGAACCTCCGGTAAAGACGTAGCTGAAGGCGGCGGGATTGAATCCATAGAAGGCGAAGAGGAGGAAGAGCGCGCCGATGGCGGAGATGATGAGGATCTGGATGACGTAGCTGCGACGAGTCTCGGCGAGGTAGAGCATGAAGAGAAGCGCGGCGAGGAGGCCGAGGAGGGCCGCGAGGATGTGCGCCGCGGCAGTGAGGCCGAGCGCGACGGTGAGCAGTGCGATCCGCGGACGCCACTTGCGGCGCGGGCCCTGCATGGCGTGGGCGACGCCGATGGCGGTGTAGACGAGGCCATAGAGTCCCCACATGGCGAGGACGTCGTTGTTGGGCGTGACGGCGAGGCGGACGATCTCCGGACAGAAGCAGTAGAGTGCGAGCGCGAAG
>Ga0302320_10022632_pt1 | contig 12394 bp, 6 predicted proteins | sample Bog_T0_3_FD_202130 | JGI IMG/M metagenome (GOLD analysis project Ga0302320, IMG submission 202130) | Peat permafrost microbial communities from Stordalen Mire near Abisko, Sweden - Bog_T0_3 | ecosystem: Environmental > Terrestrial > Soil > Wetlands > Peat | place: Sweden: Abisko, Stordalen Mire...
CGTCCTCCGCTGCCGCGAGGTGCGCGCGCAGCTCCGCCACGGCACCGTCCAGGTCCCCCCCATCCGCCCGCGCGAGCGCAGACTCGGCCACGGCAAGGCTCGTTCGAGGTACGTCGGTCACGCTGGGCACCGACGACATGTAGCGCAGACCGGGCCTCGCGGTGAACACGGCCGTCCGATCCGCCGCACCTCACCCTAGACCTGGCCTCCGGGGGACCGGAGGCGTTTACTGTCACCCGATGCTCGATCGCCGAAGCCTGCGCGCGCTCGCGGAGCACCCGGAGCGCAACGATCCGGCTCTCAACCTCGCGCTGGCCGAGGAGGGGGACGCCCCCGTGCTCTTCGCGCTCGCCGAGTGCGCGAGCGTCGGGCCCGAGGCGCTCGCCACCATCGCGCTCCGCGTCGCAAAGGACGGGGAGCGCGTCGGTCACGAGCCCGATCCCGAGGCCGAGGACGGCGTGCGGCGGGGCTCACGCCGCGAGGCGGAGCCCGAGATCACGAACGGCACCGAGCTCGACACGCGCCTCGTGCTCCATCCCCGCTCGGACGACGCCGTGCGCGACGCGATCCTCGCGCGCCACCCGGACGACCCGTTCTTCGCGCTGGCCGCGGGCGCGCACGCGCGCGCGACGACGGCCGCGCTCGACCTCGTCGCGCGCTGGCCTGCCGCGACCGCGATGCACGACCGGCCGTGGCTCGCGCTCATCGCCCCGAGCGCGGTGCCGCCGCTCGTGCTCGACGCGTGGGCCGCCGACGCCGACCCGCTCCTGCGCGAGGTCGCCGCGCGCATCGCCACGGAGCCGCGCGTGCTCGCGACGCTCGCGGAGGACGCGTCCCGGCGGGTGCGCCGCGCGCTGGCCTCGAACCCCGCGCCGCCCGCCCGCGACCTGCGCGCGCGCCTCGCGGGTGCCGACCCCGCGTGCGAGGTGCGCGCCCGCGCCGCGGCGCCGCTCGAGCTGCGCCGGGACGAGAGCGACGTGCACGGCTCGCGCGGCGTCGACGCGACGAGCGCGCGCTTCAAGGACGCGACGCTCGCGATGGAGTCGGGCGGCACGCTCGCCGCGGACGTCGTACGCGCGCTCCGCGCAGGGCCGCTCGACAGGGAGGGCGCCCGCCTCGCCGCGCAGGCGCTCGACGAGGGGAGCCTGGGCTCGATGGTCGCGACCTGGCCGCTGGGCGACGACATCGGGATCGCGCTCGCGGCCGGCATCGCGTTCCGCGAGGACGTGGTCAAGGGCGGAGGAGAGGACGACGACGACGCGCTGCTCGGGCGGTGCGTCCGAGCGCTCGCGGGCGCCGCGGCGCGCACGGGCGTCGTGACGGGCAAGGGGCGGCTCGCGGCGTGGCTCGCGGAGGGCGTCGCGTCCACGGTGGAGCACGCCCTGGGCGACGTGCTCTCGGCCCTCGGCCGGACGTCGCTCGCGGCCGACCGCATGGTGCTCGGGCAGGTCGTGGGAAGGCAAGGCAAGCGGGACACCCTCCTCAGCCGGCTCGCCGAGGAGTGCGCCGCGTCGAGCACGCCGGTCCCCGTCGCCCTGGTCGAGCTTGCCTGGAAGGACGCGCGCGTTTCCGACGAGACCCTCCGCCAGCTCGGCGCGCGCGTGCGCCCCCTCGCGAAGCTCGAGGCGGCCCCCGAGCACGAGGTCGACCTCGATCCACGCGCGCGCCCGCTCGACGTGCTCGAGAGCGTGGGAAGCGCGCTCGTCGGCAAGGCTCCCCTGTCCCCTCGGGCGGCGCTCGCCCTCGTCGCGCTCGAGCCCCGCCGGGTGCGCTACGTCCTCTCGGCGCTGCCGCAATGGAAGGGCGTCCTCGCGGGAGTGAACGTCGCGCGCGTGCTGCGCGCCCATGCAGGCGCCCTCAGCGCCGCGGGACCGAGCGCTGCAACGTCCCCGCGGCGGCCCTCGGGCGCGGCGGCAGCCACGTGGACCCAGCGAAGGCTCGACGAGGCGGAGCTTGCGGTAGCGCTTGCCATCGGCGATCTCGGGGCGACCGACTCGGTGGCTCGGCTCCTCTCCGGGCAGGACCTGGTCGTCTCGGGGACGGCGCTCGCCGCGGGCATGGAGGCGCGGGCCGCCATCGAGGGGGCGAAGGCGCTCGAGCCCCTGGTCGAGCTGCTCGCGCGGATGAGGTCGCAGGACGCGGCGCTGCTCGCTGCGTGGCTGATCGTGGAGACGCTCGATCGGCCGCGCAGCGCCGCGGCCATCGCGGCTGCACTCGACGCACCGTGGGCGGTGTCCTCACGGGGCACGACACGCGCCGGCGCGGGCCCCGCGTCGGCGCGATCCATGGTCGCGCACGGCATCGCCGAGGCGCTGGCGACGCTCGAACGCCGCTCTCCAGGCCGCCTCGCCGAGGTGACGCCGCAGACGCCGCGGGGCCGCGCCGCGCTCGTCAGCGGCATCGCGCGCGCGTACCGGGCTCTTGGTGGAATGAGCGTCACCGAGACCTGATTCGCTTACGCGAGCCCGAGGTGCTAGACGCAAAGCGCAGGGCGCGGACGCTTTTGTCGATCAAGACGGCGTCCCCCACCCATTTACGATCCGGGCGTTCCTTCGCCCTTCGCTTTCCACTTAGGAGGCTTCATGCGCAGTCGAGTCCTTGGCTACGGCACACTGGCGACGTTTGTTCTTCTGGCGCTTGGGGGTTGCAGCAGCACGAGTAGCGGGTCGTCCCACACGGATTCTGGGGTGGGCTCGGACAGCGCTACCGCAGATTCGAGCGCGGCCGACAGCGGGACCACGGATTCGGGCGAGGATACGACCGGCTCCGAAGACGCGAGCCTGGACTCCGGCTTGCTCGACTCGGGAACCGAGGACACAGGCTTTGACTCGGGAACCGAGGACACAGGCTTCGACTCAGGAGCGGAAGACTCCGGCTTGCTCGATTCGGGAGCCGAGGACTCCGGCGCCCTGGACTCCGCCCCTGCCGATTCGTCGCCGCCCCAGGACTCGTCGCCAGCCGATACCTCCGTCGCGGACACCAGCGTCCCTTCGGACACCGGAACCGTCGTCGAGACCGGCACACCCGACGCTCCGCCTGCCACCTTCGCGGTCGGAGGCACGGTAACGGGCCTCACCGGCACGCTCGTTCTCCTCGACAACGGGGGCGACAGCCTCTCCGTCACGGCGAGCGGCAGCTTCACCTTCGCCACCAAGGTCGCGACCAACGCGGCCTACGCGGTGACGGTCGGCACCCAGCCGAGCGGCCAGACCTGCACGGTGACGGGCGGCTCCGGGACCGTGGCGGCGGCCAACGTCACGAGCGTCGCCGTGGCGTGCGTGCCGAACAGCTACACCGTCGGCGGCATGCTGACGGGGCTCGTCGCGGGCGACACCGTGGTCCTCCAGGACAACGGCGGTGACCCGCTCTCGCTGACCGCCAACGGCGCCTTCACCTTCACGACCCCCGTGACGAGTGGACAGGCCTACGCGGTGACGGTGCTCACCCAGCCCGGGAGCCCGACGGAGAGCTGCGTGGTCAGCGCCGGCACCGGTACCATCAACGGCGGCAACGCCAGCTCCGTCGTCGTGAACTGCACGCCCGCCACCTTCACCGTCGGCGGGACGATCGCGGGTCTTGCGGGCGGCGACTCGCTCGCCCTCACCGACAACGGGGGCGACACGCTCTTCGTGACGTCGAACGGCGCCTTCGCCTTTGCGACGCCGGTTGCCGCGGGGAGCGCCTACGCGGTGGCCATCGCGGCCAACCCCGCGACGCCTACCCCGCAGGTCTGCAAGGTCACGAACGGCGCGGGCACCGTGGCAGCAGCCAACGTCACGAGCGTCTCGGTCACCTGCACCACGAGCACCTCGTGCAACCAGATCCACACGAGCTTCCCGTCGCTCCCGAGCGGCTCCTACAACATCGCGGCAGGCGGTAGCGCGTTCGGCGTCTACTGCGACATGACGGACAACGGCGGAGGCTGGACGCTCGTGGCCAAGCTGAGCGGCCTGAACGACGCGGCGCTCCAGACCTGGTCGTACGACCAACCCATCTGGACGAACAACACGACGCTCAACCCCTCGTCGACGGACATCTCGGAGACCGAGGCGAAGTTTCTCTCGTACTCGACGGTGCCGTTCACGAACATCCTCGGCGTGATGGCGGGGGCGAGCCCGCTCGTGATTCCCGTGGCCGACACGACGTCCTTCCAGCACCTGATGTCCGGCGGCACCGTGACGACGACGCTCGGACGGCAGTCGTGGTTGAACCTCACAACGCCCACCGCTACGCCGCAGCTCAACTGCAACGCGGAGGGCATCAACCAGACCGCGGGAGCAGCGCACGCCCGCGTTCGCATCGGTCTTCTGACGAACGGCGCGGCCAACTGCACTGCCCCTGGCTCGGCGACGGGCTTCGGCATCGAGACTGCCGTATGCGGTGACGCGTTTGGCCCGGCGGCGGGCAGCGCGGGTGGCTCCGGTTGCGCAGGCGGCGGCGCCGACGTGCTGGACTTCGGCTACCTGTACGTGCGGTAGCTACGTCGCGGCCCGTCGCGGGCTCCCGCGGTGGGTCGCGGACGAGGACTCTGCTCGCGACGGGGGTCCAGGGGGGGCCTGACCTGGCGGGGCCCCCTCTTTTCCCCGGAAAACACCGCCTCCAACTGCCCTGCGTGAAACTTTCCACGCAGGGTGTCCAGCGGCCTCGGCGGCACGGCGGTTGCGATGCCATGGGCCATGGCACCGCTAGCCCACCCCGGAACCAACTCGAAGATTCCCACCTGCCTCCGGGCCCTGGGAGCGGGATGGCTGATGGCGGCAGCGGTCAGCGGCTGCTCGGCACCGCCCGACGGGCTCCCCCAGGAGCACGTCGGCACGACGTCGGCGGCCCTGAGCGGCAACGACGCGGTGACCCGCGGCGCGCTGTGGGTCGCGGCGGAGGTCCCGTACTGCCAGAGCCCGAACGGCCAGCCGGACCCTGACAACTCGTGCGCCTCGGTCTGCGAGCGCCCGTCGAACCCCGAGTGGGATCCCTACCGGTCGGACTGTTCGGGCTTCGTGTCGTGGGCCTGGAACCTCCCCGCCCCCGGTCGAACGACCGACGACTTTGCCCCCGCCGTGACCGACATCACGCAGGTCATCGACGGCATGAGCCTCCTGCCGGGCGACGCCCTCAACATCCCCGGCGACCACATCATCCTCTTCGTGTCGTGGGTGGTCACGGGGCAGAGCGCCATCTTCTACGAGGAGCCGGGCTGCAGCGCGAACCCTCCGTACGCCCACCAGTTCACGTCGAACGTCGAGATCAGCGGGTCGTCCGTGTCGGTCGACTACGAGGGCTCGACGTTCACGGCCATCCGCTACACGGCGCTGAACGGCACCGTCAACGCGGGAGCGCCTGACGCCGGGGCGGCGCCGGGCGAGGACGCGGGCACGCCGTGCTTCGTTCCGACGCTCAACGCGTCCGGCGAGTGCATGCTGACGTCCGCCTGCGCCGCTCTCCCCAACCACGTGTCGACGGCGGGGTACTGCCCGGGCGCCGATGACATCGAGTGCTGCACGTCGACGCTGCCCCCGAGCGAAGATGCCGGCGAGCCTAGCGCTGCGGACTCGGGCGCACCGGTCGCGCCCGCCGGCGACTCGGGGAGCCCGACGTCGACGCCGGCGGAAGACTCCGGAGCGGCTGCACCGACCAACACCGCCACCGACAGCGGCACGGTTACGACGCCGACGGCCACGAAGCCTGTCGCGACGTCGTCCGGTGAAGAAGACTCCGGAACCGAGGGTCAAGTGTGGGTAACGCCGGCCAAGGGTTGCTCGACCGCGCCGGGCGAGACGCCGCAAGGCTGGGGAGGCTTCGGCTTCGGTCTCGCGGGTCTCGCGCTCGTCAGCGCGCGGCGGCGGCGTCGCGCGTAGTCGCCTCCGTTCACGGCGCGTCGAACAGGCGGAGCTGACGCGGGCCTTGCTCGCCGTGGCAGAGCCCCACGTAGCCGCAACGGATCGCCTGGCACCGGGGGAGCTCCACGCGTGGAAACGACTCGCTCCACCGCGCAAGGACCAGACGCGCTGCGAGCGACGCGAGCTGGTCGCGTAGCGCAGCGGGGCCGGCGGACTTGCGCCACGAGGGCTCCGCCGCGTCGCCCCCCAGGAACAGGAGGCCCGCACGCACGGCGGTGGCTCCAGGCACGAGCTCTTGCGCGGCGAGCGTGTAGGCGTCGAGCTGGAGCGCGTAGGGCTCGGCGCTCGCCACCCGCGCTCGCTTGTAGTCCACGACGTCCACCGAGCCATCGGGCCACGCGACGAGCAGATCGATCGTCCCGCGGAGCACGAGCGTGCGCGCGGGAGCCGCGCTTGCGTCGTCCAGGCGGAGCACGAACGCCAGCTCGCGCCGAACCTCCGCGCCGTCGAGCGATACGCGCCTGGCGTACGGACCGCGGAGAAACCGCGCGACACGCTCGACGATCTCGGTGTGCTGCGGCTGGTCCTTGGCGAGGCCGATGCGCACGAGGAGGGCGCTTGCCTGCTCCGACGAGTCCTCCTGCCCGAAGAGCGACGAGTCGATTCGCTCGAGGACCCGGTGGGCGAGCGTCCCGAGGGCGCGAGCATCGAGGTGCAGCGCGTGCCGGGGCGGAGCGGCGTGCGCGCGCCGGGGCGCGGACGGCTGGGAAGGCGCTGGCGCCGCGTCCGTGTGCTCGGGCAGGTCGAGCAGCGCCGCGAGCTGGAACCGTCGCGGGCAGTGGTGAAAGTCCTGGAGCGCCGTGGTCGCGATCGGCAGCGAGCGCCACGCCGGACGCCACCCGGTCGCCAGGTCGACGCGCGGCGCAGGCTCCCACGACTCCTCCGTCGCGATCGGCGCTCGCGCGTCGAGCGGTCCCGCAGCGGGGAGCGGCACGTCCACGACAAGGAGCTCCGCCCGTGCGCACGAGGCATCGTCTGCCGCGAGCTCGAGCAGCGCGCCCGCGGTCGTCCGGCGGTAGGCGTCCGTCGGCCCGGCGCTCGGCACGCGCCGGTTGCCCACGAAGAACATCGCCTCCGACGCCCTCGTCGCCGCCACGTACGCGAGCCTCACGCGCTCGGCGTAGTCGCGACGCTGTGCCCGCGCGCGGGCGGTCGCGTACGACGGTGGCTCGTGAACGAAGCCCTCGTCGTCGGCGTAGCGAACGGAGAGCCGACCCGAGACCGCCAGAGGCCCTTCGCCGGCGCTCGCACCCGCGGCGATCCCGGCCGTGAGCTCGACGGCGATGGGCCCGCGGCTGTCGGACCGCATCTGCGCGCCCACCTCGGGCAGAAACACGATGGGAAAGTCGAGCCCCTTGCTCGCGTGAACGGTCAGCAGCCGGACGGCGTCGTCCTCCTCGGAGAACGTCGCCGCCTCGGCTTCTGCAGTCTCCCGATCGGCCGCGCGATTGAGCTTGTCGAGGAAGGCGCGCGCGCCCTGTGCCCGCTCCGCGATGGCGATGAGCTTGTGGACGTTGGCGACACGCTGCTCGCCGCGCGGGAGCTGGATGAGCACCTCTTCGAGGTCGAGCGCACGCACGGCCTCGCGCAGGATGCCGGCCGCCCCGAGACGGTCGGAGACGGCCCGCAGACGCTCCACCACGGTGCGCAGCGCCGCGAGCGGCGCGCGGTCCTCGGGGCGGATGAACCCGCGCCGCTCACCGCGCTCCCAGTCTTTGAGCTCCTGGAGCCCCCGGTGCTGCGCGGTCAGCCCGAGGAGCGACTCGTCCCGGACCCCCGCCCACGGCCCGCGCAGCACCTCGAGCAGCGCGAGCTTGTCGCCCGGGTTGCACACGAGCGCGAGGATGGCCGCCAGATCCCGCACCTCGCGCGCCGCATAGAAGCCCTTCCCCGCGACCACGTAGGGCACCCCCGCGCGCGCGAGCGCGAACGCCGTCGCGTCGAGGGTGTCGTGGCGCAAGGCGAGCACCGCGATGTCGGCCCAGCGGGGAGCATGGCCCCGGACCGTCGGCTTGCCGTCGCGGAGGATGGCCACGATGCGCTCGGCCATGGCCCCCGCCTCGTCCAGCCGAAGCGAGGTCGCGCCCGGCCCCCGCACCGGGACGCGGAGCCAGACCGTCCGCTTGACCGTCGCCGGCCCGCCCGGCGTCGCCAGGGAAGCAGGCTCGGACGAGGGGGGCGGAAGGAGATCCTCGGTGGCGGGGACGTAGTCGATCTCGAAGAGCTCGGCCGGGGTGCTCTCGGGCCGCAGGCGAACGCTGCTGTACGCATTCGCGAACGAGAGGAGCTCGGGCCTGCCGCGCCGGTTGTGCCGGAGCGCGACGAAGTCGGCCGTGGGCTCTTCCGGCTCCCATACCGAGCCGGCGGTGATCCCGAGCGCTTCCCTCGCACGGCCACCGGCGAGCCCCACGCAGAGCTCGGCGAACACCGCGACGTCTGCACCCCGGAAGCCGTAGATGGACTGCTTGCGATCGCCCACGACGAGGAGGCCGCGAGGCCGGACGCGGGAGAGAGGAGCGATCGTGCCGGGCCGGCGGGCCCCGGGCTCCCGCTCCCACAGGAGCTGCACGAGATCCCGCTGGAGCCTGGAGGTGTCCTGGAACTCGTCGACGAGGAGCGCGTCGACGCCGGCGCCCACCTGCGCGGCCACGTCGGGGCGATCGCGGAGGAGGTCCCGGGCGGCGCGCAGGACGTCGCCGAAGCCGAGGATTCCCTCGCGGAGGGCCTCGCGCCGGATGGCTTGCTCGGACTCCACGAGCAGCGCCCACGCCACGTCCGCGCAGGGGGCGATCTTTGCCCGGGAGCGCCATAGCTGCGCAAACGCGCGGCCCTTCTCGCCGATGGATGCGCCCGGCAGCTCGCTCCGGAACGCGAAGAAGGCCTCTGCTGCGGGGCTCTTCGTGCCTCGGGCAGCGACACTGCAAAGCGCGGTCACCGCAGGGACGACGTCCGCCGGCGCCCCCGACGCGTGGGCGGCAAGGAGAGCCGCGGCCGCGGGGCCGAGAGCGCGGTCCCCCTCGAGCGACCGCGCGTGCTCGAGGAGCACCTGCATCTTCGCGTCGATGCGCTGCGCGTCGCCATCGTCGCACGCGAGCTCCGCCGCGCCGCGGCCGTCCTCCGCGAGGCGATCGAGGAGCGACACGATGTGAAAGGCTAGCCTGTCGGCGCCTCCCGCGGCCTGCGCCAGTGAAGCGAGCGACTCGTCGCCCGTGTCGGCGCGAGCGCCGAGGACCCGTTCGACCGCGTCCTGGGCGCGCTCGCGGCTCAACGCTTCGTCCGCGAACTCGAACCCGGGCGCCAGGCCGAGCTCGAGCGCGTGGGCGCGTACGAGCGACGTCGCGTAGCCGTGAAGAGTCCCGACCTCGGCGCGCCCGACGCCGTCGAGAGCGCGGCGCGCGCGCTCGGCGATCTCGTCGTCGTTCCACCGCGCCACCCCGGCGCGGTCGCACGCGAGCAAGATGTTCCCGCGGTAGGCGGCCTCTGCGTCGTGGTTGACCAGGCGCCCGAGCTCCATCGTCAATCGAGCCTGGATCTCGGCGGCCGCCTTGCGCGAGAACGTGGTCGCGACGAGGCGTACAGGGTCGACAGGCGCACGCAGCGCGGCGCCTTCGGAGCAGGAGCCCATCATGAGGTGGACGAGGACGCCGACGAGCGAGTGGGTCTTTCCCGTCCCAGCGCTCGCCACGACGACGAGGTTCCGCGCGAAGGAGTAGAGGGTGGCCGCGTCGTCCGTCACCTGCACCACGTCACGCACGCGCTTTGGCGAGGAAGACGAAGTGCCGGAGCTTCGCGCCGATGCGCGCCGGGACGCTCAGCACCTCCACCTCGGCTCCGTTTCTCTCGAGCCTTCGCTGGTAGCGCGCGTTCGGTCCCGACGACCAGACGGCGAGCACTCCCTTCGGGCGTAGCGCGGCGAGGCAGGCGCGTATCCCCCATTCGCCGTAGAGGCGCTGGTTCTTCGCCTGCGTCAGGCCGTGCGGTCCGTTGTCGACGTCGAGCAAGATCACGTCGAACGCGCCCGGCGACCGCTTCAGCTCGTCGAACACGTCGCCGACGACGACGTGGCAGCGGGGATCGGCGAGAGGATGGTTGGCCAGGCCCCCGAGGTACCGGCGGTTCCAGTCGACGAGCTCGGGCATGAGCTCGAGGACCGTGACGTCCGTATCGGTCGACACCCTGTCGAGGACCGCGCGCGCCGTGTACCCCAGGCCCAGGCCACCCACGAGCACCGTCCTTGGATTCGACACTCGCGCGAGGGCGACCTCGGCGAGACTCTCCTCGGAGTCGTGCATCCGGTTGGACATGAGGACGAGCGCCCCCACGCGAATCACCCATCCGTCGCCGTGGCGCCCGAGCACGAACTCGGTGCCGTCGGCGATGCGCGTGCGCTCGACGGTGGCCCAGTCGAGCATCGAGTACGGTTCCGGCTCGGGCATGAAGGGCTAGTAACCTAGCCAGGTCGCGGCCGGAAGAGGAGCCCGCTGGCAGCCTCAGCCTCTGGCCGACGACTTGCAGAGGCCCCCGGCATGGAGCCCGCCCTCGCCAACCTTTGCCAGTGCCTCGACGAGTTCGCGGGCGTATCCGACGCCATCCGTGAGGCAGAGCACGTTCCCGGCGCCTCCGAAAGGATCACGGAGCTCCTCGAGCGCTCGGAGACGCTGCGGGCCCGCCTCGCGAAGGCGAATGCGGCGGCTGCCGGGTGCAACGTGCCGCCCGGCTCTCGCGGCGCCGCAATCCTGGCGACCGTCCGGTCGTGCAAATCGCGGATCGTCGCGGGCGATCAGGCAAGAGAGCGGATCGTCTCGTTCCGCGACACGGTGAACGGAGCGGGCACCGCGTTCGCCATGCACGTCATCGCGAACCTCCCGCCCATCGCGGCGTGGCCCTCGGCGGCCCGGCTTCGCGGCGCGTTTCAGGGGAGGCCCGCGGTGATCGTCGGCGCCGGCCCCTCGCTCGACAAGAACATCGAGGTGCTTCACCGCTTCAAGGGCAAGGCCGTCATCATCGCGGTCAGCCACGCGCTCCTCGCGCTCGAGCGCGCGGGCATCGTGCCGGACATCGCGATTGCCATCGACCCGGCGGACATCATGCACCACTTCGCCGGCGCGTCGGTCGACAAGCTCGGCGCCCTCTTGCTCGCGACATCGTTCGATCCGCGCGGTTTCGACCTTCCGGCGCGGCGTTTCCTCACCGTCGGGGCCAACGCCGGCCTCGACACCTGGGCCTACCGCGGGCTCGAAGAGGACATCTTCATCCCCACGGGAGGCTCGGTCGCGAACACCGCGTTCTCGCTGCTCCACCTCTGGGGATGCAATCCGATCATCCTCGTCGGGCAGGACCTCTCCTTCCCCGACGGCAGGTATTACGCGTCGACGACGTGCGATGGGGACGCGATGTTCGAGGTCTCCCCGGACGGCACGAAGGGCCGGGTGACGAGCCGTGGGGAAGCCTCGCAGAAGCTCTACGGCCCCGGGACCACCCACAACGTCCGCCGTGTCCCCGGCTACCATGGCGGCGAGGTCGTCACGGACTTCGGCTTCCACATGGCGTGGAAGTGGTTCGTCGATGCCACCAAGAACCTGGACGGCCGCGTAACTCTCCTCAACTGCACGGAGGGTGGCGCTCGCATCGAGGGAATGGAGCACGTCAAGCTCGAAGAGGCCGTGACGCGGTACGCCACGACCGCATTCTCGGTCGAACAGGTCCTCGACAAGGCCGTGTGGGGCATCGATCGCGCCGCGCGGAAGCGCCTCGTTCTCAGGCGGGTCAAGGAGATGCGCACGGCCGTGGAGCGATGCTTGGCCCAAGGCAAGAAGTGCAAGGCCCTTGCCGAGCGAGCGAAGCGGCGCCCCGAGCTGCTCGCGCAGCTGGGTCAGGCCGAGGCCAAGCTGACGAGCGCGCTCGAGAGCATCGAGTTCGTCGCTACGGCGGTCCAGCGGGAGATACGGGCCGCCCTCGCGCTGGGCAAGGACGCCGGCTCCTCGGCCAAGGGGCTCGACGCGTCGCTCCGGATGTACGAGGTCATCACCGACGTAGTGCTCAAGACGGGGCCCCTCCTGGCGGTCGCGGAGCTGAAGCTGACGTCAGGCCTTTGACACCGCCAGCGCCATGACGGCCCGCGAGCCCCCGCCGGCGGTCCGCATGTGGCACACTCTCGGCAACGATGGCCACCGTCCCGGAGAACGCGACGTGATGCGGACCATCTGCGTGGCGACGGCGACGCGGGCCGAATATGGGCTCCTCCGGTGGCTCATGGACGAGGTCCGTCAGACCGACGGGCTCACGCTCCAGTGCATCGCCACCGGGACCCACCTCTCGGCGGAGCACGGGCTCACCTACCGGGAGATCGAGCACGACGGGTTCGCCATCGATGCCAAGGTCGACATGGCGCTCGGGGCCGGCACGCCTCTGTCCGTCGTCCTGTCGATGGCCCGGTGCATGAGCGGCGTCGGCGAGGCGCTCGACCGACTCCGGCCGGACGTGCTCGTCGTGCTCGG
>Ga0302320_10022633_pt1 | contig 12394 bp, 14 predicted proteins | sample Bog_T0_3_FD_202130 | JGI IMG/M metagenome (GOLD analysis project Ga0302320, IMG submission 202130) | Peat permafrost microbial communities from Stordalen Mire near Abisko, Sweden - Bog_T0_3 | ecosystem: Environmental > Terrestrial > Soil > Wetlands > Peat | place: Sweden: Abisko, Stordalen Mire...
CAGACAGTTCATTGCAGATTTAACTCGCGACGCGAGTCGGGCTGCACAGGATGACAGGGCTGTTTGGGATAGGGAGATTTCCAGGAGGCGAGAGGAGCTATGGATAAGATCGGCATTCTGCCTGGGATGGGAAGCAGCTTTCCAGGCTCTCTGGTCCTCGCCAGCCCGGTCAAGGTCGCTCTCAGCTAGACCGCCCGAATTTCCAGACTCTTCCCCAGCGCCTTCAGCGCGGCGGCGATGTTGTCGATCTTGGTCGAGTGTCGCGGATCAAGCAAGCGATTCACATGTTGTCGCGGGATCGACAACCGCTTCGCGAGTTCCGCTGGGCGCACCTTCTGCCCGACCAGTTCGTTGAAGAGCAGGACTTTGGCCGAAATGCTTGCCGGAAGTTCGACAAGCTTCTGGCCGCGCTTCGGCGCGGAAGGCATGGGAACCGGGCGATTCTTCTCGAAGTAGAAATCAAGGGCGGTTTCAAGAGCATCGATAGCGTGCCGGAGGGCGTCTTCTTCGCTGTCGCCGCATGTGATAGCTTCCGGGATGTCTGGAAAAGTCACGGTGCATCCGTCCGTCTCGCGTAGTATCTTCACTGGATATTTCATCGTGTCTCCTTTACTTGATCCCAAGTTGTTTTCTGATGGCGAGCAGCGTGCCCTTGGGGAGGTCTTTCTGGTGCATAGGGAGAACTGAAAACTTCCCGTTTAGTTCAACGTGAAGATGTGAACCTTTACCGGGCTTGAAGGTCGCCCCCAGTGCAGCCAGTTCGCGCTTCAGTTCCTTGCTCGTCAAGGTTCAAATGTAATCGTTTTTGGTTACAACGGCAAGAGAAATGTAACCAAAATCGATAACGTTTCATTCTTCATTGCCTTGGAGGCTGCCCTTTCTCCTGGACGCACGATGCGACAACCGCGTGCCGTAAACTACAAGCGTGCATTTTTGCGGAGGCAAACTCCGCCTGCACGGCACTTAGTTCCCAGGAGGCGAGAGGCGCTATGAAGAAGATCGGCGTTTTGTTCGGGATGGAGAACAGCTTTCCAGGCGCGCTGGTGGAGCACATCAACGCGCGGAACATCGACGGGATTCAGGCGGAGTTTGTGGAGACGGGGGCGGTGTATCTCGACCGGGCTCCGCGGTACTCGGTGATTGTGGACCGCATCTCGCACGACATTCCTTTCTACCGCGCCTATCTGAAACATGCCGCGCTGAACGGAACGGTGGTGATCAACAACCCGTTCTGGTGGTCGGCGGACGACAAGTTCTTCAACTACTCGCTGGCCCTGAAGCTGGGCGTGGCGGTGCCGAAGACGGTGATTCTGCCGCACAAGCTGCATCCGGAGGGGACGACCGACCGGTCGATGCGGAACCTGGAATATCCGCTGGACTGGGACGGGGTTTTTGCCTACGTGGGCGAGCATGGATTTCTGAAGCCGGTGGACGGCGGCGGCTGGCGCGATGTGTATCACATTCACAATCGCGCGGAGTTTTTTGCGGCCTACGACCAGTCGCGCGACCTGTGCATGACCTACCAGAAGGCGGTGGAGTTCAAGGAGTATTTCCGCTGCTACGTGGTGGGGCAGAAGAAGGTGCACATCATGCCGTACGATCCGCGCAAGCCGCACGCGGAACGCTATGTGCAAGACGCGCCCAAGTACGACAGGAAGCTGCTGAAGCGCGTGGAGCAGGACGCGCTGAAGCTATGCCGCGCGCTGGGCTACGACCTGAATACGGTGGAGTTTGCGGTGGAGGATGGGATTCCGTACGCCATTGACTTCATGAATCCCGCGCCTGATGCGGATTTGCACTCGGTGGGGCAGGCGAACTTCGACTGGGTTGTGCGCGAGGTTGCGGATTTGGCGATTGCCAAGGCAAAGAAAGCGCCGCATGTGCCGGAGTTGCGGTGGGCGGCGTTGCTGGGAGCGGAGGCCGCGCAAGCCAAGGCCGTCAAGCCTGCAAAAAAGCCAAAGGCCGCCAAGGCGAAAGCTCCCGCCGCAGTCTGAGCTGGATCACCTTCGCATTGCGGGTTTGTAGCCTATGGGATACAATCGATGGAAATTGAAGTTCGCCGCACACGGGAATACCTGAGATGGTTGCAGAGCATTCGTGACGTGCGAGCGCAAACTGCAATTGCCGCGCGAATCGATCGCCTTGCACACGGCAATCCAGGAGATGTGAAGCCTGTTGGCCATGGCGTGAGCGAATTGCGCATTCGGTTTGGACCCGGATATCGGGTCTACTATGTGCAGCGCGGAAATGTATTGATCTTGTTGCTATGCGGTGGCGATAAGAGTACTCAGGACGACGATATTTCAAGAGCGCACACGATGGCACGAGAACTCGAGGACTAGCCCATGACCTTGCAGACTTTTCCCTATGATTCCGCCGAACTGCTCGACAGTGACGAGGCGATTGCCGGGTATCTCGAAGAGGCGATGAAGATTGCGATGGAGGACTCCGATCCGTCGTTTTTGACCGTGGCCCTTGGAACGGTGGCGCGCGCGCGGGGGATGTCGCAGATTGCCAAGGATGCGGGTCTTTCCCGGGAGAGCCTTTACAAGGCGCTTGGGACGGAGGGGAATCCGGAGTTTGGCACGGTGCTGAAGGTGATGCAGGCGCTGGGGCTGAGGCTCTCAGTGGAAGCGCAGAGTAAATCGCAGGGCGCAGCGGCCTGACGGGTCGGTTTCTCGATTTCTCAAGCCTCGGGTGCGAATCATGGGATGCTCTGCATCCACTTCAAGAACAGCCGAACCTGCCGGTTGAGAACTCTGTCCGACTCGCGTCGCGGACGTTTTCGTTGGTGAACGAACGAATCATGCAACCTTGCGAAAGGTGAGGTTGTAGCGGTAAGGGCCGGTGAGCGGATGATGGCCCGGCTTCAGTGGCAGCACGCCATGAAAGCGCATGCGCGAGGGTTCGCCCCAGACGATCACGTCTCCGTGTTCCAAGAGGATGCGTTTGGTTGCGCCGGTGCGCTGGAGGCCTCCAAGCAGGAACAGGCACTGAAGCCCAAGCGAGATGGAGACGTTGGGCTGGCTCAGGTCAATTTCGTGCCGATCCTGATGAAGCCCGAGCTTTGTACCGGCCTGGTAGCGGTTGATGTGGCAGGTGTCTGGACGGAAGAGCGGAAAGCCGGAACGAACCGCGCAGCGGAGAGCAAAATCCAGGAGCACACGCGGGACAGGGGGCCACATCCGCTTTGCCTCTGGATCATGCCGGTCCCAGCGGCGGCGAAAGGCCTCCGGCGTGCCGCAGTCGGACACCATCACCCCCATGGGCAAACCGCTGGGGGTAGTCGCAGGGTGCAGCGGCGCGGCGGCGAGAATGCCTTCCATGACGGCGAAGAACTCGGCATCCTGGGGCAGGGCCACGCCGCGCATGAGCACCGCACCTGGATGGATTTCCTCAAGGGTCGGTTCGAGGGCAAGTTGGGAGAACAGGCTCATGGCTGGCTTACAACTTAGCAGAAAGCGAATAAAATGCGAAATGATTAATACTGTTGAGCCGCCGCTCTTGTCCGGACCGAATTGCGAGGAGCGTCGAAAGCGGAACTTTTCTGCGCGGCGGCTCGTATCTGGCTGAGTCTGTGCGGAGGAGAGTCCATTGGTGAGAGAGCGTATCGGTTTTATGGTTCAGGCGGTCGCCCTGAGCGCAATTGTTTTGGCTGGCGGCGCGTCTTGCAGTGCGCAGGATTCCGGTTTCAGCCTCGATCTGCATGCCGATAGTCACGCCACGTCAAAGGACATCGGGCTGCCCATTTATCCCGGCGCCACGCCGTGGAAGGAGAAGGACAGCGACTCGGCGGCCAATCTCGGCTTCGGCTTGAATGCCTTCCATTTCAGCCTGCTGGTTGCCAGCTACGCCACCAGCGACTCGCCGGCGCGCGTTCTGGACTACTACCGCAAGCCGCTGTCGCGTTATGGCGAGGTTCTGGAGTGCTACAAGGGCAAGCCGGTTGGCGCGCTCACGGCGACGCGCAGCGGGCTGACCTGCTCGGCGAACAAGGGTGGAAACATCGAGGTCAACGGCAGCGGGGACTCCTCAAAGGATCACGAGCTTCGGGCCGGCACGCCGCTACGCTTCCGCATCGTGGGTATCAGCGATGCGCAGGACGGCAAGACGCGGTTTGGGCTGGTGTATCTTGAGCTGCCAAAGGACACGGATTCGAAGGACTAGGTCTCCGAACGCTTGATTTCGTTCCTTGAGGTTTGTGCTTCCCCCGGTCTCAAAATCGAGACCGGGGGCGCCCATCGTTGGTACAAAACACGCGGCCCAAGACCTGGCAAACACAGCCACGTGTCCGAGGGCTTCGCTCTTGCGGCTGGGGCCGTTGCGGGTTTGTGCAGGCTCGTGCGTTGGTGACCCTGGATCTGCGGTCCCTGGTCACTTTCTTCCCTTACAATGGGCGCAAGGCATTCCCCAGGAGCCATCCCCATGCGCCCATCCTTCTCTCTCGGCATTGAAGAGGAATACCAGACGATCGATCCTGTGACGCGGGATCTGCGTTCGCACATTCAGACGGAGATGCTGTCGCAGGGCAAGATGCGCCTGCAGGAGCGCGTGAAGGCGGAGATGCACACCTCGGTGGTGGAGGTGGGCACGCGCATTTGCCGCAACATCGACGAGGCGCGCGAGGACATTTACGAGCTGCGGCGGGAGATGATCAAGCTGGCCAGCGACCATGGGCTGCAACTGGTGGCCGGGGCCACGCATCCGTTTGCCGACTGGCGGACACAGGAGATTTATCCCGACCCCCGGTATCACCAGGTGGTGAAGGATCTGCAACTGGTGGCGCGCTCGAACCTGATCTTCGGGCTGCATGTGCATGTGGGGATCGAGGACCGCGAGGCGGCGATCCGCATCATGAATTCGATGCGCTATTTTCTGCCGCACATCATGGCGCTGGCGACGAACTCGCCCTTCTGGCTGGGGCTGAACACGGGGTACAAGGGCTATCGCGCCAAGGTCTTCGAGAACTTTCCGCGGACGGGGATTCCGGACGCGTTCGCGAGCTACTCGGAGTTTGAGAACTATGTGAGCCTGCTGGTGAAGACCAACTGCATCGACAATGCGAAGAAGATCTGGTGGGATATCCGGCCGCATCCCTTCTTCAACACGGTGGAGGTGCGGGCGTGCGATATTCCGCTGCGGGCCGAGGAGACGGTGGCGATTGCGGCGCTGATTCAGGCTACGGCCGCGTATCTGTACAAGCTGCACGAGGCCAACCAGGATTTCCGGCATTACACGCGTCCACTGCTGATGGAGAACAAATTCCGCGCGGTGCGGTATGGGCTGGATGGAAAGCTGATCGACTTTGGCCGCCAGGTGGAGCTGCCGCTGCGCGACCTGCTGGAAGAGTACCTGGTGCTGATTGAGCCGGTGGTGGACGAACTGGGCAGCCGCGCGGCGATCAACGGGGTGCGCAAGATCATGGAAACCGGGACCGGGGCCGACCGGCAGTTGAAGGTGTTCGAGGAGTCGAAGGGCGACTTGAAGGCGGTGGTGGATTACATGGCGCGGGAGACGGCGGAGGGGCTGTGAGGGGCGGCTTCCGCCTGTGTTAGGCGAGGCCGAAGTTGGATGTTTTGGGGCTTTGCTTGTCGGACGCGTCGAGGTCGGGAAGCGCGTTGAACCACGCATAGAAGTAATCGTCCAGCGTATAGTACGATTCTTCGAACTCGATGGTGGGAAATCGGTCGTCGTTTGGCTCGATTTTCAGATTCCAGACGGAAGGCGTCTCGTATCCGCCCTTGTCCAAATAGCGGCGGCGTCCGCGAATCTTATGGATGGGTAGCGTGCTCCGGCCAAATATCGACTGTTTGCTGATTTCGGCTTGTGATAGCTCGATGTAGTTCTTGAATGCACGCGCGGTGAAGAAGCCGCCAATGGTGAGAAAGGCTATTGGAACGAACAGTTCAGTCAGGGTTGCTTCTCGTGTGCCGGAGACTGCGCCACCCCAGAATGCAACCAGGAAGAATACGCTGAGCGCCATGAAGACGACACAGAATATGCGCTGTCCCCACCCAATGCGGTAAATATGCCCAGTTTGGCCTGTTGAATCCATTGTTTTCTCGACTCTACCAAACATTTTCAGGCCAATGAAGCGCCGTCCCTACGGGACTCCGGCGGCATTTTGGAGAGCGCTTTCCCAGCGCTGAAGCGCTGGGCTAACAACCACTGCGCCTCCGGCGCGCGCTTTCTGGCAGCGCAAGCTACCTGCTTAACCCTGTTGTACGCTGAGTAACGCCCCTGTGAAGGCCCCCAAGCATGGGGCCTTCGGCTCCGCACTTTCAATTACCCGCAAGTACGGCAAGTCAGGACGGAAAGCTAATAGCCGATGCCGTTGACGACGGCGCGGATGCGGTCGGCGCTTTCGCGCAGGCCGGCCTCTTCGTCGACGGTCATGGGGATGGGCAGGGGCGCCTCAATGCCTTTGCGGCCGACGATGCGGGGCAGGCTCAGGCACACATCTTCAAGGCCGCGGAAGCCGTGGAGGAGCCCGCTCAAGGGGAGCACGCGCTGCTCGTCGTGGAGCAGGGCCTCAAGGATGTTGGTGACGGCCAGGCCGATGGCGTAGTTGGTTGCGCCCTTGCCCTGGATGATCTGGTAGGCGGCGTCCTTGACGTTGTGCAGGATGGAGTCCTTGTCCGCGGCGGTAAGGCGGCCGTGGCCCTCGACGGCCCACTGGCTCAAGGGGATGGAGCCGATGGTGGCGCTGGACCAGAGAGGGATTTCGGAGTCGCCGTGCTCGCCGGCGATGTAGGCATGGACGTTTTGCACGGCCACGCTGCAATGGCGGGCGACGAGGAAGCGGAAGCGGGAGCTGTCGAGGACGGTACCGGAGCCGAAGACGCGCTGCCAGGGCAGTCCGGTGATCTGGATGGCAACCTGGGTGATGACGTCGACGGGGTTGGTGACCAGCAGGAAGAGCGCGTCGGGAGCGACGGCGACCACCTTGGGCAGCAGGGCGGCACAGATGGCGGCGTTGGCGGCGGCCAGGTCCATGCGGGTCTGTCCGGGGTTCTGCTTGGCGCCGGCGGTCATGACGATGACGTCGGAGCCGCGCAGGATTTCGATGTCGTCGGAGCCCTCGACCACGCCGGGCGGGACGAATAACATGCCGTGGTTGAGGTCGAGAACTTCTGCGTTTACCTTGGCGCGGGCTACGTCGAATAGAACAATCTGGCGGGCGACGCCGCGGATCATGGCCGCGTAGGCGATGGTGGCTCCCACGCTGCCTGCTCCGATGATGCCAATCTTTGCTGGGTGCTCCGATGCCATGGCTCAAACCCTCAGAGGCGAGTTTACGGCATTGGGGTATGCAGCAGCTGGCGGGTGGGCGGGCAGTGTTGAGACTCGGCCAGTGGTTCAAGTGCCGCGGAGGGCGTGTTTTGGTGGAATTCATCGTTTCATTCCGGTGAATTTTCCGGTAACCTCAAAGAATGGGCGAAGTTTGCCGATGAATGCCTCTAGTAAGGATCTGAACCTGCCGCATGACCGAATCTTCCAAGCATCTGTTGTCCATCGACTATCCCGCTGAATTCAAGCCTGGCGCGCATTCGGCCGTGACCACCTGCCTGCGCATCGACCCGGCGGAGAAGGTGACGCTGATTACCGACCGGGCCACCGAGCCGATTGCGGCCGCACTGGGGGCGCAACTGGCCGAGCGGGGCTGCCCGTGGAATGTGTTTGTGCTGGAAGACCTTGCGCCGCGCCCGCTGGTCGATATGCCGGCGGCGGTGTTGGAAGATATGGAGACCTCGCAGGTTTCCATCTTCGCGGTCCAGGTGCAGGCCAACGAACTGCACTCGCGCATGCAGATGACCGACGTGGTGAACCGGCGGCGGATGCGCCATGCGCACATGGTGAACATTACGCCGGAGATCATGTGCCAGGGCATGCGGGCGGACTTCAACCTGGTGGACCGGCTGTCGCAAAAGGTGCTGGACCGGGTGCGAAAAGCGACGCGGATCAGGGCCACAACGGCTGCGGGAACCGACATTCTGGCGGAGATGAATCCGGGCTACAAGTGGTTCAAGACTTCAGGCATTATTTCGCAGGAGAAATGGGGTAATCTGCCTGGCGGGGAGTGTTTTACCTCGCCCGGCGAGGTGAACGGCAGATTTGTGGTGGACGGGGTGGTGGGCGACTGGCTGTGCGCACGCTATGGGCTGCTGGCCGCGACCCCGTTGACGATCGAGATTGCCGGCAACCGGATTGTGACTTGCTCCAGCGTGGACAAGCGTCTGGAAGCGGACTTCTGGGCCTACACGCACACGGACGAAAACTCCGACCGGGTGGGCGAGTTCGCCATTGGGACCAACCTGGGCGTGGAACGGGTGATTGGGAACATCTTGCAGGACGAGAAGTTTCCCGGCATCCACATTGCCTTTGGGAACCCCTACGGCGAGCACACGGGGGCTCCATGGCGCTCGGGAACGCATATCGATGTGGTGGGGCTGGGGTTCAATATCTGGCTGGAGTCGGAGACCGGGCAGGAGCAGATCATGCGCGAGGGGCGGTTTTTGATCGCGGCGTAGGTGGCCGATTGAACCTTGGCGAGCACGCGCCGGCTGCAAGCCATGGGAATTTGAGATTGGCCGCTCTGCAGCCAATTGAGGATGCGAGGCGAGTCTTGCGCTATGGCCGCAGGATGAGAAGGGCGTCGCGGTCGATCTTGCCTTCCGCGGCCAGCGCTTCCAATCTGGTGTCGAAGGTTACCAGACAGCCATGGCGCTGAACGGCCAGGGCAAGTAGATAAGCATCGGTGATCTGTTTGTGACCCATCCCCTTGCTCCATCGCACACGCAAGGCGCTCAGCGGCAGATCGTCGCTCCAGAAGCGATGGCTGCCTCCCGATTCAGTCGCGATTTGCAGGATGCGAAGGGCCGATGCGACCGAGGGAGGGTTGGCTGTGAATGCCGGCGTCGAGAGGAGCCGAACGCAGCCTGACTCGGTGATTGGACAGGTAGCCCATCCTGCGGCAGCCGCGCCGGCAAACCACGCCATGCAGCTCTCGTGGAACGGGTGCTCTTCCCACAGCAGTGCAATGAGGGCATTTACGTCAAGCAGAGCGGTTCTCACGAAAGCTCGCTCTCCATTTCATCTCTGAGCTTGAGCACATGCTCCGCGGTGACCGCGCCAGCGGGACCGGGGGAGAAGACGAGGATGCCGTTCTCCCACCGGGTGGGCACTTCGGCGTTGAAGCCGCGCTCGAGCACCTCGGAAACGGCCGCGCCTTGTGAGATGGAACGTGCCGCCGCGTAATCCTTGACCCGTTGCAGCACGTCATCCCGGATATCGAGGGTTGTTCTCATGGACAGGATCTCCGATTCGAGCGCATCATGATTCTAGCATGATGCGCGCCGGTTGGAGTTGTCATCAAAATACGCTCTTGATGCCATACATTCGAGGAGATGTGCGAGTTCAGCCGCAAATGCGGAGTGAGTTCCTGCAGCGAGAGGCTCTTGCGTGCATCCAAGTAGCGATATGACGACTACCGCTTCGCAGACCCTTCGTAGACTTGGCAACTCCGACCTTCAACTCACCTCGATCGGATTTGGCGCCTGGGCGATTGGCGGCGGCAACTGGGAGTTCGCCTGGGGGCCGCAGGACGACAACGAATCGATTGAGGCCATTCACCGCGCGCTCGACCTGGGTGTGAACTGGATCGATACGGCTGCGATCTATGGCCTGGGCCATTCCGAAGAGGTGGTTGGGCGGGCCTTGAAGAGCCATGGCGGGGCCAAGCCGCTGGTGTTTACCAAGTGCTCGATGCGCTGGCACGAGGACCGGTCGATCTACCAGTCGCTGAAGGCCGGCTCTCTGGCGGAAGAGCTGGAAGGCTCGCTGCGGCGCCTGGGGGTGGAGGCGATCGACCTTTACCAGATTCACTGGCCGAATCCGGACGAGGAGCTTGAGGAGGGCTGGGAGACACTGGCGCAGTTCCAGCAAGAGGGCAAGGTGCGGTGGATCGGGGTGTCGAATTTCACCGTGGAGCAGATGAAGCGCGCGCAGAAGATTGCCCCGATCATCAGCCTGCAGCCGCCCTACTCGATGTTGCGGCCAGCCGTCGAGGAAGAGATTCTGCCCTTTACCGCGGCTCATGGGATCGGCGTAATCAACTACTCGCCGATGGTTTCCGGCTTGTTGACCGGGACGATGACGGCCGAACGTGTGGCGGCTTTTCCCGCCGACGACTGGCGTCGGCGTTCGGTTGAGTTCAATGAGCCGAGGCTGAGCAAGAACCTGCGCCTGGTGGAGCTGCTGCGGGAGATTGGGAGCGCGCACGGCGTGACGCCGGGCGTGGTGGCTGTGGCCTGGACGCTGCGGAACCCGGCAGTGACGGCCGCGATTGTGGGCCGGCGCAGCGGGCAGCAGGTGGAGGGCTTGGCGCCGGCGCTGGAATTTCGGCTGAGCGAAGAGGAGTACAGCCGGATCAACGGGTTTCTCGCCGCGAATCCGGCCTGAGGCTATTACGGCGAAGTGGCAAAACAAAACCCCGACCGAAGCCGGGGTTTTGTTTTGAAGGATTGAGGCGCTCTACATGGCTGCGACGAAGTCGGGAACCATGCCCGGAGCATTTTCCTGGAGGAGCTGCGTCATGCGGGCGGCCATACCGGTATACATGGTGGCGGCGCGGAAGGCATTGATGCGGACGCCTTCGCTGGCCTTGGAGAAGCCGTATTGCGCCAGGGCCATGAGGACGCAAACGCGAATCTGCATGGCATCGCTGCGCAGGGTTTCCAGGAGCAGGCGGTCGACGGTGTCGGAGTTGCGGGCGGCGAAGTCTGCCATATCCATCATGGTCTGGGCATTCTGGTACATCACCCAGAGTCCGCGGGGACCTTCCATGCGCTGCCAGGCATCCTGGGGAGTGGCGTTGAGGCCTTCCTTCCAGAGGAACTGGTCGCTCAGTTCGCGAGCGCTCCAGTCAAGGCGCAGGCGCCCCAGGAGCGAATCCCAGGACTGCTGGTTGCGGCGGCGTACGCCCTTTCGCCAATGGACGAAGTAGACACCAAGGCCCACAACTGCGGCGATTTGGAGGGAGATCAGAATCATTGGTGATCCTTTGGCCGGTTTTTAGTAACCATAAAACTATTCAGAGCGGACCGGCTGGACTTCGCGGTACCTCCTACTAGTAACAGAAAACGCTCGATTTGTGGAGAGAAATCTCTGCCTTCTACCCCTTTTGTTGTATTTGCATCCGCCAAATTCCTTTGTGGGCGGGAAACCTGCCTGGATTTTCATGTCTTTCCAGGGTCTGGCGCGCCGTGTAACTCATGGAATCGGAGGACCTTATGGATTGGAGGGGCGCGTCAGGAGGCATTTCTGCGCCGAGCCCATCAAGGGCCCGCTGCTCTGCTGGGGGGCAGGGGTAACTTACTTGCGGAGGTTCCGGGCCTTGTCGCTCACCGAGTCAGTGAGCGACGTTCGTGTGGATCTGGCGGTGCCGGCCAAAGCCAGAAGGAAGTTCTGCATTTGTGGAGTGAACTCCCGGCGTTCGGCCTCCCGGTGCGCGAAGCAATAGACCCAGTAGAGCAGGGAGCAGACATAGCTGGCCACGACGATCTGATCGAGGAGGTGGTATTGAGCGTTCTGAGCCTGATGTGTGTGAATGACCGAGACGGCGACGCTGACCATCGAATAGAACCCGAGCCCCGTAGCGATCTGAAGTTCGCGATCACGCCAGCCGACGGAGAGCAACTGGCCGCACCCGGCGAGGGTGAGAAAGAACAGAATGCGAAGGATGGAGAACGTCTGCTGAAGGTGGATCAACAGGCGTCCTTGCAGTTTGAGCTGACTGAATCCAGGTGAGTTGGCGAACGGCCAAATGGCTGCGCAGACGAGAACGATCAGCACGCCCACTGCTGGCAGGGTCCAACGAGGCAGGACCTTTGCCATGGGCCGAAGCACGGACCGGGACAACTCGATGAGTACGCAAAACTGAAACAGCGAATCAACTGCCAATGTGATGAGGTAAACGCGAAAGCGATCATCCGCGTAGTAATTCGCGATTACGTATTGTCCTACATCGAGGAGCAGGCTCCAGAGCAAATAGAAAGAGAATACCGGCAGGGTTCGAAATACTCTCCTCCAGAACAGCAGCACAAGTACCGCTGCCTCCGCGATGATGCCGGAAATCCAGAGTAGAGAGTCAGCCAGAATCACTGTCGGCCCCCGCGTATTCTTCGTGACCGAAGAATGCAATGAGTCTACCAGAGCGACATTCGGCTAACCTCAAGATTTCGCAGGGATCAACTCACGGCGCACCGACGATGATCCATGGGAAACGAGGGACCATCTAGTGCTTAGTTGCAATATTTAATTATTGTATTAGAATATTTGGAAGATGCCGAGACATGCTTCTGCTTTGGAATGCACTGCCGAGAGCCGCGCCGAA
>Ga0302320_10022639_pt1 | contig 12392 bp, 11 predicted proteins | sample Bog_T0_3_FD_202130 | JGI IMG/M metagenome (GOLD analysis project Ga0302320, IMG submission 202130) | Peat permafrost microbial communities from Stordalen Mire near Abisko, Sweden - Bog_T0_3 | ecosystem: Environmental > Terrestrial > Soil > Wetlands > Peat | place: Sweden: Abisko, Stordalen Mire...
GTATGATCGTGATCCGCGCAATTCGACACCTACCCCGTGACCTGAATAAGCAGTGTCGTTTCTTGAAGTTAAACCAACAATGATCCAACAACTTATCCTGTGATGCCGTGTTTTACCGCTCGAGGGGAAATACGGTGAACGATCTTCGAGTGCTGATTTGGTTTGCTTGGTTTGTGGCGACGAACTGGCTGCGGGGCAATGGTATGCTTGCTCTTGTAGGGTCCACGAAAGGAGCATCTTCGATGAAAAGGTTGGTTTCGGTGTTCATCTTCGCACTGCTGGCATCTTGCTTCCTTCTTGGAATGCCGAAAACGGCTGCAGCACAGGACCCGGATCAAGATCCGCCGACGCGGGTGGCGCGACTAAATTACATACAGGGTTCGGTGTCGTTTCAACCTTCGGGTGAACAGGACTGGGTGGCGGCGGACCCGAACCGTCCGCTGACGACGGGCGACAATTTGTGGGCGGACCAGAATTCGCGTGGCGAGGTGCATATCGGCGCGACGGCGATACGGCTCGCGAGCCAGACCGGGATTTCGTTTCTGAATTTGGACGATCGCACGGTGCAACTGCAACTGGCGCAGGGCGAGATTGAGATTCATTTGCGGAGGCTTGAGCCCGGGAACGCATTTGAAGTGGACACGCCGAATCTGTCGTTCACCCTGACGCAGGCCGGCGAGTATGTGGTGCAGACCGACCCGGACGGAACTTCGACGGTGATCACGGTGCGCGAAGGCGACGGCGAAGTGACCGGAGCAGGTGAATCGTACGACTTGCAGCCGGGGCAGCAGTACGCGTTCACGGGGACGGACGAATTGACGTTTGACTCGCAACCGGCGCCGGGATTCGACGATCTGGAAAACTGGAGCGAGATGCGCGATGAGCGCGAGAACCAATCGGCGTCGGCGCGGTATGTTTCGCGCGACATCGACGGGTACTACGATCTGGATGATAACGGCGATTGGCAGACCGATCCGGATTACGGCGCGATCTGGATTCCGCGCAATGTGGTGGCGAGCTGGGCTCCGTATCAGATGGGACATTGGGTCTGGATCGCGCCCTGGGGATGGACGTGGGTGGATTCGCAGCCGTGGGGATTTGCACCATTTCACTACGGACGTTGGGCCTACGTTCGCGGATATTGGGGCTGGGTGCCGGGACCGGTGGTTGTGCGTCCGGTGTACGCGCCGGCGCTGGTGGCGTTTGTGGGTGGAGGCGGATTTGGAGTGTCGGTGGGATTCGGCGGAGGATTTGCGGGAGTGGCATGGTTTCCACTGGGGCCGCGCGACGTGTTCGTGCCGGGATACCGCTGCAGTCCGCGGTACTGGCAGAACGTGAATGTGACGAACTCGCGGGTGGTGAACGTGACGCAGGTGACGAACGTTTACAACAACTACCATGTGACAAACGTGACCAACATCACGAATGTCACCAATATCAATCGCACGGTCAATGTGACCAACGTTCACTACACGTATGAAAATAATGCGGAGGCGGTGACGGCGGTTTCGCGCGAGACGTTTGTGAATGCGCGTCCGGTGCAGGCAGCAAACGTGCGGGTGACGGCGGAGCAACTGGCGACGGTACATGTGACGGAAGCCAGTCCGCTGCAACCGACGAGAGCGAGTTACGTTGCATCGAATGCGCGCGTAACTCCGGTGGCGGCGCAACCGAAGGTGGCGTTCGCGGATCGGAAAGTGGTGGCCAAGCTGGCACCGCCGATGCCGTTGGCCAGCCATGCCGCACCGCGGATCGTAAGCGCGGAAACTCCGGCGCGAGGTGGAAACGCTCCGGCGAATGAAGTGAATCGCAATCAGAACGGAACGCGGGAGGCTGCGCCCGCAGTACGAGAAGCAAATCCGGCGCCGGCAGCTGCGCCGAAGCCACAGCTGTACGAGCAGCAGAATCCGCCGGCGAACCGGAGTGTTGCTCCGGAAGCGAATCGTCCGATGACGGAATCTGAACCGACGGCGGCACCGCCGCGGCGGCAGGAGAACCGGCCGGCGGAGCAACAACAGCACCCGGCGGTGAAGTTCGCGCCGCCTACGAAGGCAAACGACCAGATGTACGACGTTCACCCGCCGTTGAATCAGCGGCCCGCGAATGCGCCTCCGCCAAAGGCAGAGCCGAAACCAGCACCGGCGCCGAAGAGCGAGTCGAAGCCGAAATAGTTGGGCGATCGATTTCGGCGCGATCGTGAAGGAAAGCCTCCGGGGCGAAAGCTTCGGGGGCTCTTTCTTTTAGCAACTGTTTCGCGGTGGGAAGCTGCCGGGTTTTTGCAGTGCGAATCACAGTGCGGTGACGGAGGCCGTAAAAGGCCGCGGCAAGCCGCCGCACTCCAGGTAACTGCGGCGCCTCGCGTGAGGTTAGGGCTGTGGAGAATGACGAGTGAGATCGTTAGCACCGGAGGAGTCGCGATGAAGACTTACGTGGCTCAACCTGCACCCCATTCAAAATGAGGTGCACACGGACGCGAGTGTCTGTGCCTCGTGTGATACGGCTTTTGCGCGGATGTGCCAGGAATCGTGCTGACCGGAGAGGCAAGTTGGGTTCAAGAAATGATGGGCGTGGGGTATCATTCGGCATGACTTCTGCGACGAGTTCGATTATCGGAAAAGGGTTGGCGGTGCTTGGGACCGGCAAGATGGGCGGGATTCTGATTGACGCGTTTCTGAAGCACGGGCTCGTGCCGGCGGACAAAGTATTTGCGACGGTGCAGCATGCGACGCCGAATCGACAGACGGTATCGAGCGTGAAGATTCCGCTGGGAACGAATAACCGGACGGCAGCGCGAAGTGCCGATGTGATTTTGATTTGCCTGAAGCCGATGACGGTAGGCGCGGTGATCGATGAGATCCGCGACGAAATCGGAATCGAGAATCTGGTGATCTCGATTGCGGCGTCGGTGACGACGGACTACATCGAAAAACGGATCGGGGGGAACGTGCCGGTAATTCGCGCGATGCCGAACACTCCCTCGATGGTGGGCGCGGGAATCACGGCGATCTGTAAAGGAAAACACGCGACGCAGAAGCATTTGGAGATTGCGCAGAAACTATTCGACGCCGTGGGCAAGACGGTGGTTGTGGATGAAAAGCATATGGATGCGATCACCGGGCTATCGGGCAGCGGACCGGCATTTCTTTACATTATTCTCGAAGCGCTGGCGGAGGGCGGGGTGAAGATGGGATTGTCGCGCGAGCTGGCGACGCTGCTGGCGGCGCAGACAATGGCGGGCGCCGCGAAAGTGGTCCTGGATACGGGACATCATCCGGCAATGCTGAAGGATACGGTGACGACTCCGGCGGGATGCACGATCGACGGGATTCTGGAGCTGGAGGAAGGAAAACTTCGGGTGACGCTGATCAAGGCAGTGGTGAAGGCTTCGCAGCGCGCAAAGGAATTGATGTTCACCGATAAAGAGTAAAAAAGCAAAACGGGCGTGGCAGCCAGAGATTCGCTGCCACGCCCGTTTTCACTTCTAAGTTGAACGCAAGATTCAAACTACCAACGCAGAAGAAGAAGTTCCGCGCAGAAGCCCGGTCCCATCGCAGCCAGAATGCTGAGCGATCCGGGAGCCGGACGGCGATTCTTGAACACGTCCTCGAGAACCAGCAAGACGGACGTGGATGAGATGTTGCCTACCTTGCGCAGGCATTCCCACGAAGCAGCGAGGTCTGTCTCGGTAATGCCCAAAGCTTCCGCAGTGGATTCCAAAACCTTCGGGCCGCCGGTGTGCATGATCCAGCTGTGAATATCAGTGCGTTTGTGGCCGAGGTCGCCGAGGAAGGTGTCCACATCTTTGCCGAGGTGATCGGTGACGGTCTTGGGAACTTCCGGCGACAAAACAATCTTGAATCCTTTTTCAGAAATATCCCATCCCATGACTCGTTCGGTGTGCGGGTAAAGAATGGATTTGGTGGCGAGAATTTCCGGACCGTCGGCTTTGCGATTGTCGCCGACAACTACGGTTGCCGCGGCGCCGTCACCGAAGAGCAAAGCGGAAATCAAATGGGCCATGGACATGTCTTCGCGCTGAAGAGTGAGCGAACAGAGTTCGACGGAAAGCAGAGCAGCGGCCTGGTCAGGGTAGGCTTTGACGTAGTCGGCGGCACGGGAAATTCCAGCGGCTCCGGCGACGCAGCCGAGGCCGAAGATAGGAACACGCTTGATATTGGGCGAAAGACCGATGCGATTTGCCAGACGGGCGTCGAGTGACGGGGCGGCGATACCGGTAACCGAGGTGACGAAAATGGCGCTCAGGTCGCGGGCCTTCAGGCCTGCACCGTGAATCGCCTTACAAAGAGCTTTTTCGCCAAGATCGAGAGCATGCTTAATCCAGGTGTCGTTGGCCTGTCCCCACGAAGTGAGGTTCAGATAGTATTCGACGGGCTCAACGAGATAGCGGCCCTCCACCTGCATGCTTTCATCGAGACGATCCAAAATCGCAGTATTCGGCAAGCGATGACGCCAATCCGTCTTCAGTGCTTCCGTCAGGACCTCCTGCTTATAGTAATGTTCCGGAAACGCGCTTGCGACACTGGCAATCCTCATTAAAAAGGGCTCCTGTTGATTGGCTTTAAAGACGCGGTGAGCATAGTATCGCGAGAACGGCGAATCTCCCACGCCCATTTAGCAAATTCTTAACTTTTGTTCGATTGCCCGATTACCGCAGAGTTACCCAAACGATCGTTCAGCTTCGCCTATTGATGGGCTGAGGTTTTATAATCGTAACAGAAGTACGACCGATTTCGCATCGTTGGATGTAAGAAGGACCGGAAGAGGAAACCCGAGCCTGGGGGTGCAGGCTCGGGCGTTGGAGGGACGTGCGGGGAAGATCGTGAACCGCGGCGCGAGGCCGTTCAATAATTCCAGCGGCGCAGAAAAAGGCTGGCCCGAAACATAAGACTCATCGTTAACAGCACCAGGGCATCGCGGTAGGTCGATAAGTTCGAGCGAACCGATGCCCCGTCCTGAGATTGAGCGATCTGCATCGAGTTAGCGACAATGTGCATTTGAGGCCTCGTGTTTTCGAAGGCGTCCGAGTTCATGATTCGCCCTAGTTGACGACGTACACCGGGTTATCGTGCTCGACGCCCAGAACCATCGACTTAAAGATGTCCACATCCCAGCTATCGGCGATACGAAGGCGAAGAACGTCTTCGGTTTCAGACACCAAACGCCCCCGCAGCGGAACTCGCAGATTGCCCGCAACTACACGAAGAATAATGGCTTGCCCCATCCACGCTGCGTACCCAGCTTCCATCTCGGCCCCCTCGTCTGACCTACATCCCGCTTACCAAATCAGTGTGAGGGCCGGGCCCGCCGTGGCCAATGGTACAGGGAGCTAATGGTGGTAGCCGGTTCGTACCAGCGAGTTGGGAGGGCTTTCCCGAAAGGGCGGAAATGGATTTTCTGCTATGCTGATTTCAGCAGCCCAAACGCTTCGATTCGCGTTTTGCAATCCGAGGAAATTAAAGAATGGTGGAATTCCTAAAGTCGCTGTTTGCCCACTTGTCTCAGGGCAATCTTTCCGAAACGATTCAGGCGGGCGGCGTTGGACTGGTTTGCGCAGTGGTATTCGTTGAGACCGGTATGTTCGTGGGCTTTTTTCTGCCGGGCGATTCCCTGCTGGTGATCGCCGGGGTGCTGGCGTTCAAAGGATTTTTGAACCTGTACTGGTTGCTGGGTCTGGTGACGTTGTGCGCGATCGCGGGCGACCAGCTCGGGTATTTCATCGGATGGAAAGCGGGGCCGAGCTTGTTCAACAGGCAGGATTCGCGGTTCTTCAAGCGGAGCCATTTACAGCGGGCGCACGAGTTTTACGAAAGAAACGGCGGGAAGACAGTGATCATGGCGCGGTTCGTTCCGATCATTCGAACGTTCTGCCCGCCGGTTGCCGGCGCCGCTGGGATGACCTACGGAAGGTATCTTACGTTCGACATTGTGGGAGGATTCGCATGGGTTTGGAGCATGGTGCTGTTCGGATACGGAGTGGTAGCGACGTTCCCGGCACTTGGGAAACATGTGGATCTACTGGTTCTCGGAGTTATTTTCGTGTCCCTGATTCCCGCCGGGCTGCATACGTGGAAGGAATGGCAGAGAGGCAAGACTGCGTAGAAAGTCGACGCGGACCAAAGGTAACAGTTCGCGTCCGCGAAGCCCACCGCGAGAAAGTCAAAAGCTAGCCACCAGGTGCTCCCGCGCGCTGTCCGGATGTCAAAAAATTCACCCCTGAAGAAATTACTTGAGGAAGAGGCCTTCGCGGACCTGGTCGCGGCCGACGAAGGTTTTGGAAGAGCGGAATTTGCCGAAGATGTCGAGGATTTCACGGTTCTGAAAGATGCGGGCGTGAACGGCGACGGTGGATGCGGGAACGATTTCGATATTTTGAGCGTCCACGATTTTGTAACGGGTGTAGCGGTCGGGCGGTTTGCTGTGAAAAATCGAGAGAACCGAGCCACCGGGTGCCAGCAGAGAGTAGAGCCGGTCCATCACGCGCGGCAGCAGTTCCCCGTCGAGATAGTCGAATAAATCCCAGGCAAGAATGCCGTTGAAGTGATCTTCGGGATATTGGAGCGATGTCTCGAGGAATTTTTCGGCGAGCAGCGCTTGCGAGACGGGCACGGCTTCGCGGCCTACTGTCCGACTTCTCAGGCTCTCTTCTTCCGCAGTGATGAATTCTTTCCAGGAACGAAGCATGTCTTCGGTGGAAAGCCGAAAACCCTTTTCAATAAAAAACATGACGGTGGTTTGAAAGGCCGGACCGAGATCGAGAATCCGGCCTTCCTTGAGGTCGCTGATGAGCCACAGAAATTCTTTCAGGCCGTTCGATGGACGAACGTTGGCGGATGTGGCGGCGACGGCGGAGGACGTGCCGAAGGACGGTCCGGACTTTGAGGCAGTTCCCTTCGGAGCCACCGTTTCCGGTGCTTTGACGCCCGCTCGCGCTTTTGCCATCCAATCCATGGCCATCGATTAGTCGCCTTGGGTGCGAGCCGCGGTCGCGCGGACGTTCGGGATTTCCGCGGCAGGCGTGATCGAAGTTTCCGGTTTGGTGTCGGCGAGTTTTGCTTCGGCGATCTTGCTTTCAGCCGGTTTTGGTTCGATCACTTTGGGAGTGGATTTATCGGCCTTCGGCGTTTCGGCGAGTTTCACGTCGCCGGCACGAAGCATTTCGACTTTACCGCGGACGCGCGCACCGTCTTCGATGGCGAATCGCGGGGTGACGAGAGTGCCCTGCACGTTGCTGGTAGAGCCGAGGCGGATGCGATCGGTGGCTTTCAGATTGCCTTGCACTTGCCCTTCGACGACGATTTCGAGACCTTCGATATCGGCTTGCACGCGGCCGGTCTTGGCTACGGTGACGCGCGCGCCGGAGAGATAGATCTTACCGTTGGTTTCGCCTTCGACAATCAGATCCGAGTTACCGGAAATCACGCCATGAACTTTCAGGCCGGCACCGATGCGCGAGGAATTTTCGCTGACGCGCGAGCCAACTGAATCGAACGACGGCGATGGCAACGGGTTCGAAGGCGTTGCCACGACAGGCGACGGGGCTGCCGTGCTGACCTGAAGCGCGGGCGGCTTGGGAGCGCTGGCGATTGGTTCAGGCGTTTTCGGAGTTTGCGAAGATGGCTTGGGCTCCGGTGTCTTTCCCCACATGGAATCCTCCTGGATTAAAGGCTGGGACTCCGACGCCGGGTGACGGGTGTCCTGCAGCGATCACGGAAACTATAGTATACCGATGGGAGCGGGAAAAGGGCGCAAGGTGCGTAAATCGAGGCTGTTGTGATGAGTTCAGCACTAAAGCCGGGCGAGAAGGTCAGGAGGTTTGGACGTCGTAGTGGCGCAATTCCCAGATGGCGACGAGGCTGCCGACGGCTTCGTGGAAAAAGATTTTGAGGCCGCGTCCGGAGTGCCACCAGTTGTTGGGGTCGTACTCGGAGTCGGGCGCGGAGATGACGCGGAGCTGGGAGCCCTGCGCGAGAGTGCGCTCGAAAATATATTCAGCGCGACGGGTCTGGTAGTTTGAGGTGACGAGCAGAATTTTCCTCCATTTGTGCGTGGCGATGAATTCGGTGAGGGCGATGGCTTCGTCGCGAGTGTCGTCTTCCCGATGGGTGAACTCGTCAATGGATTTGGCGGGAACGCCGCGCTCGACGAGGTCACGTTTCATCAAGTCGGTTGAGCTGGCGTAGGAGCGCAGAGCTTTGCCGGTGGCGACGACGCGGGGCGCCATGCCGGACTTATATAAGGTAGCGGCGCGAGCGGCACGGTCGGCGTCGTAATTGTCTCCGGTGAGGATTACGATGGCATCGGAGACTTCCGGAGTTTGGTCCACGGTCCAAAAATTGCCAGCGGCGCGAAGAAGCGGATGGCGCGCGAAATAAAGAATGGCAAAAACGAAGACGAAGAAGATCAGAAAAATCAACTTAGAGATAATGCCGCCTTTTTCGGCGTTGGCATCGGCGAGAATGCCTGTGTCCAGTCGGCTCATTTGGTGAATTGGAGTTTCTCGTCAGGCGCAGGAACCGAATAGGCGTTGAGCTTGCGGAGGTGTTCGGCGGCGTCTTCGGGAAGCGTGCCGTTGAAATAGACTTCCTTAATGCTGTAGGACTTGCTGCGCGTTTCGACAATGGGAAGAATTTCGAAGTGCCAGTGATAGTCGCCTGCGATGGTGCGCCAGTATTCGCTGAGTTCGCCCTTGGTTTGTAGAGTGTTCGGCGCAGTGTGCAGAACCATGTGGTAGCTCGGCGCGATTTGCTGCAGGCGGCGAAGCGTGCGGCCGAGGAGCTGCGCCATTTGACGACGGGCTTCGATAGGAGCGGGAGCTTCGAATTGATGATGATGCGTTTTGGGCATCAGCCAGACTTCGTATGGCACGCGCGAAGCGTAAGGGCAGAAGGCATAGAAGTCGCCAACCGAATCGACGATGCGTTTCTCCTGGCGAATTTCCTGGCGGAGGATGTCGCAGAAAACGCAGCGTTCGCGATCGCGGTACCATTCGCGGGCGGCGCGAAGTTCGTAAAGGATGCGGCGCGGGACAAATGTAGTGGCAGTGATTTGCGAATGAGCGTGAGGCCATTCTTCGCCGGCTTGCGCGCCTTGATTCTTGAAGACCGCGACGTATTTGAAGCGGGCGTCGCGTTTCAGGTCCTGGATGCGAGCAGCATATGCTTCAAGGATGCGCTCGATTTCGTCATCGGACATTTGAGCCAGCGTGCGCGAGTGGTCGGGCGTTTCGACAACAATTTCGTGAGCGCCGACGGCGTCCATGCGGTCGTAGATGCCCTCCGCGTTGCGCGCGGGTTCGCCTTCGATGCGGTAAAGCGGACGGAAGTGCGGGTACACGCGGACTTGCCACTTCCCTTGCGTCGGGGATTCGAGAATCGAGTGCGTTTCGATGCGATGTTCGGGGCAAAGCGGGCACGGGCCGGAGCGATCGCGTTGTCTTTCTGGATGGCCGACGACGACCCAACTGCGAGTGATGGGGTCTTTTCTAAGTTCCATTTCTAGTTTCCGTCTTTCCTGGAGCGCGAATTTCGGGCACGAGACCTATCACTTGCCCGCGAAAAAACGACCGGCGAGCATCTTATACCGCGCGGCGCGCGTTTATCTAGCGGATGTAGTGCGTCGGAGTGGGGCCGGCTTCCAAACGGTGACGGTCCCAAATGGCGCCCTCGCGGCTGTAGCTGGCCATTTCGAAATCCTGGGTGAGTTCGAGGCAGTCGGTGGGGCAAACGTCTTCGCAGAGACCGCAGAACATGCAGCGCGAAGTGTCGTACGTGAAGGTGGTGAGAACTTTGCGGCGCGTTTGATCGTCGCGGAGCCAACCGACGACAATGAGGTTTTCAGGACAGGCGAGCGCGCATAGATTGCAGGAGATGCAGAGAGTTTCGCCGGTTTCCGGATTGTTATTGAGGCGCGGGGCTCCCCGGTAGCGCTCGGCCACCATGGGACGTTCGAGAGGATACTGCTCGGTGTACTGATTCTTGCGGGCCTGGTAGCGGAAAGTGAGCCACATGCCTTTGAGGAGATCGACGAGGAAAACACGGCGGAGAAGTTCTCTCATGAAACTGGAGTGTGAGCGCGGGGTGCGGCAAAGTCAAGAATCGAACGGAGCGCGTGTCGCTCGTCGGGAGCCAGAGGCGAAACATTGACACAGCGAAAGGAGGAGAAAGGCTTGAGGTCACGGAGACGCATGCGAGAGAGAGCGCGCGTACTAGGACTTGGCGAGCTTGCAGATGAGGGGCCGCGGCTCGATTACTGAAATTTAATTGGTGTTTCGGATGAGGCGAAACTAAAATGCAAGCCCGTTCGAACGGGGTGCCGGAAGTTCGTAGATGGCCGGCGAGTTCTTACGGTCGGCCATTCTTTCCTCGCGGCGTTCCTGGCGCTGCGTGATTCGAACGTCGCAAATCCATAGGAGTTCCATGCGAAGAACACTTCTCGCGCTATTTGTTTTCGGCGTTTCGTTTTCGGCATTTGCGCGCACCCTGCGTGCACAGAGCGTCGCGACTGCGGTGCGGCTGACGTCTCCAGCAGCGAAGGCAAGCACGACGGACCAAGCGACGATTGATTTGCAAGGAACCGCGGCGCTCGGCGGAGACGTAAAGAACGTGGTCTGGGAGAATCAGTTTGGCAAGCGCGGAACGGGGACTTTTACATCGACAGGCGCGCATAGCGCGACGTGGGAAGCGCGAGGGATTCCCCTGCGCGCGGGAATTAATTTGATCGCAGTGACGGTTGTGGATGCGAGCAACAAAAGCGCATCGGTGAATTTGGCGGTGAATCGAACGTCGGGAGCGCGGCAATCATTGCCGGTGCAAATTGGGACTTATAAAAATGCGCCCATCGCTTATCAAGTGTGGAACGGTATGGCGGTGATCGAAGGCGACATGATCATAGGTCCACTGGCGAAGATGGGGACGGTAGATTCGACGCCGGCGGCATCAGCACTTTCCGTCAGGAGCCAATCGCCAACATCTGCCGGCAGTGGGAACGCAGGGCTCGGCGGCGCGAAACCGGAAGGACTATCGATTGACGAGCCGTCTAGTTTGTGGCCGGTCGTTGGTGGGATCGTGCAGGTGCCATACACCATTTCAGGCAGCTCGACGGCGCTGAACAATGCCATCACGCAGTTCAATGCGACATTTTCAGGATTGATTGAATTCGTGCAGGAGGGGACGCAGGCGAATTACGTTCAGATTTCGGTGGAAGGCGACGGCAGCGAAGGGTACTCGTTCGTGGGGATGGAGGGAGGGCCACAGTCGATGACGTGCGGCGCGGCGTGCGCCACCGGGACGTGGCTGCACGAAATGGGTCACGCGATTGGGCTGGAGCATGAGCATCAGCGACCGGATCGGGCGAGTTACGTGACGCTGAATTTGGCGAATGCGGATTTACCGAATGTGCCGGGGAATTTCACCATTGTGACGAGCGATTATCAGACGTTGGGACTTTTCGATCACGCGTCGATCATGGAGTATGACGCCTTCGATTTGTCGAAGGCAGGGCTGCCGGTGATCGAATCGATTCCGCCCGGAATGCCACTGAGCAACTACAACGGATATTCGGCGGGGGACATTGACGGGGTGGAAAGGCTGTACGGAGCGGCGCCGACGGCTGTGACGGTGACGACGAATCCGGCGGGGCTTTCGGTGATCGTGGACGGCACGACATACCCGACGACTCCGCAGACCTTTAATTGGGCACTTGGCACAACGCATACGCTCGCTGTGCCGCCCGACCCACAGGTTACGAACCCGAGCGATGGAGACACGTACGCGTTCGGAGCGTGGAACGACTTAGGCGCGGCGTCGCACATGATCACGGTGCAACCGGGAGCGGGGACGGCAACGACGCCCGCAAACGCTCCTGCGGTGACCGTGTACCAGGCAAATTATGTGAGGTTGCTGCCGTTTGCATTTATGTCGCCGGCGTCGTATCCGACGGGATCGGGTTCCGTAGGTGTTTCGCCGACTCCGGTGTCGGAATTTGGAGGAACGTTTTTCACCGACCGAACGCTGGTGACGTTGACGCTCGAGCCCACGCAAGGCAGCGGATACAACTTCTACGATTGGTTCAATCTTCCCTTCCCGCCGAGCGATAACCCGCACATGTTTTATATTCAGGAGCCATTGACCGAAGCGCAGGCGGTGTACGTGTCGGGTCCGGTGACGATTCTGGGTGCGTCGATCACGGGACCGAATACCTGGAACCCAGGCCTTTCGGCGACGGTGGATACGGCTTTTGCGTACCTGCCTACGGGATTTTCGGCGACGTACGATGGATGGACGGCGGGCAGCACGCACACGGTTACGGTCGAGCAGACGCAATCGCCGGTGACGACGAATGTCTATTACAACTGGAATAGCTGGAGCGACAGC
>Ga0302320_10022641_pt1 | contig 12391 bp, 10 predicted proteins | sample Bog_T0_3_FD_202130 | JGI IMG/M metagenome (GOLD analysis project Ga0302320, IMG submission 202130) | Peat permafrost microbial communities from Stordalen Mire near Abisko, Sweden - Bog_T0_3 | ecosystem: Environmental > Terrestrial > Soil > Wetlands > Peat | place: Sweden: Abisko, Stordalen Mire...
GAAGGAAAAACTGGCGGCGCTGGTCAAGCGCCAGACCCGGCTGGAAGAGGCCCGGGACAATCAGACGCTGGTCGCCTCGGAGCAGGAACGGTTGGTCGAACAGATCAAGCTCTTGCGCTCCGATGCCATCGCCTCCCGGAACACAGATGCGTTGACGGATCGGATCAACGCCACCGTGGATCATCTGAACGAAACCAACAAGCTCATCTCGGAAATGGACCAATTCAAGGATCTGGTGGCCGATGACCTGCCGGTGACTACGGCCCGACTCGGCTTCGATACCACCGCGGCGGAACCGCCGCCGATCCTCGACGATGACAGCGTGGCCCGCCGCAACCGCGCCCGTGGCCGCACTTCGGCGTAGTCTCAGAGCAAGCTTATGAGCGAATCAAAACCACTTTCACTGCAACCCTGGGCCAGGGATTTGGCGAAACGGTGGAATAGCGAGGCGTATTCTGTTTTCCTGCTCTCCGGCAACATCTTCGACATTTTCGCCCTCCAATCGGAGTCCGGCATCAGTTATGTACCGTTGAAGACGTTCCTGTGCCAACGATTGTTTCCTGACCGCAAATTATTGCTGTTTTACGACATCGGCGACGGTCTGACTTTTGCCACCAAGGCCATGCAGCAACAGTTTGCCGAATGGCTCGACGTTTATGACTCCCTCGAAGGCACGACTTATTCCGCCAAGGGCGCGCCCAAGGAATTCTCCAAACTGGCGCCGCTGCTGCGCCGTTTTTTCCTCCAAAGTGAAAAAGAAGGCGCCAACGCCACCCTGATTATTGATTTCCCCGAAAAGATCATCCCGGCCGCCGAAGATTCCGGCAGCACCTATGATGAACGCACCTCGTTAGTTGCGCTCCTGAAATGGGCCACCTCCCAGGAATTCAGGCAGCATGACGTCGGGGTCATCCTGGTGACGGAAACCCCGTCCAAGCTCCAATCCGACCTGCTCCAAAATCCCCACGTCGCCCAGATCAAAATCGAGCTGCCGGACGCGGCGGAGCGCTTGCGCTATCTGGGTTCAACCACGTATCAAAAGCTGATTGATGGCAACCGGCCTTTGCCGGGCAGCCTCACTCCGGAGGATCTGGCGCTGCGCAGCTCCGGGTTGAACATCATTCGCTTGCAGAACCTGGTGGCCGAGGCCGTCCGCAACGCGCTGCCCATCACTCAGGAATATGTCAGCAAGGGGAAGAAAATTCTCATCGAAGAGTTTTGCCAAGGACTGGTGAAGTTCAAGGATCCCAAGCCCGGACTGACGCTGGACGCCGTGGCCACCCACACCGCCGCCAAGAAGAAATTGCGGGAGCTGGCGTGGCTCTTCAAGAACAACAAGAGCGATGTCATTGAAAAAGGCGTGTTGCTGCCGGGCCGCGTGGGGGTCGGCAAATCCTTTTTGGTGGACGCCTTTGCCGGCGAATGCGGCCTGCCGGTCATGGAAATGGGCGACTTTCGCTCGAAATGGGTGGGGGATACCGAGCGGCAGCAGTCCCGCATCCTCATGACCATCGAGGCCTTGGGACCCGTCATCGTGGTGGTGGACGAGGCGGACGCGGTCTTCGGCTCGCGCGCCGGCGGAGGTGAGGATAATGGCGTTTCGGGCCGCGTGTTTGCCGCCTTTGCCGCGCACATTGGCGACTCCAGCTTGCGCGGCCGCGAGCTATGGATCGCCATGACCTCCCGGCCGGACCTGTTGACCATTGACTTGAAGCGGCAGGGGCGTCTGGGGTTGTGCATCCCTTTGTTCCCAGCGCAGAATGCCCTGGATGTGGCCGATTTGTTCAGCACCGTCCTCAAGTTCAAGAACATTCGGGTCTCCCCGGAAGTAACGGCCAAGCTGCAGGAGATGGGAAGCAAACCCCTGACCGGCAGTGACGCAGACTCGATCATCACCCGCGCCAAGGAAATTGCCGTGCTCCAGCAACGGGATGGCGACCTGCAAGTGGGCGATCTCGAGGAAGCGGTCGGCAGTTTTATTGACGCCTTGGACCCTGAGTTGTTGCGGCTGCAAGAGCTGGCCGCCATCCTGGCCTGCTCGGACAGCCGCTATTTGCCGGAGGCCTATAAGACCGCCGACCGGGCCGCGCTGACTCAGGAGTTCAACTTGTTGAAACGTTCGCTCTACCGCTAACCGCGCTAAGCCCATGAAAAAAATGTACCCGGTCTTCGGCTTTGTGGGTTTGTGCTGGCTGGTGTTTCTCGTAAACAATTTGCTGCTGAACGGGCAGTTCTCGCATTTGGGGATCGTGCCGCGAACCGTCAGCGGACTGAGCGGGGTGGTGCTGGCGCCGTTGCTCCACGCGTCATTCCGGCACTTGCTCGCGAATACGGTGCCGTTGCTGCTGCTCGGCGGTCTCATCGCCTTTCGCAGTCCCGCGACCTATGTCAGTATCACCGTGGCCGGAACGCTGATCAGCGGCGCGCTCATCTGGTTACTGGCGCGCCCTGGCTGTCATCTTGGCGCCAGCGGGCTGGTCTTTTGCTACTTCGGTTATGTCCTGGGTCAGGCCTGGTTCAGCCGCACCTTCGTGAACATCCTGCTGGCCCTGGTTTGCGGATTTATTTATGGCGGTTTGATTTGGGGACTGTCGCCTTTTCAAACGGGGGTTTCCTGGGAGGCCCATGTCGCGGGCCTCGTGACCGGAGTTCTCTTGGCCAGGATTGGATCCCCGCGCCAGGAGTTGAGTGCTGGGAAGGTGCCGCCGCCGCCTGTAAACAAGTGAGCGGAACCTGAAATCCGAATGCCGAATCCCCGAAATTCGAATGTCGAAATGAGTTTTTCGCGATCCTGAAAGAGTAAGGGAGAATCCTCGCACCAAACTCCTGAGTTGGCCTTCGGGCTTCGGATTTCTTTCGGCCTTCGGATTTCGGGCTTCGGGCTTAAGCCTCAGCCCCGCTGTCCCAGACCGCCCATCACACGCGCCATCTCCAGTGCCGTCTGCGCTGCTTCCGTGCCGCGGTTGTGCGTGCGGCCCAGGCAGCGCTCCTTTGCCTGCTGCTCGTTTTCCAGCAGCAGCACTTCGTGAATGACCGGCACCTCGTGCTGAATCTGGATTTGCACCAGCGCGCTGCTCACCGCCTCGCCAATGTGCTGAGCATGCGTGGTGGCTCCGCGCAAGATCACCCCCAGACAGATGATGGCGGCCGGCTGATGATGACCAACCGTGGAACGCGCCAGCCGCGCGGCCACCACCGGGATTTCATACGCGCCCGGCACGCGGACAATTTCCAGCGCGCCGCCAGCGCGGAGAATTTCCGCCTTCGCCGCGCGTAACATGGCGTCCACATACCGCCGGTTGTAGGAAGAAGCTACGATGACAAAACGACCGCCGCGGGCCACGATTTTCTTACGGGTGATTTTTTGGAGCATGCCAAACTGGATTATGCGCCAAGCCCGCGCGCGGGCAATTGAAAAGTCAGCGGTTAGGCAGGCAATAGGAAACCGAAAGTTGCAGTTATGAGGACCCGTTCACCGTCCCTTACAGAATCAGAATCGGAGGGGAGCGATGACGCAATTCGTTTGAAATGGGCGAGAAACCAGTGGATTATCGGGGGACAAATTTATGACTGACCAAGAACTTGAAACACTTTTGAAAGATCTTGAGTCCGACGTTGTCGAGCGGAAGGAATCGCTTGGCGGAGATGCGCGAGAGAGCATCCGCCAGGCCATTTGCGCGTTCGCCAACGACTTGCCGGATCATCGAAAACCCGGTGTGGTTTTCGTGGGTGCCAGAGACAATGGTTCCTGTGCGGGGTTGCCCATCACCGACGAGCTCCTGCGCGCGCTGGCGGACATGCAAACCGATGGAAATATCTTGCCTATACCCAGCATGACGGTCGAAAGGAAGAAGCTGGCGGGCTGCGACCTCGCGGTGGTAACGGTTCAGCCCTCTGATGCCCCACCGGTTCAATATAAGGGCCGCATCTGGGTGCGAACCGGTCCCCGCCGGGCAATTGCTTCGGCTCAGGACGAGCGGATTCTGGACGAGAAACGCCGCCACCACGATTTGCCGTTCGATCTTCACCCGATTCAACACGCAAAACTTCAAGATTTGAACCGAAGGCTTTTTGAAGAAGATTATCTTCCCAGTGCTGTCGCCGCCGATATTTTGGAAAAAAACGAGCGTTCCTACGTGCAGCGGTTAGCCACGTGCCGCATGATCCAGGGCGTTGACCAACCAATTCCCACTGTCACGGGCTGCCTGGTCCTGGGCAATCTGACACGTGACCTCCTTCCATGCGCCTACATCCAGTTCTTGCGCATTGATGGAACGACCCTCACTGACCCCATTAAGGACGCGGAGGACATTGACGGGCCACTAGGCCAGGTTATCAGCCGCCTGGATCAGAAGCTCGAGGCCCACATTCAAACGGCCGTTGACGTGACGTCCGGACCAGTGGAAATTCGCAAGCCTGATTATCCTCTCGCTGCACTCCACCAACTTGCCCGAAATGCCATAATGCACCGCACCTATGAGTCAACCAACGCGCCAGTCCGTATCACGTGGTTCAAGGACCGGATCGAGATCCAAAACCCAGGCGGCCCTTTCGGCCAAGTCACGAAGCAGAATTTTGGCAATCCCGGCGTGGTTGATTATCGCAACCCCCATCTGGCCGAGGCCATGAAAGTGCTTGGTTACGTGCAACGGTTTGGCGTTGGCATCCAGCTTGCCCAAGAGTCGCTTCGGAAAAATGGCAATCCTCTGGCCAAATTCATCGTCGAGGACACTTTTGTTCACGTCGAAATCAAAAAGACACTATGACTGCTCCCGTCATCACTTTTTTCAACAATAAGGGCGGCGTGGGAAAGACTTCCCTCGTTTATCACTTGGCTTGGATGTTTTCCGATTTGGGCATGCGCACCTTGGCTGTGGATCTGGACCCTCAAGCCAACCTTAGTTCGGCGTTCTTGACCGAAGACGAGTTTGAAGCCCTGTTCGAACAAGACGTTGCCAGTCCGCCGTCGACCATTCATCAAGCCCTGCGCCCACTGATCGAAGGTTACGGCGATGTCCGGCTCCCAGAGCTTTATCACCCGACTCCAGACCATCCCCCTCAACCAGATTTGCCGCTAAGCGAACTTGCTCCGGAGCTTTATCGCGCCGGGGAGACGCTTTGGCTCATTCCAGGAGACCTACTGTTGTCAACTTTTGAAGATCAGCTTTCTGAAACTTGGCCGAAATGCTCAAATGGCGACATCCGGGCCTTCCGCGTGACAAGTGCGTTCTGGCGTGTCATGCAAATGGGCGCGGCGAGCGTCGACGCCGAACTTATCCTCGTTGATGTCGGCCCCAACTTGGGGGCCATCAATCGTGCGGCCCTGATTGCCTCAGACTATGTGGTCATTCCATTGGCGCCGGACCTCTTCTCTCTTCAAGGTTTGAGAAACCTCGGGCCGCGCTTGCGCGATTGGCGCCAGGACTGGCAGGAGAAACTGAAAAAATTCTCCGGTGGTAACTTTAATCTCCCACCCGCCCACACCAAACCGGTGGGCTACATTGTTCAGCAGCACGCTGTCCGTCTGGATCGGCCAGTCAAAGCCTACGCCCGCTGGATGGATCGCATTCCGGGGCAATATCGCGAATCGGTCTTAAATTGCCAGCCGGAACCGGGTGTGCGTGTTGACAATGACTCTCACTGTCTGGCTATGTTGAAAAACTATCGTAGTCTAATGCCCCTCGCACAGGAAGCCCGCAAACCCATGTTTCACCTCAAGACCGCCGATGGCGCGATGGGTAGCCATGCCACCGCCGCTCTTGAGATTTACAAAGACTATGAACACCTGGCCAGGCAGATCGCTGCCCGCTGCGATGTCATTCTGCCTCCAGGTCCATGACCCAGTATCCCAAACCTGATCGAGATTGCGCACGAGTCGCGGTCGCGTCGGGTTTCTAAATCCGACGTGGTCCGCGAACGCCTGCACCAGCCCCGGGGCGCAACGGCCTCCGGGGGCGGCATGGGCGAATTGATCGGCGACATTCTGCGAGAAAGCTGGACGGCGGAGGTTCCCGCCGGGACGCTGCGGTTTCGTTCCCTCAAGAAACAAAAACTGGCGGAGCGCATTCGTGCCAATAAACTGCTGGGCCGACGCCTGCCTGGTGCGCATGGCGGAAATTCTGCGCGATCCCGTGGTGGTAACAACGGATGCCGATTGCAGAATCTACCGCCGTCACAGCCGGCAGGTGGTGCCGTGTCTGATACCCTAAGGTTTGAGGCTGAACCCCGAAGCTCAAATCAGCCGTGGCGCGCGGAATTTCAGCCATCAGAGGTCCGGTCCGGAACGGTGGAAACCATGATCGGCGGTGATCGGTAGCAACCCGAAACACACGAAAGCCTTAACCACGGATAAGGCCGGATGAACACGGATTCTCAAGAAGAAGCTGGAATCTGAAGGGGACAGACGATTGAAGGCACCCGAAACGAATCAAACGCAGAGACGCGGAGAACGCGGAGAGATTTTTGCCGAGACAAATGCCGCCGCCTGGGCCTGTAGTCCCGCTTCCGATTGGGTCTGGATTCGGGTGGCGAGACGCCGCCCGAACCCGCAGGCGAGACGCCTGCGGTACGAGTTTGCCGGGCGATGGCAAAAACAAGGTCAAGACGTCCCAGCCCGCATGAGCTGCGTCGGGCGTAAGGGAGCCGTCGCTAACCTGTTGGGCTGGGTGATTCAATCCCTTCGGGATAGAAGCCGCATTCCCGGAGGCAACCCTCGTCAGTGGTTGCGGGGGTGTTCGGCTGCACCGCCCCATTCCTGACGGGTCGCGATGGGAACGTAGCCGGCTTCCTTGCCCTTGGGCGGGGTGACCAGCAGCGCAGGGTCAAGCTCGCAGAGCGTTCCTACCGTGGGCGGGGCGAGGTAATCACGATTCTTCGGCCAGGAGCGATGAATTTTCTCCACTCGTTGCTGAAGTTGTTCGCGCTCGTCTTCGGTGAGACCGGCATTGAGGAGCGCCGGCTGATCGGCAAAACGATACCAGTAATACGTTACCACGCTGCCGTCACCCAGGTGCGCCTTGAAAGGACCGGCGACCGGCCCTGGCTTCTTCCAGCAGCTCGCCGAGTCCTCAGGCGTGGTGTAAGGCTCCGGCGCCGCCTCCGCCGGCCTGGCCCACTTGATTTCCCGCAGGCCCGTCTCGACTGGAACCTGATCGCGGGTTACCGACACCCACTTTGCTTTCTTCTTATCGTTAGCATTTTCGAGGCGGAAGTATTGCGGGATGGTGACGAGGCCGTCCGCCTTCTTCGTAAGCGTGTCGTTCCACCGGATGCCGAAAGTGTGTGGGCCGAGGGCCATGGGCGTAGTGAACTCCGCAAGGTCGATGGGCAGCTTCTTCTCCGGCCCGTCTCCCTCATTCCACCAGATCTGCCAGGTAGCATAACCCTTGTCGCCGAAGACGCGCTGGTAGGCACCCCGGGGGGCGATGGCGCCGCTGCTCGGCTTCCCGCCTGCGAACCAGGCCGCCACCCCATCGTAGATCGCCGTCTCGTCGTAGGCAGTGTCCTGATGCACCAGCACCGAGGTGCCGCGCCCATCGCGTGGGAACGAGATGGGGGCGATGCGGGCGTACCAGTCGCCCGTGGCGTCGGGTGCCATGCGGCAGGGGGTGTATTGCGTCTCCATCTGCACGGCCCGGTTAGGATCCATCGGCCGGCTGTCGAGGAGCTGGCCCGCGAGGCGCGGCTCTTGCACGCTGGCGTGCGACCAGAAGTTGGGCAGGAAGAAGGCTACAGGCCCCTTGAAGTTACCGGTGTTGAGGAAGAGCGTCCAGCAGTTGGCTCCGGTAGGGATCTCTTTGCCCTCGGTGGTCGGCTTCGGCTCGCAGAGCGGCAGGTTGAGGTAGCCGTATCCGAACAGTCCGCCGCGCTCACCTTGCTTCACGTTCAGGCCGTCAAGAGGGAACAGAAGCCAGGGGCTGAGCTGCGCCACCCCATAAAGCCCGCGCGGATCCTCCCACGTGCCCGCGCCGTGCGCGGGCCCGTTGGCGATCTCCGAGAAGTTTGGCCCCACACCGCCCATGATGAACTTCGGCGTGGTCGTGGGGAAGCGCGTATCGGTCCACCACCCGAGCCCGCCTTCGACGTCCGAGTACATGTCTTTGGGGGCGGCGCCGTCGTACTGCGCAAACATCCAAGTGCCCGGCAAGCCCGTTTGGAACTGGTGGCCCGGGTAGTAGCTCAATAGCGGCCAGACGGCCACGTACATCGAGTAGCCGGCGTTGTACTGGCGCTCGGCATTCCCGGCGTGCGGGATGATGAGGTAGCCGCCGAGGTGCTCGTTTTGGTGCGCGCGGCTTACGCCCACCTCCAGATTGCCACTCGCGTTTACCTCCCGAGTCTGGTCCGCGGCTGGCCCCGCCACTGCGAGTAAACTCGCGGCGGACAGACAGGCGGCCATCCTGATTCTGCCGGAAAGAACTCCGATCCTCACTGCCAGGCTGGTCTTTGGTTTGCTCATGGTTTTCCTGGTTGCTGATTGTGCAGCTTCACCGTCGCTTCAGCAAAGGCCTTGCCAATCGGAGCCATTATCTGCGCGGCTCCGAGATAATGGTAGCCCCCGTTGGAGGCGGCTTTCAGACGTTTCTGCTCCTCCGGCGAAAAGTTCTCGGCCACGACCTGCAGCTTGACCGCTTCAACTTCCGCCTCGGTCATTTTCGGATTCTCCTTGACCGCTGCGGCGGCCTTCGCGTCCATCTTCGGCCAGAGTGCCTCCAGCCGCGCTCGCAGCACTTCCAAATCATCCTCCCAATAGGGCGCCGTCGGCACCGCCACCACGTTGCCCTGGAACTCCGGGAGCAAGGTTGGCGCGACCTGAGCCTGGCGGAAATACATTTGGGACGGCTGCTTATCGTCCTTCACACCACCAATCCCCATGACTCCAATTACAAAGGGCAGCTTCGGCGCCGCGAGATCCTGGCGCACATCACGGATGAACTGCGTTAGCAGTTGCCCGTATAGGTCGTATCCGCCGGGCTGGTTGCATTTGTCATACGTCCACGTGCTGACCAGATCGTTGAACCCTTGGAACCAGACGAAACCGGCCAGTTCGCAGCCCTGCTTCGGATCGTAATCCGGCACCACCCGTTTGATATCCCCTAGCACTTTCCGCACGTGTTCGATCATCAAACGGTAATACACACCCGTGGCTTTGATTTTTTCAGCTTTGTCCTTTTCCATGTCATCGCCCCGGTGCTTGCGCACGTTAAACTCAAAGTCGCTCCACACGAATGGTCCAGCGCTGGGTGGACGGAAATCCGTGTGCAAATCTTTGCCGCCCCAGGAGGTTTTGATAAGCAGGATGGGCTCGCCCAGCAACTTCTCCGTGTAAATGCCGAACGTGAATTCCGGACCAATCTCCTCGGGCGAGGCTCCGAAGCCGGTGGTCAGTTTCCCCTTCTGCTCGGTCGTATCGTCGCCAGCGCAGCCAATCGACGAAATCCAAACATGCCGGCACACTCGCGGTGTGCCATCGGCATTGCGCATCTCCTTGAGGAGCGGCGCCGTCTTGGGATCATCGGCCATGGCATCGAACGTCGAAACGTTCACATGCCCCTGCATGTTCGACTGCCCGGCCAGGATAAACACTTTCAGTGGCTTGGCTGCCGCCGGACTGGCGATCCCCGGCATCAGGCCGAGAGCCACGACAAGCAGCATACACTTTATCCAATGTCCCTTCTTTCGCATGGCACTTCTTTGGTTATTTATTTGGAGTATCCCCATTCGCAGGTGCAGGGGCGATAAAATCTTTCAGTCCCATGCTCGTTTCAATGATTGGTTTTGCATTTCACTTACGGACAATTTACGCGAAGTGGTTGGACAAATGCCGTCCAACCCCGTTAATTTTTTGGCGGTGTTTCCCGTTTTGGCTTGCCCCACCATGGCACATTCGAGAAGCCGGAAGACCTGCGCTTCCAGTTTCCGAAAAACTGGTGTTGGAAAATCCATGTCAAAACTAGTGTCTCGCCCGCGCCGGCACGGTAGATTCTTCTAGATTTATGACTTGGCAGGATAGAATTATCAGCGATCCCCAAGTGCTGCGGGGCAAGCCCTGCCTCAAGGGCACGCGAATTCCCGCTGCCCTCGTGCTGGGCCACCTGGCGGCGGGGCGTGAACCCGCCGCCATCCTCAAGGAATTCCCCGACCTCGCCGCCGCCGATGTGGCGGCCTGCCTGGACTACGCCCGCGAACTGGCTGACTTTGAATCGGACGGCAAGGCAAGTCCGTAGAACACGCAGGAGGGTGGTTGCGCAGTTTGACATAATGTGCGGGCGGTAACGGCGGAAGAAGAAAATATGCCGATGCCGCTCCTCTGGAGCTGAGATTCCTTATTGGGCCTGACTTCTACAAGTATTTCGCGCCTACGGCGCTGGCGGCAGCGCCCGGCTGCGGGTGCGTGTAGCCGCACACCGCCAGATTCGCCGCCGAGCGAGACGCTCGGCGAACCCGCAAGCGGGACGCCTGCGGTCGCGCAGCCGTTTTCACTCGCCACTCGCTCTAAATGGCTTTGTGCCCTTCATCAATTGGCGGTACGCAGCCGGTAAAACTTGGTGTTGCCAAAACCGCCGCTGTTGGTGCCGTCGTCGGTGACATTGAAAGCGCCGTTAGTGGAAGTAACGAGGTTGGTCAAGGTCGTCCAATTAGCCGGCAGGTTGGTGGCGTAATCCACCTGGTAAGTAAGGTTTGTCGGCGCGGTCCACGCGAAGCTGAATTTCTTTTTCAGTTTCACCAGCGAAGCCGGATCAATGACAGGGATAATGGAAAAAGCCGAACGCATTTTCAACACCGTGTACGGATTCCAAGTGGCCCTGGTATAATAGATGAACAGCGTGCTGTTGCTGGGGCTGGTGAACGATTCGATCATCAATCCAGGAGGACACGAAGTTCTTCTTGGCGTTGTCGTAACCTTCAATCGCCATGCCTTCAAAGGTCATGTCCATCATCTTGCCATCCGGGCCGGGCATGCTCATTTTTTCCGGTGTGATTGCTGATCAAATTTTTTATAGAGCGACCCATCGCGCCCGGGTCAGGTGCAAATGGACATAAGCGCCTTCATGGAGCGCTCTCGGATTTTGAATTCGTTTCCGGGTCAGGCCTGTGTTTGGTATGTTTTCGGCTTTATAAATGCATTGCGACGCGGGTCGGATTGGGGAGTTCCAGGAGTGCGGTTGCCAAGCCGAACATCTGGAGGCAGGCGAACGGGAAGCCGGTCGGAGTCGACGCGGAAACCAAAAAACGGAAAAACCATGCAAAGAAAACGAACCAAACTAAAGCTTGATCCCTTTTCCAAGGGCCTCCGCAACAGCGGACTTGGCACCTTGCTTTTGTTGGCTTGGTTGGGCGCCTCCGTCTGGGATTGCTCGGCGCAAGGCCAACCGCTGGTTGGCACCGCGCCGCTGACGATGGAAGGCGACATCGCTTCGCACCTCGTCGCGGGCGCCGATCGCTTCTTGTTGCGCAAGATTGATGAATCGGCGGCGGGGCGCGCGCAGTTCTGGCACAGGGATTTTTCCTCTTGGCAGGCGTATGAGCAATCCCTCGCGACCAACCGGCAGCGCCTGGCGCACATCCTGGGCGTGCGCGACCCGCGAGGCAGTCCAGGGCAACTCGAACTCCTCGCCCTTCCGAACCGGCCGGCACTCTGCGGGCGAGGGACAGGCTACGAGGTGTTTGCCGTGCGTTGGCCTGCCTTCGGGGACGTAACTGGCGAAGGATTGCTGCTCACGCCGGTCAATCGCGCGCCTGTCGCAAATGTCGTTGCCATTCCTGACGCCGGCCAGACTCCCGAGCAACTTGTCGGATTGAGCGAGGGCATCGCGCCCGCGAGCCAGTTGGCGCGACGTCTGGCCGAGAGCGGATGTCGGGTCATTGTTCCGGTATTGATCAACCGGCAAATCGACCCGCAAGCGTTGCTGTCGAATCGAGAATTTATTTACCGGTCGGCCTTCGAACTGGGCCGGCATCTCCTCGGGTACGAGATTCAAAAAGTGCTGGCGGCCATCGACTGGATGGCGGACCAAAGTTCGAATCCCGGCGTGAAAACCGGCGTGATCGGCTGGGGCGAGGGCGGGTCGCTGGCGCTCTACTCGGCTGCCCTGGACACGCGAATCAGCGCCGCGTGCGTCAGTGGATATTTCGAGGATCGCCGCACGATCTGGCAGCAGCCCATTGACCGCAATGTTTTTGGCTTGCTCGAGGAATTTGGGGATGCGGAGGTAGCGGCGATGATCGCTCCGCGCGGCTTGATTATCGAAGCCGCCCGAGGGCCAGAGTTGACCTTGCCCGGTGGCGGCGGGTGGCAGGCACCGCGACGGTTCAACGGTGCTCCGGCGGCCCTGGTGTCTCCGAAGCTGGCAAACGTCCGCTCGGAATTTGAGCGCGCCCGCGCGCTAGT
>Ga0302320_10022642_pt1 | contig 12391 bp, 9 predicted proteins | sample Bog_T0_3_FD_202130 | JGI IMG/M metagenome (GOLD analysis project Ga0302320, IMG submission 202130) | Peat permafrost microbial communities from Stordalen Mire near Abisko, Sweden - Bog_T0_3 | ecosystem: Environmental > Terrestrial > Soil > Wetlands > Peat | place: Sweden: Abisko, Stordalen Mire...
TTGTAGCCAAATGAAAGGCAATGTTTGTTGGAGACACTTTTCCCAGCAAAACGACCGTGATATTTGTGGTTATCGGTTCATTTTTGTTTAGATTGGCACTATTTACGAGAAATTGGCCATAATCACCATTTTTAAGCGTTGTGAAAATGCTGTCGATACTGGGCCAGACCCAGAGATTCTCTGCCGGAATACTTGATGAAGCTCCAACAGATTGAGTAATAGCAGTTGTTGCAGGTTGAACACTTGCTGATGTAGCCTGAGTAGGGCTTTGAATCGTCCGTGTAATCGATGAAATGGAAATTGTGAAGGCAACATCTTGCGGCTCGGAAAGGAAGAGGTATTCAGGGCATTCGCAGGTCATCTTCATGTGAAGCGGAATACCGTGGTATATCAAATCGCCTTCAGTGCTTCTGCTTACGTTGGGCGGATTGTTCCAGCGCTGCGCTTCCACCACGCAACCTATAATAGCGATACTTATGACGGCTGCAACACTTAGCAGGATAATGATGCGCTTGAATGGTGTCATGAACTCGATCTTCCTTTCTATCGAATGCCATCCTTGAATCGAATCGAGGGCGGTCTGGCGGCAAATGAGTTTTCCACCGCAAAGCCATAACACAGGATTATCGCAGAGATTTACCGACTGAGTCTCGCTTTTTCTGTCCGCACTTTTCACCCATCTGGCAGGCAAACCGGATGCCCAGTTCCCGCATTTGGGAAACTACAAACCTCCTGCGAGCGGATAGTGAGCGTCTGCCTCACCGCAGGTGATTTAATACGGAGATGGGTTCACCGATGCGGATAGCGATTGTTGGCGGAGGCATTGCGGGGCTGGCGGCGGCCTATGAGCTGGAGCTGGCGCGGCGGAGTGGCGCGGCAGTCGAGTACACGCTCTTTGAGTCGCGAGCGCGGCTGGGCGGCGTTCTGGCCTCGGAAATTGTGGACGGCGCGGTGCTGGAGCGCGGGCCGGATTCGTTTCTGACCGAGAAGCCGGCAGCGGCGCAACTCTGCCGCGAACTCGGCCTGGGCGCGGAGTTGACACCCTCGAACGACGCTGAGCGCAAGACTTACATCGTTGTCCGCAACCGGCTGATTCCGCTGCCCGACGGACTGATGTTTCTGGTGCCCACCAAGCTGATTCCCACCGCGCTGACGCGGCTCTTCAGCCTGCCGACGAAGATACGCATGGGCATGGAACTGCTGCATCCGCCACGGCCCTCGGGGCAGGATGAATCGGTGGCCTCATTGGTGGAGCGTCACTTTGGCCGCGAGGCTGTGGAGCGGCTGGCCGACCCCCTTCTCTCGGGAATTTTTGGCGGTGACGCCTCGCAATTGAGCGCCCGTACCGTGCTGCCGCGCCTGGTTGAAATGGAATCCGAATACGGATCGCTGACACGCGGGATGCTGGCAGCGCATCGCAAGATGCGCGGGGCTTCGCGCCCAGCGAACGCAAGCAGCAATGCCCCTGCAAGTCCTCGCCCCGCGCCGCGCGCCATCTTTACCGCTCTTCGCGGCGGCATGAGCCAATTAGTTGAGGCCTTGGCGGCGCGGCTTGATCCCGTTAGTGTGCGTCTCTCGACCCCAGTAAGCGCGCTGGAAAAGACTTCCGAAGGCTGGAAGCTGGAGAGCCACGGCGCGGCAGATTTTTTCGATGGAGTTATTTTGGCCACGCCCGCCTGGGCTGCCGGTGCGCTGCTGAATGGGGTGGACCCGCTGCTCGGCGCGGAACTGAGCTCGATTTTTTACTCGTCGTCGATTACGGTCAATTTGATTTACGACAAGAGCCAACTGGGCCGCCTGCCCGATGGGTTCGGCTTTCTGGTTCCGGTCGTCGAGGGCCGCTCAATGCTGGCCTGTACCTTTGTCCATCGCAAATTTCTGGGCCGTACGCCGACGGGCAAGGCAGTCTTCCGCGCCTTTCTGGGCGGCATGAAACATGAAGAGCTGATGGCCGCGTCCGACGAGACTCTGGTGGCTACCGTGCGTCGCGAATTGAATGAAATTCTGGGCGAGAAAGTTGTGCCGCGCGCTACCAATCCCGAACATTCTCAAGTCTCGCGCTGGAGCCGAGCCATGGCGCAATACGCCGTCGGCCATCAGGAGCGAAAGCAGCTTATCGCCGAGCGTGTTGCCGCTCTGCCGGGCCTGCGTCTGGCTGGCAACGCATATGACGGCATCGGAATTCCCGACTGCATCCGGCTCGGACGGCAGGCGGCGAAGGAACTGATCTCCGCCCGCTCCTGATTTGTACTTCCTATCTAGGTCCTATCTCGGGACTACCTTGGTATTAGCGGCAAAATCAACGCTGAGTTACCGTCGTGAATTATCGTGTTAGTCGCCTTCACAAACTCCGAGCTTGTGCTTGCCGATTTACCCGTATTCAGATTGCGGTCAAAACGCGGGAAGTTACTGCTGCTGACTTCAAGGCGAATTTGATGGCCCTTGAGAAATACATTGCTCGTCGCGGCCATATCGATCTTGTACTCATACACCTTGCCGGGCACGATAAGTTTGGCTTTGGAAGTGGATTCTCTATAACTGGCGCGCAGAATTCCCTCGGTAATATTTTGCGCAAAGCCATTGGGCCAAACATCGACTAACTTGGCGGTAAAGTCGGTATCGACGGCCGAAGAGCTTGCGAATAAGTCCAGAGTGATCGGTCCAGTAACTTCCAGGTCATTTTCCAGCGGCGGCGTGGAGTAGACCAGCACATCCTGGCGGCTCTCAACTTCTTTTTGATCCCGTGGGCCAGGAATCAGGTGATTCGAGTCGCAGCAGAGTGGGCCGCCTACGGTGGGAACAGGATAGGCGGGGTCGTAGACATAGGTGTCGTTGCTCTCGCAGAGAAATCCCACGGCGCTTGTGTAAAGCAATCCGCGGCCTGTGGCGCTATTGGCGTTGCCGCAGGAGTGAAGCATGTAGCGCGTCGGCTTGGCGCGTTCCAGCGGCCAGGCCTCTTCATCGCGCCACTTGTTCTCGCCCATTACAAAAATCCTGACCGGCTTCCCGCTGGCGAATTGGTTCTGCTTTCCCATGAAGAGATAGTCGTACCAATCGAGAATGTAGTCGTTTTCGTCAAAGGGCGCATCGGGGCCGAAATCGACATCGCCGACCTTGCGGCCCCAGCCCGAGTGGCCTCCAACAGCGACAATCAAATGTTGCCCGTTGCGGGCCGTTTCATTGGCCGCGTGATCCTTCATTCCTATGTAATTGCGCAGTGAACCAGCTTGAAAAATGTCATACCATGCGGCGACAGTAAGCGCGGGAACCTGAATATTCGGGTAGTTTTCCTCGATGGACCACTGCTTCCAATAAAAGTCATAGGCAGGATGATCGAGCCAGTCGCGGAAGTAGGGCGCAAGGTTGCGAGTCAGCGCCGCGCCGTCCTGAGGAATTTTGATATTGAAGACTGGATAATCCTTCAGCGGCAGAACGGCGCCGCCTACCAGCGCGTTGGTCTGCTGAACAATGCTCCGATTGTAAGTGTCCTGTGCCAAACCCGAGGTCCACGACTCATTGAACCACTGCTCGAATGCGCCGCCCTGATAAGTCCAGTTTTCGTGGTAGTTGCTGGCCGTGACAATGGGGCATATGCCTGCCAGATGCGGCGGATGAGTTATGGCCGCGAGCATCTGCGTCGCGCCAACATAGGAGCCGCTGAACATACCCACCTTGCCGTTGGAGCCGGGCAGTTGAGCGGCCCATTCCACTGTGTCGTAGCCATCGTCGCTCTCGTGCTTGAATGGGTACCATTCGCCCTCGGAGGCATAGCGGCCGCGCACATCCTGCACCACGACGATGAAGCCGCGCTCGACGGCCCTCTGTCCAAATGCCGCAAAGTAGTCCTTGTTATATGGAGTTCGAGTCAGCAGAACAGGATAACTTCCCGCGGCCGGTGGGCTATAAATGTCGGCCCGCAGCGTGACCCCATCGCGGGTCTTCATAATGGCGTTCTTCTGGAGCAGGAGACCCGGCAGGCTCTGGATAGGCGGCGGAGCAGGCTGACACTGAAGGACGCCGGGCAACAGAACGAAGGCAAGCAGGCACGAAATCTTTTTCATCGCGGGATTCTCCCAGAACAAAGGCCGAATCCATTTTAACGGCTGGGGCCGGGTAGTGAGGCAGTGGGTACATTTCATCTTCGCAAGATGAAGTTATGCCTTGACATTTCGCGTCAGCCTTGGCACTCTCACTGTGAGCGGATTTAGCCGCGGTCAGGCATGGCAAGCCGGCCCCTTTCCAACCTTGCCGTCCCTCCCTTTTTTCAATCTTTGCGCTCCCGTGCGGCATTGGGGGGCAGTGCTTCCAGAAGGCGCACTGAATTGCCCTGCGAAGGAATGTATCCTGATCGCTGCACATCGGATCAACCGGAATTTCTTTGCCTTTATCCGCGGAAATGCAGCCCATTTTATCTGCGATTGAGAGGAACAATGCAACAGTTCAATGTAAGCCGTTCGGCCATCTTCGCAATCCTACTTTGCGTGCTCGTCTTAACCGGGTGCATGTATACCATGGGCCCTAGAATGCCCAGGGAATTAAGCGCTCCGGCAATTTCGAGTTATAGCACGAATCAATTCAATACCGATGTAGCCGCCTATCGCGACGACGTGAAGAGCGGCGATTTAACCGCCGCAAAAACAGTGCGCAACCAGATCGCTTACCGCGTGATGACCGGCATCGAGAGCGGCTACGGAAGATTTGAAATGCACTTGACCACCACGCGCGCCGGGGCACAGACGGGAAGCGACGCGCTGCAACTGGGTCTGACTGCTGCCACCAGCGTAGTAGGCACAAGCGACGTCAAAGATATTCTCTCGGCAACCAGCACCGCCTTTCATGGCACCTGGACCTCGCTCGACAAGAATTATTTTCAAGACAAGACGACCGAGGCGATTGTCTCGCAGATGCGCGCCACGCGAAAGACCAAGCAAGCGCAGATCATCACCAGTTTGGCGACGCGCGATGTTGCCAGCTATCCGCTGGAAGCGGCCTGGATCGATCTGGTGGATTTTTACTATGCGGGAACGGTGCCCTCGGCGCTGGTTGAAATTGCCAGCGACGCGGGAACCAAGGCGGACACGGCAACCAAGGATTTGAACAAGGCCGTGGCCGATTTGACCCCCGCGACACCGGCTCAAGCCAAGCAATCCATCGGCAATCGCACAGCGTATGAGAAGCTGAAGAGCGCGGTGAATGGTACTGACCCGCAGCAGTCCGCAAAAGCGCTGCAAACATTGCGGCAGATATTGACAGCGGCCGGTTACGCGCCGAAGGCGGATGCCAGTGCAACCGAATTGCTTGGCCTCTTCCGCCAAGCAATCGACGAAGCAACCAATGACGACAGTAAACTCGCGACACTGAGCGCCGCCGTAGCGGCAGCAAACATCGATTAGCCGCAAGAGAGTGATGGTGAAGAATGGTAGGAACACTTCCTGTATCCGGCAGCCTGACCATGGAGGGCCTGGCCGCGACACTGACCAAATACGAGCAGGATTTTGCGCAACTGACTGCTCTGAGCGTCGATACCGCCGCGGGCTCTCAAGGAAACCTGGCGACTTTTATCAATCAGGATATTCAACTGGGCGCATTGGCGATTGTCGCCAGCGGAGCGTCATCTGAGGGAACAAAGATTCTGTCGCCAACCGTATACATTGAAAGCAAGCAAACCAAGATCGATGTCTACCGGCTGTAACTGGAAAGTTATGAGAGCCTCGCTACCAGCCTCTGAACCGCTCCTCACTCAGGTTCGGCTTCAATGTGTAGCCGTATTTTTCTACGATACCGGCCATTGGCAGCAGCTCCGCGGGAAGGATGCCCGCGGCCAACTGCTCATTCGCCTGCTCTTGTTTGATTGCCGCGGCGCGCACAGGCCCGGCCACGTCGCTCTCATCCGCCTCGGCGTCCACTTCTCCCGCATCTTCGGTCAGCGTCAGCGCAAGCAGGCCACCCTCGCGGCGCGTGATGGGCGCAAGCAAGCGACTCACCGCTTCCAGTTGCTCCGCCGCGGGTTTGCGATCAAGGCAGACGATCCCGGATTCATCGAGTGCCCATAACGTATCTAGATACTCGTTTTCGGATTGAACGACTCCCAGGAACATGACTTCACGCCCTTCGGTTCCCTTGAGAACCAGGTGGCTCACCATCAGGCCTGCTTCCTTGCTTCGCATCAGGTTAACCAGAAGCTCGCGCTCAGCCGTATAGCGGGCTAGCCGCTTCCACTTGATGGATTGGATTCGCCCTCGGCCGGTCGTCTGAATTTCTCGATAACTTGAAGGCCGCACGCGAACCGATCCCAATTCCACGGTTCCGTTGGAGCGCACACGAATCCCCTTGCCCAGAATCCCTTCCGGCAGCTTGCGAAGCCGCATCCACCTGCGCATGGAAAAGAAGCCGAAACAAGATGCAATGAGGCCGGCAATCAAGCAGAGCGCGAAAATAGACCAATGAACGTTTGACCAATTGACCCCTGAGAGATCGGATAGATTTGCGTCCGAGATATTGACCACCACCGTATAGAGCGGCGTGACGACGAGGTAGAGCGCCCAGCCCAGAGCAGCGGGGCCAGCAAGCAGCAGAATAACGCCGCCCGTCAAAAAGAGCAGGCGCGATCCCGAGGTGTTCATCGTTGCGCAGAAGACCCCTCTGAAGTCCTTGTCCACGAAGGTCGAGCTGCGTTTGCTGGGTTCAGTGTCGGTCACGGCGTCAGCCTCGACGCATCCGGCAGAGGGTTCATTTCTGCTTCAATTGCCAAAGGCATGGGATCTCTCTTCGATTTATCTTACAGAACATGCAACAGCTTCGGCTTTATTAAATGGATAGGCAGAGAAAACAAGGCAGCGCTCGCAACGTCTCATCCCCGCCGCCGCAGTTCCAACTCCACAACGCGCAGCATCTCGGCTTCAGGAGCGGGCTTGCCGGTCCAGATCTCAAACTGCCGCGCTCCTTGCTGGACAAACATCTCCAGGCCGGTGATAAAAGGGATGCCGCGCTCCTTGGCCAGCTTGATCAGCGGTGTCTCCAGCGGGTTATAGACCATGTCGAAAACCAAGCCGGTGTTGAATTCGCTCTCGCCATTATCGAATGGAGGCGGCAGCGCCTGTTTGCTGTCTTTCATGCCGCAGGGCGTCGAGTTGATCAGCACGTCAAAGCGGCTCTTGGCGAAGTGCTCTTGGGTGAGCGCCGTGGCCTTGGACTCCTGGGCAAGCTTGACGGCGTTCTCGTGAGTACGGTTGACGATGAAGACCTCCGCGCCCTGATCCACCAGGCCGAAGACCGCAGCCCGCGCCGCGCCACCCGCGCCCAGAACGGCAATGCGCGCACCCTTCAACTTGAGCCGTTTTTCCAGCGGCCGCACCACGCCATCCACGTCCGTATTGAAGCCGTAGAGCTTGCCGTCGGCACCGGTGCGCAGCGTGTTGCATGCGCCAATGCGATGCGTCAGCGGAACCGAGCCGGGCTGCACCGGATTGGCCAGATAGGGAAGAATCTCCTGCTTCAGCGGCATCGTCACGGCGACCCCGGCCAGCGGCAGATCGCGCACCAGTGTCAACAGGTCGGCAAGCTCCCGCGTCTTGAGCGGCAGCAGCACCGCGTTCACGCTCTCGCGGCGGAGGGCCGTGTTCTGCATCAGCGGCGAAAGCGAGTGGGCGATGGGATTGCCCGCGACGCCGAAGATGCGCGTGGCGTGGTCGAGCTGCTCGATGCGATAGAGGTCGCGCAGTGTGCGCAGCGTAACTTGGCCGGGTGCGGTTGCCAGTTGCGCGTCCGCGGAATGACCGTTGCTCTCGTGGCCGTCGCTGAAGGCGGCAAAGGTGAAGGCCGCGCCGGCTCGCAGCCCAAGCACACGGCTCACCAGCCCCTCCTCACCCATCGCGATGCCGACGACACGCGATGAAAGCGACCGCTCCTCGATCAACTTCAAAACGGCCAGATTATCCCCAAGCGACTGCGCCGTCGAAACCACTTTGACGAACTCCGGTTTGAAGGCCTCGATGCGCCGCGCCGCCTCTACCAGTTTGTGCGTACCCGTAAAGTCGTGAAAGCTCACCAGCAGTGCCGCGCCCGCCGAGCGCAGCCCGTCACGGAACTCCTCCAACTGCGCGGGCTTGGCCTCTTCGGCTGACTCGACTTCGAGATCGACGATCTGGCAGCCAGACTCGGCCGCCGCCAGCAACACTTCAAATTCATCTTTCAAGGACAGCGCGAAGTGCCCGCCAAACTCCTTGCGGCGGCAGGTCGCAATCAACGTCGCCTCGCGATGCGCGGCAAGAAACTCCCGCACATTAGCCAGCGCCGCCGCCGGCTTAGGCAGCGAGTCCAGACGCAGCTCAAGAAACTTCGATTCCGGCGGCATATCGCGCAGCGCCGTCTGGGCGCGCTCCATCAATTCCGTCGGTGTATTGGCCTGAATGGCCACGCAGAGTGTGCCCACGCGCAGCCGCGGAATCAGCGGCACTGTCGTAGTTTGAGACGAATTGGAGTTGGTTGAAGACATGGTGTCGATTGACGCATCTTATAGCTCTTTGAGTTTGGATGCAACAGTACTTTGCCGTGCGGCGCAATGCAAGGTGTTTCAACCTGAAAACGGCAGTTGATCCACCTTGAAATTGGCTCTTCTTCAAACCGCAAATGCTAGCAGTGCTTGAAGATTTCACCATCCTGGTGACGTGCGGAGCAGATCAAAACTCCTGATCGAGCAGGAAATGAACAAATGTTCTTCACAACGCCGCCATTTTGGCAGGGGCAAAACAGGCTGCGGAAAAACTCAATATGGAGGGAGACGGGGGATTTATCTCCCGTATAAAGCCAATAGAATCTGTGTAGCTTTAGCCACAGAGGGACGTTTTTCGGACTTTTCGCTTCAAAGCTGCCCTTTTTCCGCAGCCCGTAAAGCCCACCTTTCTTTTCAGCCGTTTGCGGCCCGCTCTAAAGTCGTGCCCTGGTTACAAAGCGGCGACGGGAACCCGGCGGGCGAGGAAGGTCTCCATGAAGCTGGTGTTGAAGTCGCCGGCGCGGAAGGCAGGGTCGGCGAAGATCTCCTGGTGGAGCGAGATGGAGGTTTCAATTCCCTGCACGATGAACTGCGAGAGCGCCCGCTCCATCTTGGCAATCGCCTCTGCCCGGTCGCGGCCATGAACAATCAGCTTGGCAATCAGCGAGTCGTAATACGGCGGCACGACACCCTCGGCGTACTGCGCCGTGTCGACGCGGACGCCATTGCCGCCGGGAACGTTGAAGGCAGTGATCTTGCCCGCCGAGGGCGTGAATTTCTGCGGATGCTCGGCGTTGATGCGGCACTCGATGGCGTGGCCGCGGAGTTCTAGCTTGGCGGGAAGAATCGCGTCCAGCCGTTCGCCGCTGGCAATCTGAAGTTGCGCCTTCACTATATCGACGCCGGTAATGGCTTCGGTAATCGGATGCTCCACCTGCACCCGAGTATTCATCTCAATGAAGTAGAGTTTGCCGTCGCTGTCCATTAAAAATTCAACCGTGCCGGCGTTCTGGTAGCCGATCTCCGTCAGGCAGCGGCAGAGTGTGCGGCTGATCTCCTCGCGCATTTTGGGCGTCACTTGCAGGCTGGGCGCTTCTTCGATGAGCTTTTGATGGCGGCGCTGAATGGAGCACTCGCGCTCGAAGAGAGTACGGACATTGCCGTGCTCGTCGGCCAGTATCTGGAACTCGATGTGGCGGGGATTCTCGACAAATTTCTCCATGTAGAGTTCGCCGTTGCCGAAGGCGTTAGCCGCCTCGGTATAGGCGGCATGGAAGAGGTTGGGTAGCTCCTCGGCGTTGCGCACGATTCTCATGCCGCGCCCGCCACCGCCGGCCTTGGCTTTGAGAATCACCGGAAAGCCGACAGATTTGGCCCATTGCTGAGCCTCTTCAGCGGTGTCAATGACGCCGTCTGAGCCGGGCAGGATGGGCACTTTGGCGCGCTTCATCGCCTGGCGCGCCTTGTCTTTTTCGCCCATCAGGCGGGTAACTTCTGGCGGCGGGCCAATGAATTTTATATTCGATGCGCGGCAGACCTCTGCAAAGTTGGCGTTCTCACTCAGCAGGCCGTAGCCGGGATGAATCGCATCGACGTCGGCAATCTCAGCGGCACTGATGACGGCCGGGACATTGAGATAGCTTTCGGCCAGGCGAGGCGGACCGATGCAAATGGCCTCGTCGGCAAAACGGACATGCAGCGAGTTGCGGTCGGCCTCGCTATAGATGGCGACGGTGCGAATGCCGAGTTCCCGGCAGGCGTTGATGACGCGCAGCGCGATCTCTCCGCGATTGGCGATTAGAACTTTACGAAACATGGGGAACCTCGGAGCGTTGTTGGCAGGTAGGCGTCGTTAGCAAGTCAGCAAGTCCGCGAGTCAGCTTGTCAGCGTTAATCATACTCATGAAGCCCGAAACAGAGTAGTAAACCTTGTGGAGGCAGCTTTTCGCTGACCCGCTGACTCGCTAACTCGCTATCTTGCCGACTTGCTGACTTGCTCTCTTGTTAACCCAGCCGCAAAGTAAACAACGGCTGGCCATACTCGATCGGCTGGCCGTTTGTGACCAGGCATTTGACAACCTCGCCGGCCTCGTCTGACTCGATCTCATTCATCAGCTTCATGGCTTCGACAATGCCGATCACCTGCCCTTTGGTGACGCGGTCCCCCGGAGAGACAAACGGCCCCGCGCCCGGCGAAGGCGAACCGAAGAAGGTGCCAACCATGGGCGATTTGACCAGATGCAGGCCTGCGTTGGGGTCGACTGCCGGAGCTGCTGGCGAGGCCGCTGGCGCAACGTGCGCCGAGGCCGCGACTGGCCCCGAGGCCGACCGCGCGGAAGCCAGCAAGCGCGCCATCTCACCCAGGCTGGAGGCGGCCTCAGGCTGGTTGAATTTGAGGCGAATCTTGAGGTCGCCGCGATCCAGATCGAACTCGGCAACCTGATATTCCTTGAGGAATTCGATCAGTTGCTTCAGGTCTTCAATATCTTGTGGTTTCATGTGCTCCTTAACTCTTTCTGCATGGCGCAGGGGCTGCAATCATAACCGGCTTCATAACTCGATAAGCGCCTTGGGCGCGGGGGTCAGCACCTGGCCTCCGTTTTGCGTAACGGCCACCATATCTTCGATGCGAATGCCGAAGCGATCGGCTAGATAAATTCCCGGCTCGATGGTGATGACCATGCCGGCCTGCAGCCTGGTGGATTCGTTGGCGCCGATGCGCGGCGCTTCATGAATCTCCAGGCCCAGGCCATGGCCGGTGGAGTGAGTAAAAGCCTCGGCCAAACCAGCCCGCCGCAGAACGCCGCGCGCCGCCTCATCCACCTCGGCGCAGCTTGCGCCGGCGCTCACCGCGGCCACCCCGGCCTGCTGCGCCTCCAGCACCGCCTCGTATGCGGCCCGCTCGTCGGCTTTGGGCTTGCCCAGGTAGACGGTGCGGGTCATATCCGAGCAGTAACCCTTTAGAATAACGCCAAAATCGAGGGTCACAAATCCTCTGCGCGGCAGCTTTGCGGCGCTGGCGTGGCCATGCGGAAGTGCAGAACGGGGGCCGGATGCCACGATGGTTCCAAAGGACATTCCCTCGGCTCCGAGCAGGCGAGCCTGATGCTCCAACTCGGCGGCCACTTCAAACTCCGCCAGGCCGGGTCGAATAAATTCCAAAATACCTTCGAACAGTTTGCAGCCGGCCAATGCGGCCTGACTCAGCAGCGCCAGTTCGTCATCGTCCTTGATCTGGCGCAACGGGGCGACGAGGGGTGCAGCCAGTGCGGCCAGAAAATTGCGACGGAGGTGCGATGGCAGCGCGGCCTTGTAGCGGGCCAAGTTCGCGACCGTGGTCTGCGTTGGATCAAAGCCCGCGCACTCCACGCCGGGCTGCGCGGCCAGCCACTGCACGGCGGCCACGGCCGGAGAACTGGAGACGATCTGCACCTCGGCGACGGAGACTTCTTCAGCGGCCTGTGCGATGTAACGGCCATCGGTGAAGAGCCGGGCGGTACGCCGCGTAATGGCCAGCGCGGCGCTCGATCCGGTGAATCCTGAAAGGTAGCGCAGATCGGGAAGATAGGTGACCAGCAGCCCTTGAAGCCCGGCTTTGGTCAGACGGCGGCGCAGTTGGCCAATGCGGCGAAAGTGGTCCACTCATTGAGGATAAATCAAGAGCGCGGGAGAGAGAAATTCATCGCCTTGAGCGACTCATCAACGGGCGCGCGCAGCACACCGCGTTCAGTGAAGATGGCGGCAATGTATTTAGCCGGCGTAACGTCGAAAGCAGGGTTGCAGATGCCAACACCGTCCGGCGTAAGCTGCTTGCCGCCGTGGTGCGTGACCTCGCTGGCCGGGCGCTCCTCGATGGGAATACCCTCGCCGGTCGCTGTGGCGAGATCGATGGTGGACCAG
>Ga0302320_10022643_pt1 | contig 12391 bp, 7 predicted proteins | sample Bog_T0_3_FD_202130 | JGI IMG/M metagenome (GOLD analysis project Ga0302320, IMG submission 202130) | Peat permafrost microbial communities from Stordalen Mire near Abisko, Sweden - Bog_T0_3 | ecosystem: Environmental > Terrestrial > Soil > Wetlands > Peat | place: Sweden: Abisko, Stordalen Mire...
GCAGAAAGACTTTCCCGAAGGTGGTTAGGGCGGCGGTTACGCGGTGGAGTTCATTCTCCAGCCGCGCACGTTCGTGTTGAAGCTGTTTGACGACGGATTGAATCAAGGTCTTTGCCATTTGCTGATCTTATCATCTGCAAGTTGGATCACAAGGCAGATCCGGCATAAAAGGGCATTCACTGGCCAGAAATTCCCGTTTATGGATCAAATCCCGCTCCGGGCAATGGTTTCAGGGCGGAGGTGGTTGCTCGCGGTGCTTGATCGCGAAGGTCCAGCGCTACTCCAACTCTAATTCAATTTTCTTGCTTGCCGGGTCGAGTTTCACGATCCGAAACTTGTGGATCTGCCCTGCCCGCCAGGCTTCGGGCTTAGTCTCATCTGCGACTGCGCCGCTCTTCCAGCGCGCTTGCAGCATCGAACCGAGCGACGACAGATCGGGCTTCGCCGCCGACGCGGGCAATTCCGCCCTGTCTTCCTTGGCGGGACGCTCCGCGGGGATTCGGCAAGTCGCGAGGACTCCTTCGCCGAGTTCCACGCGGGCGCGTCCCGCGGAAACTTCGACCATACGGCCGGTCACAATGTCGCCCTCTTTGTGTTCGCCGAGATATTCATCCAGGCCAGTCGGAACAAGCTGCTTCATGCTCAGGCGTATGAGGCGCTTTTCCGGGTCGAGCGCGAGCACCTGCGCTTTGACCACTTGACCGGATTTCAGGACTTCTTGCGGATGATTGATTCGCTTCTCCGCGCTGATCTCGCTGATGTGGATCATGCCTTCAACGCCTTCGGTGAGTTGCACGAAAGCGCCGAACTTTGTCAGGTTGGTTACCGGCCCTTCAATCACCGTGCCCGGCGCAAATTTCTCTGCGGCCCCGGCCCAGGGATCGCCGAGCGCCTGCTTCAGGCCGAGGGAGATGCGTCGTTCTGGCGCGTTCACTCCGAGAATCACGGCTTCCACGGTCTCGCCCGGTTTCACAACATCCGCCGGAGTTCTGATTCTTTTGGCCCATGACATTTCGGAAATATGAATCAGCCCTTCGATGCCGGGTTCGATTTCCACAAACGCGCCGAAGTCCATGAGCCGGGTAACGGTGCCGCGTACCCGTTCGCCTGCCTTGTATTTTTCGGCGACGGCGTTCCACGGATGAGGCTGAAGCTGCTTCATGCTGATGGCAATGCGGTGCTTGTCGGTGTCGATCTTGATGATCACGGCCTCGATCTGCTGGCCCGTGGAGAGCACGTCCGAAGGCTTGTTGACGCGATGCCAGGAAATTTCGCCCACATGAAGCAGCGCGTCGGAGCCGCCGATATCAACGAACGCCCCGTAATCGGTGAGGCTGCGGATTTCGCCGTGCACGGTATCGCCTTCTTTCAGTTCGGAGAAGCGGCGTTCTTTGCCGGCGCGTTCCTCGTCCTCCGCAATGGCACGGCGATCGACCACCACGTCTTCGTCATCCACATCCAGCTTGATGATGCGGCAGCGAATTTCCTGCTCGACCAACTTCTCGAGTTCCGAGGCATCCTTCGTTCCGCTGCGCGACGCGGGCATGAAGGCTCGCACTCCGATATCGACACTCAAGCCGCCCTTGACCACGCCCGTCACCGTGCCGACGATGGTCGACTTCTCGGCGAAGGCCTTTTCGAGCGAGGCCCAGTCGGTGGGGCGCTCGACCTTGCCCCGAGTCAGTTCGTAGTAGCCTTCGGGATCGCGCCCCTTGATGGTGACCTGGACCTTGTCGCCGGGCTTCGGCGGCTTGTCCGCTGGAAACGCGGTGAGCGGGAGAACGCCTTCCGTCTTGAATCCGATATCAAGAATGATGGAGTCGGCGGTCACGGCAATTACCGTTCCCTCGCGGCCCTGAGCGCCGGCTTCCTTCTTGCGGGAATGACTCTGCTCGTACTCGGAAAAGATATCTTTGAAGGATTCCACTGGCTCGTTGGCGGGCGTGGATTCCGGCGCGCCGGGGCTGGATGGGTTGGGATCGGACAAGCTCGGTTCGGACGATTCTGGATTGGACATGAAGAGGTTAAAGCCCCTGGGGGTCTGATCCCGCTTAGGATACCACCGGCCAGGGGTGATTCGAAGGCGGGAAAGGTGGGGAAGGATGTCAAACGTCCGTGTAAACTGATTCTCGCTTCCCAAGTCAAAGCGCACAAACGGGGCGCAATCGGCCGCGATTCGATGAGGAGTTCGTAGAATGTCTGACATACTGCCCGCGATATTTTTCGGACACGGCAATCCCATGAATGCGGTGTTGGACAATAGCTACACGGCGGGATGGCGGCAAATCGGTAGAAAATTGCCAAGGCCGAAGGCCATTCTGTCGATTTCCGCGCATTGGTTTGTACCCGGAACGGGAGTCACCATCAGCACCTCGCCGAGGACGATTCACGATTTCGGCGGCTTCCCGCGCGAACTCTATCAGGTGCAATACCCGGCTCCGGGCGATCCCGAACTTGCCCGTCGAGTACAGGAGATGCTGAACCCTCTGCCGGTGAACCTCGATAGCTCATGGGGACTCGATCATGGAACCTGGTCAGTGCTCAAGCACGTATATCCTGATGCCGATGTCCCGGTCGTGCAACTTAGTATCGACGAAACGCAACCAGCATCATTCCACTTTGAGATTGGCAGGAGACTGGCGCCATTGCGCGGCGAACGTATCCTGATTGTGGGCAGTGGGAACCTGGTTCACAATCTTCACGCTTACGCGTGGGGACGACATATGCCCGATCCGTATGACTGGGCGATCCGCTTCGAGAAAGAAGCAAAAGAGATGATGGTCGCCGGCGAATACGAGCCTCTCATCAATTACGAAGGCCTGGGGCCGGAGGCTCAACTCTCCGTCCCAACGCCTGATCACTACCTCCCGATGCTTTACGTGATTGCCAGCCGACAACAGGGCGATGTCGTTACCTTTCCGATAGAAGGCGTCGACGGAGGATCGATCTCGATGCTGACGGTGCAGGTCGGATAGCCTGGCCTGCAGTTTCAATCTGCAGGCATGGGCATGGGTAGGGGTCGTGCGATCAGTGCCGGCGCTTGCCGAGGGGCGACCGCTGCCGCAGGAATCTCCAGCCATTTGCGCACTTCGGGCAGCGCGCGGCGCATGGCCAGTTCGCCGACGCGGATCAATTCGCCAGCGCGTTTGAAATCGTCATAGTCAAAGCCGGCGACGTCGGGCTCGATCACGACGTCGGCCGCGCCTCTCCACACGGAACTCATCATGTCTTGCGCGATGGCGAACGATTGCCCGATCACGTCAAAGTAATGCCGGGGCGCGGCCGACTTCGACCATTGTCCCTTCAGATGCACGCCCAGCACGCGTTCCGCGCCCATTTCGCGCAGAGGAACCGTCGGCACGGGATAGGAGAGCATGCCATCCACCAGCCAGCTCCCTTGAATCTCCACCGGAAGGAACATTCCCGGATATGCGCAACTCGCGCGCACCGGATCGATGATCGAGCCGGAGGTAAAGACCGCTCCTCTGCCGGTTTTGAAGTCGGTAGCAGTTACGCCGAGGGGGATGCGCAACTCTTCAAAAGTCTGCACCTTCAAAGTTTGTTTGAGAAACGAGGTCATGCGGTCGGTGGTGGCGAAGCCGAAGCGCGAGAGCGTCCAGCGCGCGAAGGTGGTGAAACGAACTTTGTGGGCGAGTTCTTCCAGTTCCGGGATGGTGACTCCGCTGCAATACGCGGCACCCATGATCGCGCCTACGCTGGTGCCCGCAATCATGCGGATCGGGATGCCTTCTTCTTCGAGGACCTTGAGAACCCCAATGTGCGCGATGCCGCGAGCAAAGCCTCCGCCCAGGGCAATACCGATTGCGGGGATGCGCTTCACTTCCACCGGATTCGACCTGCGGGACAACTCGCGGCTGAAGGCTTGTACCGACCGGATCACTTTACCCAAACGCTTCATAGGAACCCCCACGGTCCCGGTTTGCCGGGGCAGCAACCCTCTTTCTCATTATAGGTAAGATGCCACAAAGCGGGATCAGGCTGCAGTCCACCTTTGTGCTATTTGGGAGTTACAGTAGAATCCGGAGCGAGTTACTGGAAGTAATGTAACCACCGATGCAGCGATACGTAACTCCTTTATTCCCAGCATTTGGAGCCTGGTCGGGCAGGCAAGGGCTGGTTCTCGTGCTCCTTGCGGAAATTGAAGCTCCGAGCACGTCTTGGATCGCCCTGCCCGCAAGCCGGCTTAGGCGCTAGAATCCATAGGTCGTAACGAACGAAAAATGGCGAGATGGGCAAGCGCCGGGCAATTAGGAAGGAAAGTTAACGATGGCAAGTTACGTTGGCGCCATTGATCAGGGAACGACCAGTTCGCGTTTCATCGTGTTCGATCGTTCTGGACGAATCGTGAGCTCCGCTCAAAAAGAGCACGAGCAGATCTATCCCAAACCGGGATGGGTGGAGCACGATCCGGAGGAAATTTGGCGGCGTACGCAAGAGGTTATTCAGGAAGCCATGGGCGCTCGGGGGCTGCGTCCGGAAGATCTGGCTGCGATCGGGATTACCAACCAGCGCGAAACCACAGTAGTCTGGCACAAGAAAACCGGAAAGCCGGTTTACAACGCGATTGTCTGGCAAGACACGCGTGTGGCTGCCGCAGTCGCCGAGTTCGCTGCGCATGGCGGACAAGACCGTTATCGCGCCAGGACCGGACTTCCGCTCGCCACCTATTTCAGCGGCCTCAAGCTTCGCTGGATTCTCGAAAATGTTGCGGGCGCACGCGGACTAGCGGAAGCCGGCAATCTGTTGTTTGGCAATATCGATACCTTTTTGATCTGGCATCTCACCGGCGGGGCGCATGGCGGAGTCCACGTGACCGACGTGACAAATGCCAGCCGCACGCAACTGATGAACCTCAATACACTCGACTGGGATCGGGAGATCTTGAAAGACTTCGGCATTCCGATCCAGATGTTGCCGAAGATCGTTTCGAGCAGTGAAGCGTATGGCACGGCGACGGGGCCGCACGTTGCAGGAGTCGCGGGCGTTGCAATTGGTGGCGATCTCGGCGATCAGCAAGCCGCTCTGGTTGGCCAAGCCTGCTTCAAGCCAGGAGAAGCGAAGAATACCTGCGGCACTGGCTGTTTCATGCTGATGAACACCGGAGAAAAGGCGGTGCGCTCGAACTTCGGTCTGCTGACTACCGTGGCCTATAAGTTCGGTACGAAGCCGGCATCTTATGCGCTCGAAGGGAGCATCGCGATTACTGGCGCCCTGGTGCAATGGCTCCGCGATAATCTCGGACTGATTGAAAAGAGTTCGGACATTGAGGCGCTTGCCCGAACTGTGGGTGACAACGGCGGCGTTTATTTTGTTCCCGCCTTTTCCGGTTTATACGCTCCGTATTGGAAGGACGATGCACGCGGCGTGATTGCCGGCATGACTCGCTTTGTGAACAAGGGCCACATCGCGCGCGCCGTGCTGGAGGCGACTGCGTTTCAGGTGCGCGAGGTGGTCGATGCCATGGCAAAGGATTCCGGCATTACGCTGGATGTCTTGCGCGTCGACGGAGGCATGGTCGTGAACGATCTGCTGATGCAATTCCAATCCGACATCCTGGCGAAGCCGGTGGTACGTCCGATGGTGAAGGAAACTACCGCTCTCGGCGCGGCTTATGCTGCCGGATTGGCAGTTGGATTTTTCCAGGACACCAACGAACTTGTGACCAACTGGGCTGTCGATCGGCGGTGGGAGCCGACGATGGATGAAGAATGTCGCGAGCGGCTTTATCGATTCTGGAAGAAAGCGGTGACGCGCTCGTTCGACTGGGTGGAATCCAGGTAAGTGGAGCGACGGGCGTCTCGCCCGTCCAGAAGCGCGATGAACCTGTGCGCGATGAACCTCGCTCGTGACTTCGGCCCGCGCGCGGCCCGCGCTATCCTGCCAATCAGCAAACTTGCAGCTATGAATCGAACCGACATGTGGCGCCGCATCGAAGCGCATCCCAAAGCATGGGACATGATCGTCGTGGGCGGTGGCGCTACCGGCGTTGGCGTGGCCATCGATGCGGCGGCCCGCGGCTACGATGTTTTGCTCGTCGAGCAGAGCGACTTCGGCAAGGGCACTTCCAGTCGCAGTACCAAACTGGCCCACGGCGGCGTGCGCTACCTGGAGCAGGGCAATATCGGCCTGGTCATGGAAGCGCTCAAGGAGCGCGGGCTGCTTCTGCAAAACGCGCCCCACATCGTGCACGACCTCGCGTTCGTGGTCCCGAACTACGATTGGTGGGAAGCGCCATTCTACGGTCTCGGTCTGAAGCTCTATCAACTGCTGGCGGGTAAATACGGGTTTGGCGCTTCGCGCATTCTTTCCCGGGAAGAGACGCTCAAATATTTACCGACTCTCAAGACCGAAGGCCTGCGCGGCGGCGCCGTTTACTACGATGGACAATTCGACGACGCCCGGCTCCTCATCCACATGGTGGCCACGGCCTTCGAGCAAGGCGCCACGCTGTTGAACTATGTCGAAGTCACGGGGCTGACGAAAGACGCCCAGGGGTTTGTGGATGGGATTTCCGCCCGCAATCTCGAAACCGGCAACGAATTTCGCGCGACCGCGAAGGTTGTAGTCAACGCCACCGGCGCTTTCAGTGATCGGCTGCGGCTTAAGGCGGAGCCGGCCGCCGCGCCGATGATCGTCCCCAGCCAGGGGATTCACCTGGTTTTCGATGCGAGCTTTCTGCAGGGCGAAAGCGCAGTCATGGTGCCGCACACCAGCGATGGCCGGGTGCTATTCGCGATTCCGTGGCACGGACACACGCTCGTCGGAACCACCGATACGCCCATTGCATCCGCAACGCTCGAGCCTGTCGCCATGGAGCAGGAAATCGAATTTATCCTGGCGACCGCCGGGCAATATCTGACGAAGGCGCCTAAGCGCGACGATGTGTTGAGCGTATTTGCCGGCATCCGGCCGCTGGCACGCGAAACGGGTGCGGTCAGCGGGGCACTCAGTACCGCGGCGCTGTCGCGCGACCACGTCATCCACATCGATCGCTCGGGCCTGGTTACTGTCTGCGGCGGAAAATGGACGACCTACCGGCATATGGCAGAGGATTGCGTCGATCAGGCGGCAACGCTCGCGCAGTTGCCCGACAGACCGTGTCTCACGCATCACCTGCATATCCACGGCTTTCACGAAATTGGGAAGGAAGAGGCCGCGAAAGAATTTGGCTCGCTGGCGGTCTATGGTTCGGATGCGCGCGAGATTCGCAAGCTGATCGCAGCGGATGCAGGCCTCGGCGAACCGCTGCATGCGGCGCTGCCTTACGTAAAGGCGGAGGTAATCTGGGCGGCTCGACACGAGATGGCCCGCACCGTGGAAGACACGCTCGCCAGGCGGACGCGCGCTCTTTTCTTGAATGCGCGCGCAGCCCTCGCCATGGCGCCCGACGTCGCACTTGATGGCTTCTGAACTGGGCTGGGACGAGGCCACCCGGACGAAACAGTTGGCTGCGTTTCGCGATGTTGCTTCGAATTATCTGCTCCATTCCTGAAAACTTTGCGCTGAACCAAATTGCAGTGCCGCGAAAGAGCAAAGAAGATCAGCGCGGAATTGGACTCGGGACTTGCCACTTAGGAAGCGGCAGGGTAGAACAATCTAGTCGTGGACGGCCACTTCCGTTGGCTGATCTTGAATTGGTTGTCTTGAAGAAGTTCAGCACCAGATAGGAAATAAAGAAAGATAGGAAATAAAGAAAGATGGGAAATAAAGAAAGATAGGAAATAAAGAAGTATGAGAGGGTTCCTGGGCTGCGGGCCGTGGTTGGCGGCCCTGTTGGTCGCGGTTGTCGCGCTGTTGGCATGTGCGAGCGCAGGGGCCCAGGTGTCCGCCGCTATTTCCGGCAAAGTGGAAGACGCTTCCGGAGCCGCCGTCAGCGGCGCAACCGTCACGGTCAAGGATGTGGAAACCGGAGCGACGCGGGTCGTAACCACCGACCTGACCGGCAACTATCGGGTCCTCTCGCTGCCCATCGGGCTGCAGGAAATAAGAGTGGAGAAGGACGGTTTCAAAGCTGCTGTCAGGATGGGGGTCAAGTTAGACGTAGGCCAGGACGCGGTGGTGAACCTGCGGCTCGAAGTGGGCGAAGTCGTCCAACAGATCGTGGTTTCGGAAGAGACTCCCGTGGTCAACGTCACGACCGCGTCCGTCTCCGGGTTGGTAGGAGAGGGCGAGGTAAAGGACTTGCCGCTCAACGGCCGCAGCTTTGATGACCTGATTACCCTCAACCCCGGCACCATCAACTACACCGCGCTGCGAAGCCTTAATACCACGACGAGCAATGGCAACGCCTTCGCGGTCGACGGGCAAAAGCCAGGTGACAACGAGACATTGCTCAACGGGGTGGAATATACGGGTTCGAGCCAGCTAGCAGCGACCCCCGGCGGAGTTAGCGGGAACTTGCTGGGGATTGATGCGGTGCGCGAGTTCAACGTCCTGACAGATGATTATGGGGCGGAATATGGAAAGCGCGAAGGAGCCCAAATCAGCGTTGTGACCCAGTCGGGCAGCAATACCCTGCATGGAACACTCTATGAGTTCCTCCGGAACAGCGTTCTGGATGCACGCAACTATTTTGATCAGGGTTCGACGGAGCCTTTCAAACAAAACCAGTTCGGAAGCTCCTTGGGAGGGCCGATCAAGAAGGACCGACTCTTCCTGTTCGGGAATTATGAAGGGTTTCGGCAGAGATTGTCGGTGACTAGCGTCAGCTTCGTCCCCGATGCAGAGGCCCGCCTGGGGAACTTGCCTTGTTCCACCAGCGGCGTGGGCGCGCCAAAGTGCGTCGGAGGCAATCCGCCCGGAACTCCGACCCAGGTCGCGAACCTGGATGCGTCAATATTGCCATTCATGAATTTATGGCCGGCGCCCGATGTTGAGGCGAATGGTTCCTATGCAACCTCAGGGGGAACCGCAAAGTCGTTCAACGATCCGAAGCAGTCGATTCGCGAGGATTTCGGCACTCTTCGCACTGACTACATCCTCAGTCCTCGAGATACGCTCTCGGGCGCATACACCATCGATGATGGAAATAGTCTGGTTCCTTTAGCCGACCCGTTGTTCGCGTCGGCTCTGGATGTCGGCAGCCAGGTGGTGAGCTTGCAGGAGACGCGTATCCTGTCGCCACGGGCCGTCAACACTTTTACGGCCGGATTCTCGCGCGCTGCTTTCGCTAACAATTCCTCGCCCTATATTTCGTTCCCTGCAAGCCTTTCATTTGTGCAGGGACTCAGCCCAGGCGGAATCGTCATCGGAGGCGGCGTAACCACCACGGGCGCTGGGGTGGTTACCTCGGCGGGGCCGAACAATGCCTCGAGCGTTTGGAATCGCCGAAACCTTTTTACCGTTACCGACAATTTGCAGATCAGCAAGGGAATTCATCAGATCAGCCTGGGAATCTGGTTGCAGCGGCTCGAGGACAATGAAGACACCGCTTCGCGCCAGTTGGGGCAAGCCACTTTCAGCACCTTAACGACATTCCTGCAGGCGAAGGTCAGCACCTTTCAAGTAGTGCCCACGCCTACGGAGTTGGGTTGGCGAAGCCTGATGGGCGCGTGGTACGTTCAGGACGCGATCCGGCTGCGGCCCAATCTCACGCTTCAGGTCGGCCTGCGGCACGAATTCGACACCGGTTGGAACGAGGAAGCGGGAAGGGCTGCGAATTTCGTTGTCGGGGCGAACGGAATACTGGTGACCGCGCCGCGGGTAGGCGATTCGGCCTTCACTCAAAACAATGCAAAATGGTTGCTCGGGCCGCGGGTTGCGCTGGCCTGGGATCCGTACGGAAACGGAACGACGGCAGTTCATGCGGGCTTTGGAATCCATTATTCGTTGTTAGACGCCCTCGCCTTTCAACTCAACTCGGTTCCTCCCTACAATGGACAAATTTCGTATGCCAACCAGTCCTTGTTTAACCGTATCCCTGTTCCCGAGCCTTTCCCCGCGCCGCCACCCCAGTGCGGCACACCAGGAGCTCCACCACCTCCAGGCTGCACGATCTATGCTCCCCAGGGTGTGCAGGCGAACGCGAAAATACCCACCCTCGAGGAATGGAATTTAAGCATCGAGCAACAACTCGACCGCAACACATCGCTGCGCATCGGTTATGTGGGATCCTTTGGTTTCCATCAGCTTCTGAACATCGACCCCAATACCATTCCGCCGCAAACTTGCAGCGACCCGAGCGGTTGTCTTGCCGGTGGCGATGGCAAGGCGACAAGCATGGTACCCCAGGGCGCTGAATATATTCCCGTCGGCCTGCGTCCCAATCCCAATCTGTCGAGCGGATTTTTCTGGTATACGGAGGGCAACAGCAGCTACAACGCCCTGCAAGTGGACGTTAGCCGCCGTTTCACGCGAACACTGCGATTTCGCGCGAACTACACGTGGGCGAAAAGTCTGGACATAAATTCCGCGCCGACGGGTGCGCAAGCTAACAACCAGGCACAGATGGTGCTGGATCGATTTGATTTGCGGAAAGATTGGGGGCCATCCGCGCTGAACGTGGCTCACCAGGCTCACTTCACGGCTACTTATGAACTGCCATTCGGACATAATCAGTATTGGCTGGCGCATACCGGCGGATTCGTGGGTGAGGCCGTCAGCGGCTGGGTCTTCAATACCATCACTACGCTGCTGAGCGGCTTTCCTTTGACGCCTCAGGTTGGTTCCAACATTTCTGGCGACGGAGATACGAGAAATCCCGACCGTCCCTCGCTGAACCCGAGTTTTAGCGGCCCCATTGTGGTCGGTAGCCCCAACCAATGGTTCAATCCAAACGCGTTTGTGCTGCCGGCGGCGGGTACTTACGGCAACTTGGGCAGAGGAACTCTATCGGGCCCGGGCTTTGTGGATATGGATGTCTCCCTGTTCAAGAACACGAAGCTCACCGAGAAGATGGCGTTGCAGTTTCGAGCGGAATGCTTCAACGCGCTGAACCACGCAAACTTCGATACACCCAACCTGACTGTATTTTCGGGCGGGGCAATCAGTCCGACGGCGGGACAAATCAGCGCCACAGCCAACTACTCGAGGCAGATTCAGTTCGGCCTGAAGCTGATTTTCTGAGCGAACTCTGCGCGGTTACTGAAGCGGCGTGATGCTCCCATCGCAGGTAGCGATGGCGGATTCGGCGTAGCGCACTACGGCGTCGGCGAAGGAACAGAAGTAGCGAACGCCGGTCTGATTGGGGACTGCGGGTGACGCGATGATTTCATAGGTCGACACGGGTTCGCCCGCCGCTGCCAGCGCGAATGTGTAGCCGTTCTTGTTACCGGAAGCGAGCTGGGTATCAATCAGGCAGGCGCTGGTCGCGCTTGGGGGAGCGCACGCCGTTCCGCTCAAGGCGCCCAGCGTGGCGGCATAGCCTACGGTGGGGTACGCGGAGTCATACGAGATTTGAGCTGTGTTCAGGGTTCGTACCGCCCCGACCGCCGCGGCTTCATTGGCCGACATGCGGGCGCGCAGCAGGTTCGGAATCGCCATCGAAGCGATGATGAGGATGATCGCCACCACGATCAGCAACTCAATCAGTGAAAACCCTTTTTGCTTCTTCATGGGTGGTTCCGATCAACCCTAGTCTACACCTGATTAGCTCGCCGCCCCGCGATTGACGATTGATATAGACTTACTCGGGCGATGCTGGTCGATCGCCCATCGACCCGGGCGCACGCTTTCCGGCGCCATGACCAGGGAGCAGAAAAGATGAAGCTGATTCGCCCACGGTTTGTGATTTTCGCCGCACTTTTTTCCGCACTTTGCCCGCTCGTCGCCGCCGCTCAGCCTTCGCACCCTTTGCTGCAGCGGCCCACGTTCAACGGCAATTTGATTGTTTTTTCTTACGCGGGCGATTTGTGGACGGTGGACCGGAATGGTGGCCATGCCGCTCGCCTGACGACGGGCACGGGCATTGAGACCGACCCGGTCTTCTCGCCCGATGGCAGCATGATCGCGTTCACCGGCGAGTACGACGGCAATACGGATGTCTTTGTGGTTCCGGCAAGCGGCGGAGTTCCGAAGCGCCTCACCTATCATCCGGGCCCAGATGCTGCCGTGGGATGGACGCCGGACGGAAAGTATGTGACCTTCCGGTCAACTCGCGAGAGCGACAGTCCGCGCTATACAAAGTTGTTCAAGGTCTCCCTGAATGGCGGCTTAGCCACTGCGCTCCCGCTGCCCATGGCCTTCTCCGGCAAGTTTTCCGCGGACGGAAAATACTTCGCCTACTCGCCCGTCGGCGGCGGATCGCCTTTCAATTACCTCTCCTATGTTGCCTGGAGAAACTACCGTGGCGGATTGGCCAGTTCGGTGTGGGTTGCCGATATGGCGACGCTCGACGTGGTGAAAGTCCCGCGGGAAGGGCCGAATGATTTCA
>Ga0302320_10022644_pt1 | contig 12390 bp, 8 predicted proteins | sample Bog_T0_3_FD_202130 | JGI IMG/M metagenome (GOLD analysis project Ga0302320, IMG submission 202130) | Peat permafrost microbial communities from Stordalen Mire near Abisko, Sweden - Bog_T0_3 | ecosystem: Environmental > Terrestrial > Soil > Wetlands > Peat | place: Sweden: Abisko, Stordalen Mire...
AGTTGGCTGACCAGTTCGTCGTCGAAGGCGCGCGCCACATTCGAGGCGCAGCCGTCACGACTGCGGTCCGCCAGCGGAGCCAGCAGAACCAGCGCCTGGGCGTCGGAAGAACCGAGGACGCGTTCGGGATCGTCCGCTACGACTTTATTGATCGTCCCCGGCAGTGGCCGGCTCTCGGTTTCCCGGATTGAGAGCGCGGCCCGCAAGTTGGCGAGCCAGGTTTCGAAGCCCTCTTCGCCACGGATATCCAGGCCTTCGAGAAACTCCGCGTCCTGCGCCGCTCCTTCGACGCGCAGCGACCCTTCGCGCCCCTGCCTTGTCACGTCGACATGGACGGCCTCCATTTTCAGCCGGATCCGCCCGCCTTCGGTTTCAATCAGGTCGACGCCCGCTTGCTCGAAACCTTTGCGAAGGTTGGAAAGTTCGCGCCTCAGGCTGGCGCTGGCCTGGGCTTCTCCCCGGGTTCCCCAGAGCCGTTCCTGGAGCCAGCCGCGTGTGCGCTCGCCATTCGGTGAAGTCGCCAGAATCGCAAGCAAAGCAATCCCTTTCTTACTGGAAATCCCAATACTGACGCTTCCGGGCCCCTCCAGCCTGAAGGGACCCATGAGCGACATCGAGAAGCGACCCTTTTGTTCGACCAATTCCAAGCCCCTCACCCCTGCCCCACGTTGTTTTCACCCCCGACTCACAAATTTTTCACATCCAGCAAACGCTGGCAAGGCGCGCCCCTCACGCGTATCCCGTAACGTAAGTGCCACGTAACATGATTAGGCCTTGATAGCGCCGACGGCGAACACAGAAATTTGATTTTATCGATCCTTGTTCCGGCGGGGCGGAGAGATTCGCATGGCCGGAGGCGGGGGAAAAAGTCAAATGTTCGTTAGAGCGGCGCGGCCTTTCGAACCTTGGGTTGGGAGAGTTTGCGATGGCCTTCAACGTTCCCGTGCCTCCGTCGGCGAAAGCCCTGAAGCCGGTGGCGCCCGATTTCGCGGCCCGCGCGGCGAAGGTTGCGACGACAATGACCGAGATGACGCCCACGGGCGAGTCACCGCGGGCGGGCAACGGCGACGAGCAGGACTACCAGGATAAGTCCGCGAGCTACTTCAAGGGCCTTCGCCAACCGGCGCCTGGACGCGCCGAGATTGAAGAATTTTCGAAGTTTCGCAAGGTCTTGAGCGCGGATAGCGACCTATCGTCGCAGGGACCGTTGCTGGGGGCCTATGACGGCGCGCCGCTGAAGGGTCCCCGGAGCGGGCACGCTTCCGCGTTGATCGGCGCCGATCCCCGCGCGCACTTCATACCGGCGCCGCCGAAGGTCGCCAGCAGGGAATATGCGGCGGAGCTCGTCGAGCTCTATTGGGCGTCCTTGCTCCGCGACACCCCCTGGGCCGCCTATGAATGGGACGCGACGGCGATCGCTGCGGCCAGGGAATTGGACGGGCTCGGCGAAGCTTATGCCGGACCGCGGGACGCCGACGGGCGTGTGACGGGCAAGACGCTATTCCGAGGCGGCCTTAGGAAAGGCGGCAGGACTTTCTTCGCCGGAGAAACCTGGGGGCCCTATGTCTCGCAATTCCTCTTGCATCCGACGCAAATGGGGGCGCAGCCGCTCGATCAGAGGTTCTCGTCCGCCCGAGCCGGCGTCGACTATCTGACCGACGAAGCGGATTGGGATTGGATCCAGAACGGCGGTTTTCCGAACGAGCAGTTGCAATTGGATCACGTTCGCCGCCACTTGCGGGATGGGCGGGGCTTGAGCGGCTATGCGTATGCGGACGAGCTGATTCAGCCCTATCTGGTGGCGCATCTGATCATGCAGAAAGCGGGTCTGCGCGCGAATGCCGACAGTCCCTATATCGGGCAGAAGAATGAGAAGCCGTTCGCCACCTTCGGCGCCCCGGATATCGTCGGGACGCTCGGCGCCGTGGCGCGCTCGGCGCTGATCGCGGCTGGGCATCAAAAGTGGAACGTCCATCTTCGCCATCGTCCCGAGTCCGGCGGCGGCCTCGTCCATCTCACCAGCACCCGCCGCGCCAACAAGATCCTGAGACGGCAAACCGGCGGAAACGACTCGTTGCACGAGGCGATTATGACGTCGCCCGCGGTGAAGCTCAGCCACATGCGGCACGGATCCTATTTGCTGTCACAGGCCTATCCGGAAGGCGCGCCGTCGGAGCCGTCCTACCCTTCCGGCCACGGCGCGGTCGCCGGCGCCTGCATCACGGCGCTGAAGTTCTTCTACGATTGCGAGCGGCCGATCGTGCGCTACATGTCGGTGCTGGCCCCCTCGAGCGACGGACTGACCCTCGACCCCTATTCGGGGCTGGAAGCCGCGCAGATGACTTTCAATTCCGAGTTAGGCAAACTCGGTCACAACGTGTCCTTCGGCCACGGGCTCCATGGCGGCGCCAATTGGCGCGGCGACGCCGACGCAGGAATGCTGCTCGGCGAGGAGGTCGCGATTGCGTTCCTCAAGCATCAGGCTGGCGCTTATCACGAGCGATTCGCGCTCAAGATCCGCAAATTCGACGGCGACTTCGAAACGATCGGCAACAAGGACTGAGGGCCGCGTCAGCGGCCGATCGACTGCAGGGCCCGCAAAGTCTCGGACGGCCGCTCGATCGGCAGCATATGACCGGCGCCGGGAACGACGGTCACGCGAGCGGCCGCTATTCTGGCCGCGAGCGCGACGCCGGATTTGACGGGCGTCATCATGTCGCGTTCGCCGAGCACGAACACGGCCGGGCAAGCAACCTTGGCGGCGTCGGCGCCGGCGCCGGAATAGCCATTGCACGCAGCCAGACCGGCATGTAGCGCGCCCGGGGGCGCGCGCTCCAGCAAGCGGCTGGCCCCGCCCAACATCCACTGGCCCGGGGAAGGACTGCCGCCGCGGGTCGCCGCTCCGCCCAGGCCCCAGATCGACACCATGTCCACCGCGTCGTGATCGCCCGCCTTGGCCGCGGCCAGCAGGTCGGGGTGGACCGGCATCTTTTCGCCCACGCCGATCAATCCAATCGCCGAGACGCGTTCGGGGAAACGTGCGGCCGTCGCCAGCGCGATCAGCGCACCCATCGAATGCCCAACGAGTGCGGCCTTGCCGTCTTGGCGAGTCACCAGCTCCGCCGTCCATTCCGCGAGCGAAGCGATATCGGTGAGAAAGGGGCCCTCGGAGCCGCCGTGTCCGGGCAAGTCCACCGCCAGCACCCGCCAGCCATGATGGGCGAACCATCGGCTTTGCAGGGCGAAGACGCTGTGGTCCATGCCCGCGCCGTGGAGAAACACCACGAGCGGTTGGTCGGGATCGGCAGCGTGGCCGCCCGTCGTCGCGAATACAAGCTTGCCGTCGACTTCGAAGGGCATGGCGCTCTTAACCTCTACCGCTGCGAGGCGCGCAGCGCCTGTTCGAGATCGGCCACGATGTCGCTCGACGCTTCCAGCCCGACGGAAAGCCGGACCATGTCCTCGCCGACGCCCGCCGCCGCGAGTTGGCCTGAGTCCATCTGCTGATGCGTAGTCGACGCCGGATGGATGACCAGCGTCTTGGCGTCGCCGACATTGGCCAGATGGCTCGCCAGCTTCAGCGCCTCGATGAATTTGCGCCCCGCCGCGCGCCCGCCCTTGACGCCGAACACCACGATAGAGCCCGCGCCGCGCGGCAGAAGGCGTTTCGCCAGTTCATGGTCGGGATGGTCGGGCAGCGAGGGATGCGTAACCCAGCCGACGGCCGGGTTCGCCCGCAACGCCGCCAGAACCAATGCCGTATTGGCGATGTGGCGCTCCATACGTAAGCCCAGCGTCTCGACGCCAGTCAGCAGCCGCGCCGCGTTGTGCGGCGACAGGCAGGCGCCGAAATCGCGAAGTCCCTCGGCGCGGGCGCGCATGGCGAAGGCCGACGGGCCGAATTCGTCGGCGAAGACGAGACCATGATAGCCGGCATAGGGTTCGGTCAGCGTCGGGAACCGCCCGGAGGCTCGCCAGTCGAAGCCGCCAGCGTCGACGACGGCGCCGCCGATCACCAGACCGTGGCCGCCGATCCATTTGGTGAGCGAATGGACGACGATGTCGGCGCCGTAGTCGAAGGGCCGGCAGAGAAATGGCGTCGCGAACGTGTTGTCGATCAGCAGCGGCACGCCCGCCACGTGCGCGATTTCCGAGACCCTGGCGAGGTCGAGCACTTCCAGCCCCGGGTTGCCGATCGTTTCGCCGATAACGAGTTTGGTGTTCGGCCGAATCGCCGCTGCGAAAGCGGCGTGATCGCGCGGCTTGACGAAGGTGGTCGTGACGCCAAATCGCGGTAAAGTCTGGGCGAGCAGGTTCGTCGTGCCGCCGTATAGGGACGCGGAGGCGACGATATGGTCGCCCGCGCTGGCGAGCGTCGCGATGGCCAGATGCATCGCCGCCATGCCGCTGGCCGTCGCCACCGCCGCGACGCCGCCCTCCAGGGCCGCCACCCGCTCTTCCAGCACTGCCGTCGTCGGATTGGAAATGCGGGAATAAATGTTTCCCGCCTGCTCCAGATTGAACAGTCCGGCGGCATGATCGGAATCGGCGAACACATAGGACGTAGTCTCGTAGATCGGCACGGCGCGGGCGCCGGTCACGGGGTCCGGATGTTGCCCGGCGTGCAAAGCGAGTGTCTCGAATTCCGGGGGCTTTGGGGCGGGCATTGCGGGTCTTTCGAATTTCTTGCGCGCGAGGTGGAAAAGCTAGCGTCAAAACCAAACCCTCGGCGCCGGGGCCATGCGCAGCTGCGCCGATCGTTCAGAAGCCTTTGAGAGTTTAGCGCATCGGTGCGACGGCAGGCGGGCCGTCGAAGCAATGCCCAACGCGTCCGCGCCACTCCTGCAAGCCGGCGGATCTTCGAAAACCGACGGTGCTGTCTTCTAACGTCTCCCACTCGATCATGACACGGCGCCGGTTTGGGCGCTCGATGAATCGCTGCATTCCCATGGAACGGCAGCCCGCGGATTGCCAGAAGATCGCGACAGCATTTTCATCCGCAGCCTCGAACTCGGATTCGAAGCCTGACTTTACGTCGATCTGGGCGATTTCTAGGACCATGCGCGGCGTCTCTTCTGAATCGACGCTTCGGCCATTTCCTGGCTGGCGCCGAGCGTGGGTTCTCAGTGGCTAGCTTGGGCGCGTTACGACTCGGCCTCCAGATAGGCGACGAGTTCGGCGAGCGTGTCCCTCATCTCGGCGTGGCGGCCGCAGCCGAGAAAGTCGATGATGCGCTGTTCGTGCGCCGCCGACGTTTCGTGCAATTTTGGCATCAGGGCATCGCCTTCGGGCGTGAGCACGAGCGCGTAGCTGCGCCGGTCGGCAGGGGCCTCGTCGCGTCGGACCAGTCCGCGCGCTTCCAGTTCGTCGATCATGGCGACGAAATTGGTGCGCTTGATGCCGAGGGCGTCGCAGACCTGCGTCTGTTTCAGGCCGGGGTTGCGTTCGATGATGGTAAGAATCGAATATTGGGCGGGTTTGATGTCGAAGGGCGTGAAAGCGGCAAAGAAATCGCGAAACACGCCGATCTGGGCGCGGCGCAGCACGTAGCCCAGCCGCTCGGCGAGTGGGCCGAAATCGATTCCGGCGGCTTCGGGCGGTGGTTGGATGGTTTTGAGCGTTTCGTTCATGTGGGCGCCAGGGTTCACCAATCGTGAGCGAGGATCAAGAGCGAGCTCGGGACTTGACGAGGAAAAATAGATATGCAACATAACAATAACAATCCATATCGAAATCCAAATTCTCCTGGGAGGAAGTCGCATGAGCGAATATGGCGCCGAAGAACCTCTGGCGATCGATTTGCCGAAGTCCCTCAAGGCCACGCGCCTGGGCGCCATCGCACATCTTAGACTCGCGCGGTCGGAAAAGCGCAACGCTCTCGACGACGTGACCGTGCTCGGGCTCGAGGCGTTCTTCACCAACCTGCCCCGAGAGATTCGCGCCGTCGTGCTCACCGGCGAAGGCGCGCATTTTTCCGCAGGCCTCGATCTTTCCGAAGTCGCCGAGGCCAAGGACCCGTTTCTGGGCGTAAAACACTCGCGCATGTGGCACCGCGCCTTCGAGGCGATCCAGTTCGGGCCGGCGCCGGTCGTGACCGTGTTGCACGGCGCCGTCGTCGGCGGCGGACTGGAATTGGCGGCCTCGACGCACATCCGCGTCGCCGAGCGCTCGGCCTATTACGGTCTGCCCGAGGGCCAGCGCGGCATCTTCCTCGGCGGCGGCGGCTCGGTGCGCATTTCGCGGCTGATCGGCGTCGCGCGCGTGCAGGACATGATGCTGACCGGCCGTACGCTCAACGCCGAGGAGGGCCATATCGCCGGCGTCGCCCAATATCTCGTCGACGACGGCCAGGGCCTCGCCACCGCGATGAAGATCGCCGCCAAGGCCGCCTCAAATACGCTCACCACCAACTTCGCCGTGACTCACGCCCTGCCGAGGATCTTCGAGAGCAACCCGGCGAGCGGCCTGCTCACCGAATCGCTGATGGCGGCGATCGCCGAAACCGGCGAAGAAGCGAAGCAGAGGTTGAAGGATTTCCTCGAAAAACGCGCCGCCAAAGTGTTGCGCCAGGACTAGATAGAGTCGAAGCCAAAGAATACACCGGGGAGAGCCATGTCCAAGAGAATTCCGTTGAGCTTCGGCCCCCCGGGGGTCGTCGTGGAAAGGCGCGACGACGGCGCGATGCTCATCAGCGCCGAGGCGGCTCTGGGTTTTTATCCCCGCGCCGTCACCGATTGGCTGGCGCATTGGGCCGAGACCACGCCAGACAGAGTCTATCTCGCGCAACGGACGGGCGCCGGCGACTGGCGTAAGGTCAGTTACGCGGAGGTCTGGGCGAAAGCGCGCTCGGTGGCGCAGGCGCTTATCGATCGCGGCCTCACCCCGGAAAGACCGGTAGCCATCCTCTCCGGCAACAGCATCGATCACGCGATCTTCGGCTTCGGCGCCATGCTCGCGGGCGTCCCCTACGCGCCCGTCTCGCCGCCCTATTCGCTGGTGGCCAAGGATTACGCAAAACTTCGCGCGATTGTCTCGATTCTCACGCCCGGGCTCGTCTTCGTCGACGACGCCGCGCCTTTTGCCCGCGCCTTGGACGCGGTGATCGGGGCAGACGTCGAGATCGTCGCCGGCCTGAACCCGCCGCGCGGTCGCCGCGCGTCTCTGCTGTCGGACGTCTACGCGACCGTCGCCACCGCGGCCGTCGGCGCCGCCCATGGGCGCGTCACGGCGGAGACGACGGCCAAGCTGCTGTTCACCTCGGGCTCGACGGGCGCGCCCAAAGGCGTCATCAACACGCACCGGATGATGACCTCGAATCAGGCGATGCTGAAGTCGCTCAATCCGAGTTTCAGCGCCGAGCACCCGGTGCTGCTGGACTGGCTGCCCTGGAGCCACACGTTCGGCGGCAACAACAATTTCAATCAGGTCCTGGCGAACGGCGGCAGCTTCTACATCGACGAGGGTCGCCCGCTGCCGAATGCGATCCATGCCACCGCGCGCAACCTGCGGGACGTCTCGCCGACCGTCTATTACAACGTGCCCAAGGGCTACGAAATGATGCTGCCGCTGCTGCAAAGCGACAAGGCGATGCGGCGGGGCCTGTTCGCCAAGCTGCAGGCCTTCGTCTATGCCGGCGCGGCGCTTTCGCCCTATGTCCGCTCCGAGCTCGAGCGCCTCGGGCACGAGGAGACCGGAGTCGCGATTCCGATGCTGACCTCTCTGGGCTCCACGGAGACAGGCCCGTCGGCGATCAGCGTCACCGAAAAGACCGTGGCGCCGGGCGTCGTCGGCATCCCCAATCCCGGCGTCGTGCTCAAGCTGCTGCCCAATCTCGGCAAGCTGGAGGCGCGGCTGAAGAGCCCGAGCATCATGCCCGGCTATTGGCGCCTGCCCGAACTCAGCGCCGCCGCCTTCGACGAGGAGGGTTTTTACAAGCTCGGCGATGCGCTGAAGTTCGTCGACGAAAGCGACCCGGAGCAGGGCCTTCTGTTCGACGGCCGGGTCGGCGAGGATTTCAAGCTGGCGACCGGAACCTGGGTCAGCGTCGGGCCGTTGCGCGCGAGGTTCGTGGCGCATTGCGCGCCCTATGTCACGGATCTCGTCGTCGCCGGTCACGACAAGGACGACGCGACCGCGCTGGTCGTGCCCAATTATGGCGAATGCCGCAGCCTCGATTCCGAACTCAGCCCCCGCGCCAGCTATGGCGAGATCGTCGCCAGCGCGCGGGTGCGTGAAACCTTCGCGCGGCTGCTGGCGAGCTTCAACAAGGGGGCGGGGGGCAGTTCCGAGCGTTTCAAGCGGATTCTGCTAATGGAAGACCCGCCGTCGCTGGACAGCGGCGAACTGACGGACAAGGGTTCGATCAACCAGCGCGCGGCGCTCGGGCATCGCGCCGCCGAAGTCGAGGAGCTTTACGCGGAACACCCTTGCGACAAGATCATCGGCTGATTGAAAGAAACGGAGCCCAAGGCCATGAACGTCAACGATCTCGTCGCCATCGACGTGCACACCCATGCGGAAGTCTCCTGCCGGCAACCCGCCGACGCCTTCTGGCTGCCCTACGAGCAGGCCTCGGCCAAATATTTCAAATCGGGCCGCCGTCCGACGATTCCCGAAACGATCGCGTATTACCGCGAGCGGAAAATCGGCCTGGTCATGTTCACCGTCGACAGCGAGTTCGAGATCGGCAACAAGCGCATTTCCAACGAGGAAGTCGCGGAAGCGGCGGCGGAAAACAGCGACATCATGATCGCCTTCGCCTCCATCGACCCGCACAAGGGCGTCATGGGCGTCCGCGAGGCGCGCGATCTCATCAAGACCGGGGCGGTGAAGGGCTTCAAGTTCCACCCGACCTTACAGGGGTTCTTCCCCAACGATCGCATGGCCTACAAGCTCTATGAGGTGATCGCCGAGCACAAGCTGCCGGCGGTGTTCCACAGCGGCCATTCCGGCATGGGCACCGGCATGCCCGGCGGCGGCGGCCTGCGGCTCAAATATTCGAACCCGATCCATCTCGACGACGTCGCCGTCGATTTCCCGGACATGAAGATCATCATCGCCCACCCGTCCTGGCCGTGGCAGGACGAGGCTTTGTCGGTGTGCCTGCACAAGCCCAACGTCTACATCGACCTCTCCGGCTGGAGCCCCAAATATTTCCCGCCACAGCTCGTCCAATACGCCAACACGCAACTGAAGACGAAGATGCTGTTCGGCTCGGACTTCCCGCTGATCCACCCCGACCGCTGGATCGCCGATTTCAAGGTCGCCGGCTTCAAGCCGGAGGTGCACGACCTGATCCTGAAGCAGAACGCGATCGTCGCGCTCGGGCTGGAGGGGTGACGCCGCTTCTGGCCGAAGGGTTCCCGGGCGCCTATGCGAAAAGGAGGTAGCCGCAACGCCTGATAAGACCAAACAGGCGCTGCATAAGCCCGATTAACGCCAAATATCGCCAAACGACACCAAACAAGATCAAACAAGCCCAAATAGTAAGGAGGCCGAATCGTTACATTTCAAAGCCTTGCGGGTCGAAACGGAGCCATTTCGACCCCTGCGGCCGGGAGCGGCGTGCAGCCGACCTGCTTCCATGAGAGAGACGCATAGCTCGCGGATCGCTCTCGACTTTTCACGAAACGATCCTAGCATAAATTTCTGAATTGTCAAATAATTACCGAGAGCACATCCAGCCGCCTGAAAAGGTCGAACTGCGCGCGGCACAAGCAAATTTCAACTTCGCCGACAAACGGCAGCGGTTTCACCGTCGTGAAAAGAAACGCGTCGTCACAATAAACGGAATCCCTGCGTTGGATTTCTCCAACGCAGGTAATCCTTCGACGACCGTTTCGGCTTGCGCCGTCGTATCGCCTTGCCGTGGTTTTCCAACCGATTTCCCGTGTGTAGACTGGCAGAATTAGCTACTATCGTCAAATTAAAAAGCAATCATGGGGGGCGCCCTTATGCGCATTTTAGGTCTCGACGTCGGCATTGCCTCCTGCGGTTGGGCGCTCATCGAAATCGACGAGGGACGATCCGGAATCATCGCGGTGGGCTCACGTTGTTTCGACCCGCCTTTGGTTCCCAAGACAAAGGAGCCCAAGAGCGCGGGACGGCGCGCCGCGCGGGGCCAACGACGGGTTATCCGGCGTCGCCGGCTTCGCATGAACCGCCTCCGCGAATTATTGGCCGAGAATGGAATCCTGGACGGCTCCGGTCGTGACGCGCTGGCGGAGGCCGCGCGCCGACTGGCCGGCGCGGAAGTGACGCCCTGGGACTTGCGGCGCGCCGCGCATGAACGGGCGCTCTCCCGCGATGAATTCGCGGTCGTGCTGGGTCATGTCGCGCGCCATCGCGGCTTTCGTTCCAATTCGAAAAGCGAAACCGGCGCGAACGCGCCCGATGAAACATCGAAAATGAAAAAGGCGATGGAGCAGACACGCGAGGGCCTCGCCCGCTATCGCGGCTTTGGCGAGATGATCGCCAGCGATCCAAAATTCGCGCAGCACAAACGCAATCGCGACAAGGACTATTCGCACACCCCCAAGCGTTCCGATCTGGAGGACGAGACCCGCGCCATTTTCGCCGCCCAACGTCGATTTGGACAACACAGCGCGAGCGGCGATCTGGAGCGCGAATTCGCCCATATCGCGTTCTCGCAACGCCCGTTGCAGGACAGCGACGCCATGGTCGGGAAATGTTTGTTCGAACCCGACCAAAAGCGGACCGCGAAACAGGCGCCGTCGTTTGAATTGTTCCGGTTTCTTTCGCGCCTCGCCACGCTCAAGCTGACGGCCGGACGCGTCGAGTTTCCGCTCAGTCCCGAGCAGATCGCGCTCGCGGCGCGGGATTTCGGCGGGGACACGAAGGGGATCAGCTTCCTCGCCCTGCGGCGCAAGCTGGACCTCGATCCGAACACCCGCTTTGCCGGCGTGTCCGCCGACCGCGAGAAGAACGATGTCGCGGCGCGCACCGGATCGGCTGCGGCGGGAACGTACGCCTTACGGAAAGCTTTGGGTGAAGCGCCTTGGGCTTCATTGGCGAAGACGCCCGAAAAGCTCGACCGCATCGCCGAAGTGCTGGCCTTTCGCGAGGACATCGCCCGAATCCGCGAGGGCCTGCAGGAAATAGCGCTGGAGCCTTTCGTTCGGCATATCCTTTTGGAGGCGACAGAGCGGGGCGACTTCGGGCATTTTGGCGGCGCGGCTCACATTTCGGCCAAGGCGGCGCGCGCCCTGCTTCCCGGACTGGCGCAAGGGCTCGGCTATTCCGACGCTTGCGCGCGCGTCGGCTACGATCATTCGGCGCGCCCGGTCATTGCGCTGAAGGACATCAACAGCCCCGTGGCGCGGCGCGCGTTTCTCGAATCGATCAAACAGGTGCGAGCGATCCAGCGCGCCTTCGGGCCCATCGATCAGGTGAATGTTGAACTCGCGCGCGACGTCGGCAAAGGCGCCGAAGAGCGCGCCAAGCTGACCCAGGGCATCGAGGATCGAAATAAACAAAAGGATCGCCGCGCACTCGAGGCGTCGGAAACCCTGGGCCGACCCGTCAGCCCCGATGAATTGCTGCGATACGAATTGTGCAAGGAGCAGAATTTCAAATGCGTTTATTGCGACGCCGGCATCGCGCCGAATGGCTTCGCTGCCGACGACACTCGCTATCAGGTGGATCACATTCTGCCATGGAGCCGGTTCGGCGACGATTCGTACCGCAACAAGACCCTCTGTTGCGTCGCCTGCAATCAGCATAAGCGCGGGCGGACATCGTTCGAATGGTTCGACGAGGACAAAACCGCGCAGGACTGGGAGGCGTTTTCGGCCCGCGTCGAAGGTTTCAAGGAAATGAGGGGCCTGAAGAAGCGTAACTTCAAGCTGAAGGACGCCAAGGATGTCGAGGACAAGTTCCGCGCCCGCAATCTGACCGACACCCAATGGGCGACCCGGTTGCTCGCCGACGAATTGAAACGAATGTTTCCGTCCAAGGCCGACGAACGCCGCATATTCACGCGGCCCGGCGCCATCACCTCGAAGCTGCGCCGCGCCTGGGGACTGGAGGGCCAAAAGAAGATCGGCGGCGTTCGCGTCGCCGACGATCGGCATCACGCCATCGACGCGCTGGTTCTGGCGGCGACGACGGAAGGCCTGCTGCAAAGGATCACCAAGCAAGTCCAACAACGCGAGCGCGAGGGACGCGGCGACGATATTTTCCACGTCGCGCCGCCCTGGCCCGGCTTTCGCGAGGCAAGCATTCGCGCGGTCTACGGAGAAAACGGCGTGGGAGGCGTTTTCGTTTCGCGCGCCGAACGGCCGCGCGCCCGAGGCAAGGCGCATGACGCGACGATCCGCCAGATCAGAGAGATCGACGGCGAGGAGATCGTGTTCGAGCGCAAGGCGATAG
>Ga0302320_10022646_pt1 | contig 12390 bp, 8 predicted proteins | sample Bog_T0_3_FD_202130 | JGI IMG/M metagenome (GOLD analysis project Ga0302320, IMG submission 202130) | Peat permafrost microbial communities from Stordalen Mire near Abisko, Sweden - Bog_T0_3 | ecosystem: Environmental > Terrestrial > Soil > Wetlands > Peat | place: Sweden: Abisko, Stordalen Mire...
GCCCGTGTTCGAGCAGGCCCCGCTGCTAGCGATCGACGCCGTGGTGCTGGCGTTGGTCGTCGGGGCGACGGTAAAGCCCGACTGGTAGGCCGCGCTGGCCGGTGCTCCCGTGAAAGTCACCGTCGGCGCGATCTTACTCGCCGTGGCGGATTGGCTGGCCGTGGCGGCGCTGTAGTTGCTGTCCGCCGCCCAAGTCGCGGTCAGCGGGCAGGCGCCCGTGCCGCTGGTCATGGTCACGGAGGCGCCCGTGTTCGAGCAGGCCCCGCTGCTAGCGATCGACGCCGTGGTGCTGGCGTTGGTCGTCGAGGCCACGGTAAAGCCCGACTGGTAGGCCGCGCTGGCCGGTGCTCCCGTGAAGGTCACTGCCGGCGCGATAGTCGTCGCGGTTATAAATGGCAGCCACCGAGGCCATCCGTTTGGCATGGAGGCGGCGCCCACTGCCCAGCCGCGCCGTGAAGGTCTTGGCCCGCGCCGCCGCCGCGCGCTGCGTCGGTTCGCGCAGATCCTCGGGCCGCATGACCACTCCCTTGCCATCCACCGTCAGCACCAGGATCGATCCCGTCTGCGGATCGGCGCCAGCGCCGGCCTGGCGCTGAGCGTAAAATGCTTGGAAATCCTGCGCCGCCCGCTTCATCAGTTCCTCGAACTGCCGCTTGGGCACGTGCGCCCCGGTATACATCTCTAGCGTCTTGGTCCCCTCGTCAAACGAACTCTTGGCCGCTTCGATCGCCACCCGGCGCCGCACTTCCAGCGAATACTTCTCCGGCGGCAGATTGAGCGCACCGTCAAGCGGGTGCACACTGGCTGTGCCTGCCGCTCCGTAGCCGGTGCGGGCCACATCCACCGTCCCGAAAATGCTCTCCACACCGCGCTCATGTACCGCGGTTGGCTCCAGCGGCGTGCCCGCGGCATCGCGCACCGCTTCCACCGCTTGGCCCGGCTGGCGCAATTGCAGATGCGCCTGCAGTAACTTCCGCAGCAACTCCCGCCCCTTCCCCTCCAACTCTCGTTCCAGTTCACTATGCTCCACCTGCCAGGCCTCCTTCGAACTTAGAAACTCGGTGATTGCCGCATAGTCCTGGTCGGCCGCTGCAAACGGATTCTCCACCGGACAGGGTAGGGCGCTCATGACCGTCCGCTGTCTCCCCGCAGCCGCGCCTGTGCATCGCGGCGCAGTCCGTACACGAACACCCGCTTGGGCTGGCTGGAATGGCGATGCTGGCGATCCTGCCGGCCGCGCCCACTGGTCTGGCCAACCTCCACCCAATTGGCCGCCCGATAGCAGCCGCCGCTATAGCGCGCTGCGTCTACGAAGGTCGCCAGCAGCAGCGGCGTAATGCCGTATTGGGCCTGCCAATCGGCGGGCAAACATCGCAGTGCCTGGGCCAACGTGGCACTGGCTAAGTTCTTGATTTGCACCCAGGGCAGCAGCAAGAACCGGCTGTTATTATTGACCACCTGCTGCAAATGATGTGCGCGCGTGGAGTCGTCCCACCCAATCCACCGATCCCGGGCCTGGATCCGCCAGGCGGCACTGGAAAACTGCAGACAGCCGGCCACCGCCGGCTCGGGCCGTCCAATCCAGACCAGATACTGGAGGTGTGCGCCGAACGGCACTTTGTAGCCGAGAGGGTGATAGCGCCCGACCAGTTCGCGAAACCGCTGGCGTGCTTCCCCGTCAGTGACCCGCTCCACGCACACCGGGGCAAACATTTCCAGCGACCCGCTCAGCGCCACGCCCGCTTGGCCCGCATCTGTGTGTGGAATCGAAGTAACCGACCCGGCCGGCCGGGTTTGCTGTTTGGTGGGCAACTGGAGCAGTCCCTGCGCTTGTAGCCTCGCCAGCAGCAGGAGACACTCGGCTTCCTTCAACGAACCATTGGCGCGCCTCCAGCCCAACAACTCGCTGATGGTGTTGGCCAGTTCTTTTCGACTCACGCCACGACAGGTAGCGACGACCTCGCAAATCAACGCGATCTCGGAAGCTGTGAACATCCGGCCGCCGCAACGCAAATCGTCGCTGTCTGCTAGCTTCGCCACCGCAGTTGCTCCTAAAACGCCACCCCTTACGATAACGAAACCCGAGAGAAATGTCCAGCCCTGCAACGAAGAAATCGAAGCCCAGCGGGAAAATCGTGCGGAGCGAAAATGGAGCGACGTAGCACCGTGCGCCTATCCAGATATCCCGTCCGAGTGTCGATATCCTCCCTCATCCGCACAGCATGAAGACTTCACACGCCAGCTATCCGATTGACAGATCGCGCCTTAGCATCAAACGCAAAAGAGCCGCACCCGCCGTCAGAACAAGGATCTCTTCTTGAAGCGGTATCCACGCCTGGACTTCCGCAATAGGAAGTGACCTGTCATCTTCGCCACCCTGCGGATTCCGCGCATGTTCGTTCCCCCCCGCGGCCGCGGAAAAGGAAATACGAATATTGTGTGTCCACTCCGTCTCGACTGACGAAACCGTGGCCGGCGGGGTTGACTTCACCCCCGACTGGCGTGATATTTGAGTCAGGTACACCACTATTCGAGGAAGGAGTTTCGCCGCTCCCTTCGCGGAGTTTCGGGAACGCTCGTATTCCTCCCGAAAGATAGAGGACCTTGGCCGCCAGGCAGTGGGGAAGCCGGCCCATTGGCCGCGAGGTTGCCGGAGCCGTCAATGGTTCCTTCGGCGGCTGGCGGCGTGTTCGAAGCGAAAGCTGAGCATCCGCTCCCCGCGGCTGGCGTTGTCCGCCACTTTCGTGCGGGCGAGAGAACGTAAACCTGCGCGGTGTCACCCGTGCGTAGCCCGCGTTCGTTCCGCCCCCGCGGCCGTGGCGGGGGCGGCGACGGAAAGAATAGGCTGCGATTATGTACCGTGAATCCGTCGGGCCGACGAGACTCGACTGCCTGCCGCCGAAGCGCACGCTACGACGATAGAACGGGTTCTACGGTTGCTCAGCTGTTCTCGGCCAACAGCCCGGCGTGAGGCCTGGAAGTTGATTGATTGAACGCATCTCCGGTCAAGGACGATCAATCCGCCTGCTGCTCGCACGTGATGAGTTGCCGGCGGGTCCGCCGGAGGGGCTGTTGGGATGAGCCGCGCTATGGTCCCACAATTCTCCACATTGTTTTACTCTGGCGAGGCCCGCCCGGCCGGTTCCCCATGGTAAATTGGGTTCGCTTTGGGCACCGCCAGCTACAGGCATCGGCGCAAGATGATCGCGGTGTATCTGCTGGCGATCGTCTTGCCGGCTTTGGTCCTATTGTATTTTGGAGTTGCCTCGTTCCAGCGGCAACACCAGGCCCTGGATGCGCTGCTGCAGGCCAACCAACGCCTTTCTGGCGAGAAACTTGCGGCTCAATTGGAACGCCAGACGGGCGAGGCGGCGCAAGTCTTACTGCGCGGGGATGCGGAAATCTCCACGCGGAAGCATCCGATCGCGGAGTATTTCTTTGCCATGGACCGCGGCCGCGTCACCTGGCCTCCGGTGCATACGCCTCCGCCGGCATCCGTCGGGGAATTACTCGCGGCGGAACCGGCGGGTGGCCGCCAGGAATACGCCGAGCAGTTCCAGCAAGCCGAAATCGCTGAGATTCGGGATGGGAAGCTGGAGGCGGCGGTGTATGGGTATCGGAAGGCCTCCACGATTGCCGTCTCCGAGAAGCTTCGCGCGCTGGCGCTGCAACGTGTGACGCGCTGCCTCAAGAAGTTGGGCCGGGCATCGGAAGCGCAGCAGGATCTCGAGGCTCTGGGCTCCCGGTATGGCGATCAAACCGATCTTTCGCACCGGCCGTATTCTCTGCTGGCGGCACTGGATCTGGACGCGCCGGCGCCGGAGAAGGCGGCGCTCTGGCAGGAAGCGGCGCGCGGCCACTGGCCATTGAGCGCCGAACAACTCGAGTATTTCGCGCCACTACTTGGCGGTGGAATCGATTCCGGCGGCGCCTACAGCGATCATTTGCGGTTCGCCCGCGATTTCGAGGAACAGTTCCGGTACCAAGGGCGGTTGGAGCCGAATACCGTGTACAGCTTCGCTTTCGCGGCGAATGGCAGGCAATATCAGACCTTTTACAGTCTTGCGGAGCGAGGAAGCGATGACCGCCTGGTGGGCTTTGCTGTGAATCTGGACTGGGTGCGGGCACAGGTTGCCGCGGCGGGCGGCCGGCTGGTGCGCAAGGGCTGGACTGAAGGGCGCGAGGCACATTCCACCTTTCCGTCGCTGTTTCCCTTTTGGGAACTTGCAATCGCGCCTGGCGCGGGCAATCCGGCGCGCGGCGGAATACTGTTTCAAGCGGGTATCACTGCCCTAGTGCTGTGCCTTCTGCTAATGGGAGTGGTATTGCTGATCCGCGACCTGTCCCGCGACGCCAACCTGAACCGGATGAGTGCGGATTTTGTGGGAGCGGTGTCGCACGAGCTGAAGACGCCGATTACCGTCATCCGGCTTTATGGTGAGACGCTGCTTGAGGACGACGATTTCTCTGCGGCGCAGCGCCGTGAGTTCTACCAGATCATCACCAGGGAGAGCGACCGGCTGGGTCAACTGATCGAGAAGGTGCTGGCCTTCTCGAAGATCGACCGCGGCGAGAAGCAGTACCACCTGCGGGTCGCCGACATGGCGCCCGTCGTCTCGCGCACGGTGGAGACCTACGAGCCATATCTGAAGCGGCGGGGATACTCTTTGGAAGCGCAGCTTGCTCCGGCGCTTCCACACGTGAGCTTTGATGCCGACGCAATATCGCAGGCGCTGGTGAATCTTCTCGACAATGCCGTCAAGTACTCCGGCGAAAGCATGTCGATCGCGGTGCGCTCCTACTCCTCCGGCGGGTCCGCCGTGCTGGAAGTGGAAGACTACGGCATCGGGATTCCGCGGGAAGAGCAGGAAAAAGTGTTTGAGCGTTTCTACCGTGCATGCAATGCGGTGCCCAAAGGGGGATACGGCTTGGGCCTTTACCAGGTGCGGCATACCATGGACGCGCATCACGGAAAAGTGGAGCTCGAAAGTGAGCTGCGACGGGGCAGCCGCTTCCGGCTGATATTTCCGGCAGCAGAAATGGAACCGCAAACATGACGAGCGCGCAGCCGAAGATCCTGGTGGTGGAAGACGAGGGCGCACTCGCGAAGGGATTGGAGCTGAATCTGGTGCGAGAGGGCTACCGCGTGCTGACGGCGGCCAGCGGCGAGGAGGGGATGCGCCTGGCGCTGCGCGAGAATCCGCACCTGGTCATTCTGGACATCATGCTGCCGGGTATCAATGGGTTGGACGTGTGCCGGGAACTGCGCCGCAAGGGCTTCGACGCGCCGATCATCATGCTCACCGCGAAGTCCGAGGAACTGGACCGCGTGCTGGGGCTCGAAATCGGCGCCGACGACTACGTCACCAAACCATTTAGCCGGCGCGAACTTCTAGCACGCATCCGCGTACGCCTGCGGCGGCAGCCGGCGGCCGCTTCCGAGCAACTGGCGCGCTACCGGTTCGGTGCAATTGAGATCGATTTCGAAAAATGCAGCGCCAGCAAAGGCGGAACGACGCTGGAGCTGACCGGCAAGGAATACGACATTCTGCGCCTCCTGATCCGCCATCGCGGCGAGGTAATCAGCCGCGACCGGATGCTGAACGAAGTATGGGGCTACGACGCTTACCCGGCGACGCGCACGGTGGACAGCCACATTGTGAAGCTGCGGCAGAAGATCGAGGACAATCCGGCCGACCCTAAGTACATTCTCTCCATCTATGGCGAGGGTTACAAATTCGTGGGATGAGGTTCACAATGTTCCACAAAGAATTACGCCAGCTTGACGATTTTGCGCGGGAAAAGCTTCAGAATCGAGCCATGAAGACATCAACCGTGGGCCGCACGATGTCAATGGCCGTTTTCCTGCTGGCGGTTTCATTCTGCCTGTTACGGGCATCTGATCCGGCGCGGGCGCTCAAGTTTCAGCAGGCGGTGGACCTTTTTGAATCGAAAGGCGATGTAAAAGGAGCATTGCGGCTGTTCGAGGACGTGGTGAAGAGCACGGACCGTAATCTGGCGGCCCGGTCGCTGCTCTACATCGGCACCTGCTACGAAGCGCTTGGGCAGGAGGGAGCGCGGAAAGCGTACGAGCAGCTGGTGCGGGACTTTGGGGACCAGGCGGACGTGACGGCCAAGGCACGCGGTCGCCTGGCTGCGATTGGGAAGAAGCCGGGAGCGGCGGCCCTGACCTCGGAGCGGATTTCGCCGCAGGTTTGGGGCGGGCGGCATTATTGGGCGGTCTCGCCGGACGGACGGTATGCGTTGTTCTCGGTAGGCTTCAACCGCAATGCCCTTTCGCTGGCCGATCTGACGTCGTGGGAGACACGGAAGGTCGTGTCGCTGGCGGGACGAGACCTCAGCGTGGCGATTTCTCCCGACAGCAAAAAGATCGCCTACGCCGACGGCGAGCCAGGAGCTAAATACGCAGTTGGAATCGCGGATGCCGACGGCTCCAACATCCTGGCTCTAGCCGCCAATAGCGGAGGCGCCGTCCACATTCTCGACTGGTCGGCAGATGGAAAGCAGATCCTGGCGACGATAAGCGCAGCAGACGCCAAAACGGAAAAGCGCGCGGTATTCTCGCCGGACGGCTCTTACCGGCTGCTGGGAGACACCGAACCCTTGCCTCTGGCGCGAACCTGCCTATCGCCGGACGGCCGTTACATTTTGCGGTACGAACTCCCGTCGAAACGGTCGTACAGTCCCGTATTCGTGGCGTCGGTGGCGGACGGGACCGAGGTTCCACTGGCGGACGTAAAAATGAATTCGCCGCGATGGTCGGCGGATGGAAGGCGGGTACTGTTTCTTAGCAGCCGGATGGGCACGGACGATCTGTGGTCGGTTGGAGTGGTGGACGGTAAGCCGGACGGAGCGCCGCAGCTTGTAAAGGGGAATCTGGGCGACAAGACGGAGCCGATGGGAATCACTCGCAGCGGCGACTACTACTACGTGGCCCAGATGGCAGCTCGGGACCTGTATGTGGTGGACGTGGACCCGAAGACCGGAAAATCGGCTGGGCGGCCGCGGCGGATCAACGACGGAGGCCGTAACGTGGCGCCGGCGTGGTCGCCGGATGGAGAATCGTTGATTTACTACAACCAGAACGGCCCGACCAATTGGGTGGCGGGCGGGATGCGAATCGTCGTCCGCTCCATGAAAAGCGGCGAGGAGAGGCTGGTCACGCCGAAAGCTCCGCTGATTTTGGGTTTCACCATGGCGCAGTGGTTCCCGGATGGGCGCTCCGTTTTCATATATCCAAGCTCGCGGAAGCTGATTCAATTGGACACGCAAACCGGAGATGTGCGGATGCTGCTGAACGGCGCCGATCTTGTTTTGGAACCGACCTTCCAACAATATGTTTCGGGGCCGAACCTGGCGCCGAACGGCCGCTTCCTTGTCTATAGGCGGAAGACCGCCACAGGACCGCGACTGGTGCGGCGGGACCTGCCTGATGGCGAGGAAAAGGAGATCTGCCGCTATACTGCGACCGTTTTTAGCACGCCGTCCATCTCGCCCGACAGCAGCCGCGTCGCGTTTTGGGCCGATGCGAAGGTCATGACGGTTTCCGCGCAAGGCGGAAAACCGGTGGAAGTCAAAGTCAGTCAAGAATCCGGCAAGTTCGGCGGCGAGTGGAAGCCAGTGCAGCAGGCGCGGCGAATCAATGCGGCGCTTCGCTGGAGCCCGGACGGCGCCCGCCTGTACTTCGTCACGCAGCCCAACGCTGGCGTGGAAGGGTCGGACGAGATCTGGACAGTGCCCGTGGCCGGCGGCCGCCCGGAACCGCTGGGGATCGGGCTGCACTCAATCTGGGACATGGATCTCGCTCGCGACGGCAAGCATCTGGTGTTCTACGACGAGCAGTCACACCGCGACTTGTGGCGCCTGAAGAACCTCTTCCCGACGGCACGGGCTTCCCAGTAATCGTCTTGACGACCTTGGTCCTGCGGTAATTCGCGATGGCGTCGTTCCGTGGCTGGGGGCCTGGAACGCACGGAGAAGTACTCGCCAGAATGTCCCAATGGTAGCTTGCCTTGTTCTGCTCACCTGTAATTAAGGAGATACTCTTATGCTGAGACACTCGATCTATATTGCCGCTGTCCTATGCGCTAGTTCCTACGCCGACCAGCCAACTACCCCCGTGATCACAAAAGTAAGCGTGAATTACACGGCAAACACCCTTACCGTGACGGGGACTAATCTCACTTCCACGAAAAGTGCGCCGGACATCAACTTCAACAACTCAGTCCTTACGGTCACCTCCTGGACGAACGAGCAAGCAGTCGCCGCGCTTCCCGGAGCTTCCTCCATTGCGGCCGGCACCTATCAGCTGATCGTCACCGATTCCGGTAACACGAAGTCCCCTACCATATTTGATCTGACCCTGGGTGCCGCGGGGCCCGTCGGACCGCAAGGACTGACGGGACCTGCCGGGGCGCAAGGGGCAGTAGGGCCAGTGGGACAGACAGGACCAGTGGGACCGGCGGGACCAACGGGGCTGAATTGGCGTGGCTCTTGGTCCAGCACCGTGCCCTATAGAGTCAACGATGCCGTTTTCTACGAGGGAACGTCCTACGTTGCCACAGCCAGCAGTTTGGGTTTCAACCCCAACGAGTTTTCAACCACCGTTTGGAATCGGCTGGCTCAAGGGCTCAACTGGCTCGGGGCTTGGTCGAGTTCGACCACGTACTATCTGAACGATAGTGTGTCGTACAGAGGCTCGACATATATCTCTTTATCAGGCTACCTCTATAGCAGCCCCAATACTGGGAATGAGCCCGATACGAGCCCGATTAACTGGGGTCTGCTGGCATCAATCGGGGGGGTGGGGCCACAGGGGCCCATTGGGCCGGCAGGCACTGCGGGGGCGCGGGGTCCAATCGGACTGACGGGACCTGCCGGGACCACGGGACCACAAGGACCGGCGGGCCCAACTGGGCAAGCGGGAGTGCCAGGCGCCAATGGCATAGGCATCAACTGGCGAGGATCGTGGTCATCTTCGGCCACTTATTCCGTGAACGACGCGGTGTCGTTTGGCGGGCAGTCTTACATCGCGACCACCACCGGCCAGAACTTTGAACCTGACGTCAATACCGGGGCGTGGGGCTTGCTGGCAGTAATGGGTGCGTCAAGTCCAATCACCAACTGGCGCGGGGCGTGGAATAGCGCGAACCAATACTGCACCGGCGATGCTGTGCAGTATAACGGTTCGACCTATCTCAACATCACTACAATCGGTCCGCCACAGGGGTATCGCACAGGTGGACCAGGGTGCGCCGCGAATTATCCGCCAGATGGAAACTCGGGCCTATGGAGTCTGCTGGCGTCCGCTGGCAGCGCCGGGCCCCCTGGTGCGATGGGGCCGGCGGGCGCCGCTGGCGCAACCGGACCTCAGGGCTTGGTTGGTCCGGTAGGCCCGCAAGGCACCGTGGGGGTGCCGGGTCCAATCGGCCTCACAGGACCTGCTGGGGCGCAAGGGGTAAATGGAGCAGTGGGACAGTCAGGATCGGCGGGCCCACAGGGGCCAGCAGGGGCAGCAGGCACTAATGGCATAGGCGTCAACTGGCGGGGAGCGTGGTCATCATCGGTCACTTACTCCGTGAACGACGCGGTGTCGTTTGGCGGGCAGTCTTACATCGCGACCACTAGCGGCCAGAACTTTGAGCCCGACGTCAATACTGGGACGTGGGGCTTGTTGGCAACAATGGGTGCGTCAAGTCCAATCATCAACTGGCGCGGGGCGTGGAACAGCGCGAACCAATACTGCACCGGCGATGCTGTGCAGTATAACGGTTCGACCTATCTCAACATCACTACAATCGGCCCGCCGCAAGGGTATCGGGCCGGCACACCAGGGTGCGCCGCGAATTACCCGCCGGATGGAAACTCGGGTCTATGGAGCCTGCTGGCGTCCGCCGGCAGCGCCGGCCCCATGGGAGCCACGGGGCAGACAGGCTCCGCGGGTCCAATCGGGTTGACCGGACCTGCTGGGGGCACGGGACCACAAGGGTCGCAGGGCGCACCTGGCCCTACCGGGGCGACCGGTCCCCAGGGGCCGCAGGGATTAAGTAATGTGTTTCAGTTCCCCGCTTCAGATATTGTCGTAGGCTCGGCAACGGCGGATCAACATATGTTCGACCTGCCCCAAGGGACCTGGATCATCTACGGTAAAGGCTGGGCTCATAACGAAACCGGGACTGCCGGCACCGCCACATGCACGATTCAAGGCTTCGCGAACTCCTACAACAACCCTCCTGCCGTAGGGATAGACAGCGTTTCATTTACATTGGCCGCTGCGAGCAATTCGACCATCCCTACCGTCGCTGGCGCCTTCGCCTTTACTGGAGGGGTTACAGTGCTCTCCGCAACCACCATGTACATGCACTTGTTTTGCTCTGTAACGAACACGACCTTCACGTTTGAGAATCTGAACATCCTTGCCGTCCAGGTCGCGGGCCAGTGATCCCCTGGCGCTACCTGCGCTCGTCCCATCGCAGTTCCGCCCCCGCGGCCGCGGCGCGATCGAAGCCGCGGCCGGCTACGAGAAGCCCCTACGGCGCGAGCACCGCGAGCCCGCCGCCGGTTCCGCTGGGGGAAATCCCGACTCGAGCAAGACTGGCGGCAGTTAGATTCCAAGCAAAGTGCTAGTGCTAGAATCGCCCATGCTGTCATTTAGACTCCTGCATTGGCTGGTTGCCTTCCTGGTAGGTTGTTCGCTGATCAGTGGCTTGGTGCGCTGGCGGCGTTATCAACGCGAAGATGCCGAGTCACGCCGGGAGATGCAGAAGTCCGCCAGGAGCGGATGGAGAGGCGAAACGTGAATGTTGCCCTCTTGCCTCCCCGCCCGCACGTTCATTCCGCCCCCGCGACCGCGTCCCGTCGAAACCGGCGGCCGGCGGAGCCGGAACAACAGACTCCGACAGCGACCGCTGACGCGCTGCCAACGACGACTCACGGTTCGTGGCGTCGCTCGGGCGTTCCGCCCCGCGCCCGCGGCGCGCACGAAACCGCGCGGCCGGCGGAGCCGGGCGCGTTTGCGCGGGCCACAGAACGAGATCTACGGTTGCTCCCCTGCTCCCGGCCAACGCCGGAAGGGCGTCGGCTTCGTCGTGCCAAGTTGCGCGCCTGGCGACGGAAGCCACGAGCGACGTCGAACGACGTTCCGCACAGCCCGCGGCCAGTTGCCGCAGGTGCGTTCCGCCCCCGCGGCCGCGGCGCGTTCGATATCGCGCGGTCGGCGGAGCCGGACGCGAAGAACAGCGTCGGCACCTGGCGCCACGATTTCGCTTTGCTGGCGCGCAGGCGGACGAAAACAGTTGAATGGGTCCGAATTCGTCCTTTCCCACGCGCTTTCGGGGCGCTGGGATTGACTTCCAGAGCGTTCCGAGGGGTAGCAGTGCAGCCACTTCGGTCTGGCGGCGGCGACCGCGAGTAGCGCAGCCCGCGTCCAGTTGTCGCACGGGCGTTCCGCGCGGCCGCGGCGCGTGCAAGAGCGGCGACGCCGGACTCATCTCTCAGAACGGGATGTCGCGGGCGCGAGACCGACGAAACGCTGCCGCCGGCTCTTTCCGAGTTGGTGACTCGCTCGAAGCGCGAGCGCTACGCTAAGAGGTACACGACCGTCGTCTCTGTGTCGGCCGGATCCGGCGTCGGATCTCCCAATATCTCCCACGAGTGCCCAGCGGACTCCCTCCGATTCGCCGCCATCCATTTTCTGATCGCGTCGTGCGCCTCGTTCATGCGATTGTACGGGCCGCGGTGTACGGCGACGGCGGCCTCGCCCCCCCGCGTTTCGGTCGCGTACACCTCGCCCGCAGTTTCAAGTCTGCTCGTGACCTCGACACCGAAGTTGCACAGTATCGGCCCGCCCGGCTGAGTCGGGTGGTGGTAGAGAAAAATGTTGTGGCCATCCGTCCGCAGGCCTGGCTGGCTGCGAATGAACTCCCAAACCTCGTCCAGGGCCGGCCCCCAAGCCGACCTAATCGCGCCCGGCGCGACCTCGCGCCGCACTGCGGCCAACTTGCGGGGTTGAACAGTCTGTAAGTTAACGGGCATTCCTTGATCGTAAACCAAGATCGCTCGCGTGCCGGTTGCCTCCGACATCGAGGCTCAGGCGGCGTGCGAATTTGACGGACGATGCCGGGAGATGACCGTGCCCAGACGTCGCCGACGGTTCGGTCGGATCACCCGCCACTCGGAGAGAAGGCTGCGCCGGGAGGTGGGGAGCGATAGCGTTCGCCATGCCCAGCGCGCTGGAGTTCCGCCCCCGCGGCCGCGGCGCGGGAGAACCGCGGCCGGCGGAGCCGGGCGCGTTTGCGCGGGCGACAGAACGGGCCCCGCGATTGCTCCCCTGTTCCCGGCCTACGCCGGAAGGGCGGCACGAAACGCGAC